>Ga0157377_10000120_pt1 | contig 51750 bp, 45 predicted proteins | sample M55metaG_FD_121116 | JGI IMG/M metagenome (GOLD analysis project Ga0157377, IMG submission 121116) | Miscanthus rhizosphere microbial communities from Kellogg Biological Station, Michigan, USA - M5-5 metaG | ecosystem: Host-associated > Plants > Roots > Rhizosphere > Soil | place: USA: Michigan...
ACGCGCTTCTCCCCGCCTAGAAACGCCATCAGGTACGGCCACTGAAACTCCACCCACTCGCTCACATCCACCCGTCGTTCCATACACTTAGGATACGACCAGCCCTAAGTTAGTGCGTATGGGTGGAAGGGGGGGCACAAGGAATGACTCTAAATGGGGAGGGGAAGGGCGAGGAGCCTTCGGGCGAAACAGAGATGATGTCTCCCAGGCGACTGCCAGCGCTCGAAGGAGCGCGTCCAGAACGGCATACATTGGTATGCCACCCACCAGGGAATCCACGTGATACTTCAAAGTATCAGGAAGGGGCGCGCTCCCAATCTACATTAGTGTTAGCTGGCTGGGCTTACGCGCCGATTCCGGCTAGCTCTCGTAGCGCGTTCGTTAGATTCCGCTCAAACGGTGCATACCCACCCACGCTATTTTGATAAGTGATACAACGATAATGACGCAAATCTGCTGGGATATCATTAATGTTCTGAGTGATCAAGATAACATCCTTCCCGATAGTGTGCGCAATACCCAGCTCGTAGAACACATTGGGATTTCGATTCGTGAGATCTGCAATCACGACACGAGCACGGCAAATACCACGCCAGATATTCTCCATAAACACCGGGCCGTAGAGATCATCTGCTCGATGAGCCACGAAACCTTGCGTCTCGCAAATTGGGCGAACTAGCTCCAGCCATATCTGATCGGACCAATTCTCACTAAATGGCATTAAGACAAAGATTTCGTTGCTAGTCAGTTCCGTAGCGCGCCCATGGAATATAGGATTCACAATCATTCGACCATTCATAATTGCGTAGAGCCTTTCAATATCGCCGCGAAGACGATCCAAAACGAAATTGCCCAATCCGAGCAGTTGCATGTCGGTCTGATCGGGCGCCCGATTGAAAGTCGCTAAGATAAACGCGGCAAGTGCTTCACCCTCAGAAGTTGCCGCCGCCACGAAAAACCTCATATCAGCTGCCTGGTGCGGCCTCAGACCTAGAATCTTCACCGCGTTAACGCGTTCAACGGTCCCCTCCAAGCGTGTGACGGCACCACTCCAACATAGTTCTCGCAATGGTTTCGACAGTGGAAACCGAGGCTCATGCACAATATACTTAGCATCTCCCTTGTCATGCGGTCGTTTTAGGTAAAGCAAGCGAAAGCGTTGATCTTGGATAACACCGAAGCCGACGAATGATGCCTCAGAGCCGATCTGTAACTGGCGCATAACCGAGGCTATTCGAGTGCCAGCGCGCTGCTCCCGCTGAACGATCTCCTCGATGCTTCGCCGTGCTCTCTGATCGCGATTAGCCGCGATAATTTGACGGCGGACTTGAACCTCATCACCCAGATGAATCGCCAACTCCTCCAGATCTTGGATCTTGAGTTCAGAGATGCCAGCTTCCCTATAAACGACCAAATAACCGAAGGTGCCCGATGGATCCGAGGGAGAGCGCGCAGAATCGCGGAGTTCCATCACTGCAACTTTTTCTCTTGTTTCCGGCGCCAGAAGCAGTATCTGAAGGTCAGCTCCCCGAAGATCATTCGTCATTGGCAAATCCGGAATGATTCCACCGAAGCGCATCGCTTCGACAAGTGTTCCCTGTCGTCCGTAGAGAAATATAGCTATCGAAGAAGCTTCGAGTGCCTTGTAGAGCCAGCGTAAATATTCTTTGGGAATTGCGCACGGAGTGCTGCGCCCACTGCCGAGAGTTCCGGGCGTCTGCCGAAACATGGCGATGGTCTGCAGCACTAAGCCGGATGGAGTCGCGACCCTAGCCACGTGATAGATTCTACTACTCCGTTAGAGCTGCTTCGCGGGGCGAGGTACACTGAGAAATCGCGAGCCCTTCGTCCCTCTCAGAGAGGAGAAGGTGCCGAAGGCGGATGAGCGGAGCTTAACTTAAGACGGTTGCGCCTAACGCGGATTATTCATGAGGAGCGCGGCGAACATCCAAAGACTGCTGAAGACCGAAAAGAGACTGAGGGAACGGGGTGACGGGCTGAAGCCCGTCGGCCCCACCGCCGCCGCTGCGTTCAGCCGCCGTGACGCCCGAATCTCACTGCCTAGTTGCCGAGCAAGCTGACATTGGGTTTCGACGTAACCACCACCACGACCAAGATCACAACAATGACCGCGACTACGACGAGCACAACTTTCGTTCGTGTGGCGCCTGCCGGTTGAAGTTGACGAAGGTTCGAAGCGAGTTGATGAACGTCGCCAGGCGTCAGGAGTGCGAGTGTCGTTTTCAGGCGCTCGGGCGGGTAGCCTAAAGCAGTCAGCGATTGCTCGACCTTCTGCTGCTCCGCCGCCGAAAGGACAGACCCGCGGTCGAGAAGTCCTCGCGTGACCACCGCGTCGCTGACCGTACGAGATGGCGTTGCAGCCCCGAGAAGCGACGATGTTTGGGTGAGTAGCAGGACTGCTGCTAGCCATGCTGTTGCACGCACACGCGGAATCGGCATGTTCTGCCCTCCTCTCGACTGAAGGTGGCTGAGTTGCAATCTAGGTCTGGGCGGAGGAGCAGGCAAGTGCCGACCGCGAACGTGGGTTGGTACTGCGCTGAAATCCGGCGGCAAGAAGGGCGGACGGAATCGTTGGCCGCAACGACAAAGTGACATCTATAGATTGCTTAATTGCAGCCGATCTCGCCTCCCTTCGTGCCGATCTCACCTCTCTTCGTGCCGATCTCGGCTCTCTTCGTGCCGATCTCGCCTCTCGTCGTGCCGATCTCGCCTCTCCTCGTGCCGATCTCGCCTCTCGTCGTGCCGATCTCACCTCTCGTCGTGCCGATCTCGCCTCTCGTCGTGCCGATCTCACCTCTCGTCGTGTCGATCTCGCCTCGATTTCTGGCGATCTCGCTCCGTTTCGAGACGAGATCGGCTCGAACGGAGTCAAGCCACCTATAGGTGTCATTCCGGAGTGCGCAATCGCACTCACAATTCTGTAAACGCGCACCCTCCCTACAGCCACCGCGCGGCCCGCGTGAATTACTTGCGCCGCCCCTTCCCGCCGCGGTCGGCCTGCGACAGCACGCCGTCGCCGTTTCGGTCGAGCTGATTGAACGCGGTGTTGTTACCGGGGAACTCGTCGCGGGTGATCACGCCGTCGTTGTTGCGGTCGAAGGCGCGCGCCTGCCGCTCCGCCGACGCGCGGTCCGGCATCGCCTTCTTCGCCTCGGCGCGGGTGATGGCGCCGTCGCGGTTGAGGTCGAAACGGTCGAACAGCGCCGCGTCGGCCGGGAACTCGTTGCGAGTGATCCGGCGGTCGCCGTTGGTGTCGAAGCGCGCGAACTGCTGGTTGACCTCGCTGCCTTGGCCGCGCTGCTTCGCGCTCTTGCTCTTCGTCGTGGTCAGCGCCATGGCCGGCACCGAGGCCAGCAGCAAAAGGATGGCTGTCGTCTTCATTGGTTTGGGTCCTCCGGACCTCTCCTAGTGCGACCGCGCTGCCAGTTCGCGCAGAGAGAAGGACCACGGCAGAGCCCGGAAAATCGTCTATATCAGGGGTCACACTGTCCGAGGTGGCGCGGTCGCGAGGCCGCGAGACCCCGCTCCCCCACAACCCCGTTTCAAGCCAATTCACCGGCGTGGTCCGCCACCCACTGCCGGAACGGCCGCGCCGGCTTGCCGGTGACCTCTTCGACCGTGACCGTCATGTACGCGGGCTGGCCGAGCGCGGCGGCCCAGGCGTCGAGCAGCATGTTCACCACCGGCGGCGGGATCTTCCACTCGCGCCGCGCGTCGTCCGGCGACATCTCCTCGTAGCGCAGCGCCCGGCCGAGCACCTCGCCGATGATCCGCACCTGATCGCGGTGAGTGAGCGACTCGGGGCCGGTCAGCACATAGTCCGCGCCGTCGTGCCGGCCGTCCAGCAGCGCGGCCGCGGCGACGGCGGCGATGTCGCGCTCGTGAATCGGCGCGGTCGGCGCGTCCGCGTACGGCCAGCGCACCACGTCGCCGGCGCGGATCTGCGCGGCCCACCACGGCAGCACGTTGGCGGCGAACATCCCGGGACGGAGGAAGGTCCGGCGGAGTCCCGACGCGTCGATCAGGCGTTCGTTCTCGGCGTGCATCGCCGCCACCGGGTTGGGCTGCTGGAAGAACGGATGCGGCGTCCGGTGCGGCGCGGTGAGATAGACCAGTCGCCGGACATGCGCGGCGATGCGCTCCACGGCGGCCGGCGCGGCGGCGGGAGGCGCGGTCCAGACCAGGAAGACGGACTCCACGCCGCCGAGGCATCGATCGAGGTCCGCGGGCGCGGTGAGGTCGCCGCGCACCACCTCCACGCCGCCCGGCAGGCCGGCGGCTTCCGGGTCACGCGTCATGGCGCGAACCGGCGCGCCCGCTTCCAGCAGTTGCGCCACCACGGCGCGGCCGACCGTTCCGGTGGCTCCGATGACCAGGATCATGGCGGCGATCCTAAACCTTCCCTCGGCCGCGACGTATCCACCCCTCACGCATGCGTGTGCTCATCCTCAGTCTGCTGCTCCTCCCCTCCCTCGCCTTCGCCCAAGACCATCGCCGCGCCATCGAGAACAACCTCGCCACCGTCGTCCCCATCGAAGGGGTGGCGGGGAAGCCGCTCGCGGAGCGGATGAAGGAGCTCCGCGTGCCGGCGCTCAGCTACGCCGTGGTGGAGGATGGGAAGATCGTCCTCGCCGCCGCGTACGGCTTCGCGGATGTGGCGTCGAAAACGCCGGCCACGACGGCGACGCTCTTCCAGGCGGCGTCGGTCAGCAAGCCGGTGGCGGCGATGGGGGCCATGGAGCTGGTGGAGCGCGGGAAGCTGGCGCTCGACGTGCCGGTCAACACGCTGCTCCTCTCGTGGCACCTGCCGGACAACGACCTCACCGCCGCCACGCCGGTCACGCTGCGGATGCTCTTCAGCCACTCAGGCGGCACCACGGTGCACGGCTTCCCCGGCTACGCGCCCGGCGCGCCGCGCCCCGCGCTCACCGCCGTCCTCGACGGCAAGCCGCCGGCGAACACCGCGGCGGTGGTGGTCGACCTCGCGCCGAACACGAAGTACCGCTACTCCGGCGGCGGAATCACCGTGGCGCAGCTGGCCCTCGAGGACCAGACCGGCCTCGCCTTCCCCGAATTCATGCGCCGCACGGTGCTCGCGCCGCTCGGCATGAGCCACAGCACCTACGCGCAGCCGCTCCCGCCCGCGCGCCGCGCCGCCGCGGCGACGGCGTACAACCCGGGCGCGAGCGAAGTGCCCGGCAAGTGGCACGTCTATCCGGAGATGGCGGCGGCGGGACTCTGGACCACGCCGAGCGACCTGGCGAAGGTGATCATCGAGATGCAGGACGCGCTCGCCGGCCGGCCGGCGAAGCTGCTGTCGATCGACGCGGCGCGCCACATGCTGACGCCGCGCTTCGGCAGCGACGGCGTCGGCCTCGGCTTCTTCGTCGAGCAGCGCGGCGCCGCCCGCTACTTCACGCACAACGGCTCGAACGAGGGGTTCCGCTCCGTCCTTTTCGGATCGATGGACGGTTCGCGCGGCGCGGTGGTGATGGTCAACGCCGACACCGGCGCGCCTTTGATGATGGCGGTGCTCAACACGATCGCGCGCGAGTACGGCTGGCCGGGATTCGCGGCGGCGCCGCTGCAGCGCGGCACGCTCAGCGAGGACGACGCCGCGCGCTTCGCCGGCCGTTTCGAGCTCGCGCCGGGACGGGTCGTGCAGATCCGCCGCGCGAGCGGCGGGCTCGAGCTCCTGGACATGGCCGGCGGATGGGTGACGCTGTATCCGGTGGCGGGCGGGACGCTGCTGCGCGCCGATCGCGACCTGCGCTACGAGCTATGTGGGGCGGGTTCTCAACCCGCCTGTCCGGACGGGTTGGAGAACCCGTCCCACATCATCGTCATCCAGGGCGGGAAGCGGACTCCGGCGAAGCGCCTGTCGTCCGACGCTCCCCTCACCGCCGAGGAGTTGCTGGCCGCCGGCGAGATCGAGAAGGGCAAGGCGGCGCTCCGCGAGCAGTTCCGCGCCGATCCGAAGTCGATGCCGGAGAACCGCCTCAACGACTCCGGCTTCGCGCTGGCCACCACCGGGCGGCCGGCGCAGGGGCTGGCGCTGCTGGAGATCAACACCGAGCTCTACCCTGCCTCGGCGAACACCTGGGACAGCCTGGCCGAGGTGCTGGCGCTGGCGGGCCGGACCGCGGAGGCGATCGCCGCCACCGAGGAGCAGCTGCGCCGCGTCGACGCCGATCCCGGGGCGAGCGCGGAGCAGAAAAACTTTTTGCGAAACATGGCGCTACAGCGGCTCAAGAAGCTGCGGTCGCGCTGAAAATATTGACCGGCGCCGCGCTGTTTTTCATCGCGATTCCGGCCAACAACATCAACCCAAAACCGAGAGGTGTATTGATGACGTTCAGGCGAAGTGTTTCCGCATTCGCGCTGCTTGCAGCGTTTACATTCACGTCGGCGTACGCCGCCGACGCGGCGTCGACCACCACCACCACGCCGGCCACCACCGCGCAGCGGTACGGCACGTGGGGCTTCGACATCCAGGGGATGGATCCCGCGGTCAAGCCGGGCGACGACTTCTTCAAGTACGTCAACGGCAAGTGGGTGGCCTCGACGCCGATCCCGGCCGACAAGACCAGCTACGGCGCCTTCGGCGTCCTGGGCGATCTCTCCGAGGCGCGCATCCACGAGCTGCTCGACAAGTGGGCCGCCGACAAGACCCTCAAGGCGGGCACCGATCAGGCGAAGGTCGCCGCGATCTATCGCACCTTCCTCGATGAGGCGGCGGCGGAGAAGCTCGACGCCAAGCCGCTGCAGCCGTATCTCGACGCGGTGAAGAAGGCCGAGACGCGCGAGGACGTGGCGAAGCTGATGGGCCGCTCCGCCGGCTCGTTCGGCGCGTCGTTCTTCGGCGCGCGTGTCGGCGACGACGCCAAGAACCCCGACAGGAACGCGCTCTACATCGGGCAGGCCGGCCTCGGTCTGGCCGACCGCGAGTTCTATCTGCAGGACAAGTACAAGGCGCAGAAAGAGCGCTACCAGAAGTACGTCGCCGACATCCTGACCCTCATCGGCTGGGACGAGCCGGAGAAGAATGCGGCCGAAGTGGTGGCGATGGAGACGAAGATCGCCGAGGCGCACTGGACGCGCGCCGAGAGCCGCAACCGCGACAAGACGTACAACCTGATGACCATCGCCGAGCTCGAGCAAAACGCGCCGGGCTTCCCGTGGCGCGCCTCGCTGAAGGAAGCGGGCCTGGAGAAGGCCGACAAGGCCATCGTGGCACAGAACACCGCGATGCCGAAGATCGCCAAGGTCTTCGCCGAGGCGCCGCTGCCGGTGCTCAAGGCGTGGCAGGCCTTCCACATCGCCGACGAGGCGTCGCCGCTGCTTTCGAAGCGCTTCGCCGACACGCAGTGGGAGTTCCGCGCCAAGTTCCTCAACGGCGCGCAGGAGCAGCGCCCGCGCTGGAAGCGCGCCGTCGGCGCCGCGGAAGGTGCGCTGGGCGAGGCCATCGGCCGCGAGTACGTGAAGCTCTACTTCGGACCGGACGCGAAGGCCAAGATGGAGCAGCTGGTCGGCAACATCCGCGCCGCCATGAAGGGCCGCATCGAGAAGCTGGAGTGGATGGGGCCGGACACCAAGGCGAAGGCGATCGAGAAGCTGGCCAAGTTCACCGTCAAGATCGGCTACCCGTCGAAGTGGCGCGACTACTCGGCGCTGCAGGTCAAGGACGGCGATCTGGTCGGCAACGTCGAGCGCGTCGGAAAGTTCAACTGGAACTACAACATCAGCCGCCTGAACAAGCCGGTCGACAAGCTGGAGTGGGGCATGACGCCGCAAACGGTCAACGCCTACTACCAGCCGACCAAGAACGAGATCGTCTTCCCCGCCGCGATTCTGCAGCCGCCCTTCTTCGATCCGAACGCGGATCCGGCGGTGAACTACGGCGGCATCGGCGCGGTCATCGGCCACGAGATCACGCACGGTTTCGATGACCAGGGCCGCAAGTCCGACGGCAACGGCGTGCTCACCGACTGGTGGACCGCCGAGGACGCCGCGAAGTTCGAGGCGCAGGCGAAGAAGCTCGGCTCGCAGTACGAGTCGGTGAACTTCCCCAACCTCCCCGGCATGCACATCATCGGCGGACTGACCATGGGCGAGAACATCGGCGACCTCGGCGGCATCCTGCTGGCCTACGACGCCTACAAGCTGTCGCTGAAGGGACAGCCGTCGCCCGTGATCGACGGCTTCACCGGCGAGCAGCGCGTGTTCCTCGGCTGGGCGCAGGTGTGGCGGACGCTGTTCCGCGACGACGCGCTGCGCCAGCTGCTGGCCACCAACCCGCACTCCCCCGGCATGGTCCGCGCCTTCGCGCCGCTCCGCAACGTCGACGCCTGGTACGACGCGTTCGGCGTGAAGGAAGGCGACGCGAACTACGTCAAGCCCGAGGACCGGGTTCGCATCTGGTAGCTCTTGAACGGCCACCCGCGAGGGTGGCCGTTTTTCGTTAGTGGCCACGAGTATCGCGAGGGCCCCTCGCCGAAGGCCGGGTGAGGGGGCGTGACGCCGCTCGGCGCGTGATTCTACGAGCAGCTGCGGTAACAGGCGACGAAGCGGTGAGCGTTCATGTGCGAATGCGGATGGCACCACGCGCGCGGAGGCGCCGCCGAAGCGGCGCCTCCCGGCGTCAAACGCGCAGCAACAGAAGCTGCAGGGACAACGACACCACCACGATGACCGCGACGACGATCCCCCACTTCCCCAGCGGGACGCCGGCGCGGCTGCGGCGTCTAACCGCGGGGTAGAGCGCGAGCAGTCCCGCCGTCATCGCCGCAGCCATGGCGAGCGGCTGCGAGAGGCCGGCCCGCTGCAGGAGCGCCGAGCTGCCGAGGATGATGGCCAGCGCGGCGCAGCCGGCGAGCAGGTCAAACCCTCCTCCGAAGCGATCTGCCGTCATGGCTCGCCACCCTCAATTCCAGAGAGTGCCATAGGTGCAACCGATCGCGCCGCCGATGCAGCCCACCGCGGTGCACGGCAGCCAGCCGATCTCGGCGTCCATGGCGTTGGCCACGCCGCAGCCCGCGGCGGCGCCGACGCACCAGGCGCCGCTGCACTTGCCCCAGTCGCCCCAGCGGCCGAGCCACCGCAACGCCTTCACCGGATGCCCGTCCCGCGGCTCGCGCGGATTCAACGACCGCGGCCTGGCCCGCAGCTCGTCGGGCTTGCCGACGCCCATCATCATCTCTTCGTCGCCGCCGCCACCGCCGCCGCCCGCGCCGTCGCCCCAGTAGTCGTATGCATAGACCACGTCCTCGTAGACCGTATCGAGCCCCTGGCTCGGATCCGAGGAGGTGCCGGTCACGTTTCCGACGTACTCGTCGACCAGCACGCCGTTCGAGTCATAGCGCTTGGCGTCGACGGTGCCGTCCCAATAGCCGTAGTAGTAGGTGTTCGGGATGAAAGTGATCTCGATGTTGTCGCCGGAAACGGTGGCGGTGGCGCCGACCGAGAGGGCGGAGGTGGTCGTGGTTCCGGACGGCACGGCGATGCCCGTGATGATCGTGGCATCCTCGACGTGCGAGTGCGTGCCGCGCGCTTCGAGGCGCCCGATGGCCTTCTGCAGGTGCGGGTTCTTCGCGATCATGGCGTGAACCTTCGCCGCTGCAGCCTGTCCCCGTTCGACTTTCGCATTGACGACGCTCATCTGATGCATCTGAGCGTGAAGGGCTGGGGCGATCATGAGTCCCAGGCACATGACCGCCAAGTTGAGACGCTTGGTCAACATTTTACGGCCTCCTGTCTGATGCTCTTTTTTTTTCGTCTTCCCGTGCCGGCGAGGAAAACCTCCCATGAATATGGGCGCCCATGCTCTGGCAATATGTGTGCCCGGTCGCCGCGGACGTAGGGGCGGCTTCAGCCCGTCAGTGCCCGTCGCGCCGCTTGGTCCCGCCGCACGCCGATGCCGGCCAGCGGTACTGGAAGGCGTTCGTCAGCCGCGCGGTCTCCAGCCGAGGGGTTCCTCCGTCGCCTGCAGATTGGTCAGCATCGCCGCCGACAGTCGCCCCCGACGTTCGGCCGTCTGAAACGGAGCAAGAGCGGTCGAAATGCGGTCAGCCAGCGTGCCGCGCCTCGCTCACCTCATCTTCTCTTCCAACTCGCTCCACCTCTTGTACAGCCGGTCCACCTCGGCCTGCGCCTCCGCGAGCGCCGCGAAGCGCTCCTGCAGCGCGGCGGCGTCCGCGGCGACGGCGGGATCCTCGGCGCGGCGGCGCGCCTCGGCCAGGCGCTCCTCGGCGGCGACTACGCTCTGTTCCATGCCGTCGAGCTCGCGCTGCTCGAGGTAGCCGAGGCGCTTCGCGCGCGGGCGCGACTCGGCGGGCGCGCCGGCGGCGCGGGACGACTCTTGCTCGCGCGGCGTGGCCAGCCACTGCGCGTAATCGGCGAAGCCTTCCGCGCCGCCGCGGCCGTCGAGCGCCAGGATGGTCGTCGACACGCGGTCGAGCAGGTAGCGGTCGTGCGTCACCAGCACCAGCGCGCCGGGAAACTCGAGCAGCGATTCCTCCAGCACCTCGAGCGTCGGGATGTCGAGGTCGTTGGTCGGCTCGTCGAGCAGCAGCAGGTCGGCCGGCTTCAACATCAGCCGCGCCAGGACGATGCGCGCCTTCTCGCCGCCGGAGAGCTTCGACACCGAGGTCTCCAACTGCTCGGGCCGGAAGAGGAATCGCTTGGCCCACGACGCCACGTGGGTGGAGCGGTCGCGGTAGATCACGGAGTCGCCTTCCGGCGCCAGCGCGCGCTTCAGCGTCAGCGACGGATCGAGGCTCTCGCGGTTCTGTTCGAAGTAGACGACGCGCAGCCGGTCGGCCTGCTCGATGGTCCCGGCGTCCGGCGCCAGCTCGCCGGCGATCATCCTCAACAGCGTCGTCTTCCCCGAGCCGTTCGGGCCGAGGATGCCGAGGCGCATGCCGGGCGTGAGGAGGAGGTCGAGACCGTCGACGATGCGGCGCTCGCCGAGCGTCTTGCGCAGCCCCTTGCCGATCCAGAGGCGCTTGGTCTTGCGGTCGGACGCGGTGAAGTCGATGCGCGCGGTGGAGACGCGCGCGCGGTCGCGGCTCTCGTCCAGCTCGTCGATCAGGCGGCCCGCGGCGTCGATGCGCGCCTTGGCCTTAGTGGTCCGCGCCTTCGGCCCGCGGCGCAGCCACTCCACCTCGCGGCGCACCAGGTTGGCGAGCGTCTCCTGATAGGCCGCCTCGTTGGCCAGCAGCGCGTCGCGCGTGACCAGGAAGTCGCTGTAGCTGCCGGTAGTCTGCAGCAGGCCGCTGGGATAGACGCGGTTCAGCTCGAGCATGCGCCGCGCGACGGTCTCCAGGAAATAGCGGTCGTGGCTGACGACGACGAACGCTTCCGGCTCGCTCTTCAGCAGCGACTCCAGCCAAAGGATGGCCTCGACGTCGAGGTGGTTGGTCGGCTCGTCGAGGAGGAGCACGTCCGGCTCCAGCGCCAGCTCTCGCGCGATGGCCAGGCGCTTCCGCCAGCCGCCGGAGAGGGCGTCGGTGGCGAGTGCGCGGTCGGTGAAGCCCGCCTTGCCGAGGGCGCGCGCGACGCGCGACGCCTTCTCGTAATCCTCGAGCGGCTCGCCGCTCAACGCGTCGAGCATCACCTCTTCCACCGACAGGCCGGGCGTGAAGACGGCGTCCTGCGGCACGTAGCCGATGCGGACGCCCTTGCGCACGGCGCGCGTGCCGGAGTCCGGCTCCTCCACGCCGGCCAGGATCTTGAGCAGGGTCGACTTCCCCGACCCGTTCGGCCCGACCAGCCCGATGTGATCGCCCTCGGCGATGGCGAAGCCGAGGTTCTCGAAGAGCGGCCGCGAAGTGAACGACTTCGTCAGCGACTCGCAGGTGAGGAGGACGGAGGGGGGCATCGGGAGGGCCGTTATACCAGCAGCGCGCGACACTGCGTCGCCATGCGCCGCTACACCCCTCCGCTGCCCGACGCGGCGGTCGCAGTGATCTTCGCCGTCGCGGCGCTGTTGACCGCGTTGAACTCCGGGCTGACGCCGCAGCTGTTCGACGAGCTGGGTTTCGGTCTGATCGTCGAAGGCGGATTACCGCGTAGCGATCGACCGCAAGCGCCGCGCGGGAAAGAGCGTGACCGTCGCGGCGGGATTTCAGCTGACCGCCGCGTCGCTGGCGGAGCTCGCGGCGTCGCTGAAGAAGAAAGGTGCGCGGGCGGCGCGGCGAAAGACGACGAGATCGAGATCCAGGGCGACCACGTGGCGCGCGTCGCGGCGGAGTTGGAACGGCTCGGCTATCGCGTGCGCAATTAACGGGAACATCAGTGAGCAGCCGCGGCAGCGTTACCCATTAACGCAAACGCCGACCAGGATGAAATCGGCAAGCCTCTGCCGATCGCCCTGATTTGGGCTGACCGTAGTGCCTCGGCCGGCGCAACGCCACGCGCCAGTTGCTCATGCAGGGGGTGCGTGACCGCAGCGGCTTCATGATCCTCGATGTCCCACAGCGTGCCGACGACGGCGGGGACGCCGGCAACGACGAACGCGCGTGCCAGACTGGGCACTCCTTCGATCGCGGCGTTGCGACCGGTCATCGTGCTGCATGCCGCCAGAACGACCGCCCGTGTGGAGCGGAACTTCATTCTCGCAATCGCGCGCGAAGTGACTCCTCCTGATACGCGAGGGGTTGACGCGCAGATGAGCGCAGAGGCGAACGGCTCTCTCTCGTTGAGCACACCGTGGCCGGAGAAATAGACCAGGTCGCGCGACGGCGCGAGCTCGAAGAACCTCTCGGCGGTAGCCGAATCGCCGATGAAAACATCCGCGCGGGCATAGTGTCTCGCGATCTTCGGCGCTTCATATTCGGCGGCGGTAAGCGATGGGAGATCACCGAACTGTTCGCGCGGAATTGCAGGATTCGCGAAGATCAGCGCGCTTTGCACTTGTCGAAGCGGCAGAAGGCGGAGTCGCGCCAATGTCGCCAGCAAGACGGCCGCACTCGGCGACGTAGCGATCGTATACCGCTGGACGAGAAAGGTTCGGGTGGCTTGATCGAAGAGTGCGGCGAATGGGACGCGCTGCAGGATGTCGTCGGTGACGACGTTTATGGCCTGAACGCCTCGAAGCTCGTCGCGCAAAGGCGCGATGAGAACGTCGTAGAGGGCGCGGCCGTCGACTCCTCTGTGATCGACGAATTCGCGCGCCGCTCGCATCAAGGCTTCGCGGGTGGTGGGAAGCGTACGCATCACCACCCGATCGCGGGTAATGACAAAGACGACCAGGTTATCGGGAAGCGAGACATATTCGAGCAGTGCGGTCGCGGGAGTCAAATCCCGTTGAACGTCGGCCATGCTCGGAAGCTCCGGCGCGGCGAGCCTTTCATCACCGGCGTTGATTTGCTCCAAGACCGCGCGCGCGCGACCGCGTTCGACGTATCGCCAGACCAGATGCGCGTCGGAGCCACGTCGTATCTGCAGTGCGATCGCTTCATTGAACAGCTTCGCGGCGTCGTCGAAAATCCCTGGACGCAGTTCGGCCTCTCGTACACGGCTCCTTTGCCGCTCGAGCTCCGCCAAGCCGGCCTCGAAGTCGCGTTCCGCGGCACTCAGGTCATTCGCAGCCAGATAAGTACGCCCGCGCTCGAGGTAGAGCTCCGGAAGGACGATTGGACGTTCCGACTCCTTTTGAAATGCGACGGCGGCGGAAAGGAGCGCCACGGCGCGCTCAGGCTCGCCTCGTCGCGCGAATGTTCCCTCCGCGGCGTCGACGTCAGCGAGAAGCTTCATCCGGATGGTTGCGTCGTTGATACGCATGACGGCGCCGCGGGCGAGCCGAATGGAAGCGCGCGCGGCATCCAACCCACCTAGATGCCACTCGGCCACGGCTCTACGGATGAACATGTCGGGATCGAGGCGGACGTCGCGAGTGAGTGGGTCAAGCTCCGCTTCGAGACCCGCCAGCGAATGGGCGCGATCCCAACGCCCGCCGCGTAATTCCGTGCGGCACAGCGAGGCTAGAGTTACCCGCGTACGATCAAAGGCGCCATCGGCGGCGGAATCTCGCAGCGCCTCGAAACCGTGCATCCACGCGAGCTCGGGCTGGCCGAGGAGGTCGTAGTCTTCGGCCAACATGGCGTTCGCATTGCCCAGATTACCGCGTTCGCCAATGGACGCGAATGCGGCCTTGGCCCCTTGGGCGGCTGTCAACGACGCCGTCCAGTTTCCGTGCGAGGCTTCGGCGAGCGAGAGTTGATACTGCACGTGGCCGATCAGCGACGGATACCGGTGACCCGCCGCCAGCTGTCGTGCAAGAAGCGAGGTCAGGAGCTCCAGCGCTTCGGCCGTGCGGTTCTGCTCTGTCAAGGCGCTCGCGACCCAGAATTCGGCGACGTCCACCATCGGGCTGCCGCCGCCGGCGAATCGCCGCGCCGCCGTGCGCAACTCGTCGTCGGCCGCGATCGGCTGACCATCGCGTAACTTCAAACGCCCCCGCTGATATGCGAGCTGTCCAGCGACCAACTGTTTCAACCGGCCGGGATCCACCGCGGCACGGTCAATGGCCGTGAGCGCGTCGACGAGCAATGGCTCTCCACGAACGGCGAGCGCCCGCGCGATGACGCGCACCGGGATCAGCTGCGCCTCTGCTTCCTGCCGGCGACCCGCGGCCATCGCGGCAGCCCACGACGACAAGTACAAGACATCGGCATAGCGCCGCGCCGCCTGCGGATAGTGATTGGTGAGACGGGCCAGCGTTTCGGCGGAAAGCTCTTGGATACGGATGGTAGCCGCCTTCCACGCGTCGCTGTCAGCGGGCTTGAATGATGCGAGCCGCTGCCGGGCGATCCGCGACCATGGCGACGACCGGTCGCGTTGCAGATATCGGCGCCAGTGCCGGCTCGCCGCAGGTGTGATCGCGAGCGCGTCGATGACCGTCACGCGATTGAATGCTGCTTCGATGAGCAGAGGATCGAGAACCAGAGCGCGGTCGGCGGCGGCGAGCGCCGCCAGCCATCGATCGGGATGGCCGTCCTGCCGTGCCGCGCAGATATTGGCCGCGGCGACATCGTTCCAGTCATGCGCGTCGCGTCGATGCACGCGGTCGAACGCGTCGAGTGCGAGCCTCGGCTGATCGCCGAGCAAATACGCCGTGCCGGTCGCACGCGCGGCCGCATCGCCACTCGCCTGTTCGCCAAGTGCGCCCAGCGAGCTCGCCAGGCGCAGGCGCGCCGAGAGTCGATCGCCGGGCGGCAGCGCGCGCGCGATGCGTCCCGAGAGCGTCCCGCGCGCGCAGGAGAGGCGTGCCGGCAAGACCATAGGATCATTTGCCGCGATGCGCGCTCGATCCAGCTCGATGGCGAGGCGCGCATCGACGGATAAGCGCCGGAGCGGCGGCGAAAACACCGCCGCCGAAGCCAGCGTCGCAATGATTGCCCACCGGAGCTTCGGGCCAGGACTGAAATACCGAATGTCGTAGGGTAGCGCGAACCGTGGCGGTCCGCACCTGGCGCGGACCACCACACGCGGGTGACTTTACGGGTAAGTAACGACGGTGCAGGCATTGATGGGGACCTGCTTGGTGACGGGCAACCCCGCATCGACAGGCACGGGCGGCTTCGCGAGGTTGTAATAAACGAGGAAGTGCTCGCGCGGCGACTCGCCGGAGCCGGGGCCGTTGATGTCTTCCTCGCGGGCGTTGCCGGCGACGATCGTTCTGCCGCTCCGGACATAGATGATTGAACGTCTCTGAGATGTATCGGAGATGTCGATCACCGCATAATCATCCGTCACGGGAACCGTCAAACAGACGGAGATCGGCGTCTTCCTGGCTCCCCACGTCAGAGTGTTCGTATAGCGGCCCCTGAATTCGGTCTCCTTGAGCTCCAGATCTCCGATCGTGACGCTTCCCGCCTGCAGATCGAGAAAGCCGGTGAAGAGATCCGGCGGCGGGTAGTCGCGAGTTGTGCATTCCGGCCGGGGTTGGGGATCGAGATCCGGAGTGACTATCCTCAGCCCGGGCACATGGTCGATGAATTCCGCAGAGCGATGAATGGCCTCGCCATCGGTTGCGACGTTTGCGATGAACATCCGATGCATGGTGAGATCCCACCGCGAGTACTTCACGCCCCCGCGGACGACGTCAATAGGAGGAACGCCGAACGGCGTCTGAAACATGTCGTGATCAGCGACCTCGATGAAAGCGTGATGCCTCATTTCCGGCGTGCTGGCTTCCGTATCGAACGGGAAGACGAAGCGATTCCGGTACGGTAGTTTGGCCTCCGGAAGATCAATCAGTGCGAGGAGGCCGAAGATGCGTATCTTCAATGATCCGACAGCAGCGGAGGTGCGCCCCCGCGTCTGGCGGGCGGCGAACGAGGCGGGGGCGGCGGTCTCCGCGGCACTGGGAATGGCCGGCGCGGGCGGCTTCCGAAGTCGGCTCGGGAATCCTCCGGCGAAAAGCTCGTCTTCGAGTGAGGTGTTGCCAACGATGATCGCGCTCTGACTATCGCTGAGGGGATTGATGTTTGCGATCAGCTCCGCGTACGTGAGGGAGCTCTTTTCGACGTCGAACGCTTTGTAGAGACGATCGATGGCGTGCGACGTAAACAAAAGGCGCCGGTCTGCAGGAAGGCCAACCTCATGTGCGGGCTCGTTGTACCCCGACGCCGCCACGATGATCGGCGTTGCAATGGCCCGATCGGCGACCAGGGCCGGAATGGCATCGAACCTGAGCGCAGCGGTCTCGGGAAGTCCTGGAACCGCGTTCGGAATGAAGAGAAGTTTCGGCTGGACCGGCGGCGGCGCATCATGTGTGGGCCGGCCGCCGCTGGCGAACTGCGCTGCCTCGCAACAATCGAGTTCCAGGACGATCTGCACGCCCGCCGGCGTTTGCTCCTCGGTGAGGATGCGCGCGAGATCGCTCGGCGTGATCGCGGCATGCTGAAAGTCGCGAACGGGAACATTGCCGGCGTAGACGATGAGGGCATGCTCCTTCCGGTCATTGGGCGTGGTCTCGTTTTCCCATCCACGCGTATGACCGCCATGCCCGCCGAATCCGATGAGAATCTGATCGCCGTCCCGCGCGCCGCGCAGCACCCGCCGCAGTTCCGCGAGCACGCGTGCACGAGTCGCTTCTTCGTTCTTCAGCAAAACGACGTTATTGCCGAATTCGAACTCCGTCGACAGAATGCTGTACCAGTTCCCCAACTCTTTCACGGGCGCTTCCAGGTTCGCGGCAGGCGCCGGGTAAGAATCCACTGCGAACAACAGTGCTTTTTTCGTCATCGCCGTTCCTCTCCTTAAGCCGTTCTGCTCGGCGAGCGTTCGCCGATCGCAGTAGCGGCCCTAAGACGGACGCGGCCGAAAATTTCTCACTCCCGCAAGATGGCGATGCGCCTTGCCGACTCCTCTCCCCACGGCGAGCCCGGTTCGAGCGCGATGACGCGGCCATATTCGCGAACGGCCTCGTCCGCACGTCTCAAATGTTCCAGAGCAAGGCCACGATTGAAATGCGCCGAGGCAGCAGTCGGAGAAAGAGCGAGGGCACGGCCGGTAGCGGCCAGCGCCTCGGCGAGGCGGCTTGCATCACGATTCCTGGCCACCTCGAGATGAGCGACGGCGAGGTCGTTCCAGATGGCTTCCTTCCGAGGTTCCGCCTGCGCCGCATCCGTGAGGAGCTTTACGGCGGAAGCCGCATCACCCGTCAACAGCAGCGCCACCCCGCGCGCGTGCAACGAACGAGCATCCGTCCGCCGCTCCTCAGCCAGCCGCTCCGCTTCGGCTCGGAGCACGAGAACATCTTTGGCCTGAGCCCCCGACCGAGACAGAGAGAACGGCACGTGCTCGAAGCCGGCTAGGCGGCCTTCCACCGCCCGGACTGGTGACTCCGAAGCGATCCGTTTGATCCGCCGCAGAGGATCGCGTTGCGCCGCGAGTTGCCAGACCACGACGGGGATGCAGAACGCTGCCACTGCGGCCGTGGCCAGCCACCGCCACCGCGGCTGCCGCGAAACCGCGTCCGCAGCGGCTTCATCGGCGTAACTCTTCAGAAATCCCGCGGTCTTCGCGATCACCAAAGGGCATTCAGGACAATCGGCGGCATGACGTTCCACGATGCGTCGCGTTTCCGGATCGAGGACCCCTTCAACGAACGCCACGATCATCATCTCATCCGGACAGCCGCGGAGTGCTGGCTGGTCGCTCATGCCCCCTCCTCGTCCCTCGAGGACCGGCCTGGAACCAGCCCTGCGCCGGCAAATCCGAAATCGAGATCAGCATTGCGGTCGGTGAGAATCTCTTCGGCGTCCGCCGAGCTCACCCCTGCCGCCTCCAGGCGCTTTCTCAACAGCATCAGGGCCCGACGGAGACGCCGATACAGCGGCTTCTGCTCGATCCGGAGTGAGCGCGAGACGTCTGCGATGCTCATACCGCCCTCGAAATGAAGACGGAAAATGAGACGGTCATGCTCATCGAGATCTTTCATGGAGCTCCGGACGATCGCCGCAATCCGCCGTGAAAGCTCGACCCGTTCTGAGTCACAGGTCTTTCGATCGTCATCAGCAGCGAAGAAGGTGTTGCTCGCCACGTCGAGATCGACCGTGCGTGGCCGGGGAGTGCGCCAAGGGAGGCGCCGAGCGATGCCCTCGGCTCCCTCCCGCGTTAGATCCGGCCACCGGCGAATCAGAGCAGGAAGTACTTCATCGATCGTGCGGCCATCGCGACGCAGCATCGCTTCGATCGTGATCGCCGGCTCGCCGATTCGCTTCGCCTCCGCCGAGGCATGCCATTTTCCCCACTGGGCGATACGGTAGTCGAGCAGGAGTCGCTGCACGACAACCGATATGAATCCGGCAAAGCTCGCCCGCCGCTCATGCTTTCGAATGACGGCGTAGTCTCGTTCGATAAGCTTCAATTTGACGTAAGAAGCAAAGTCCTCCGCCTCGTCATCTCGAAGCCCACCGCGACTGCACGCATAACGGATGGCGCGCTCAATCGTTTCAAGCCGCTCAAGAAACAGCTCTTCCGGAGCATCCGCCGCATCTGGATCGAAATCACGTTCGGGTGCCATCGAAAAGGAGTGACCGGCACGAGAAACCCCACACCACCCGGCCTAACGCCTCGATGCGTTTGAGTCAGAAGGGGTGACGCTATTCACCCGCGCGACCGCGTCGTCCCAAGTGAACGACTTCGTGAGCGACTCGCAGGTGAGGAGGACGGAGGGGGGCATCGGGAGGGCCGTTATACCAGCAGGTCAGAATGCGATCTGCAGTTGTGCGGCCACGATCCGCAGACGCTTGTCGGACGTCCAGAGCCGCGCGGCCTCGGTCAGCATGACCGCGGCGAGCAGATGCGCGTCGATGTAGCCGAGGCCTTTCCCCATCAGACGGCGATCTTCGATCAGCTCGAGGACCTCGGCGTCGGACGCGGTCACCGCGCCGGGAAGCGCCGCGAGCAAATCGAGAATCTCCCGGCGCCGGCGCAGCTCACCGCAGGCCAGCTCGCCGATGACGAAGGGGTGCACGAGGACCTCTTCGGCTTCGAGCGCCGCGGCGAGCGCGACGACCGGCTTGTGAAAGTGGTCGATCCAGACCGAGGTGTCGACGAGGATCACGCCGGCCGCCGGCGCCGAGGAGCTTTGGCGCGCGGGTCGCTGCCGCCGAGCCGCGACAGGCGCCGGGCGCTCTCGCGGGCGATGAGCGCGCGCAGGCCGTCGTGAATCAGCGCCGTCCGCTCCTGCGTCCCCGTCACCCGTCGCGCCTGTTCGATCAGCGTTTCATCCAGATTGACGGTGGTTCTCATGATGCATCGAGTGTACATCAATTGATGCATCCCACCCGGCGCCGTGCGACACTGCCCTCGCCGATGCGGAATCTCGACGCCCTCGACGCGCGCGCCCGCTCCCTGCAGCAGACGGGACGCTTCACCCTGCCGCTGCCCGACGCGGCGCTCGCCGCGATCTTTGCCGCGGCGGCGCTACTCGACCTGCTGTCGCCGGAGCGGCTCGCGTCGCTGCCGGCCGGACTGATCCAGGCGCGCGGCGAGCTCGCCGTCGGCCTCGTGATCGAGGGAGGATTCCTGATGATGCAGGGGACGCTGGTCGACATCGCCACGCGGCTGCGCAAGCGCCCGCCGCTGTGGCTCGTCGCGCTCATCCTGGTCGGGGTGGTCATCTTCTCCAGCGAGGCATTGGACGTTCTGCGCTTCGCCTGGCAGCGCGGCAGCGTGGTCTTCATCCCGCTGGTCATCTCGCTTGTTGAACGCGCGACGGTGCTGTGGCGCATGCCTGGCCGCCCGGAGATCGAGAAGATCGCCGCCCGCGCGCTAATCGGCAATCGCATCACCACCGGGCTGGCGCTGTTCGGACTGGTGACCATCGCCATGCTCTTCCGCATGGCCGGGGACCGGATCGTGCTCGCCGCGGGCGCGATCTACTTCGCCGTCGCCACCTTCGACGGCTGGCGCGTGCGCGGGCGAGCGTTCGCCGAGCGCCCGACGGTGCTCTTCCGCTTCGATCCGCTCGGCGTGAAGTACCTGGAGCCGATGTAGCGATGCGCGCCGTGCTCCTCACCCGCTACGGCGGCCCCGACGTGCTGCGCATCGCCGACGTGCCGGCGCCGTCACCGCGGCCGGTGGAAGTGCGCGTGCGGATCCGGACCATCGGGATCAACTTCGCCGAGGTGCTGTCGCGGCGCGGGCTGTACGGCTGGGCGCCGCAGCTTCCCTACATCCTCGGCATGGAGGCGTTCGGCGAGGTCGACGCGGTCGGCGACGGCGTGACGTCGCATGCAACGGGAGATGCGGTCATCGCCGGCACGCAGTTCGGCACGTACGCGGAATTCATCTGCGTCCCGGCCGACCGCGCGCTGGCGGCGCCGCAACGCTTCACGCCGGCGCAGAACGCGGCGTTCGTCGTCAACTACATGACGGCGTGGATCGGACTGATGGAGATGGCGCGGCTGCGCGCTTCCGACACGCTGCTGGTGACCTCCGCGGCAGGCGGCGTCGGCTCGGCGGCGGTGCAGATCGGCGCGACGTTCGGCGCGCGCGTGGTCGGCGCGGCCGGCGCCGGGAAGCAGGACGCGGTGCGCGCGCTCGGCGCTGCCGTCGCTGTCGACTACAGCGAGATCGCGAAGATCCCGCCGGTCGACGTCGTCCTGGAGATGGCGGGCGGCGACGTTTACCGCGCCGCGCTCCGCCGGCTCAAACCGATGGCGCGCGTGGTCATCGCCGGCGCGAGCGCGGCGTTTCCGCGCACGCGCAATCCGCTGGCGCGCCTCGCCGCGCTGCGCCGCTTTCCGCGCGCGGGCATCATGGACATGCTGCTCCGCTCGTACGGGGTGATGAGCTTCCACGTCGGCCGCCTGCTCGACAGCGGCGCGGTCGCGCCGGCGTGGGACGACCTGGTGCGCTTCACCGAGGGGCGCGGGATCGCGCCGGTGGTCGGCCGCGAATTTGCGTTCGAGGAGATCGCCGACGCGCACCGCGTGCTCGAGGAGCGGCGCAACGTCGGCAAGGTGGTGGTGCACGTCGCATGAAATCGAAGCTCGTCTGGACCAGCGATCCCGAGGCGGCCCGGCGGCTGCGCGAGGAAGGCGCGCTCGACGCGCGGTCGGACGCCGAGCCGTCGAAGCAGACCATCCGCGTGGCGATCGACCGCAAGCGCCGCGCGGGAAAGAGCGTCACCGTGGCGAACGGCTTCCAGCTCACCGCCGAGTCGCTCGCGGAGCTGGCCGCGGCGCTGAAGAAAAAGTGCGGCGCCGGCGGCACGGCGAAGGACGGCGAGATCGAGATCCAGGGCGACCACGCCTCGCGCGTGGCGGCGGAGCTGGAGCGGCTGGGGTATCGGGTGAGGAAGTGAGCGGCGGGACGCCGCTCGGCCAGCCGCCGGGACGGCGGCGCTCCGAACCAGAAAGATCAATGGTGATGCGTCGATCACCAGAACTTCAGGCATCGCGCAATTCCCGCGCTAGGTCCTCCTCCTCGACTACGAAGACGTCCACATGCCGGCGCGCGAGCTCTGCAAGAAAGTCGGCACGGCCCAATCCCGCGAACTCGGCAGCACGCTCCATCGAAATGGCCCCTTGCTGGTACCAATGAATCGAGGCCGCTACGCGCACTTCGTGCGCAACCTCATGCGGGGCCTTGCGGAGCGCCGCGAGAAGACTGTCGGGAAACGTGACTTCGACGCTGGTCATCGCACCGAGAGTTTACGCCTCCCCAAAACGCGGCGTAGCGCGCCGCCGCCTCCACCGCCCGCCGCTCGCGATCATCTGACGCTCATCCTGCGCCGCTACAATCTCGAGCTGCCGCCATGAGCCAACCGCGTCCATCGCCTGAATTGCTGGAGCGCCTCCGCGAGGACAAACGCCGGCTGCACGCCGCGGCGCGCGCGTTGACGCCGGCGGAGAAGGTCCGCCGGGTCATCGAGCTCCAGCGGATCGTCCTGCCGCAAATCGCACGTCGCAGACCGCTGCGGCCTCACGAGCGAATCTGGGAGTGAGGAACGCGGCGTAGCGCGCCGCCGCCTCCTCCACCGCCCGCCGCTCGCGCCTCGGCACCGGGCGGAACGGCGCGACGTCGACGATGACGGAGTCGCGGGCGATGGTGCGCTTCCAGTTGCCGGCGATCACGCCGTCGATCGCCACCACCGCGTTGAGCATGCCGCTGCCGGCGTTGAGGCGTTTGGCAAACGCGGGGGCGAGGATGGCGGAGCGGTCTTTATACGCGACGGTGTATTCGTCGAAGGGCGGGAGAAGGTGAACGGCCGGCGGGATGGCGGCGGCGCCGTCGCCGTCGATGTCGACGCCGGAGAGCGCGATGGCTTCCTTCGCCTCCTTCACCGTCAGTCCGGACCACCAGGCAAAGTCGGCGACGGTCGCCGGCGCGTGACTCTGGAAGTAGCGGCGCGCCAGCTCGGCCAGCGCTTCCTCGCGCGGCTTCGGCGGCGACGGCGGAACCCAATCGTCGAGCAACGCGAAGCTGCCGCGCGCGCCGAAGCAGAGGACGCGCTCCTGCGCCAGGACGAAGACGATCTGCAGTCCGCGGCCGGCGCCGGTGGCCACGCGGCCGCGATCGAGCGCGGCGTACAGCTCCGCGCGCGTCAGAACGGCGCCGCGCAGCGCGCGCTCGGCCACCGTCCGCGCGCGGCGGAGCGTCTTCGGATCGAGCTCGAACTCGCGCTCGATGCGCGGGCGGTGCCGCGCCAGCACGCGCGGCGCGAGCAACTCCAGCATCCACCGCACATCCTCGGCGGCGACGACGTGCAGCGTCCCGCGCATCGGCCAGCAGCGGACGATGCGTCGCTCGGCGAGGGCGCGCTCGACGTCGCTCTCCGCCGCGCCGCGCGACCGCGCTCCGATGGCCCAGAGCATGCCGAGGTAGTCCTGCGCCTGGATCGCGCCAAAATGCGCGACCACGTCGCGCGGCGCGGCGAGCGCGTTGTCCGCGAGACGCTGGCTGTGCAGGCGCCGCAGCGCGATCAATCCCTCAATGCTCCGGGACGATTCTGGACCCATCCGGCGACGGGCCGTACGGCGTCTTGAACTCGCGCGGCGCCACCGGCGCGCGTTTGTCGTCGCCCGTCTCGCGCACGGCGGGGAGGATGTACCGCGGGATCAGCTCCTGCTGGGTGTGCACCGCACCCTTCGAGCTGTAGTTGCCGGCGAAAGTCGCGACGACCAGGTCGAGCGCCGGGATGACCATCACCGCCTGCCCGCCCGCGCCGCCGGCGAAGAAGCCGCGCACGGTGCGGTCCTTGTACGGAAACTCGATGCCCCACCAGAGGTAGCCGTAGGTGATGCCGCGCAGGTGATAGAGCGGCGCGGAGGTGCGCGCCACGAAGTCGCGGCTCAGCAGGCGGCGCCCCTTCCACGTCCCGCCGTTCAGCATGAGCTGGCCGAACTTCATGAAGTCGCGCGGCAGGATCTGCACGCTGCCGCCGCCGTACGGGTTGCCGGCGGGATCGCGCGGCCAGGCGTAGCGCTCGATCTGCATGGGCCGCGCGAGGAGGCGGTCGAAGAGGTCGAGCGGCGACTCTCCGGCCGCGCGGCCGACCATGCCGAGGGCGAGGTTGGGACTCGCGCTGCAATAGACCGCCTTCTCGCCGGGGTCGTAGGCCATCGGGACGCGCAGCGTGAAGCGGTAGTAGTCGGGCTCCTCCTCCTGGTTGGCGATGATCTCTTCGCCGCCGGGGGCGTCGGGATTGGTGTCGTCGCAGAAATAGCCGCCCGACATGGTCAGCAGATGTTCGAGCGTCATGGCCCGCTTGCGCGGCTCGAGCTCGGCGGGGAACTCGCCGCCGTTCATGACGCGGTAGACCGGCGTAGAGAGCGCGACCGGCACGCCGGCGTGGATCGCGGCGCCGGCGATCGTCGCGGTGATGCTCTTCGCCGCGGAGCGGGTGTCGTGAAGCTTGTCGCGGTGCTGGCCGTGGAAGTACTCCTCGAGCACCAGCTTCCCGCCGCGCGCCACCAGGATGCCGTGGATCTCCGGCGTATCGACCGATTCCTCCGGCGTGTCGACGATCATCCGGATGAACTGCTCGATGCCGGCGCGATCGATGTTCGCCTCCTCGAGGGGGCCGGTCGGCCAGCCGTCGGCGCGCGGAAGCGGCGGACGATATTGATAGCGCGCGGGGTTCTTGCCGCGCGGATAGAAGTCGCTGTCGTCGCCGTCGCGCGTGAAGTCGTAGGCGCCGCCGCGCGTTGGAAAGACGAGCGTCATCACGCCGCGCGCCGGATCGTACGAGCCGGTGGCGACGTCGCCGCTCCTGCCGACGAGGCGTAGGGCGTTGCCGTCGCGGACGAGTTGCTCGACGCCTTGCTGCGCGCCGAAGTCGCGCTCGGGATTGCGGAGGAAGGCGCCGATGGTGCCGTCCGGGCGCTGCCGCAGCAGGAGATAGAAGGTGAAGTCGTCGTCGAACGGCATCACGCGGCCGATCCAGCGGCGCGCGCCGTCGGGCTCCAGCCGCACCGGCGAGACGAAACGACTGTCCGCGTTCTGGCCTTGTCCCTTCGGTTCGATCCAGTGCCCCGCGATGGCGCCGTCGCGCAGCCGGCCGCGGAACGATCCCTGATCGCCCGGCAGCTCGAAGAGCATTTCGCCGTTCTCGATGCGCACCGGCACGACGCGGCCGGCGATCTCGGCGACGTCCGCGCCGCCGTCGCGCTCCATGACGAGCGTGCCGCGCGCGTCGGGGCCGAAGCGGCGCTTCGCTTTCCAGAGGCCGAGCAGCTCGTCGGGCGCGGCGGCCATGGCGGCGGTGGTGAAGAGGAGGGACGCGACCAGCAGGACCCGCATGCGAGCGTTCACGCATCGATAGACGCCGTCCTGGCCTCAGGCGTTAGCAGCACCGCCGCAAGTCGGTAACGCGAGCGTCACCGGAAACGGCATCCGGGCCGGCGATTCGTCCGTTAGAAAGACGATGCGCAGTTTCGCTGTCCTCCTTTCCGCCTTGGTCGCCGCAAACGCCCTCGCGGGCGAGGTGACCGCCGGCCGCTTCACCGAGCGCTTCACCTGGCGCGGCGCGCACGCCGCGACCACCGGCGACCACCACGGCTCGACGGTCTGGTGGGACGCCGACTCCTGGGACGTGCGCGGCGATTCCACCTTCATCGCCGTCGCCGCCCTCGGCAAGGGTTTTCACACCGACATCCACCGCGCGGCGTCCGCCGATCCCGCCGACGGCCGCGTGGCGAACGGCCACGTCATCGGCGGCGACGGCAGTCCCGGCGTCGGCATCATGCACACCGATTTTCAGGGCATCGTCAGCGCGCGGCTGCGCAACCCGATGCTGATCTCCGCGTCGCGGCCGGGCGTGGTGACGTTCTGGGCCTCGAAGTTCCAGACCACCGGGCACTGGTGGGAGGTCGCCATCACGCCGGCGTCGCGCGCGGTCGGCGCGGAGTACACCAGCGTGCCGTCGGTGGAGGACCCGCTCGGCGATCCGCTCATCGCCGGGTCGGATTCCGGCACGCCCGGCCCCGGCCATCGCCCGGCCGAGGATTCCATCAACTTCGTTGCCACCGGGTTTCCGGACATCCCGTGCGACCCGGGGCTCGGCTGGCGGGTGCGCTTCGGCGTGAAGTCGACCATCGGCGGCGTGGCGCGCGAGGCGCTGACGCGGCATGCGTCGATCACCGAGCTGCTCGCCACCGACCCCGAGGAGATCGACGAGCTTTACCAGTGGCGCCTGGAGTACCGGCCCGACCGGATCGATTTCTTCGCCGACCTCGACGAAGACGGCGTGCTGACGCTGGTGGAGAGCTTCCCCGTCGCCATCCCGTGGTCCGAGGTGTCGGTGCATCTGATCGCCGTGGCGTACGAAGCCGATCACCACCCGCAAGGCGCCTGCTACCTCGGCCCGGTGCGCGAGTTCGGCTGGCGCGACGCGAGCGTGGAACCGGTGAAATTCGCGGCGACGCTCGCTGTACCGAAAGAAACCATAGCGCGCGAAACCGGCTGGATGTCGTTCGACCTGCGCGACACGCAGCGCTCCGGCGACGAGCAGCCGAACGCGTTGCCGTACGACCGCTTCGCGTCGCTGGCGTACTGCTCGTCGGCGTCGTTCTTCTGCCCGTCGCCGGCGAACGTGGTCAACCTCCGCTTCGACGATCCGGGCCGCGGCACGCCGGCGCGCGCCACGCTGGTCTACGACATCCGCTCGCTCGGCGGCAGCGGTACCGCGCGGCTCTCCATCAACGGCCGCGACGCGGGGACGCTGCCGGCCGGGTCGACGGTCGCTGCCGCGATCGGCGAGGAGTGGGTGCACCGCTCGCTCGAGGTCGATCTCGCGCTGCTGCGCGCCGGCGCCAACGACGTGCGGATCGACCTCGCCGGCACGGTGCAGCTCGACCGGCTGCAGATGGAGCTGTCATACGGGGCGGGCGGGCGGCGGCGCGCGGTGCGGTAGTCTTGCGCCATGCACCGTCTTGCGACGCTTCTCCTCGCTCTTCTTCTCCTCACCGCCGCCGCATCGCCGAACGTCACCACCGTGATCCTGGTGCGGCACGCGGAGAAAGTGACCGAGGGGATGGCCAACGATCCGCCGCTGAACGCCGGGGGCATCGAGCGGGCGAAGGAGCTGGCGCGCGTCCTCGGCGCGGCGAACGTGGCGGCGATCTACACCACGCCGTTCCGCCGCACGCGCGACACCGCGGCGCCGCTGGCCGCCGCGCGCGGGCTGACGCCGATCGACGTCGCCGCCGGCAAGAGCTATCCCGCCGACGTGGTGGCGAAGCTCCTGGCGGAGCACGCGGGCGAGACGGTCGTGGTGGTCGGCCACTCGAACACCACGCCGGACGTCCTGCGCCAGCTCGGCATCGCCAACCCGCCGAGCATCGCCGACTCGCAGTACGACGATCTGTTCATCGTCACGCTGGCTACCGGGATGCAGCCGCGGCTGACGGCGCTGCGGTACGGGACGGTTGCGCGGTAGCTATACCATATTCGGTATACTGGCTCCCGTGAATGTCGTACGCTTCTCGCGGCTTCGCGCCGGCCTGACGCAGCAGCAGCTCGCGGCGCGCGTCGGCATGTCGCAGCCGGCGCTGGCGCGCATCGAGGCAGGGGGCGTCGTGCCGCGCGTCGACACGCTCGATCGCCTGCTCCACGCCTGCGGGATGTCGCTGGAGCCACTGCCGCGCGCCGGCGTCGGCATCGACCGGAGCACCATCCGCCGGATGCTCGCGCTGACGCCATCGCAGCGGCTGCGATTGGCGACGAAAGAGGCGCGCAACCTCGCCGCCCTGCGCCGATGACCGTCGCCGCATTCGATCCGCTCGAGATCCTGAAGACGCTCGACCGCCACGGCGTGAAGTTCGTGGTGATCGGCGGCATCGCGGGGCGGTTGTGGGGCTCGACGACGGTGACGAATGACCTCGACGTCTGCTACGCGCGCGACGCGGCGAACCTGAAGGCGCTCGCCGCGGCGCTGGGCGAGCTGAAAGCCCGCCCCTCCGTGACCCTCAAAGCCGGCGATCACTTCACCTTCACCACCACCGCCGGCAACTTCGACATCCGCGGCACGCCCGCCGGCTCGAACGGTTACGACGGCCTGGCGCGAACCGCGACGCGGATGGACGTCGGCGGCGTGACTGCGGCCGTCGCAGCCATCGAAGACCTCATCCTGATGAAGCGCGCCGCCGGGCGGCCGAAGGACCTCATCGAGGTCGAGGTGCTCGCGGCGGTTCGGGAGGAGTTGGGAAACGAATGAGTGGCGGGCGCCGCGGCGCGGTACGATGACTCCTTTCAAGGAGGTGTCGATGCGCAAACGGCTCACGGGGATCCTGTTGTTGGCGGCGCTGTCGCTGGCTCCCGCGGCGGCGTTCGGCCAGGAGAAGAAGAAAGAGGCGGAACCGCTGAAGATCAAGGTCGGCGACGCGGCGCCGGACTTTACGCTGCTGGCCTACGACGGCACGAAGGTCGCGCCGGTCTCGCTGCACGACTTCAAGGGGAAGAAACAGGTCGCGCTGGCCTTCTACGTCTTCGCCTTCACAGGCGGCTGAACGAAGGAAATGAAAGCCTTCCAGGCCAGTCTGGCCAAACTGGAAGGCGCAGACACCCAGGTCTTGGGTGTGAGCGTAGACAGCCCCTTCGCCAACCACGCATTCGCGCTGCAGAACGAAATCACCTTCCCGCTCCTCGGCGACATGGATCGCAAGGCCATCAAAGCATACGGACTGGACAAGGACTACCAGATCGGCGGCGCCACCATCGGCTCGGCGCGCCGGGCCACATTCCTCATCAACAAGGAGGGGAAGATCATCGCGGCGCAGGCGGACAGCGAAGCCGTCGATCCGACGAAGATCATCGACGCCTGCGAGATCCCGCAAACGGCGAAGTGAGCCCCTAGAACAAGAACGCGTACCCGAGCTTGACGAAGAACGTCCGATCCGCCTCCGTCAGGCCGGTGTTCACCCCGTCGATCGTCCCGCCGAGGCGGGTGCCGGAGTAGCCGGCGAAGAAGACGGTCTGCGGATTCAGCTTGTACGAGAAGAGCAGCTGCGGGAAGAGGCGTTTCGCGCGCGGGCTCACCTCCTGGAAACGGTAGAGCGCCGGGTCGCGGGTGATGTCGGTGTACTGCAGGATGGCGCGGGCGAACATCCGGATGTTGAACTGGTAGACGGCGCGGAGCTGCGTCACCTTCGCGGCGAAGAGCTCGCCCCCGTCGACCTCCAGGTTCTCGTACGACTGGTCGACGTCCACCTTCGCGTTCCGCCCGATGTTCCAGCGGATGCCGCCGTTGAAGGCGGTGCGGTCGCCGAGCTGCGTGTTGGCGAAGTCGATCTGGTCGGCGAACGTGCCGCCGACGAAGATGTAGAAGCTGCCGGTGGGACGGATCTCCGCGTTCCAATGCAGGAAGTTCTCATCGAAGTCGACGCTGTTGAAGCGGCGGTTCCGGTGGCCGACGTCGACCTGGTAGAACGACTGCATCGGTCCCTGCGCGGCGATCCACGCCTCGGTCTCCTCCTCCAGCAGGTCGCCGTTCTGCTCGTGCGACCAGTCGTAGTCGCCGCCGATCCAGAAGCGTGAATACCAGTTCTTCCCCTTCTCGCCGTAGCCCTGGTACTCCGTGCCGACGTTCGCGGAACGGTAGCCGACCTGCGGGATGAAGCCGGAGTCGGCACGGAAGTCGGTGCCGATGTCGTTGAAGCTGCCGCCCCAGTACCAGTGCTTCGAGTTGTGGCGGTACTGGATGCGCCCGGCGTGGTCGCTCGGCTTCTGCGGCTGGCCGAAGTCGGCCACGATGCTCGCCGGGTACTGCGTGCGCGATCCGAGGAGCTGCCCGGTGATGGTGTCCTTCGCGGTGATGCGGAAGTTGCCGTCGACGCCGAAGACGCGGTTGGAGTAGCCGGTGCCGTCGCGCGAGGTCAGCATCGCGCCGATCGACGAGGTCTGGCCGACGTTGAAGCGGTAGCGGAAGACGCCGGTGCGGTTCTTCTGCGGCAGCGAGGCGAAGTCCGATCCCTGCGGCCCCGGGATGATCAGGTTGGTCACCTCATCCTCGGCCACGAACGCGCCGATGGTCGACTTGCCGACGCGCCCCGTCGTTTTCAGCCCGAAGACCGGGTCGGCCACCGTGCGGGTGTAGACCGTCTGCAACGGCCCGGCGAAGAAGTCGGAGCCCTCCAGGAAGAACGGGCGCTTCTCGTTGAAGAAGAGAGCGAACTGGGTGTTGATGTCGAGTTGCACCGAGTCGGCCTCGATCTGCGAGAAGTCGGGGTTGACCGCCGCGTTGAGGGTCAGGTTCGGCGTGATGCCCCAGCGCGCGGTGAGGCCGGCGTCGAGATCGGTACCGCCCGAGGTGAGGCCGCCGCTGGGGAAGTTGGCGCGCGAGCTGGTCTGCTGCGCGGTGATGGTCGGGTCGAGCTCGATGTCGCGTCCGGGGGTGATGCCGCGGAATCCGGTGACGCGCGACGACTGGCAGAGATAGCAGTTGCGGTTGCGGTCCTGCCCCTGCAGCCCGAGGCGGGAGCGTTGGTCGCGCGGGTAGATGCGGACCATGTCGACGCCCCACGTCTGCTCCGCGTCGGTCTTGGCGAAGCGGATCGAAGTGAACGGAATGGCCATCTCCACGATGTACCCCTCGGCGGTGATGCGGCCGGCGGTGCTCCAGATGGCGTCCCACGATTCGTCCTCGGTGCGGTTGGTGTCGTCCTGGATCAGGTCCATCTGCACGCCGAGCGGGTTGACGAAGAACTCGAAGGCGCGGCGGTTGTCGTTGAACGTGTCGAGCACCACGCCGACGAAGTCGTCGCTGAAGGCGGTGTCGCGGTCGGAGAGATGGGCGCGGATCGCCTTCGGGTCGGGATCGAAGCACTGGAAGGCGACGTAGAGGTTCTTCTGGTCGAAGGTCATGTAGCCGACCGTGCGCGCCGGCGGCACGATGTTGTCGCCGGGGTTGGTCTCGGCGTCGAACTCCATCGGCTGCGCGGTCTTCCAGACCGCCTCGTCGAGCACGCCGTCGATGCGCACCGGCTCGGTGGCCGGCGCCACGCGGTAGTCCTTCGCCTTGATGGGGACCTTCTGGGGCGGAGCGGGGGTCTGCGCGCCCGCGGACAGAGCTACGGCGATTGCGGCCATACCCAACAGTCTCTTCAACATACCCTCCAAGTACGAAACTCGACGTAGGTTGTTTCGGAGCTTGGACGATGGCGAAGAAAAAAGGTTGGGTGCGGCGCGCGCCGGGCCGCGCGCGCCGCAATGAAGACTATTGATAGAGCTTGAGGACGAAGGCCGCGCCGATCGCGCCGCCCGCACCCAGCGGTCCCCCGGCCCACCAGACGTCGACGTAGTAGACGCCGGGCTTCACGTCGGTCGGACCGTCGCCGATCCGCTGGAAGAAGTTGGAGCCGAACGTGTCGACGTCCCCTTCCGCCTCGATGGCCACGGCCGGGCCGTAGATGCCGTACGGCGTCTCGTAGTGCCCGTACATGTGCTGCGGCGGGCCGCCGGCGGCCGGCGTCAGCGTCACCTGGAAGAGCGTGACCGGCGAGGTGCCGTAGATCTGCGCGCTGCCGACGATGGCGCTGAAGTGCGCGTTGAGGCAGCCTTCTTTCAGCTCCACCTTCGTGCTGAGCACCGGGGTCTTGTCGAAACGCTTCGACTCGCCGCCGCCGGTCGCGTTGTTGAAGTTGTGCGCCGTCGTCTGGATGCCCTCGAAGCCGACGTCGTTGACCAGCGTGATCGCGCCGCGGCACTGCTCCGGGATCTTCTGATCGTGCAGGGCCGACTGGCCCGGGACCAGGAAGCCCTTGGCCTGCACAACCGACGGCAGCGCCGCGAAGAGCAGCGCCGCGGAGAACACCACGACCCAGTTTCTGAATCCAAAACGCACCATAGTTCCTCCTTCGTTTGCATTCACGGCAGACGCAGCGGTGCCGAGGTACGCCGGCGACGACATCGATGGGATGCGGTCGAGTGACGGTCTCGTCGCGACTCGAAAGGGATCGCCTAGGCCTGCGATCACCGATACGCTGCGACGACGTATTTAAGTCCAGCCGGAGAGAATGACTAGAGACATTCGTTGCGGCGAGCCCATCTGCTGCGCCTCGGCCGCGCTTGTGACACTATCCGCCGATATGCCTTTTACGAACTTCGGGTTACACCCTGACCTTCTCCGCGGCGTGAAGGAGCTCGGCTTCACGCGCCCCACCCCCATCCAGAGCGATGCGATCCCGCCGGCCATGGCCGGCAAGGACGTCCTCGCCGCCGCCGCCACCGGCAGCGGCAAGACGGCGGCCTTCGTGCTGCCGATCCTCCACCGCCTCATCGGCAAGAAGCGCGGCACCACCCGCGCGCTGATCCTCACGCCCACCCGCGAGCTCGCCGCGCAGATCGACGAGCACCTGCGCGACCTCGCCGTCCACACGCCGCTCTCCGGCGCCGCGATCTACGGCGGCGTCGGCATGGGTCCGCAGGAGCACGCCTTCCGCAGCGGCGTCGACGTCCTGGTCGCCACCCCCGGCCGGCTGCTCGATCACTTCACTCGCGGCTACGCCAAGCTCGAGGGCCTCGAGATCCTCGTCATCGACGAGGCCGACCGGATGCTCGACATGGGCTTTCTGCCCGACATCCGCCGCGTGCTCCGCCATCTGCCGGTCAAGCGGCAGACGCTCTTTTTCTCCGCCACCATGCCGCAGCCGATCGTGCAGCTCTCGCAGGAGATGCTGAAGAACCCGGCCATGATCTCGATCGAGCGAAAGGCGGCGCCGGCGTCGGGCATCACGCAATCGGTCTTCCCCGTCACCCAGGAGCTGAAGATGCCGCTGCTGGAGACGCTCATCGCGCGCGGCGAGATCCAGAACGCCATCGTCTTCACCCGCACCAAGCACCGCGCCAACCGCCTCTTCGAGCAGTTGCAGAAACGCAGAGTGAACACGGCGCGCATCCACGGCAACCGCAGCCAGGCGCAGCGCACCGAGGCGCTGGCGGGATTCAAGTCCGGGAAGTACCGGATCCTGGTGGCCACCGACATCGCCGCGCGCGGCATCGACGTCGAGGCGCTCTCGCACGTGGTGAACTTCGACGTGCCGAACGTGCCGGAGGACTACATCCACCGCGTCGGCCGCACCGCGCGCGCGGAGATGACCGGCGACGCCATCACCTTCGTCTCGCCCGACGAGGAAGGCGACCTGCGCGACATCGAGCGCGCCATCGGCAAGCGCCTCCCCCGCGTCACCGTCCCCGACTTCGACTACTCGCGCCGCCCGGCCGAAAAGCTGGAGATCCCGATCCAGGAGCGCATCGCGGCGATCCGCGCACGCAAGTCCGAGGACCGCGCGCGGGCCAAGGCGAACGCGGAAAGGCGCGCCGCGCCGGCACCATCCGCACCTCAGCGCCCTTCGGGGCGACCGGGCCAGCGACCTTCGGGGCGGCCGGGTCCGCGCCCGGGCGGTCCGCGTCCGTCAGGTCCGAGCGGCCCGCCGCGCAGCCGCGGACGCCGCCGTCCCTAAGGCCCCTCACCCGGCCTTCGGCCACCCTCTCCCCGCTTCGCGGGGCGAGGGACACTCGCGACACGCATGGCGAGAGCCTTCTCCCCTCTCACCGGCGCCGCCAGCAGCACGTTCGAGTAGTCCTCGATCATGCCGAAGGCGTCGTCCTGCAACTCGTCGTACCAGAGGCGGCTGGTGTAGAAGACCGACTTGCGGCGATCGCGTTCGACCAGGCTGGGGAAGCCGCGCATCCAGACGAAGTTGTTCGCGTCGCCGAGGTCGTCGAAGTGGCCGAGGACGGTGATGTCGTAGCGCGCCTGCGCGGGCGTGGCGCGGTCGCGGAAGAACTCCGCGAACCGCGCCCGCATCCCCGGCTTGATGCGGTACTGGCGCAGCTCGACCACCGGCCATTCGTGCACGCGGCGGAAGTCGAGCTTTGCTCCATCGCAAACCGCCAGGCGGATGCCGGAGGTGTGCGACGCGCTGAACCAGGCGATGGTGGCGTCGTCGCGGTACGAGACGAATTTCAGCGGCGCCTCCAACGCCTGCACGCGGTTCCAGCGCTCCTCGGGGTCGACTTTGGCGATGTGCAGTTCGAGCTCGTTCATCGTCACTCCATCCGGGTCATGTTCATGATCCAGTTCGTTTCCCAGGTCGCGCCGCCATCGGCGGAGAACGCCTGCTCCCACCTCGCGGCCGCCGGCGCCGGATGCGTCCAGAGGAAGCGGACGCGCACCGGCGTGCCGTCGTGTTGGTCGTCGCCTTCGAAGACGCCGACGCCGTCCACGAATCCGCCGATCACCGGCGGATCGAAAACGCCGCGCACGTTGTCGGCCCAGTGGATGCTCCACCGCCTGGCGGCGCGGTCGAAGAGGCGGACGGTCATGCCGACGAAGCCGGGACGCCAGCCGTCGATGACGACGAACTCGTCGATGTTTCCGATGCCGCCCGGCAGCTGCCGCGCCTCGGCCGCCGCGGCGAAGGTCTCCCACTCCGTCGAGCCGCAAACCCGCCCTTTCAGCCGTTCGTTGCGGACGTGCCAGCGCCCAATCCAAAAGTCGAAGTCATGCTCGGACATGGCCTCAAGGTAGTCCGCGTACTGGTACTATTCAAGATCCAGTTTCCGCCATGTTGATAGGACCACTGACCGGCGACGGACCGATCTACCGGCAGCTCTACGACGCGCTGCGGACGAAGATCCTGCACGGCCAGCTCGCCGCCGGCGCCGCGCTCCCCGGCACGCGCACGCTGGCGCGCGACCTCGGCGTGTCGCGCATCGTCGTCCTCACCGCGTACGACATGCTGGCGGCCGAGGGGTACATCGAGACAAGGGCCGGCGCGGAATCGTGCGTGGCGGCGCAACTGCCGCCGCTGCAGCCGCCCGCGCGGCGGCGCGCGGCGGGCTCCGGCGAGATGACCGTCTCCGCGTATGCGCGGCGCGCGCGGCAGCTCTCGCCATACGCGCCGCCGGGCGCGGACGCACGCGACGACGGCGCGATCGACTTCCGCTACGCCACGACCATCCCCGATGCGCATACCATCGCGGTGTGGCGCCACGCGGTGGCGCGCGCGGCCGGCGAGCCGCCGCTCGACTACCCCGACGCCGCCGGACTGCCGTCGCTGCGCCGCGCGCTGGCCGAGCATCTGCGCGAGCAGCGCGGCGTGGTCGCCGAGGCGGACGACATCATCATCGTCAGCGGCGCGCAGCAGGCCATCGACCTGACCGCGCGCGTGCTGTGCGACCGCGGCACGCGCATCGGCCTGGAGGATCCGCACTATCAGGGAACGCGGCAGGCGTTCGTCGCCGCCGGCGCGAAGGTAATCGCCTGCGCCGTCGACGCCGAGGGACTGGACATCGAGCGGCACGCGCCGCGGCTCGGCGCCGCGCGCGCGGTCTGCGTCACGCCGTCGCATCAGTTCCCGACCGGCGCCATCCTCAGCCTGCCGCGGCGCCTGGCGCTGCTGCAGTGGGCGAAGGAGCGGCGCGCCTCGATCGTGGAGGACGATTACGACTGCGAGTTCCGCTACGGCGTCGGCGCCATTCCGGCGCTGCAGGGACTCGACGCGGAAGGGCGCGTGATCTACGTCGGAACGTTCGCGCGGATGCTCTTCCCCGCGCTGCGGCTCGGCTACATCGTGGCGCCGCCGGTGCTGCGCGACGCTTTCCGCGCGGTGAAGTGGCTCGCAGACCGCGGCAGTCCGCCGCTCGAGCAGCAGGCCGTCGCCTCGCTGCTCGCCTCCGGCGCGTACGAGAGCACGCGCCGCCGCATGCTCCGCGCGCTCACCGCGAAGCGCGACGCGATGGTCGCCGCGCTGCGCGCGCACTTTGACAACGACGATGCGGTCGCCTCCGGCGCCGCGTCCGGCACGCACATCTTTCTCCGCTTCCCCCGCCTCGCCGCCGCCGACACCGACCGCCTGCTCGCCGCCGCGCGCGCCGAGGGGGTGCACGTCTACCCCGCCCGCCCCTACTACCACCTCCCGCCCCGCCAGGCCGCGCTGATCCTCGGATACACGACGGTGGCGCCGGAGGCGATCGCGGAGGGGGTGGCGCGGCTGGCGCGGGCGTACGGGAGAATGTGAGCGATGGCGAGCAATCCGACCAAAGCCGACCTCCTCGCCGCCGCCGGCACCACGTTGCCGGACGTCATCGCGCCCGGCCTCGACGTCCTCTTCTGCGGCATCAATCCGGGGCTGTACACGGCGGCGGTGCAGCAGCATTTCGGGCGGCCGGGGAACCGCTTCTGGCCGGTGCTGCATCGCGCGGGGTTCACGCCGCGGCTCTTCCATCCGGACGAGCAGCGCGAGCTGTTGCCGCTCGGCTACGGGATCACCAACCTCGTGGCGCGCGCGACCGCCGCGGCGGCGGAGCTGCGCGACGACGAGCTGGCGGAGGGCGGTCGCATCCTCGAGCGCAAGATCAGGCGGTACAAGCCGCGCGTGCTGGCGGTGGTCGGCATCGGCGCGTACCGCACCGCCTTCGCGCGGCCGAAGGCGAAGCTCGGCCTGCAGCCGGAGACGATCGGCGCGACGGCCATCTGGGTCCTCCCGAATCCGAGCGGGCTGAATGCGAACTACCGGCCGGCCGAGTTGGTGGAGCTGTTCGCGGAGCTGCGCCGGTTCGTGGTTGCGAGGTAGCGGGGTAACGAGGTCTCGTGGCCCCGCCCACCACGAGACCGCGAGACCTCGTTACCTCGCAACCCCGAACCGGCCCTACCCACCCCGAGATCGCGAGACCTCGCTACCTCGCAACCACGAACCGGCCCCGCCCACCCCGAGACCGCGCAACCCCGCCGTGAGGGACTTTTCCCCCGTTTTACGCGACTGATGGCAGAGGGGGAGTCCATGAAAGTTGGTCACATTCCAGTTCTTCTTGCGTTTGCTGCACTTCCGGTCTTGGCCGGCGACCTGACGCTGCCCGATCTCAACCCCGCCGACTGGTTCGACGGGAAGATGGGCGGAACCTTCGGCGCGAAGACGGTCACGGCGTTCGCCAAGTCCAACCGCGTGGCGGTGTCGGGCTTCCGCGTGGTCTTCGTCACGCACAACGAGGCGCGCGCCAATGTCCGCGCCAGCTACCTGCCGGGTGGCGTGGAGAAGGGCGCCGCGCGCGCCAAGATGGAAGTCGACCTGAAGGGCGTCGACGACGCCACGCTGCAAGCGATCACCGACCGCGCCTTCAAGCTCTTCGTCGACCAGCTCAAGGCCTCCGGCCGCGAGGTGATCATCCCGGACCAGGCGTCGTTCGCCGGGTACAACGTCACGCCGGTGCCGCAGGAGATCAAGGCCGGGCTGCTGAAGGGCAAGGCCTTCTCGCCGGCGGAGCTGCCGCTCTGGTGGCAGGTTGGTGACGCGTGGGGCGACGCCGGCCTGGGGCAGAAGAACATGCGCGCCTTCAACCAGCAGTCGGAGAAGCTCGGCGCGCCGGTGACGATCGCGCCGATGATCGGCATCGACTTCGCGCACATGTCGTCGAGCGGCAACCGCAGCAGCCTGACCACGCGGCGCGCCGAGGTGGGCGCGGCGCTGGCCATGAGCGTACCGACCTTCACCACCCGCGTGGTACGCGCCGAGCAGACGCGCTACGGCGGCATCGTCTTCAAGGGCGACGACGGCGCGCTGACGCTGAAGCAGGCCATCGACACCGACGTGGAGTTCGCGGAGATGTTCCAGGTCGACAGCCGTACCGGCACGGTGCTGAGCTGGGCCGGCCCCGACTCGAAGAGCAAGAGCTCGAAGAACGTGGCCGAGACGACCAACGAGGCCTACGCCTCCGCCGCCAACGCCGTGCTGGCGCAGGCGACGGGGACGTTCGCCAAGCTGTTCGTGCAGAAGCCGGTGGCGACGGCGGCGAAGTAGGGGCCGCCCCTCATCCGCCGCTTCGCGGCACCTTCTCCCCGCCCGGCGGGGAGAAGGACGCTCGGGCGGCGGCCTCCTCCGGCGGCAGCGGCGGCGCGAAGTAGTAGCCCTGCGCGTAGGTGATGCCGAGGCCGCGCATGCGGTCGGCGTGGTCGGCGGTCTCGATGCCTTCCACCGTCACGTCCATGCCGAGGGCGCGGGAGAGGCCGGCCACGGTGCGGACGATCTCGTCGGCGCGCGCGGCATCCGCGTCGAGCAGGAACGAGCGGTCGATCTTCAGCGTGTCGAACGGGAACTGCCGCAACGAGCTGAGCGACGAGTAGCCGGTGCCGAAGTCGTCGAGGCTGAGCTTCACCCGCACGTTGCGCAGCGCCTGCAGCAGCGCGGCCGCCGCCTCGGCGTTCTCGATCAGCACGCTCTCGGTCACCTCCAGGTGCAGCCGCTCCGGCGCCGCGCCGCTCTGGCCGATCGCCGCCGCGACGCGCTCCATCACGTCGGGCTGCAGCAGCTGGCGCGGCGAGAGGTTGACGTGCATGTCGACGTGCAGCCCGGCGTCGTCCCACTCCCGCAGCTGCCGCAGCGACTCGCACAGCACCCACTCCCCGATGGAGACGATCAACCCCGTCTCCTCGGCGGTGGCGATGATCGACTCGGCGGAGATCAGCGTGTCGCCGCGCTGCCAGCGCAACAGCGCCTCGAATCCCGCCACGCGGCCACTGCTCAACTCGACGACCGGCTGGTAGTGGACGCGCAGCTCTTCGCGCTCGATGGCGCGGCGCAGGTCAGTCTCGAAGCGCAGCAGCTCGACGGTGCGCTCGTGCATCGCGGTGTCGAACACCTCGTGCCGCGCCTTGCCGCGCGCCTTGGCGCGGTACATGGCGATGTCGGCGTCGCGCAGCACGTCCTGCGGGTCGCGGTAGCCGGTGGTGCTCAGCGCGATGCCGATGCTGACGGTGGTGAAGATCTCGTGCGGGCCGATGCGGAACGGCACCAACAGCTCGTCCTGGATGCGGCTGGCCGCGCGCACCGCGTCGGCCTCGTGATCGATGCCGTCGAGCAGCATGGCGAACTCGTCGCCGCCGAGACGCGCCACGGTGTCGCTCGACCGCACCAGCGCGCTGAGGCGCTGCGCCACCGCCACCAGCAGCTGGTCGCCGAGCAGATGCCCGAGGCTGTCGTTGACCACCTTGAAGCGATCGAGGTCGAGAAAGAGGACGGCGAAGAGCGACTCGGCATGGCGGCGATGCGCTTCGATGGCGCGCGCCAGGCGGTCCATGAAGAGCGCGCGGTTGGGCAGCTGCGTCAGCGCGTCGTGGAAGGCGTCGTGCGTCAGGCGGTCGACGGCCAGCTTGCGCTCGGTGATGTCGGTCTGCGAGCCGGCGATGCGCACCGCCGCGCCGGCGGCGTCGCGCACGGCGAGCCCGCGGCTGAGCATCCAGCGATAGCTGCCGTCGCGGCAGAGCATGCGGTGCTCGCTCTCCAGGTGCGGCGTCTCGCCGCGCAGATGGAGCTCGACCGCGCTGCGAAGGATCTCCGCGTCGTCGGGATGGACGCGCGAGAACCATTCGTCCGGCGCGCCGCCGATCTCCTCCTCCGCGTAGCCGAGCATCGACTTCCACCGCGGCGAGTAGTAGACGTCGCCGCTGCGCAGGTCCCACACCCACAGCCCGTCGTTCGCGCCGCGCGCGGAGAGGGCGTAGCGCTCCTCGCTCTCGCGCAGCGCGCGCAGGGTGCGGCTCTGCTCCATCGCGTAGCGGATGGAGCGCTCCAGCAGCGAGGCGTCGATCTGTCCCTTGACCAGGTAGTCGGCGGCGCCGTCGCGCATGGCGTCGAGGTCGATGTCGCCGCCGCCCTGCCCGGTCAGCAGGATCATCGGCGCGGTGACGCCGAGCTCGCGCGCGTGGCGGAGCAGCTCCAGCCCGTCGTGCTCGCCGAGGCGGTAGTCGACCAGGCAGACGTCGTGCGTGCTGGTGGCCAGCGCGCGGACGGCGTCGTCGAACGAGGAGATCCACTCCAGCTCGAACTTGGTGCGGCGCGCATCGGAGAGGAGCTCGCGCGCCAGCACGTAGTCGTCCTCGTCGTCTTCGACCAGGAGCAGACGTACCGCGCGCGCGTCGTGATCAGTCAATGTGGTCAGGGGGCAGCTCGACGATCTCGATCCAGTAGCGGCCGATGTCGCGCATTACGGCGACCAGCCCCTCGAAGCTCACCGGCTTGGTAATGAACGAGTTCGCGCCGAGGTCGTAGGTCCGGTAGATGTCTTCTTCCGCTTTGGAGGTGGTGAGCACGACGACGGGGATGCGGCGCAGGTCGGGATCGGCCTTGATCTCGCGCAGCGCCTCGCGGCCGTCTTTGCGCGGCATGTTGAGGTCGAGCAGGATGAGGCCGGGCGTGGGCGACAACGCGGGATCGCTGTGGCGGCCGCGGTGGTAGAGGTAGTCGAGCAACTCCTCGCCGTCTTCGACGAAGCGGAGGTCGTTCACCACGCGGCTCTCCTGCAGCGCGTCGGCGGCGAGCATGCGGTCTTCCTCGTCGTCGTCGGCGAGCAAAATCACGATGGGACGGCCGGAATCAGTCATGACGGTTCTCCACCTCGCTCTGCCTCACCGGCAACGTAACCACAAACGTCGCTCCTTCACCCGGACGTCCATGTGCACGAATCTCTCCGCCGTGGCGTTCGGCTATTTTGCGACAGATCGCAAGTCCGATACCGGTTCCCTCGTAGTCGCTGCGCGCGTGCAGCCGCTCGAAGACGGTGAAGATGCGCTCGGCGTACTTTTCCTCGAAGCCGATGCCGTTGTCGGCGACGGTGATGCGGCAGCGGCCGCCGGCGAGCTCGCCGCTTATGTCGACCCGCGGCGGCACGCCGGGACGATGGAACTTCAGCGCGTTGCCGGCCAGGTTCTGCAGCAGCTGGCGCATCTGCAGCGGGTCGGCGTCGATGACCGGCATCGGCCCGACTTCGATGTGCCCGCCGCTGTCGTGCGTCCGCACTTCGAGGTCCTTCACCACCTCCGACGCGATCTGGCCGAGGTCGACGCGCACGAACGGCTGCGCCTTGGTCGTCACGCGCGAGAACGAGAGGAGGTCGTTGATGAGGATCTGCATCCGCTTCGCGGCGGACTGCATCCGCTCGATGTAGTCGCGCCCCTGATCGGGCAAACCCTGCGCGTACTTGGAGCGGAGGAGATCGCCGAACGCCTGGATCTTGCGCAGCGGCTCCTGCAGGTCGTGCGAGGCGACGTACGCGAAGTCCTCCAGCTCACGGTTGCTCTGCTCCAGCCGTTTCAGCGCGAACCGCAGCTCCTCCTCGCCGCGCTTGCGCGCGCGGATGTCGCGCGCGATGACCACGGCCCCTTCCTGCACGTCGTCGTCGCTGACCGGCGAGATGGAGATGCTGACGTTGACCGACGTGCCGTCGGCGTGCCGCAGCAGCCGCTCCTGGTCGCGGATGGCGCCACGCCGCGCCAGGTCGCGCAGCGTGCGCGAGATGGTCTCATCGCCGGCGTGCGCCTCGATGCGATCGATGGAGCGGCCGATGAGGTCGGAGTCGCGGTGCCCGAGGAGCTCGCGCACCGAGTGGTTGACCACGCGGATACAGCCGCTTTCATCGAGAACGAAGAGCGCGTCGGCCATGGTGTCCAAGATCTCACGCGCCGCGCGCGCCGCGGTGATCGGCCTGAAGCGGTGCCGCCGGATCGTCCCCCAGGCGATGAGCATGAAGAGGATCACCGGGATGTATGCCAGCGGACGCATCGGCAACCCGAACATCGGCAGCCAGTCGAGCGCGGCGATGTAGACGACGGAGAAGCTCTCCATCAGCCGCCCGATGCGGCGCCGGCGAATGGGGTCGGTGGTCCGGCGCAGCTCCGCCATCCCCTCGAAAAATTGCGTGCCGAGGGCGCCGGCGAAGTAGACGAGGAACGGGATGGTGATCGCGCCGGCGACCGGATAGAAGCCCCACGAGTGGCGCGAGAGCATGGGGACCATGCCGCCGGTGAAGAGCGTGGCCAGCGCGAAGGCGGCGGCGGCGACCCACGCGGCGATGATGAGCGGGCGCCGCCGGGAGCGCAGGCGCAGCGCGGTGGCGGTGAAGTCGTAGATCGCCGCGGGGAGGAAGCAGACCGCCGCGAGACCGATGCGCGACGGGATGATGGCCATGAGCGGGGCCTTCATCGACAGCATCAGGGCGAAGCCGCTGAACCAGATGCCGACCAGCGCGATCATCGCGCAGAAGAGCACCGCCACGCGCGAAGCGCGCTGCCGCGCGTAGATGATCGCCGCCAGCGCGAAGAGCACCAGCGCCACGACGGCCCACGGAAGGGCGAAGGAATTCCAGACGAGCACGGGGAGAGGATTGTAGAGTCAGGGGATGTCAAAACGCGCCGTCATCGCCGCGGCGATCGTCGCCGTCCTCGCCGCGGCGTGGATTCTCTGGCCGTCGAAGTACTCGCGAGTGGCGAACCGCGACTCGCGCGGCACGAACGTCATCGCCTTCGGTGACTCGCTCACCTTCGGCTACGGCGCGCAGCCGGGCGAGGACTATCCGTCCCGGCTCGGCGCGCTGGCCGGCACCACGGTGCTCAACGCCGGCGTGAACGGCGACACCACGTCCTCCGCGCTGGATCGCGTGCGGGCCGACGTCCTCGAGCACGATCCGCGCATCGTCATCGTCGGCCTCGGCGGCAACGACTTCCTGCAGCACGTGCCGGTCGCCACCACCGAGCGCAACCTGCGCGAGATCGTCCGCGCCATCCGCGGCGCCGGCGCCATGGTGGTCCTCCTCGGATACCGCTTTCCCACTCTCGGCGCGAGTTACGAGAAGATGTACGAGCGCGTGGCCGACGAGGAGCGCTGCCTCCTCATCCCCGACCTGCTCGACGGCATCCTCTCCGATCCGTCGATGAAGAGCGACGAGATCCATCCGAACGCGCGCGGCTACCAGCTGATGGCGGAGCGGATCGCGGGGCCGGTGAAGAAGCTGATGGCCTTTAGATAGGCTCCCCTCATCCGCCTTCGGCACCTTCTCCCCTCAGAGAGGGGAGAAGGACGCTGGCGCGTAGCGTGGCGAGAGCCCCTCGCCCCGCGTCAGCGGGGAGAGGGTGGCCGAAGGCCGGGTGAGGGGCCGTGGCCCTTCTAGCCCTTCCGCCGTCCCGCCATGTCGAAGCCTACCGCCGCCACCAGCACGGCGCCCTTGATGATGTACTGCGTGGCGTTCTCCACGCTGAGCAGCGACATGCCGTTGTCGAGGCTGGCCATGACCAGCGCGCCGAGGAGGGCGCCTGAGACTTTGCCGCGTCCGCCCATCAGGCTGGTGCCGCCGATCACGCAGGCCGCGATGGCGTCGAGCTCCATCAGCGTGCCGGCGTCGGGCGACGCGCTGCCGACGCGACCTGTGTGCAGCAGCGCGGCGACTCCCACCAGCCCGCCCAGCAGCGCGAACGCGGCGAGGATGTGCTTCGGCAGGTCGACGCCGGACAGCCGCGCGGCGTCGGGATTGCTGCCGATCGCGTAGAGGTAGCGGCCGAAGGTGGTGCTCTGCGTCAGGAAGTGACCGGCGATGGCCACCGCCAGCAGCACGATCACCGGCAGCGGCACGCCGCCCTGTGCGTTCATCACCGCGACGAACGCCGCGATGAGCAGCGACGGCACGACGATGCGCAATGCGGTCGCCGCGGCACCCGGCACCGGCAGCCCGTGCCGCCGCCGCGCGGCGTTGCGGCGGAAGGTCAGCCAGATCACCGCGGCGACCGCCGCGACGCCCATGCCGATCCCCGAGGCGGGCGTCATCAGTGCGATGCCGAGCGTGCGAAAGACCGTCAGCCGCACCGGAATCGTCTCGCCCTTGCTGAGCCAGAGGATCACGCCGCGCCAGGTCAGCAGCCCGCCGAGAGTCACGATGAACGACGGGATGTTGAGGTAGGCCACGAGCGCGCCGGACAGCGCGCCGGCCGCGACGCCCGTCGCCAGCGCGGCGAGGAAGCACGGCACGAGCCCCCAGCCTTGCGTCATCGCCGCGATGCCGCCCGCCAGCCCGACCAGCGAGCCGACGGAGAGGTCGATCTGCCGCGCCACGATGACGAAGAGCATCCCCACCGCGAGCACGCCGGTGACCGACATCTGCTTGAGCAGGTTCGCCAGGTTCACCGGACGAAGAAACACGCCGTCGGTGCGCCACTCGAAGAAGATCCAGATCGCCACCAGCGCGAAGACCATGGTGTACGCGCGGAGCGCGGCGCGGTCGATCTTCATGCGAACGCCCCCTCATCCGGCCTTCGGCCACCTTCTCCCCCCGCGGGGGGAGAAGGGCGCTGGCCTGTGAGTGTCGCGTACGCCATCACCTTCTCCGCCGTCGCCTCGCCGCGCGTCAGCTCGCCGCTGATCCTTCCCTCGTGCAGCACGAGGATGCGGTCGGACAACCCGAGCACCTCCGGCAGCTCCGACGACACCAGCACGATGGCCAATCCCTCGGACGCCAGGCGATCGATCTGGGCGTAGATCTCCTGTTTCGCGCCGACGTCGATACCGCGTGTCGGCTCGTCGAGCAGCAGCACGCGCGGATTGGTCAGCAGCCACTTGCCCAGGACGATCTTCTGCTGATTGCCGCCCGACAGCGTGCCGGCGATGGCGAACACCGACGGCGCCTTGATGCGCAGCTCCTTCATCGCGCGATCACTCGCGGCGACGTCCATCGTGGCCAGCGTCAGGTTGCTGACCACCGTCTGGTCGAGGAAGAGTCCGAACCGCTTTCGATCCTCGGTGACGAAGCCGATGCCGGCGCGAATGGCGTCCGCCGGTTTGTCGATGACCACCGGCGCGCCTGCGACGAAGAACTCGCCGCGCTTGCGGCCGGGATGCGCGCCGAAGATCGCCATCATCAGGTCGCTGCGCCCCGCGCCGACCAGGCCGGCGATGCCGAGGACCTCGCCGCGGCGGACCTCGAAGCCGACGTCGTCGACGATCAGCTTGCCGGGGACGTTCGGATCCTCCACCGTCACGTGGCGCGCCTCGAAGACGTGGGGGACAGACACTCCTGTCTGTCCGGACAGGCAGGATTGCCTGTCCTCCACGGTCACCTCCCGCCCCACCATCCGCGCGATCAGGCGCGGCGCGTCGAGCGCGGCGGCATCATCGGTCCCGACGCTCTTTCCGTCGCGCAGCACCGTGATGCGGTCGGCGAGCGCGAGCACTTCGCCGAGCTTGTGCGAGATGTAGACGATGGCGGCGCCGCCATCGCGCAGCCTCCGCAGGATGGCGAAGAGGACGTCGGCCTCGGCGTCAGTCAGCGCGGCGGTCGGCTCGTCGAGGACCAGGATGCGCGCGTCGCGCGCCAGCGCCTTGGCGATCTCGACGAGGTGCTGCTGCCCGATGCCGAGGAATCCGACCGGGAGGTGCGGCGCGAGCCTGAGGTGCAGCTGGTCGAGCACTTTCTGCGCGCCGCTGTAGAGCTCCTCGCTCTGGATGACGCCGCGGCGCGTCGGCTCGCGGCCGAGGAAGATGTTCTCGGCGATGGAGAACTCGGGGATGAGCGACAGCTCCTGGTGCACCACCGCGATGCCCGCATCCTCGGCGGCGCGGACGCCGCTGAAGCGCCGCACCTCGCCGCCGACGACGATGTCGCCATCGTAGGTGCCGTGCGGATAGGCGCCGCCGAGGATCTTCATCAACGTCGACTTGCCGGCGCCGTTCTCGCCGACCAGCGCGTGGATCTCGCCGGCGCGGACGTCGAAGGAGACGTCGTCCAGCGCGCGCACGCCGGGGAAGCGCTTGGAGATCGAGCGCATCTCCAGCGCTCCACGCTCACTGTCCATAGATGTCCGCGCGCGAGTGGTACCCGTCCCGGATGATCGTCTCCACGTTGCTCTTGTCGAGCGCCACCGGCTCGAGGAGGATGGCCGGCACGTCCTTCTTCCCGTTGTTGATCTTGTCGGGCGCGTTGACCGGCTGCTTCTTCGCCAGCAGGATCGCGGCATCGACGGCGCCGAAGGCCAGCGGCTGGATCTGCTTGTAGATGGTCATCGTCTGCGTCCCCTTGACGATGCGCTGCACGGCGTCCTTCTGCGCGTCCTGGCCGGTGACCAGCACCTTGCCGGCCAGGCCCGCCGCTTCCAGCGCGGAAATGGCGCCGCCCGCGGTGCCGTCGTTCGAGGCCACCACCGCGTCGATCCTGTTGCCGGTCTTGGTCAGCGCATCCTCGGTGATGCGCAGCGCTTCCTCCGCCTTCCACTCCCGCGCGTACTGCGCGGAGATGATCTTGATGTCGCCGCGGTCGACCGCCGGCTGGATGGCCTTCATCTGCCCGTTGCGGAGGAGGATGGCGTTGTAGTCGGACGGCGAGCCGCCGATCAGGACGTAGTTGCCCTTGGGGACGTGCTTCACCGCGTACTCGCCCTGCATCTCGCCCATGCGGACGACTTGATGGGAGATGTAGAGATCGACGTCGCAGTTGCGGATCAGGCGGTCGTAGGCGATGACCGGGACGCCCTTGCGGTGCGCGGCCTCGACGATCGACGCCGCGATCTCGCCGTTGTGCGGCGCGACGATGAGGACGTCGACCCCTTTGGTCAGCATGTTGTCGGCCTGCTTGGTCTGCACCGCGTCGTCGCCGTTGGCCACCTGCACGTCGAGCGTGGCGCCGACTTCCTTGGCCCGCTGCTCGACCAGGCGCTTGTCGCGCTGCCAGCGCTCTTCCTTCAGCGTGTCCATGGAGAAGCCGATGCGGATCGGCCCGGCGTGCGTCGCCATCGCCGTGGTGCCGGTGGCGGTGGGGGTTTCCTGGGGGGCGTTCACACAGGCGACGGCGATCAGAAAGACCAGCGCGGACACTCGCTTCATCAAAGCTCCTTCTGGACCTACGGTTGCGCCGTTGTACCACACGGCGCCGACGGTTAAGATCCGCATAACTATCATGCGCGCCAAGACCCTCGCTCTCCTTCTCACGCTATTCGCCATCCCGGCATTTGCCGCCTGGAGGACCGGCGGCCCGAGCGGCGGCGCCGTCCTCGCGGTGGCCGTCGCGCCGTCCGACCCGAACGTGATCTGGGCCGGCAACACGGCGGGCGTCTTCCGCTCGACCGACGGCGGCGCGACGTGGGCGAACATCGGCGGCAACATCGCCGAGGTGAAGTTCGTCGTGGTGCATCCCCAAGATGCGAACAGGGCGTGGGTTCTCGCCGGCGCTTATCTGACCGGGCAGCTCTATCGCACGAATGACGGCGGCGCGACTTGGACCGACGTCACCTCCGGCCTGCCGCCGTTCGATCCCGCGGCGCTGCAGATCGATCCGCGCAACCCCGACACGCTCTACATCGGCGCGCACTGCGGGCCGATCGGAATTTCGGCGTCCTCGATCAGGCCGCAGTTCCACGAGAACGCCGGCGTCTTTCGCTCCACCGACGGCGGCTCCACCTGGACGCAGGTCTCCGCGGGCCTGAACACGTTCGGGCGCTGCGTCGAGGAGATGTCGATCGATCCGTTCTCGCCGTGGCGCCTCTTCCTCTCCGGCCCGTTCACCGATTCCGCCAGCGAGTCGTACGACGCCGCGCAGAGCTGGGAGCCGCCCGCCGGTCCGCGCCCGAGCCGTGGCGTGGTCTTCGATCCGCGCTTCCCGTTCACGCACTACGGCATCACCACCGCGCTCGGCGCGCACTTCCTCATCTCGCAGGACGGCGGCTTTACCTGGAGCGAAGCCGCCGCGAAACCGCCCGCGCCGCCGAGCGCGCTGGCCATCGATCCGGTGCGCGGCCGCCTCTTCCTCGGCACGAGCGCGGGCCTCTTCCGCAGCGGCAACAGCGGACGAGTCTGGGCCGGCACGCTGCTGCCGGCGACGTACGTGGCGCAGCTCTCGTTCGGCAGCAGCTCGCTTTTCGCCGCGACCTTCGACGGCCTGATGCAGGTCGCCAACCGCGGCCTCGGCGAGGCGCGCCCGATCGACCTGCACGACTCCGCGACGTACGTGATCGCGGTGGCCGTCGATCCGAATCGCCCCGACGTCGTCTACGCCGGCACGCGCGCCATCCAGGCGAACGGCGCCGTCGCTCCGCGCGGCCACATCATGCGCAGCATCGACGCCGGCCGCTCCTGGCAGCCGCTGGAGAACGACGACGACACGCCGCGCGGCGACTACCTCGCCCTCGACGGCGCGGGAACCATCTTCGGCACCTTCAACGACGGCAGCATCTACCGCCGCGGCCGCGACGAAACGGCGTGGACGAAGGTGCGCCAGTTCCCCTTCATCATCGATCTCGTCGCCGATCCGAAGACGGGCGGCACGGCGTTCGTCCTCGGCGGCGGCGGCGTCGAGCGCACGCGCGATAACGGCGCGACGTGGCAGCTCGTGCTCGACACCCTCGGCGGGCCGGGTCACCTGGCCATCGATCCAACCGATTCGCGCTGGGTCTACGCCGGCACCGAGTTCGAGCTGTTCCGCAGCGGCGACGGCGGCGGCACCTGGATCCGGATCGAGACGTTCGATCCCGGCAAGAGCGGCACACGCGCTCTCGCGGTCGCGCCCTCGGACGGCAAGGTCCTCTACCGCATCGCCGCGAACGGCGGACGCCCGACCATGCAGCGCAGCGACGACCGCGGATCATCCTGGACGCGCATCCCGCTGCCCGGCGATGACTATCCGGGCGCGATCGCCATCGATCCGCGCAACGCGATGTCGGTCTGGGCCTCCGGCACCGGCCGCCTGCTGCACTCGACCGACGGCGGCACGACCTGGCAGGCTGTTGCGCCGCCGTTCCGCGGCACCCTGCAGCCGGCGACCGTGCTACGCTTCGATCCGACCGGCGGCGTGCTGCACGTCGTCTGGCCCGGCCACGGCGTGTGGGAGCTGACCGCGGATTGACCGGTCGCGCCGCGGGCGCTACGATCACGACATCCGTCCGTTAATCCACTCATTCGCTGTTTGTCTGTTCGCCGGCGTGCTCGCGGCGCAGACCACCGGTGCGCTCACCGGCGTGGTCACGGGCGAGGGCCGCGGGCTGGCCGGCGTGACGGTGACCATCGCCTCGCCGTCGCTGCAGGGAACGCGCAGCACCACCACCAGCGAGAGCGGCGCGTACAGCTTCGCCGCGCTGCCGCCGGGCACGTACGACGTCACCTTCTCGACGGCGGAGCGGCCGCCGACGCACGCCGCGGTCGAACTGCGGCTGGCGCAGACCGCGCGCCTCGACGCGGTGCTGGCCACCATCACCGTCACCGCCCCCCCGCCCTCCGCCATCGAGACGCCGCAGATCTCCACCAACCTGCCGCTGAAGCTGATCGAGCGGCTGCCGTTGCAGCGGAACCAGCTCGCCACGGGACAGTTCGCGCCGGGCGTGAATCCGTACACGCTCTCGAACGGCGTCGTCTCCATCGCCGGCGGGCCGGGCTACGACAACCTCGTCCTGATCAACGGCGTGGTGGTGACGGAGAACGTCCGCGGGCAGATGCGGCCGATGTACGTCGAGGACGCCATCCAGGAGACGACGATCCTCGCCGGGGCGATCTCAGCTGAATACGGGCGCTTCACCGGCGGCGTGATCAGCTCGATCACGCGCTCCGGCGGCAACGAGCTCTCCGGCTCGCTGCGCGACTCGTTGAGCAGCGCGGCGTGGTCGGCGCAGACGCCGGCCGGCGAGACGCGCGAAGACACGCTCAACCACGTCTGGGAAGCGACCCTCGGCGGCGCCGCGCTGCGCGACCGCCTCTGGTTCTTCGGCGCCGGCCGCTGGGCGAAGAACGACACGGCGCGGCAGACGCTCTCGGTGCCGGCGTTCGCCACCCCGGCTTCGGCGGCATCGCCCGGAATCAGCTATGCCGAGGGGAACGACCAGAAGAGATTCGAGGCGAAGCTGACCGGGCGCGTGGGCGAGCAGCAGACCGTCGCCCTCTCGTATTTCTCGATCGACACGCAGGGAACGAATGCGCGCTTCTCGAACAACATCTACGACCTGGCCAGCCTGACCACGCGCGACGATCCGGAGTCGCTCGTCGCGCTGCACTACGACGGCGTGGTGCTCCCGTCGCTGCTGCTGGAAGGGCGCGGCTCGGCGCGCAAGTTCTCCGACCGCACCGGCGCCGAGTCGACGGACCTCATCGCGGGGACGGTCCTCCTCGACCGCGCCAACAACAACACGCGTTTCCACGCGCCGTCGCTCTGCGCCGTCTGCGGCGTGGAGCGGCGCGACAACAGCGACGTGCGGCTCGCCGCGCGGCAGTTCGTCGACCGCTTCGGCACGCACGAGATCGTGGCCGGCGTCGACCGCTTCACCGAGCGCCGCCGCACGAACAGCCATCAGTCGGGCAGCGACTTCTCCCTCTTCGTCAACCGCGCGCAGTTCCTCAACGGAACCATCTATCCGGTGATCACGCCGAGCAACGCGAACGGCGGCGGGACGTTCATCCGCTGGAACCCGATCCTGGTCGAGGCGCGCGGAAACGAGCTGCGCACCGACTCCGCGTTCGTCAACGACACCTGGTCGCCGTCGCCGCGCTGGAGCGTCTCGCTCGGCGCGCGCTTCGACCGCAACCACGCCGCCGACGCCGACGGCACCATCGCCTCGAACGACCGCAAGCTCTCGCCGCGGCTCGGCGTGCAGTTCGACCCGCGCGGCGACGGCCGGCAGCGCGTCAGCGCCTCGTTCGCCGAGTACGCCTCGCGCGTGGCCGACGGCATCGCCTCCTCCAACCAGTCCTCCGGCAACGCCGCCTCCATCGACTTCGCCTACCTCGGCCCCGCCATCAACAACGGCGCGCTCACCGTGCCGATGGACGAGGCCATCCGCCGCGTCTTCGATTACTTCAACACCACGCAGGGGGGGACGAACAACCGCGCCGCCGGCAACCTGCGCGCGAACGGCACGCGCACCATCCCCGGCTACGCGACGTACTTTGACGGCACCCTTGCCTCGCCCTCGGTGCGCGAGATGACGGTGGGCTACGGCGCGCAACTCGGCCGCAGCGGCTTCGCGCGCGTCGACGTCATCCGCCGCGACTGGCGCGACTTCTACGCGGCGAGCGTGACCACCGCCACGCGCAAGACCGGCACGCCGCTCGGCATCCCGGTCGACCTCTCGCTCATCCGCAACAGCAGCAACCTGCAGCGCCGCTACCGCGGCGTGCTGCTGCAGGCCCGCTGGTCGCCGCGCCGCTTCGACCTCGGCGCGCACTACACCTGGTCCACGCTGCGCGGCAACGACGAGGGCGAGAGCGCCACCGCCGGCGCCATCGCCAACGTCGACCCCTCGCTCTTCTATCCCGAGTTCTTCCGCTACGACCGCGTCGCGCCGATCGGCTACCTGCAGGGCGACCAGCGCCACCGCCTCCGCGCCTGGGCCGGCCGCGAGTTCGGCCCGCTCGGCGTCTCGCTGCTGCACAGCTACGACTCCGGCCTGGCCTACTCCATGGCCGGCGCCATCAACCTGACCCGCTACGCCGGCGCCCCCGCCAACCCCGGCTACGCCTCCATCCCGAACGGCATCTACTACTTCAGCGGACGCGGCGCGCTGCGCACCTCCGGCGCGCACTCCACCGACCTGGCACTGCGCTATCACGTCACGCTCTTCGGCGCGGAGCTCTTCGCCCAGGGCGACTTACTGAACATGTTCAACAACGCCGCGATCATCGACCCGCAGCGCCTCGGCACCACCGTCAGCACCGCCGCCACGGTGACCACGCTGCAGCCGTTCAACCCCGCCACCGAGACGCCCGTCGAGGGCGTGCACTACCAGCGCGCCGCGAACTTCGGCCAGCCGCTGAACGACCTCGCCTACCAGCGGCCGCGGACGTACCGCTTCTCGCTGGGACTGAGGTTTTAGCCCCTCACCCGGCCACACTCATGGCGAGAGCCCTTCTCCCCGCTTGCGGGGAGAAGGTGCCGAAGGCGGATGAGACTACACCTGCCGCGGCTCTGCGGCGCGGCAGACCACCGAGGACGAAGATCCACACTCACCCCGCGGCTGCCCTGTCAGCTGTGATTGGCACATCC
>Ga0157377_10000122_pt1 | contig 50493 bp, 46 predicted proteins | sample M55metaG_FD_121116 | JGI IMG/M metagenome (GOLD analysis project Ga0157377, IMG submission 121116) | Miscanthus rhizosphere microbial communities from Kellogg Biological Station, Michigan, USA - M5-5 metaG | ecosystem: Host-associated > Plants > Roots > Rhizosphere > Soil | place: USA: Michigan...
CCTGCTCCGAGGGTCGTTGCTGCCCGAGCGACGCTCCCTCCCTTTACCTCCCCCTGCGGCGGCTCACTATTCGTCTATCTCCCCATCTCCCACCGCTTCACCGATCTTCAGAGCAGGGGCGGCCCCTGGGGCGGCCCCTCACCCGGCGCTGCGCGCCACCCTCTCCCCGCTTCGCGGGGCGAGGGGCCCTCGAGAGCTAGATCCCCGTCACGCGGATGACTTCTTCGAAGCTCGTCGAGCCCTCGGCGAGCTTTCGAAGGGCGCTCTGCCGCAGGGTGCGCATCCCGCGCTTGATGGCCATGTCCTTGATCTTCAGGAAGTCCTCGGAACGGTCGATCAGGTCGCGGATGGCGTTGTCCACCGGCAGGATCTCGAAGATGCCGGTGCGGCCGAAGTAGCCGGTGTTGCGGCAGCGGATGCAGCCGGCGCCTTCCTTGACGATGATCCGCTTGCCCGCCGGCGCCTGCAGGTTGAGCATCGACGCCTCCTCGCCGGAGAGCGGCCGGTTGCGCTTGCAGTCCTCGCAGATCTTGCGCACCAGCCGCTGAGCCATCGCGCCGATCAGCGTCGATGAGATGAGGAACGGCTGGATGCCGAGGTCGATCAGGCGCGTCACCGACGTCGCCGCGTCGTTGGTGTGCAGCGTGGAGAAGACGAGGTGGCCGGTGAGCGCGGCCTGCACCGCGTTCTGCGCCGTCTCGTCGTCACGGATCTCGCCCACCATGATGATGTCGGGGTCCTGCCGCAGGATAGTGCGCAGCGCCGAGCCGAAGGTGATGCCGACCTTGGTCTGCACCGCGGTCTGGTTGAACTCCTCGTGCACCATCTCGATGGGGTCCTCGATGGTGGTGATGTTGATCTCCGGCGAGGCCAGCGACTTCAGCGCGGAGTAGAGCGTGACGGTCTTGCCGGAGCCGGTGGGGCCGGTGACCAGGATGATGCCGTGTGGGCGGGCGATCCAGTCGCCGAAGGTCTTCAGCTCGTCCTCGTAGAAGCCGAGGCCGGAGAGGTCGCGCAGCAGGACGTCGGGGTCGAAGATGCGCATGACCACCTTCTCGCCGAAGGCGGTGGGGAGGGTGGAGACGCGGAGCTCGATCTCCTTGCCGCTGTGCTCCGTCTTGATGCGGCCGTCCTGCGGGCGGCGCTTCTCGGCGATGTCCATGCGGCACATGGTCTTCAGGCGCGAGGTGATGGCCAGATTGACCAGGCGCGGCACGCGCTGGATCTCGTGCAGCACGCCGTCGATGCGGAAGCGGATCATGGCCTGCTCGCGCTTCGGCTCGATGTGGATGTCGGAGGCGCGCGAGTCGTAGGCGTGCTGCAGGAGGTAGTCGACGGCGTTGACGATGTGCGCGTCGCTGGTCTCGATCTCCGCGCCCGACTTCAGCTTGACGTACTGCTCGAGGTTGGAGAGGTCGATGATGCCGCGGCCGAGGTCGCGGCCCGCCTTGGTCACCGCGGCGCGGAAGCCGTACTGCTCGGTGATCACCCCCATGACGTCGGACTCGGAGGCCACCACCATCTCGATGTCCTGCTTGACCATCTGGTGGTAGGTGTCGAGGGCGACGTTGTCGAAGGGGTTGACGATGGCGACGATCAGCTTGCCGTCGCGCACCGCCACGGGGACCATCTTGTGCTTGCGGGCGAAGGGGCGGGAGATCTTGGCCTCGATCATCTCCACGTCGAGCTTGAGCGGATCGATCTTGAAGAACTTCAGGTGGGCGTCCTCGGCGATGAGGCGAGCCAGGAGGAAGTCGTCGATGCGCGTGCCGCTGCCGCTGGCGTCGGTGAGGTTCATGGAGGCCAGCGCCTTGAACGGGCTGGCCTCGTCCTCCGCGCGGGTCTTGGAGCCGCGGGCGTGGGCGCGATGCTGGCGGTCGAGCGCCTCGACGTCGCCGCGCTGCTTCTCGTCGATGAAGCCGGCGTTGAAGAGCAGCTCGCCGAGATAGGAGATGGTGATCTCGCGGGATTTGCGGGCGGCGGCGATGGGGGTGACGGTCATGTGACGAGGAATGTTAAATGTTGAAGGTTGAATGTTGAATGGAAAAGCAGCAATTCCTTCAACATTCAACATTAAACCTTCAACATTCCCGTTCCCCCCGGTCTCGTCGGTTTACACTGTTCACCGTGAACACCGTTAACCCCCGCCGCAAGATCGTCACCGCCGCCCAGCAGATCCACCGCCGCCACGGCATCGACGCCGTCTCCATGCGCAGCGTCGCCGCGGCGGTCGGCGTCACCGCCCCCTCGCTCTACCGCCACTTCCGCGACAAGGAGGAGCTCCTCGGCGCGCTGGTGGAGGCCGGTCACGCGCAGCTGGAGGAGTACCTGGCCGCACCTCCCCCCGGGCCGCGCCGCGTATCAGCGATGATGCGGCAGTTCCTCCGCTTCGCCTTCGACCACACGCGGCTGTACGAGCTGATGTTCCTCAGCATGCGACGCGCGGTGCGCCACTTTCCCGAAGACTTCGCCGCCGGCAAGTCGCGCACCTTCGAGCTGCTGCGCCAGGCGGTGGCGGAGCAGATGAAGGGCGGCGCGTTCCGGCAGGACGATCCGCTGGAGACCGCGCTCACCATCTGGAGCCACGCCCACGGCCTCATCTCCATGCACGCCCTCGGACGCTTCAGCGGCGACCAGAACGCCTTCGCCGCGCTGTACGACCGCTCGCTCGAACGCCTGCTCAACGGACTGCAGCAGTCCGGAAGGAAAAAATCATGAACGCACTCCCCCGCCGTCTCGCCGTCGTCCTGCTGTTCGTCGCCGCCATCGCCGGCGCGCGCACCGAACGAATCACGCTCAAGTCGCCGTCGCTGGCCGGCAACCTGGCCGGCGAGCCGGCGGAGCAGGAAGTGATCGTCTACCTGCCGCCGAGCTACGACAGCGAGGCGTCGCGGCGCTATCCCGTCATCGTCCTGCTGCACGGCATCGCCGACTCGCCGTCGATCTGGCTCCGCGCGCACCACGTGCCGGAGCTGCTGGACCGGATGGTGGCCGAAAAGAAGATGCCGGAAGTGATCGCCGTGATGCCGAACGGCGGGACGAAGTTCCTCGGCAGCTTCTACATCAACTCCACGGTGAACGGGCGGTGGGAGGACTACATCGCGAACGACGTCGTGGGGTACGTCGACGCGCACTACCGCACCATCGCGCGGCCGGAGAGCCGCGGCGTGATGGGCCACTCCATGGGCGGCTTCGGGTCGCTGATCATGGCCATGCACCGGCCGGACGTCTTCCGCTCCGCCTATGCCATCAGCCCCTGCTGCCTCGACGCGGTGGAGGACATCGGCTACGGCAACACCGCCTGGGCGCGCGCCCTCGCCTTCACCACCGCCGCGGACGCCGACAAGGCGCTCGCCGCCGGCGACTTCTATCCCGTGGCCATCGTGGCCCTCGGCCGCGCGCTCGCGCCCAACCCGCAGGCGCCGCTGCTGTTCGACTTCCCCATCCGCAAGGCCGGTCCGGAGCTGCTGCCGGCCGAGCCGGCGTACACCAAGTGGCGCGAGAGCTTCCCCATCCGCCAGGTGCCGCGCTACGCGGAGAACCTGCGGCAGATGAAAGGGCTGGTGATCGAGTACGGCTTCAACGACCAGTTCTCGCACATCCCGATCTCCACGCCGGCGTTCTCGCAGGCGCTGATCGACGCGCGCGTGCCGCACGTGCTCGACGTCTACACCGGCGATCACCGGCAGGCGGTCAACGAGCGGCTGGAGTCGAAGATCTTTCCCTTCTTCGCCTCCATGCTGCGCCAACCTTGAGGGAGTATCATCGCGCCGCGGTTGACCTATGTCCGCGCGGGATCACCACGCGCTTCAGGATGAACAGGCGTATCGGCAGCGCGTCGATCTGGCGCTCGATACAGCCCATATCGGGACATGGGAGTGGGATCCGGAGGCCGACCGGGTCACCTGGTCCGAGAACTTCGAGCGCGTCCACGGATTCGAGCGCGGGGCGTTCGGCACGTCGCTCGCCGCCTATTCGAGCAACATCCATACGGACGACCGCGAGCGCGTCATCGCCTCGCTGCGCGCCTGCGCCGCCGGCGGGCCGGCGTACCGCGTCGAATACCGGCTCCTGGCCCCGGGCGGCTTCCTGCACCACGTCGAAGCGAGCGGCTGCCGCGTCGCCGATCCGCCGCATGCCGACCGCCTGATCGGCGTCTGCCGCGACGTCTCCGATCGCGTCGATCTGCTCGAACGGGAACGCGGGGCGCGCCGCGACGCCGAGACCAGCGAGCTGCACTACCGCACCCTGGCCGCCGCGATCCCGCAGCAGGTCTGGACGGCGACGCCGGACGGCGCGCTCGACTTCGTCAACCAGCGCGCCGTCGAGTACTTCGGACGGCCCGCCGCCGACGTCATCGGCGACGGATGGCAGGCGGTCATCCATCCGGCCGATCTGCCCGGGGTCATCGCGCGCTGGCAGCATGCGCTGGCCGCCGGCGAAGAATACGAAGTCGAGTTCCGCCTTCGCAGCCACGACGGGCAGTATCGCTGGCACCTCGGCCGCGCCATCCCGGTGCGCGACGCCGCCGGAACGGTCCTGCGGTGGCTCGGCACGAACACCGACATCGACGAGACGAAGCGGATGCTGACGCTGATGTCGGCGCAGATCGAGGTGGCGCACCTCCTGATCAATGCGCGCTCGCTGGAGCAGGTGGCCGAGGCGCTGCTGGAAACCGTCTGCCGCAACCTCGGATGGACGTGCGCGCAGTTGTGGGTGGCCGACCACGTGGCGGGAGTCCTGAACCGCACCGCCGGCTGGTGCGGCACGGACTGCAACCTCGACGAGCTGGCCACGTTCGACCGCCTGGAGCGCGGCATCGGCCTGCCGGGACGCATCTGGGACACCGCCTCGCCGGCGTGGATCGAAGACGTTCGCGTCGACCCGAACTTTCCGCGCGCCGGGCTCCTGCGGCGTCTCGGACTTCGCTCCGCGCTCGGCTTTCCGCTGATCGTCGGCGGCACGGTCTCCGCGGTGCTGGAGCTGTTCAGCCGCGATCAACGCCCGCCCGATCAGACGGTGGTGAACATGATCGCCACCTTCGGCAGCCAGATCGGCCAGTTCATCCTGCGCATCCACGCCGAGAACCAGTTGAGCGACGCGCTCGACCGGCTGAAGCGGCTGCAGGGAGTGACCGACGTGGCGCTGTCGCACCTCTCCCTCTCCGAGCTTCTCGACAACCTGCTTCCCAAGATCCGCGACACGGTGGCCTGCGACGTCGTCGTGGTCTGGCTGCTGGACGAGGCGCGCGACGAGCTCTATCCGGCGTCGATGTTCGGAAGCGCGTTCCCGCTGCGGCCGGACACGCGCATCAAGATCGGCGAGAGCCTCGGCGGGCTGGCCGCGCTGGAACGGAAGACGAAGACGGTGCGCAACGCGACGTCGCAGGAGTTCATCTCGCCTCCCATGCGCGCGCTGGGAATCGAGAGCCTGGCGGCCGTTCCGCTGATCTGCCGCGAACGGCTGCTCGGCGTGCTGGTGGTCGGCGCGCGCGCCGACATCGCCTTCGCCCCCGACGAGATCGGGTTCGTCGAGCTCGTCGCGCAGCGCCTGGCCAACGCCATCGACAACGCCTCGCGCTACGAAGACGCGCGGGAGTCGATCCGCATGAAGGACCGCTTCCTCTCCATCGCCTCGCACGAGCTGAAGACGCCGATGACCGGCATCCTCGGCTGGACGACCTTCCTGCGCGGCGAGACCGACCCGGCGCTGCGCGACGAGGCGCTGGAGTCGATCGAGCAGAGCGCGCGGGCGCAGGCCCGGCTGATCGAGGACCTGCTCGACTCGGCGCGCATCCGGGCGGGAAAGATCGTGCTCCGCCACGAGGTGTGCGACCTCTCCGCGATCGTCGACGCCGCCGTCCGCACCATGACGGCCACCGCCGAAGAGCGCGGCGTGATCGTCGAAGCCGGCCGCCCCGACGGCGTCGCGCTGTACGGCGACGCATCGCGGTTGCAGCAGGTGGTGATGAACCTGCTCGGCAACGCCATCAAGTTCACCCCGGCCGGCAAACGCGTCCGGGTCTGGATGGACGCCCACCGAAACGGCCGTCGCGATCGGCGTGGAGGACGAGGGCGTGGGCATCGAGCCGGAGTTCCTGCCGCACATCTTCAACGCCTTCGAACAGGAGGAGCACGGCAAGGCCGCGGGAGGTCTCGGCCTCGGCCTGCACATCGTCTGGACCATCGTGACCATGCACGGCGGCAGCGTCGAGGCGCGAAGCGACGGGCCGGGACGCGGGTCGTCGTTCGTGGTGCGGCTGCCGCGCCGTCAGTGAGCTTCCAGCAAAAACCCCTTGAGGTATTCGCCCTCGGGGCAGTAGAGCGACACCGGATGATCGGCGCCGGCGGTGAGACGCCTGATGATGGAGACGCGGCGGCCGGCGTCGAGCGCGGCGGCGAAGATCACTTTCTGGAAGAGGTCGAGCGACATGTGGCCGCTGCAGGAGAAGGTCATCATCAGGCCGCGCGGCTCGAGCAGCTTCATGGCGAAGAGGTTGACGTCCTTGTAGCCGCGCGCGGCGCGATCGACCTCGCCGCGCGACTTGGCAAACGCGGGGGGGTCGCAGACGACGAGGTCGAAGCGCTTGTCCGTCTGGCGGACGTACTGGAAGGCGTCGGCGACGACGAAGCCGGCCTCGAAGCCGTTCAGCTCGTGGTTGGTGCGCGCCGCCTCGATGGCCGGCGCGGAGATGTCGACGTTCTCCACCGCCGTCGCGCCGCCCGCCGCCGCGTAGACGCCGAACGCGCCGCTGTAGGCGAAGAGGTTCAGCGCGCGGCGGCCGCCGGCCAGCGTGCGAGCGAGCGCGCGATTGTCGCGCTGGTCGAGGAAGAAGCCGGTCTTCTGCCCTGACGGCGGATCGACGCGGAAGCGCAGCCCGTTCTCCAGGACAGTCGCGTGGACGACAGACAATCCTGTCTGTCCGGACAGGCCGGATTGCCCGTCCTCCACGATCGACTCGGGCGCCGTCGGCAACTGCTCCAGCCTGCGCGCGGGAATGTCGTTCTTGAAGTAGATGAGGCGCGGCGACAGCCGCTGCTGCAGCGCCTCGACGACCAGCGGGCGAATGCGCTCGATGCCGGCGTTGGCGATCTCCACCACCACCACGTCGTCGTACAGGTCGACCACCAGCCCGCTCAGCTCGTCGCCCTCGGCGTGAACGAGCCGCACGGCGTTCGTCTGCGCGCCGCGGATGGCGTCGCGGCGCGCGATGGCGGCGTCGATGCGCGCGCGGATGACGTCCGCGGTCAGCTCATCACCGAACGTGAGCGCGCGCATGCGGATCTGCGAGTGCAGCGAGTGGAAGCCCGACGCGATGCGCACGCCGCGCGCGTCGACCAGGTCGGCGATCGCCGCGTCGTCCGGTCCGCTCTCGTGTCCGATGGCGCCGGCGAAGATCCACGGGTGCCGGTTGCTGACCACCCGCTCCTTGCCCGGCTTCAGCGTCAGGATGCGGCGGCGATGGGAATCGAATTCGTTCATGCCGCGCGGCACTATAATCGGCGCCGATGTCGCCCACCCGGACCAAACAGTTCCACTCCCGCTGCCAGGAAGATGTCTATCGCCAGGTGAAATCGCATCTCGACGAACTGGTCGACGAGCACTTCGACGACGCCGAGCATTGCGACTTCTACCTGAAGTACGGCTCCACGGTGCTGGAGATCTCCATCGATCCGTTCCAGGACGACGACGCCGTCATCGAGGTGCTCGCCTTCTGCGTGCAGGGCGTGGAGGCGTCGTTCGAGCTGATGCGCGACCTGCTGCGCTTCAACACCGAGGTGCCGCTCGGCGCCTTCAGCATGGTCGGCAACGACATCTTCTTCTCACACTCGTTCCTCGGCCGCGAGCTGCCGCCGGAGCAGTTGATCGCCTCGCTGCAGAGCGTGGCCACCATCTCCGACGAATACGACGAGAAGATCGTCGCCGCGTACGGCGGCGAGACGGCCATCGACTGTCTCCGCGGCCAGGCGCGCAGGATCCCATCGCCGGAAGACAATTGATGAAGGGGCGCGGCACATCACTTGCTGTCTAGACCCGACATGACTCCGTGGAGGGGAACGTCGTGCGCGGCCCTGGTGCTCGCCGCGGCGCTGCTGGCGGGCTGTACCGGGGGCTCCGCCGCCGAGGAGAAGGCGCCGCAGAAGGAACCGATCGCCACGTCCAGCGCCGACGCCACCGGCAGCCAGCCGCAGACCGATGCGCGGAAAGAGCTGAAGGCGATCAACCGCGCCATCCCCATCTACGCCGGCGCGAAGTACCGGGAGGACCTCACCCGCCGCGATGCGGTCATGGTGCGCGGCCAGTACGGCACGCAGTCGGAGGTTTACACCTTCGCCACCAACGACTCCTACCCTCAGGTCTACCACTACTACACCACCTACCTCGCGCAATTCCGCGCCGTCCCGGCCAAGATCCCGTATCCTCCCGAGCAGGATTGGCGTGCGCACGAAGTGAAACTGAATGAAGTGATGCAGGACCCGTTCATCCCCGGCGACACGCTCAAGCCGACCGACAAGCAGGTCATCCTGCAGATCGTCGAGACGGAGGCCGAGCCGCGGACGGTGATCCGGTACGTCGTCATGCCGCCGCCGGCGGGCGGCGCGCCGGCCGTCGCCAGCTCGCAGTAACGCGATGTACCCCTGGCGCCGCATCCTGATCCCCACCGACTTCTCGACGGCCTCGGAGTGGTCGTTCGACACCGCCATCGAGATGGCGGGCGCGACCGGCGCGGAGCTGGTCATCCTGCACGTCCGCAGCACTTGGAGCTCGCATCCCGACAGGCTCCGCTTCCCCGCCGACGACTCGCTCTACGCGTACGCCGAGGAGCACGAGCTGGAGAAGCTGCGCGACCACGTCCGCCGCGCGAACGCGACCATCCAGACGCGGATGGTGGTGCGGAAGGCGCCACATCCCGGCGAGGAGATCCGCGCGGCGACGAGGAGCGAGGGCGCGGACCTGGTGGTGATCGCCACGCACGCGCGGCATCACGTCGCGCACCTCCTCATCGGCTCGACGACCATGCAGGTGCTGCACGAGCCGCCCGCGCCGGTGCTGGCCATCCGCTACGGCACCAAGCGCCGGCGGACGCTGCGCCGGATCGTGGTGCCGGTCCACCTCAAGCAGCAGTCGACCTCCGCGGCGGAGCTGGCGGCGTCGCTCGCCGCGCGCGAGGGCGCCGAGGTGCACCTGCTCATCGTCTGCGCCGAAACCGAGCGCTCCTCGGCCGAGGGGCGCATCGATGAGGTGGCGCGGCATTTCCAGTCGCCGCCGACGCGCGCCATCATCCGCGGGAAGGATATCGACGCGGAGATCGTCCGCTATACCGACTCCTCCGGCGCCGATGCGCTCTTCCTCAACGCCGCCGCGCACACGCTGAGCGATCTGAAGCAGGAAATCATCCGGCAGGTGTCCGCGCCGGTGATGATCGTTCCGTGACGTGAGCGCGGCGTGAGCCGTGGACACTTGCAAGCCGGTCGTGCTGGCGTTCACGTGAGCCATGGACACTTACAAGCCGGCAGTTCTGGCGTTCATGTGAGCCATGGACACTTACAAGCCAGAAATTCTGACTTTCACGTGAGCCATGGACACTTGCGAGTCAAAAGTTTTGACTTTCACGCGAGCCATGGACACTCGCGAGTTAAAAGTTTTGACTTTCACGCGAGCCATGGACAACTCGCGAGTTAAAAGTTTTGACTTTCACGTGAGCCATGGACACTTGAAAGTCAGAAGTTCTGGCTTTCACGTGAGCCATGGACACTTAATAGCCAGAAGTTCTGGCTTTCACGCGAGCCATGGACACTCGCAAGCCAGCCGTGCTGGCTTTCAAGGGGTGGAAGAGGTTCGGCCCGAGTCGGGCCGAACCGTCCACTTCTGGAGACTAAAATTTTTTTTTGGTGGTGGGTAGGGATTTACCGGTCTGACGACTCTCCTAGCCCAGGGAACCTATATGAAGCTCGTGTCTGCCAGGAGAGAGGTCGCCGGGACGGACCCGGCGACGGAGACCATCACGTTGTCGCGGCACCATGCCGCGTTCCTCGATCACGTATCCCACGGAATCAACCCTCAAATGCCCGAGGTGTTCGGATGGCCGCACGCTATCCGTACGATCCTCGACCGTATCGAAGAAAGCGGAATCGATCTGACCGAGGCGAGCAGTGAAAGAGACATTGCCCGTCTCGCGGCAGCCGAGCTCCGCGCCCAATCCCGAAGGAGAACAGTGACCTAACGCGCCGCTTTACGCTTGCCGGACGAGCCGGTGAGCAGTTCCACGAGCGTGTCGATCGAGTCGGCCTGGGACAGATCGATACCACTCTGGAACGCCGCCTCGATCAGGCCCCGGATGATCTCGGCCCGGCTGATCGCCTTGCCGTGCTTCAGCCGGATGTCGATGGCCAGACGGTCGAGGTAAGCGACATGACGATCGAGCAGGACGACGGTGATCTTCGCCCAAGGCTCGGTGTGTACGATGGGACGCCCGCGATTACTTTTAACTGGATTCACACGCTCTCCTTAAATGCTTTCACTGGGGAAAGACGGGGACAGTGTAACTCCGTCCACAATCTCGTGTCCATCCCTATTGAAAAACTGAACGGCGGCTAGGAACGTCTGGTGGACGTCGACGGGGAGTCGCCGGGACATCTTAACAGACCTACCGCTCAGCTCATCGCCCGCTTCTCGAAGGCGCGCAACCCCAAAAACAGGAAGATCGCCGTGATCACCACCAGCGCCGCCAGCAGCGCCGCCACCGGCATGTGCGGCACCTCCGGCGTCAGCGCCGCCCGCATCGCCTCCGCCACGTACACCAGCGGGTTCACCAGCACCGCCCACTTCATCGCCGGCACGCGCGACAGCCCGCTCCACGGGTAGTACGTGCAGCCGAACATGATCATCGGCGCCAGGATGACGCTGAACATCAACCCGATCTGCTGCGGCGCGATGGCCGTCCCGAGATAGAGCCCGATGGCGGAGAAGGCCGCACCGCCCAGGATGGTGGCGGCCAGCAGCAGCGGCACGTTGCGGAAGGTGAGGCCGGCGATCGGTCCCATGATCAGGCGCGAGACGGGAAGGATGAACAGCGCCGCCACGATCCCCTGCAGCACTCCGCCCACCACCTTCTCGATCGCCACCAGCTCGATCGGCGCGGGAGCGAGCAGGCGATCCTCGATCTCGCGCGTGAAGCCGAAGTCCTGCACCATCGGCAGCGCCACCGACTGGATGGCCGAGATGGTGAGGCTCAGCGCGATCACCCCCGGCAGCATGATCTGCGTGTAGTTGCCCGGGATCAGCCCGATCCGGGGAAGGATGAAGCCGAAGACGATGACGAACATCAGCGGCTGCATGGTGGTGCGGATCAGGAAGAACGGCAGCTCGCGCCGGGCCACGGTGAGGTCGCGCAGCAGGAAGGCGAAGAAGACGCGCGAAGGAGCGACGGAGTCGTCGTTCATGCCAGTTTCCTTCCGGTCAGCGAGATGAAGAGCGTCTCCAGGCTGGGACGCGAGAGGTGGATGTCGCGCACCGCGCGGCCGTGCGCGTCGCCGGCGGCGATGAGGGCCGGGATGATCTCGCCGCCGCGGCTGCTGAAGACCCGCAGCAGCGCGCCGCGCCCTTCCGCCTTCGACACGCCGTCGAAGGCGCGCGCCGCGTCGGCGATCGCGCCGGCGTCGCCGTCGAAGGTCACGTCGACGATCGTCTCGCCCGGCGCCTGCGCCTTCAGCCGCGACGGCGTGTCGAGCGCCAGCAGCTTGCCTTCGTCGACGATCGCCAGGCGGTCGCAGAGCTGGTCGGCCTCCTCCATGTAGTGCGTGGTCATCACGATGGTCCTCCCCTGCCCGTGCAGCTCGCGCAGGATCTCCCACAGCCCGAGCCGCGCCTGCGGATCGAGGCCGACCGTCGGCTCGTCGAGGAAGAGGACGCGCGGCTCGTGCGTCAGCGCCCGCGCGATCATCAGCCGCTGCTGCTGTCCGCCGGAGAGCTGCTCGACCTTCGCGTCGCGCTTGTCCCCGATGCCGAGCCGCTCGAGCAGCTGCGCGCCGCGGCGTGCCGCCTCCGCGCGCGGGACGCCAAAGTACGTGGCGTGGAAGACGAGGTTCTCGATGACGTTCAGGCCGCGGTCCGGATTCGGACGCTGCGGAACGACGCCGATCCGCCGCCGTACCACGGAGGGCGCGGCCACCACGTCCGCCCCCGCCACCACCGCCGCCCCCGCCGTCGGGCGGACGCGCGTGGTCAGAATGCCGATGGTGGTCGTCTTCCCCGCCCCATTCGGGCCGAGCAGGCCGAAGAACTCCCCCTCCGGCACACCGAGGTCCAACCCCTCCACCGCCACCACCCCCGGTAGATTGGGGTCAGACCCCTTCGCGCGGCGGCGGGCGGGGGGTGGGGGGTAAATCTTGCGAAGAGAGCGGGTTTCGATGGCCAGCGACATGTGAACGTGAACTTACATTCGCATTCGATTGATGTCAAACTGAATCCGCCCATGCACAAGCCGGCACAGCAGGCCCGCAGCCGACTGACCCTCCACCGCCTCCTGACCGCCGCCGAGGCGTTGCTCGAGCACGGCGGCCTCAGCGCGGCGACCGTGCCGGCTATCGCGGAGACCGCCGGCGTCTCGGTCGGCGTCGTCTACCGCCGCTTCCCCGACAAGGACGCGCTGCTCCGCGCGGTCTACGAGCGCTTCTTCTCGGTGTACGGCGAGCAGAATCGCGCGCGGCTGCAGTCGATCGGCATGCTCGACCTGCCGCTGCCGATGGTGGCGCGCTCGATCATCGCCGGCATGACGCGCGGCTATCGCGAGCGCCACGGCCTGCTGCGCGCGCTGATCCGCTACGCGCGCACGCATCCCGACGCCGAGTTCCGCGACGCCGCGCGGCAGATGAGCCGCCAGACCATGCGCGCGGTGGTCTACCTCCTCATCCGCCATCGCGACCAGATCGCGCATCCGGAGCCGGAGAAAGCGATCGAGCTCGGCCTGCTCGCCGTCGCCGCCACGCTGCAGAACATCCTGCTGGAGGAAGACACGCTGCACGCCGTCGACGAGCCCGAGAACCTCGACGAGGAGATGGTCCGCCTCTTCTTCGGCTACCTCGGCATCGCTCAGCGCGACGATTCGGAGCCGGTCGGCGCCAGCACGTCGCCGCTGTAGTAGCGGCCGTCGGCCGAGGCGAGGAAGACGAACGACGGCGCGATCTCCGCCGGCTGCGCGGGCCGCCCCCACATCGTGTCGCTTCCGAAGCGGTCGATGTGCTCGCGGCTCATGGTGGCCGGAATGAGCGGCGTCCAGACCGGACCGGGCGCCACGCAGTTCACGCGAATCCCCTTCTCCGCCAGGTTCATCGCCAGCGATTTGGTGAAGACGTGGATCGCTCCCTTGGTCGCCGAGTAGTCCAGCAGCGTCTTGTTCCCTTTGAGCGCGGTGACCGAGCCGGTGTTGAGGATGACCGCGCCCTTCTTCAGGTACGGCAGCGCCGCCTGCACCATGAAGAAGTAGCCGTAGATATTCGTGCGAAACGTACTGTCGAGCTGCTCCTCGGTGATGTCGAGGATCGACTGCTGCTCCTGCTGGTAGGCGGCGTTGTTGACCACGATGTCGAGCCGGCCGAACTCCTTCATCGCCTTGTCGACGAAGCGGCGGCACTCGCTGCGGCGCTGCGCGTTGAAGCGGACCTTCAGCGCGCGGCGTCCCGTTTCCTCGATCCAGCGGACGGTCTCGTTCGCGTCCTCTTCCTCTTTTTCGGAGAGGTAGCCGATGGCGACGTCGGCGCCCTCGCGCGCGAAGGCGATGGCCACCGCGCGGCCGATGCCGCTGTCGCCGCCGGTGATCACCGCGGCCAGGCCGCGCAGCTTCTCCGCGCCGCGGTACGTCTTCTCGCCGTGATCGGCCGCCGGCACGAGCTTCCTCTCCACGCCGGGCGCGCTCTGTTTCGGCGTCGACTTCGACGGCCTCGGGCCCTTCTTCGGATCGCGACTCTTGCTTGCCATGCGCCGTCGCGACTGCAATTAGGATTCCGCCATGCGCGCCATCGCCATCGCCCTCCTCTTCGCCGCCACGCTCCACGCCGGCGACCGCCCGCGCCTGCGCGACCTCGGCGTGACCATCGGCAGCCTCCCCACCGGCCCGCTCAACGCCATCACCGACGTCGACGGCGTGCGCGTCGGCCACGCCACCATCGTGCGCGGCGAGAACGTGCGCACCGGCGTCACCGCGATCCTCCCGCACGGCGGCAATCTCTTTCAGGAGAAAGTGCCGGGCGCGGTCTACGTCGGCAACGGCTTCGGCAAGATCGCCGGCACCACGCAGGTCGAGGAGCTGGGCGAGATCGAGACGCCGATCGTGCTGACCTCGACGCTCGCCGTGCCGCGCGTGGCCGACGCGGTCATCGACTACATGCTCGCGCTCCCCGGCAACGAGGAGGTCCGCTCCATCAACCCGCTCGTGGCGGAGACGAACGACGGGCGGCTCAACGACATCCGCTCGCGGCCCATCGCGCGCGACGACGTGCTCGGCGCGATCAAGAGCGCGAGCGGCGGCGCGGTGGCGGAGGGCTCCGTCGGCGCGGGCACCGGCACCATCGCCTTCGGGTGGAAGGGCGGGATCGGGACCTCGTCGCGGCGCGCGGGTGCGTACACCGTCGGGGTGCTGGTGCAGACGAACTTTGGCGGCGATTTGACGATCGCGGGGGTGCGCGTCGGTCGCGCGCCCGAGGGCGGGCGCGCCCACACCGGCGGATCGTGCGTGATCGTCATTGCCACCGATGCGCCCGTCGACGCGCGGACGCTGAAGCGCATCGCCAAGCGCGGGATCATGGGCTTCGCGCGGACCGGCGCGTCGGGCGACAATGGCAGCGGCGACTACGTCATCGCCTTCTCCACCGCCAACCGCATCCATCACGGCGACCGGGCGCCGCGCACCGTCACGCTGCTGCCGAACGACGCCGTCTCGCCGCTGTTCCTCGCCGCCATCGAGGCCACCGAGGAGGCCATCGTCAATTCGCTGTTACGGGCCACCACGGTAACCGGCAACGGGCGAACGGTGGAAGCACTCCCGGTCGGGCTGGTGAAACCTTTGCACTAGTGGTCGCCGGAGGAATGACCGATGGCGAAACGCATTCTCGTAGCTCCTTTCGCAGTTGTCTTCGTGCTCGCCCTCGCCGGCTGTGCATCGTCCGGCGGATCGAGCGTTTCCCTCGAACAGGAATGGCAGGTCGGGCAGCAGATGGCCGACCAGGTGGCGCAGCAGGTCCGCTTCGTCAATGACCCGGTGGCGAACTCATACGTCCGCTCGGTCGGCGAGCGCATCAAGGCGCAGACGCCGATGGCGAATCTGCCGTTCACCTTTCACATCGTGGACGACCCGAACATCAATGCCTTCAGCATCCCGGGCGGCCACGTCTATGTGAACCGCGGCCTGATCACCTCGGCCAACAAGGCCGACGAGCTCGCCAGCGTGCTGGCGCACGAGATCAGCCACAACGTGGCGCGGCACGTGGTCAAGCAGATCGAGCGGCAGCAGCAGATCAGCGCGATCGGCGGCATCCTGCTGGGACAGAGTCCCGGCGCGCTGCAGGAGATCGTGGCGCAGATCGTGGCCGGCGGCGCGATGGCGCGCTTCAGCCGCGCGGACGAGAAAGAGGCCGACGAGCTCGGCCTGCGCTTCATGACCGCGGCGGGCTACAACCCGCAGGGCATGGTCGACATGTTCCGCACCCTGCAGGCGCAGGAGAAGTCGCAGCCCGGCAAGGTCGCGCAGTTTTTCATGGATCACCCCATGACGCAGGACCGCATCAACGACGTGCAGGGCCGCATCGGCGGCATGGCCAGCAGCAGCGGCCTGATCACCGACGAGCCCGAGTTCCAGGAAGTCCGCAACCGGCTCCGCTAAGCCACCGGACGTTCGTCCATCGGCGCGTCGACCACCAGGTCGACGTCGCCGTGGACGGGCGCCGTCGCGGCGGTCCGCGGCAGCAGCCGGCGCAAGAGCAGCGGCGTCATCAGCGTGGTCAGCACCACCATCGTGGCCACCGCGCTGTAGAGTCCCGCGCTCAGCAGCTTCGCCGACAGACCGATCTGCGCGAAGATCAGCCCCACCTCGCCGCGCGGGATCATCCCCACGCCGATCACCGTCCGCCGCAGCCCGCGCCGCATGACGCTGAATCCCGCCAGCACTTTGCCGATCACGGCGACGACCGTCAGGATCAGCGCCACGATCAGGAAGGCGCGCGTCTCGGCGCGGAACGGGTTGAGCGAGCGGAGGTCGACCGCCGCGCCGACCACCACGAAGAAGATGGGGATGAAGAACTGCCCGATGTCGTGGACCTCGCGGCGGATCTGCTCCCCTTTTCCGCTGCGCGTCAGCACCAGCCCCGCGGCGAACGAGCCGATGATGATGGCCGACCCGACCTGCTGCGCCAGCCAGGCCAGCAGGAAGGCCAGCATCATCGAGGCGAAGAAGATCCCGCGCGCGATGGAGATCCGTTCGACCAGCCGGATGATGGCCGGCGCGAGGTACGAGCCGATCACCAGCGCCAGGACGACGAAGCCCACCGCGACGCCGATGGTGCGCAGCACGCCGGGCGCGGTCAGCGCGCCGCCGGCGGCGAAGGTGCCGACGAGGGTCAGCAGGACCAGGCCGATGACGTCGTCGATCACCGCCGCGCCGAGGATGACCTGCGACTCGTCGTCCTGCAGATGCCCAAGGTCGGAGAGGACGCGCGCGGTGATGCCGACCGACGTCGCGGTCAGCGCGGCGCCGAGGAAGACGGCCACCAGCGTGGAGTAGCCGAGGAGCAGGCCGACCGCGGCGCCGCTGGCGAACGGCAGCGCGACGCCGACGATCGCCACGATGGTGGCCGAGCCGCCGACCGAGAGCAGCTTGTCGAGGTCCGTCTCCAGCCCGATCAGGAAGAGCAGGATGATCACGCCGAGCTCGGAGAGGAGGTGGATGGTGACGTCGTGCGGATCGACCAGCCGCAGCCCGGAAACGCCGACGACGATCCCGCCGACCAGCTCGCCGAGCACCGCCGGCTGCCCGAGCCGCTCCGCGAGCTCGCCGAACAGCTTCGCCGCGGCGAAGATGGCGATGAGGGCGAGGAGGAATTGGGCGATCGACATTTCAGCGAGCAGGCTGCAGCGAGCAGCGAGCGGGTAACGCTACCTGCTGCTCGCTGCTCGCCGCTCGCCGCAACCTGCTCGCTCGAATCAGAACAACCCTACCTGCTGCTCGCCGCTCGCTGCAACCTGCTCGCTCGAATCAGAACAACTCGTCGATCGGCTTGTACGTCCCGTCCTTGGCGAACGGCACGTATTCGAAGCCTCGTCCGAGCGGGTCGTCCTTGCGCACGGTGGTGTAGTCGATGCCGAGCGCGGAGTAGAGCGTGCACGTGGCGTCCTCGGGACGGACGTCGCGGTTGCCGCTCCAGCCGAAGTCGACCACGTCCTTGCCGGTCGCGTCGGTCTTGCCGATGATCTGCCCGCCGCGGATGCCGCCGCCCGCCCAGACCGTGGTCATGCGCAGCGCGTGGTCGCGTCCCTGCTGGTTGTTCAGCGCGCCGACGGTGCGGCCGAACTCCGCGGTGATGAGGATCATCGTCTCGTCGAGCAGCGTGGTCCCCGGCTCGGTGCCGGGCAGCGCGCGGAGGTCGGTCATCAGCGCGCCGAAGGCGGTGTCGAACGTCTTCCCCTGCGTGAAGAGGCTGGCGCCGGCGGCCGCGTAGATGTTGCTGTGGTGATCCCAGCCGCCGAGGGTGGCCTGCACGAAGCGGGTGCCCTTGCGCGCGGCGAGGAGGTTGCGCGCCACGATGAGCGAGTCGCCGAAGCCGTTCGCGCCGTAGCGCGTGCGGTCGTCGTTGCTGAAGGTGAAGATCTGGTTGATGCCCGGCGCGTCCATCAGCGCCTTCGACTGCGCGTAGAAGTCGTCGGCGTCGAGCGTCGCCTTGCCGAGCGCGCCGGTGGCGCGGTTGCGGTCGAGCGACTGCAGCAGGTTCCAGCGGTCGGTGAAGCGCGTCGCGCCGTCGGGATGATTGAGCGTGGCCAGCCCGGTCTGCGACGGCGTGACGAGGAACGGCGCGTACGACGCAGCGAGGTAGCCCGAGCCGGGGATGCCGTTCGAGTTCAGGGCGATGAAGCCCGGCAGAACCTCGGCCGGCGTGCGGTTGACCTGCGACTCCAGCGAGACCACCGCGCCGATGTGCGGCGCGATCGAGCCGGTGGCGCCGCTCGGGTTGCGCGAGATCTGCGCCCAGTCCACGCCGAGCTGGTGCACCGCCGCCCAGGAGAGGCTGGAGCGGACGAAGCTCAGCTTGTCGAGATGCTTCGACGTCTCCGGCAGCAGTCCCTGCGGGAAGCGGATGGCGCCGCCGTTGAAGCTGGTCGGCGCGAACGCCGCCGGCGTCCAGGCGCCTTCCTTCAGGTCCCACATGTCGGTGTTGCTGGCCGCGCCGTTGAGGAAGATGAAGATGGCGTTCTTGGCCGTCTTGCGCGTGAAGACGTTCGGCGCGACGGTCTTCGCCTGCAAGAGACTCGGGCTGAAGACGTCCGCGAAGTACGACGCCACCACGCTGCTGCCGGCAACCTGCAGGAAGCGGCGGCGCGAGAATCCGGGGCCGAGCGGCGGGCCGCTGGCCTTGTTGCACGTCGGGCACTCGATGGTGCTTTTCGGAAGCCTTGGTTTGCTCATGGTGTGGACCTCAGTCGAAGAGGAACTCGAGCGTGTTGATGAGGGCCCACTGCAGGTCCTCGGTCTTCTGCGCCAGAGTGCCGCTCTTCAGGTACGCCACCGCCTGCGTCTTCTCCGCATCGGTCGGATAGCGCGACAGCGTCGCGAGATAGAGCGTTTCGGTGATGACCGCCGGATCGCTGCCGGCGGCGAGCGCCTTCTGCACCGTCGAGCCGTTGGTGGTGCGGCGGACGCGCGGAAGGATCATGGTGTTGTCGTTCATCATCCCCAGCGCCTGCACGATGGACGGATCGCCGTCGCGCGGCTCGTCGTCGCGGTTGCCGCGCCCGAAGTTGTCGAGGAAGCGTCCGGGATTGCCGCCGCCCTCCAGGGTGTCGGGAAGCTTCATCGCCTGCTGCACCGCCGGCATGTTCGGCGAGACGGTGTAGTTGGCCGGCACGCTGGTGGCGGTGGCCACGGCGTCCATCAGCTCCTCGGCCATCAGGCGGTGCGGGAGGTGGCGCGCGAAGTACGGCGTCCAGCTCTCGTTCCACTCCGACGCCGTGTACTTCGTCGACAGCTGGTAGGCGTTCGACACCGCCATGATCCGGATCAGCGCCTTCAGGTCGTACTTGCCGGCGATGAACTCGTTGGTCAGCTGCTCGAGCAGCGCGGGATGCGTCGGCTGCACCGTCTGGCCGGCGGCCAGCTTGGCCGGGTCGAGCCGGTTCATGTCGATGTTGTTGGTCGGCTCGATCAGCGCCAGGGTGAACATCTCTTTCCAGATGTAGTTCACGGTGGCGCGCGCGAACTGCGGGTGCGCGGTCAGCATCCGCGCGTACGCCGTGCGCCACTCCTCGGTGGCGCCGGGCTTCTCGCCGGTCAGGAAAAACGCCGGCGGCACGTTGTTCTGGCCGTTGACCGGCGTGCGCGCGGTCTTGTTGCCGGAGTTCGTGTTCAGCAGGTAGTTGCCGTTCGGCACCAACTGGAGCTCGAAGGCCGCGGCGTTGCCGGCCTGCGTCGAGGCCACCGAGCGGGTGCGGGCGAAGAACGCCGCCTGCCCCCAGAAGTCGTAGCGCGACTTCGTGCGCAGGTACGTGTTCACCGACTCCAGGTGCCCCAGGCCGTTGTGGCACGAGAGGCAGAGCATCGGCATGCCCATGAACTTCTCGACCGAGTGCGCGGCGAGGTTGTCGTAGGTGTCCTGGATCGGACCGTTCAGCTGGATCTGGCGGATCCAGTAGTTCGTCCCGCCGCTGGCGTCGGTGAAGCTGTCCTTCGACGAGGTGAGGATCTCGCGCACCATCGCGTCGTACGGCTTGTTGTCCTTGATCGCGGTGCGGATGTAGCCGTAGTAGGCGTTGCGGCCCTGCGACGACATCCGCGAGTTCACGGTGTTGCGGACGTTCTGCACCAGGTCGCCGAACCACATCGTCCAGCGGTCGACGTAGGCGTCCGAGGCCAGGAGCGTGTCGATCATCTTCGCCCGCTTGTCCGCGGCGGGGTCGGCCACGAACGACTTCACCGCGGCCGAGGAGGGAATCTGGCCGGTGATGTCGAGGCTGGCGCGGCGGAGGAACTCCTCATCCGACGACAGCGGCGCCGGCGCGATCCCGTCCGTCTTCATCTTGCCGAAGATCTCCGTGTCGACGAAGTTGATCGACGGCGGATAGGTGATGGTGCTCTTCTTCGGCGGCGCGACGGAGCGATGCCGCCCGCCGCTCGGCGCCACCGCTTCCGCGGTCACCGAGAGCTGCGAATACACCGACGCCGTGCTGCGATTGAGGCGGAGGGAGGAGGAGGAAGCCACCGGACACTCTTGCTTCTCGGCACCGAGGAGCATGGTCGGCGCGATGACCACTGCGGCGATCCAGCTTTTTCTCATGACACCTTCGACGTTAGACATTGAGTATACGTTTACCTGCTGTTCACGAAGGTGCCGGTGACGGCCAGCACGTTTCCATTAGTAGTGCGTCAAGCGACGACCTCGTCGTATTCGTGAAGCTTGCGGATGTCGACGGCGATCTCCCCGTCGTCCTGCGAGACGAACATGCTCCGGAATCTGGCGCCCCACACCAGTTCGTCGCCGGTGTATGACGAGCGGGTGTGTACGGTCTGCGAGAAGGTCTCGTCGAAGCCGTTCAGCAGGATGAGGAACTCCGCGTCGCTGCTGCACAGCTCCTCCTCGGACATGCCGCGCAGCGGGCTGAAGTCGTCGATGGGATGGACGATGGTCCAGGCCAGCGGGAAGAAGACGACGCGCTCGCGCTCCAGCTTGAGGGGGAGGAACTCGCGGTCGGTGGCCGCCACGCCGTCGCGCTTGCGCCGCGCCAGCAGCACCTTCGCCTCCAGCTCCACCAGCTGATTGCTGCGCAGGTTGGCGATGCGGAACATGAAGGCGGTCCTGCCGCGGTACGGCGCGATGAGCGCGCGCTCGCTGAACAGGATCTGCGCGGTGGGCCGCGCGAAGCGGGCGAAGACGATGCCGGCGACGACGGAGAATCCGAGCAGCCCGACCAGCGACTCGACGGTGACCAGCAGGTTGGCCGCGGTGTTGGCCGGCGCGATGGTGCCGTAGCCGATGGTGGCCAGCGTATGCACGCTGAAGAAGAAGCCGTCGACCAGGCGAAGCTCCACCGGCTCCTTCTCGAAGCCGGTCAGCGCATGCGCCCCCGCCGACACGTACAGCACGGCGAAGATCCCGTTGGTCACCACGTACGTCGCGCAGACGTAGCTCAGGAACCGCGGCCAGGTGATGGTGAGGAGGTAGTGATAGACCGAAAGCGCCTGCCAGAACCGGAGCCCCTCGCGCCGGACGTTGAAGGTGCCGTCGCGGTTGAGCAGCCGCTTGCGGCTCTCGCGCGCGACGACGGAGCCGAATCCGAGGTCGAGATCGGGGTCGCGTTGCTCTGGGATCGCGGACACGCCTTAGTTTATCCCGCGCACAGCGCGGGATCAGCGGAACGACCGCGCGGCTGGAGCCCATGGGCAGCATCGTGCCGGTGGCACCGCTGATCCCGCGCTGGCGCGCGGGATAAACTGAACTGACCTACCCGTGTGGGATGAGCGACGCCGCGATCAGCAGCACCAGCACCACCAGCACGGCGAGCGAGATCCACATCGCCTGCATGGTCGGCCGGTGCATGTTGACGGTGGTCCGGCGCTCGCCGAGGAGGTACTGCAGGTACTCCACGCGCGGGCGGACAGAGCCGACTTTCTCCTCCAGGTCGGGGTAGATGACCTGGTTGATCTCGGGGACGATCACCACCGGGATGAAGGTCGCGCCGAGCTGCCGCTTGACGAACGCGGAGAGCAGCTCGTTGTGCGGCTGGTCGCCGGGGGCGACCAGGCAGTGGTAGACGGTGGTGGACTGCAGGACCGAGAGCGCCTTCTGCGTCGGGTTCTTCGCCTTGTAGGTGTGCACCACGCTGTCGGAGGTCTGCTTGAGGATCCCCTCGTCCAGGTCGTCGACGCGGGTGAAGATGAAGACCGTCTCGCCGTCGGCGAAGGAGATCTTCTCGCCGCGGCGGAAGATGATCTCGCCGAACTCCTCCCACTCCTCCTCGGACTGGTCGGTGGTGAAGCCCTCCTCGCGGAGGCGGCCCATCAGCCGCTTCACGGGATCGGAGTTGGCGGGCGACTCGGGCGGGGTCTCAGCTTTGATTGCTTGCATATTTGTCGACTAGTCGAAGCAGGTCGGGAAATTCAAAAGGTTTGCCGAGGAAGTCGTCGGCGCCGCACTCCCGCGCTTTCTGCGCGATGTCGCGGTCGCCGGAGAGGACGACGAACGGGATCCCGCGGGTCTCTTCCGCCGCCTTGAGAGTGCTGCAGAGCTGCGCGCCGCCCATACCCTTGATGGTGAGGTCGGCGAAGATCAGCGACGGGTGCAGCTCGTTGGCGCGGGCCAGCGCGGACTGGCCGTCGGCGACGACCTGGCAATCGCGCCCGGCGCGCTGCAGCACCAGGGAGATGAGGCGCGCCACCTGCGGATCGTCTTCTACGACCAGAATCACTTGCTGTCCCCTAGTCGAATCGTACGCGGACGCGTTTGCGGAGATCGCCGAGGATCGCTCCGGCGATGCAGCCGGCACAGTTCCAGAGTGCGTCATACCAACCCGTCACGCGTGTGGGCAAACGGTTCTGCCATGCGACGAGCACCAACGCAAATGCCACGCCCACCCCGACCGTGAGCAAATAAGTCGAGAGCCGGCGCGTCTCCCCGCGGTCGAAGGCGAGGAAGGCCAGCGCGCCCCAGGGCACGAACAGGAGCAGGTCCGCCACCGCCGGCGTCATCCCCGCCAGCAGCGCCTCGTTGCTGATCGCCCCGCGGTCGTAGCGCCGCACCAGCGACACCAGCTCGGTGACCGTGACCCGGTCGTGCATGGTGGCCCGCCCGGAAAGCCAGTAGACGCTCGCCGCGATGGCAGCGCTCATCAGCACCAGCAGCGCGACGGTCACCCCCCGCGGCACCCGGACGGTGATGATTTCGGACTTGCCCAAGGGGACATCGTATCGCTGGGCGAGCAGCTGGCAGCGAGCAGCGAGCAGGCCCATGAGCTTCCTGCTCGCTGCTCGCTGCCCCCTGCTCGCTAATCTGGCACGCTAGTCGCTACTGCTGAGCCGCATGGGCAACTTACTTTGGCTGATCATCGTGATCCTCGTGATCCTCTGGCTCGGCGGTTTCGCCATGCACATCGGCGGCGGTCTCATTCATCTGCTGCTGGTGATCGCGGTGATCGTGCTGATTTTCCAGCTGATCACCGGCCGCCGCGCGCTCTGAACGCGGCGACCAGCCGCCTCACGCGCCCGGCATCGACCGGGGCCTCGACCCGCCCGTCGCGCTTGACCGACGTGCCGGCGATGGCACCGTCCGCATCGGCGTAGGCCGCGACGTTGGCCTCCGTCAGTCCGCTGCCGACCAGCAGCGGGGCACTGACGGCGGCGCGAACGCGCGCGAACTTCGCCGGGTCGGGCGCCGCGCCGGTCTCCGCGCCGCTGATGATGATGGCGTCCGCCAGGCCGCGCAGGTGAAGGTCCTTCGCCGCCTGCACCTCGTCGATCTCCACCAGCGGCGTGGCGTGCTTGACCATGTGGTCGGCGAAGATCATCACGCCCGGCGCCAGCGCCGCGCGCCGTCGCAGCGTCTCGGCCGCCCTCCCCTCGATCACTCCCTGATCGGTGAGCATGGCGCCGGTGTGGACGTTGACGCGGATGAACGCCGCGCCGGTCGCCGCCGCGATCCCAATCGCTGATCGAGCGTCATTGCGCAGCACGTTCACGCCAAACGGCAGCGCCACCTCGGAGGTCACGATCGCGATGGCCCGCGTCATCCCCGCCACCGTCTCCGGCGGCACGGCGTCCCGAAAAAACGGCCGGTCGCCGAAATTCTCGAAGACCAGCCCGTCGCAGCCGCCGTCGCGCAGCGCCCGCGCATCGGCCAGCGCCGCCTCGATCACGGCCTCCATCGAGCCGCCGAACCGAGGCGCGCCGGGCAGCGGCGCAAGGTGCACCATGCCGAAGAGAGGACGCTGGAAGCGCGAGGCGAACATGAGCAGTGCTGAGTACTGAGTGCTGAGTGCTGAGTCCCGTCCCCTCACTCAGCACTCAGCACTCAGCACTCGGCACTCTATAATCCGCCCCCGTGTCGGAGCTACGCCTTTTCAATACCCTGACCCGCGAGAAGGAGCTCTTCGTCCCCGTCGTCCCGGGCGAAGTGCGGATGTACTCCTGCGGCCCCACCGTCTACAACCACCCGCACATCGGCAACCTGCGCACTTTCCTCTGGAGCGACCTGCTGCGGCGCTACCTCGCCTGGCGCGGCTACCGCGTCACGCAGGTCATGAACATCACCGACGTCGAGGACAAGATCATCCGCAACGCCAACGCGGCCGGGCAGGACATCGACACCTACACCGCGCCGTTCATCGACGCCTTCCACGCCTCGGTCAAGGAGCTGCGCATCCAGCCGGCCGACTCCTACCCGCGCGCCACGGAGTTCATCCCGCAGATGACCGGGCTGGTGGAGCAGCTCACCGGACGCGGGCACACCTACACCGTCGACGGCTCGACCTACTTCAAGGTCTCCACCCTGCCGGGCTACGGCAAGCTGTCGCGCGTCGAGATCGCCGATGACAGCGCCTTCAGCCGCATCGAGAGCGACGAGTACGAGAAGGAGAACGCGCGCGACTTCGTCCTCTGGAAGGCGAAGAAGGAAGGCGACCCGTCGTGGCCCACGTCGATCGGCGAAGGGCGCCCCGGCTGGCACCTCGAATGCTCCGCCATGTCGATGCAGCTCCTCGGCGAGACCTTCGACATCCACACCGGCGCGGTCGACCTGATCTTCCCGCACCACGAGAACGAGATCGCGCAGAGCGAAGGCGCCACCGGCAAGCCGTTCGTCCGCTACTGGATCCACGGCGAGCACCTCAACATCGACCAGCAGAAGATGTCGAAGTCGCTCGGCAACATCTACACGCTGTCCGAGATCAAGGAGATGGGCTACGACACGCTGGCGTTGCGCTACGCGCTGCTGTCGGTGCCGCACCGGACGAAGCTGAACTTCACCACGCAGTCGCTCGACGACGCCAAGAACGCGGTGGCGCGCATCGAGAGCTTCCTCCTCCGCCTCGACGACGTGGCGCGCTCCGCGCCGCGCGACGCCGCGCACGCCGACGACGAGGGCGACGCGCTGATCGGCAAGTTCCTGGCGGACTTCCAGGAAGCGATGGACGACGACCTCAACACCGCCGGCGCGCTGGGCGCGCTCTTCACCCTGATCCGCGACGGCAACACCGCCATCGACGCCGGCCGCATCAGCGCCGGCGACGCCGCCGGCATCAAGGCCGCGCTGATGAAGGTCGACCCGGTCCTCGACATCTTCCCCGCCCGCCGCGAGAACCTCGACGCCGAGGTCGAGCAGCTCATCGCCGCCCGCAACGCCGCGCGCAAGGCGCGCAACTTCGCCGAGAGCGACCGGTTGCGCGACGAGCTGGTGGCGCGCGGCATTCTGCTGGAGGACACGCCCGGGGGGACGCGATGGCGCCGGAAATGAGGTTGCGAGGTTGCGGGGTTGCGAGGTTTCGCAGCGTCCCCACCCCGCAACCGCGCAACCTCGCAACCTCGCAACCCCGATGATCGGCTATCTCCAAGGCACGCTCAAAAAGCTCGACGCGACCGCCGCGCTGGTCGTGGCGAACGGCGTCGGCTACGAGGTCCACATCTCGCTGCAGACGTACTACCGCCTCGAAGGGCGCCGCGACGTCGAGTTGGAGATCTACACCCACGTGCGCGAGGACGCGCTGTCGCTCTACGGCTTCGCCTCGCCGGACGAGAAGTTCGCCTTCGAGAAGCTGATCGGCATCTCCGGAATCGGCCCGACGCTGGCGCAGAAGATCCTCTCCGGCATCGAGCCGGCCGACCTGGCGGACGCGGTGGCGCGCGGCGACTCCCGCAAGCTGACCGCGGTGCCCGGCGTCGGCAAGAAAACGGCCGAGCGGATCTGCCTGGAGCTGCGCGACAAGCTCGCCCTGCCCCAGGCGGCGCCGGTGGCCACCACGCGCACCTCCATCGACGATGACGTGCACTCGGCGCTCGTCAACCTCGGCTACCGGCCGAAAGACGCCGACGCGGCGATCGACGTGGCGCGCAAGGAGCTCGGCGGCGAAGCCGAGCTCTCCGCCCTGCTCAGACGCGCGCTGCGCCAGTTGACGCGGTGACCGGCGAGCGTTTCCGCAGGATGCCGTCGACGCTCCAGATCCCCGCGCCGTGCGCGGCGATGAAGAGGAAGACGAAGCAGTAGAGCGCCGCCAGCTCGCCCTTGTTCACCAGCGGATTGATCTCGTGGCTCCGCGCCACGTGCCCCATCCAATACGCCACCGCCATCTCGCCGCTACAGAGGAAGGCGACGATGCCGGTGAAGAGGCCGATCAGGATCAGGAAGCCGCCCACGACCTCCAGCCAGCCGGCGAACTGCATCATCGGCGGCAGCCCCGCCATCTTCTCGCCGGGCCACCCGAAGATCTTCTGCGTGCCGTGCATCATGAACATCAGTCCGCTGACGATGCGCAGCAGGGCGAACGTCTGCGGGGTAAACCGACCGATCACTTCAGTCATGCAACACCTCGGTTGCCAAACCCTTTCAGAACTCGCGCCAAGCTCATGCAGAGGCCGCCGCTGAAGACGGTCCCACATTTGCTGTGTACGCCCGGCATGAAGAGAGTCCTCGCCATCGCCCTGCTCGCCGTTTGCGCCGCGTGCGGCCGGCCGGCGCCGGAGAGCACGGCCGGCTCGACCGACACCCTCCAGCCGTCGACTACCGGGACGACCGCGACGGAGACCGGCGGCGGAGCGCCGATCACCACCACCTCCACGGCCAATCCGGCCACGCCGACCGACAGCGCGACGACTTCCACCACCTCCACGCAATGAGAAAACTGGCGCTCGTCGCGTTCCTCCTCACCTTCCTCGCCGCCCCGTACGCGGCGGCGGAGACGAGCACGAACACGCTGCTCATCCACGCCTGGCCGGCCAAGGGAGCGAAGAAGGTGAGCGAGATCGGGCGCGGCATCGGCGTGGTCTTCAGCCCCGACCTCAGCGTCGAGAACAATTGCCGCTTCTACGAGGCCCTCGGCTTCGCCTGCTTCCAGGATGCCGATTGGTCGAACATCGTGGCCGGCATCCACACCTTCAACCTCACCCACCCCGACCGCCGCATCAACACGCTGGTCATCGAGACGCACGGCACCAACGGCAACGGGCTGAAGGTGCAGGCGGGCTACGAGCAGGAGTCGCTCCGCTCGTACATCTCGGTCGGCGCGCTGCAGGAGCGGCTGGAGGCCGACGGCGTCGTCTACGTCGTCATCAGCGCCTGCAACTCCGGGCGCCTGCTGCGTCCCGCCATCTACAACAAGCTCAATCCGTACTGCGGCGACAAGCTGTTCCTCCCCGCCACGCTCGGCATCGTCGACGCCTCGGACGACTTCGATCCGCGCCTCAGCGCGGTGACCATCATCCGTCCCGAGTCGAGCCACATCGAGACCACCATCATCGGCACGGTGCGCGAGCTGCGCCCCGCCACCCGCCGCGCCCTCGCCGCCGCCGCGCGCCTGCGCGGCATCACCCTGCCGAAGGAGTTCGCCGTCTCCGACATGCTGGTGCAGATGCTGACGCGCGACCGCAACCTGGTGCTGGTCACCGGCGCGTACACCGAGGACCTGTCGAAGGAGATCCGCTCGCAGGATACGAGCGAGGAGCTCTTCAAGCGCTTCATCACCCACCTCAACCGCATCGCCGCCGCCGACCGCACGGTGGTGGCGAAGAAACGCGCGGCGACGAAGTCGGCCTCGAACGCGCCGCGCTGAAAAGCATGAGAGCCCTTCTCCCCGCTCGGCGGGGAGAAGGTGCCGCGAAGCGGCGGATGAGGGGCGTTTCCCACGGCCCCTCACCCGGCCCTTCGCTGCGCTCAGGGCCACCCTCTCCCCGCAAGCGGGGCGAGGGGCACTGGGACCAACCATTCCTGCCGGGTCCGCTGTCACGAAAGGTAAACGGTTACATACAAAGCGGAAACGTCCGCAATACCTGCCGCACCAAACAGGCGTTTAGGACACGTCATGCAATGCGCCTGTGATCGAGACGAGGCCCCCACCGTGCAGCTGTCGCATGCCCTCCGGCGCGTGACCGCGGCGGGGCGGGATGAATTCTTCGGCGCGCTGGTGCGCGAGCTGGCGCAGCACCTCGGCGTCGACTTCGCTTTCGTCGCCGAGGTGGCCGGCCGCGATCCGATCCGCGCGCGCACCATCGCCCGCTTCGGCGACGGCCAGCGCCTGCCGAACAGCGAGTACCTCCTCGACGGCACGCCGTGCTACGACGTGGTGCGCGCCGGCTTCACCCTGGTGCAGGACGCCGCGCACTCCTGCTTCCCGCAGGACACCGCGCTGGCCAACATCGGCATCGAGAGCTACGCCGGCATCACCCTGGTCGACGAGACCGGCACGCTGATCGGCTGGCTGGCGGTGATGGACCGCAAGCCGATCGCCGACGCGGAGACCACGCGCGCCATGCTGGAGTTCTTCGCCGCGCGCACCGAGGCCGAGCTGCATCGCACGCACCTGCAGTCCGCATTGCGCCGCGAGGCGGTGCAGCGCCGCAGCGCCGAGGAGCGCGCCGCGCGCATCGTCCGCGACGCCATGCACGACGACCTGACGCTGCTGCCGAAGCGGACGCTCTTCCTGGAGCGCCTCGACCGCGCCCTGCTGCACGGCGACGGCCGCTTCGCCGTCCTCTTCCTCGACCTCGACCGCTTCAAGATCATCAACGACTCGCTGGGCCACGTGGCGGGCGACTCGCTGCTGCGCGAGGTCGGCCGCCGCCTCCGCACCGTCCTCCGCGGCAACGACTTCGCCGCGCGCCTGGGCGGCGACGAGTTCACCATCTTCCTCGACGACGTCGACGAGCCGGGCGCGGTGGCCATCGCCACGCACATCGCCCGCGCCGTGGAGAAGCCGGTGCTCCTCGACGGGCAGGAGGTGGTGGTCACCGCCAGCGTCGGCATCGCCTTCAACGCGCCGTACTACCGCCGCGCCGAGGAGGTCCTGCGCGACGCCGACACCGCCATGTACCGCGCCAAGGAGAGCGGCAAGGCGCGCTTCGAGATCTTCGACTCCGGCATGCACGACCGCGCCGTCGACCGCCTGCAGATCGAGATGGACCTCCGCCGCGCCACCGAGCGCGGGCAGCTGCACCTCGTCTACCAGCCGATCGTACGCATCGCCGACGGCGCGACCGTCGGCGTGGAGGCGCTGCTGCGCTGGGCGCATCCGCTGCGCGGCTGCGTGATGCCGGCCACCTTCATCCCCATCGCCGAGGAGACCTCGCTCATCGTGCCGATCGGCGACTGGGTGCTCGACCGCGCCTGCGCGCAGATCAGCGAGTGGCAGTCGCGCGGCACCACCGATCTCTCCGTCAACGTGAACCTCTCGCCGGTGCAGCTGCGGCAGTACGACATCATCGAGCGGATCGACACCATCGTCCGCCGCCAAGCCGTCGACCCGCGGCGCCTCAAGCTGGAGGTGACCGAGAGCGCCATCATGCAGTCGCCCGAGGCGACGTCGTACATCCTCCGCCAGATCGCCGGCCTCGGCATCCAGCTGTCGATCGACGACTTCGGCGTCGGCTACTCGTCGCTGGCGCAGCTGCTGCGGATGCCGTTCACCTCGCTGAAGATCGACCGCAGCCTGGTGGCCGACCTGGAGTGCGCGCCGGAGCAGCGCGAGATGATCCGCGCCATCGCCTCGCTGGCGCGCACGCTCAACCTGCAGGTGATCGCCGAGGGGGTGGAGTCCGCCGAGCAGATCGAGGTGCTGAAGGCCGCCGGCGTGGAGTACGCGCAGGGCTTCTACATCTCGCACCCGCGCGCGCCGCAGGACATTATGCTTGCGCGGTGATCGAACGAACTGAAGACCACGGCATCGTCACCCTCCGCCTCGCCCACGGCAAGGTGAGCGCGCTCGACCTCGAGCTCGGCGAGGAGCTGCGCCGCCAGCTGGCGTTGTCGCGCGAGGCGCGCGCGGTGATCCTCACCGGCACCGGCTCCAGCTTCTCCGCCGGCGTCGACCTCTTCCGGATGACCAGCGACGGCGCGGCGTACGTGGAGCGCTTCTGGCCGGTGCTCAACGGCCTGCTGGAAGAGCTGTTCGTCTTTCCGCGGCCGGTGATCGCCGCGGCGAACGGCCACGCCATCGCCGGCGGATGCCTGGTCGTCGCCGCGTGCGACTACCGGCTGATGTCCGGCGGCAGGATCGGCGTGCCGGAGCTGCTGGTCGGCGTCCCCTTCCCCGCCATCGCCCTGGAGATCCTGAAATTCGCCGCCGGCCGCGACGCGCAGTTCCTCGCCTACTCCGGCGTCACGCTGCCGCCCGACGAGGCGCGCGCCCGCGGGCTGGTGGACGAGGTGGCCGCGCCCGGCGCGCTGCTGGCCCGCGCGCGCGAGGTGGCGGAGACGCTGGCCGCCATCCCGGCGGAGACGTTCCGCATCACCAAGCTGCAGCTGCGCCGCGGCGCGCAGATCGACGACCAGGCGCGGGCGGTGTGGACGCGCCCCGAGGTGCACGCGCACATTCGGGAGTACCTGGCGCGCACGGTTGGCCGAAAGTAACGGAACGCCGCCGTCCCGGCGGCTGGCTGGGCGCCGTCTCGGCGCCCTGCCGGCGGCGGGACGCCGCCAGGCCAGCCGGCGGGGACGCCGGCGCTCCTGCGCGCGGCCTTCAGCGTAAACGCCGCGTCCAGCAGCACTTGCAGTCGCGGCATTGCAGCGATGCGTCGCGGCATTGCGGCGATGCGTCGCGGCATTGCGGCGATCCGTCGCGGCACTGCGGCGATGCGTCGCGGCACTGCGGCGATGCGTCGCGGCACCGCGGCGATCCGTCGCGGCACTGCAGCGATGCGTCGCGGCACTGCGGCGATGTGTAACGGCATTGCGGCGATGCGTCGCGGCATTGCAGCGATGCGTCGCGGCACTGCGCCACGTCCCGTGTGTCCGTGCGGCGATGACGCGCAGCACTGCAACGAAGCGTCGCGGCGCTCCTCGGGAGGTAGGGAAAACGGGCGCCAGAACCCTCCTGATTGCGTCCGTCTAATTCGATAGCAGGAGGACCCGATGCCTGAAGCCGCTTCAGCGGCCGTGGTGCCGCTCGTCTCGAACCCCGAGCGGCGATGTACTGAGGCGGTCACCGCGTTCGTGGCCAAGGTGCGCGAAGGCTCGTACTGGGGGATGTTCACCGACCCGGGCGAATATCCCGCCGCCAGCGATCTCGCCCTTCCCGCCGACAAGGCGCGGCAGCTGGCCGAGACACCGACGCGCCTCGCCTCGATGCCGGACGAGCTGCAGGAGCGGCTGATCAACTTCGGCTACGGCATGGCGGAGCGCGCCATGCGCAGCTTCGTCGACCCCGCGGCATTCAAGCCGGCGCGCTTCCCGTTCGCGCGCGGCATCTGATCGGAGACCGCCATGCCTGATCCATCCCACAAGTCCCTCCTGAGCCGCGAGCTAATGGAGCAACTGATGTTCGGTACCGGGCGCGTCCGCCGCTTCACGCAGGACTCGCCCGTCCTCCCCGACGTCTGGCTCGAGTACACCAAGGCGCCGCACGACGACCCCACGCGCCTCACGCCCGAGGTGCCGTCATCCAGCGAGCGATTCCCGCCGGTGAAGCTGCTCCTCACGCCGCATCGCGAGAAGCAGAGCGGCGAGGTGGCCAAGGTGCTGCGCGAGCGCCTCGGCGAATCGACCGACAAGAAGCGCCGCGTGATCTACAACCAGACCACCATCGGCGCGGTGCTGTCGTTCGAGGAGCTCGTGCGCGTGGTGCTGCCGATGACCAAGTGGTGGGAGGGCATCACGAAGGAGTGGCACATCGATTTCCTGCAGACGCCGGAGACGCAGATGATGCTGGCGGACGCGGTGATGGACCCCGAGCATCCGCCGATGAGCGTCGATCCCGAGGACTCCGACCGGGTCCGCCGCCTGCCGCCCGACCTCCTCTGGATGCTGCGCGTGGTCGGCGCGATGGCGGTGGTGCGCAGCGGCGGAGAGCTGCCGGCGCCGTTCGCGGAGGAGAACGTCGGCGCGGCGAAGACGGAGGACTGGCTGGTGCTGGTGCGCGCCGCGGCCGGGCTGGTGGCCGGCGCCACGACCGGGCCGGAAAGCGCGCGCATCTACGTCGTCTCGCTCAACCGCGAGGCGTCGCCGACCGTGTCGCGCTCGACGCTGGCCATCAAGGCCGACGCCGCGCGCCGCGTCTTCAACATCTCCTGCAAGGACATCCGCTGGGCCATCATCGACAGCGGCATCGACGCCGAGCATCCCGCCTTCCGCCAGCGCGGCGCCGACGGCAAGCTCGCCAACGCCGCGCCGTTCGCCGTCGACGAGCGCGGCCGCAACGTCGACTATACCCGCGTGGTCGAGACCTACGACTTCACCCAGATCGAGCTGCTGCTCGACCCCTCCGACATCAACACGCAGCCGAAGCAGGTGCAGGCGGCGCTGGCCGGACCGCGCGGCGACGAGCTGCGCGGCAAGCTCGAGGAGCTGACCCGAAGCCTGGCCACCGGCCGCGCCATCGACTGGAACCTGATCGCGCCGCTGCTGCGCGTCCCGCACCGCGCCGGCGAGTACTCCAAGCCGGGACACGACCACGGCACGCACGTCGCCGGGATCCTGGCCGGCGACTGGAAGCGCGACGAGTCGAAGAAGCTGCTGGAAGAGGACCTCACCGGCGTCGCCCCCGACCTCCGCCTCTACGACCTCCGCGTGCTGAACGCCGAGGGGCGCGGCGACGAGTTCGCGGTCATGGCCGCGCTGCAGTTCGTCCGCTACCTCAACTCCACCAACGACTACATGGCGGTGCACGGCGTGAACCTCAGCCTCTCCATCCCGCACGAGGTCTCGAACTACGCCTGCGGCCGCACGCCGGTCTGCGACGAGTGCGAGCGCGTGGTCTCCAGCGGCGTGGTGGTGGTCGCGGCCGCCGGCAACCAGGGCTACCGGAAGTACACGACGTCGGAAGGGACGACGTCCGAGGCCTACAACAGCATCAGCATCACCGACCCCGGCAACGCCGACCTGGTCATCACCGTCGGCGCCACGCACCGCTACCGCCCGCACACCTACGGCGTCAGCTACTTCTCCAGCCGCGGCCCGACCGGCGACGGGCGGATCAAGCCGGACCTGGTGGCGCCGGGCGAGAAGATTTCCGCGCCGCTGCCGCGCGACACCTACGGCCTCAAGGACGGCACCAGCATGGCCGCGCCGCACGTCAGCGGCGCCGCGGCGCTGCTGATGGCCCGCCACGACGAGCTGCGCGGCCAGCCCGCGCGCATCAAGCACATCCTCTGCAGCACCGCCACCGACCTGGGACGCGAACGCTATTTCCAGGGCGCCGGGATGCTCGACGTCCTCCGCGCCATCCAGTCGATCTGAAAGGAACGCCCATGTTCATCTTCGAAGCCCTCCGCGCGAAACACGGCGACTCGCTCCTCATCCACGCCGGCGATCCCAACGAGCCGAAGCTCATCGTCATCGACGGCGGCCCTCCCGGCGTCTGGACCGACGCGCTGAAGGAGCGCCTGGCGCAGCTCCACGACGAGCGCAACCTCCCCGACAACAAGCCGCTGCCGATCGAGCTGATGATGGTCAGCCACATCGACGAGGACCACATCGCCGGCCTGCTCGAGCTGATGATGGAGCAGAAGCAGCGCGACGAGAACAAGGATCCGCTCCTCTTCAACATCAAGCGCTTCTGGCACAACTCGTTCGACGACGTGATCGGCGACGCCGACGGCGCCACCGCCGGCTCGGCCTCGCTCGCCGCCTCGCTGGCCGCGGTGGCCAGCGTGGCGCAGGGGCGCGACCTCCGGAAGCTGATCGAGCGGTTCAAGCTGGACAAGAACAAGCCGTTCGGCGGGCTGGTGCAGCTCGGCGGCGCGGTGAAGGACGCCGACGTCGCCGGCGTGAAGTTCACCGTCATCGGGCCGTCGACGGAGAACATCGACGCCCTGCGCAAGAAATGGGACACGGAGATCAAGCCGATCCTGAAGAAGGAGAAGGCCGGCGATCACGCCGAAGCCACCGCCTTCGTCGACAAGTCGGTGCCGAATCTGTCGAGCCTCGTCCTGCTGGCGGAGATGGGAGGGAAGCGCATCCTACTCACCGGCGACGGCCGCGGCGACCACGCGCTGAAAGGTTTGGAGACCGCCGGCTTCCTCCAGGCTCCTGACGGGAAGATGGAGATCGACATCCTCAAGCTGCCGCACCACGGCAGCGTGCGCGACGTCGCCCTCGAGTACTTCCAGCGGATCCGGGCCAAGCACTACGTCGCCTCGGCCGACGGCCGCTTCGACAACCCCGACCTCGCCACGCTGAAGTTGATCTCGAAGGCGCGCCCCGACGACGACTTCACGCTCCACCTCACCAACCCGACCGACGAGTTCGTGAAGGAAGGGATCGGCGAGGCGATCGCGGCGTTCTTCGATCAGGAGAAGGCGGACGGGCGGAAGTACAAGGTCGTCCAGCGCAAGTCGGACGACCTGTCGATCAGCATCGATCTTTCGTGAGGGGCGCGGCTACTCGCGCCCCATCGACCGCGCGATGTGCCGCGGCATCTTGGTCTGCTCGACCAGGATCTTCTCCAGCCAGGCGCTGACCTCGGTCTGGCCGAAGTTGCCGCTCCAGGTCATGTCGCGCGCGTCGCGCCGGAAGGTGCGGGTGTCGTCGCCGACGGTCTCCTCCACGACGAGCGACGCGCCGTCGTCGAAGAACACCTCGCCCGTCGCGGCGTCGTAGCGGACGTTGCGGGCGGTGACGAACATCGAGGTCGGCACGTGGTCGCGCGTTCCGGTCAGCTCCACCTTCGCGTTCCAGGTCTGGAGCTTGCGGCCGGGATCGGGCGTGCGGCGCGGCGGCGTGACGCGGATGGCGGCGGCGGCGGGCGCCGGCGCGGCGTAGGCCTTCTCGCCGCGGAAAGCGGAGAGGACCATCAGGCGCGCCTCGTCGCTCCACGGCCGCTCCGCGCCGCCGACGCGATAGCGGATCACGGCCTGCAGGTCGCGGCCGGGCGTCATCTCGATCTCGCGCGCCGGGCCGCGCGTCGCGGTCTGCGAGACGCGCAGGAATCCGCTCCTGCCGGTGAAGCGGAACCAGCTGGCGTCCTCGGGGAGGTCGACGTCCTTCGCCGTCAGCTGCACTCTGGTATATCCGTCCGGGCCGTCGAAAGAGCGGCTGAGAGTTCCGTCGTCGAAATGGATCGAGCCGCGCATCGCGCCGGCGACGGCGAGCGATGGCGCGATGCCGGGCGCGAAGGCGGCCAGCGCGCCGACCGCGATCGCGGCGATGGCGATGCGCGCCGTCAGCCGCAGCGGCCGCTCGCGATCGGCGTCCGCCAGGACGCGCGCCACGCGCGCCATCAGGTTCGAGCCGCTCTCGGCCATCGCCGCGACGGCGCGCGGCGCGGGGGCGAACGACGTCGCCAGCTCGGCCAGCGTCTCCGCCAGCGCGCGCGGGTTGCTGGTGTGCATCACCGCGAGGTCGTCGCAGAGAAACTCGGCGCACTCCTTCATCTTCTTCTGCGCCAGCCAGTTCAGCGGCTGGATGAAGAGCAGCGCCTTGACCAGCTCCGCGCCGAGGAGCCAGAGCGGATCGCGGCGGACGAGATGCGCGATCTCGTGCGCCAGGATGGTCTCCTTCTGCTCGTCGCTGAGGCGCGCGAAGGTGTCGCGCGGCACCACGATCTCCCATCCCGACATGGCAATCGGCGAGCCGACCGCGGAGGACTCGGTGAGGCGGACCAGCGGACGGCAGGACATCGCCGCGCGCAGGCGCGCCAGCCGGTCGTGCTCGCGCAGCAGGTCGACGCGGTCGCGCAGCGCGCGGGCGAAGACGGCGCGTCCCGCGAAGAGGCGGAGCAGCAGCAGCGCGGCGCCGGCCAGCCAGAGCGCGAGCGGAAGCGAACGGAGATCGCGCGGCGCGCGCTCCTGAGTCTCGGGCCGCGGCGCCGGGCCCGCCTCGGCGGGCGCCGCCGCGACGGCAGGCAGCGTGATGCGCGCCGGTGCCGAATGGGGAATGACGTCGCGCAGCGGAACGGTGATCTGGATGGTGGCGGTGACGATCGGCGCGATCAGGGCCAGCTTCCAGAGCATCTCGCGCGCCGAGGCGGAGCGGACGAAACGACCGGCCAGCCAGACGGCGGCGATCAGCAGACTGCTGTGGGCGATGTAGGTGATTCCCCAGGCGATCATCGTTTCCGCTCCTTCGTTTTCTTCCGGTCGAGCTCCGCGATCAGCGCGCGGACGCGCTCCACGTCGCCGGGCTTCACATCCTTCGCCTCCAGCGCGTGGCTGACCAGCGCGGTCACGCTGCCGCCGAAGAGGCTGTCGACGATGTTGCGCACCTTCGCCCGTCCCACCTCTTCCTCGCTGACCGTCGGCTCGTAGACGAACTCGCGCCCCTCGGCCACGTGCGCCAGGAAGCCCTGCTTCTCCAGCCGCGTCATCATCGTGCCGATGCTCTTCTTGGCCAGCCCGGTCTCGTCGAGCAGCGCCTCATGGACGTCGGTGACGGTAGCGCGCTTGCGCCGCCAGATCTCGCGCAGGATGGCCAGCTGCAGGTCGGTGAGGTCGTGAAGCTCTTTCATATCTTACAGCTGTAAGACTACGCCGCGCGGTTCACGAGCGCAAGTGATTTCCCGTCATCCTGAGCGGAGCGAAGGATCTCGTTCACGCCGAGGGAGATCCTTCGCTTCGCTCAGGATGACGGATCGATGACCCTAGGATGGGAGAAAGTACAGGGTGGTGCAGCGCGATGAGGATAAGCTGTCGATCCGCATCGACCGCGGTGGAGGTATTCATGGCAAGAGGCGGAGGAAAAGCTCCCAAGCAGATCATCTGGGTCATTTGTCTCATTCTTTATCTGCTGGCGCTACTCGCTCACTTCGGGATCGTCCGGGTCACGGGGAACGTGGCAGATTGGGCCTGGATCATCGGGTTCGGCCTGCTGCTTGCGGCGGTTCAGGTCCGCGGGCTCTGACGGAAGAGCGCTCCGCCACCACCACGTACCGCAGCGGCCCGCCGGGAACGACGGCGTCGAACGGGTAGCAGGTGATGAGCGTCAGCCGCGCGCCGGCGGTGGGGGCGAGCACCGAGGTGTCGCGGTGGTCGACGATGCGCGCGCCGGCGACGCGGTAGCGCACGGTGCGGCCGTCGCGCGTCTGGATCGCGATCGGGTCGCCGGCGGCGAGGTCGCGGAGCACGGCGAACTGCGTGTCGCGGTGCGCGGAGATGGCGCAGTTGCCGCCCTCCCCCGGCATGGCGGTGCCGTCGACGTGGCCGGGACCGAAGGCCATGGTCCGTCCGCTGGCGCCGGCGAGCACGATCGACGAGGCGCGCTGCCGCGGGAACTCGATGCGCGCCACCGGGAAGGTGTCGGCCCAGCTCCACGGCTTCACGTCGCGCTCGCCGTCGAGGGTGCGCGTCCAGGCACGCTCCAGCATCATCTGCGCGAGGCACGCCTTGGCGTAGAGGTACGTCCCCTGGCCGAAGAGCGCCGCGCCCGCCAGTGCGAGCGCGGCGGCGATGAAGACGTTCCTACGCATGGCGAACGACCAGCGCGGCGGCGAGGAGGAGGAACGCTCCGGCGAGCAGCAGCAGCGGCGCCGGCGTGGCGGTGGTCGGCAGCGAGCCGCCTTCCGCGTTTCCGCCCCAACCCGCGGGGAGGTTCAGCGGCACCGGCCGGGTCTCGCACGACTCGAGCGGCGTGCCGGCCGGCGTGTGGTCCACGGCCACGAGACTGGTGTACGAGGTCACCAGGTGATGAGCGAGCGCCAGCCCGACGATCTCGTCCTGATTCACCTCGTCCGCGTCGCTGAGCGCGTCGATCTTCATCCGCGCCCATAGCTTCCCGATCCCCGCCTCCTCGGAGGTCGCGACCATGCTGTGCACGTCGTTCCACTCCGCGCCGCCGCGCGACGCCGAGGCGATCACGCGGCCGGAGGGCTTGGAGAAGCGCACCGCGACGATCACCGGCTCGCCGGCGTAGAGGTCGGGGATCCGCTGCGGCCACATCTCGGCCGCCGGATCGTCGAAGCGCACCGCGACGTTCGTCATCACCGGGCTCTCCAGCTTGGTGAAGAGCGTCGTCATCTTCTCTTCCACTTCATTGGTGTTGCCGATGTAGGTGAAGGTGCCGCGGCCGAAGCGCGCCGCCTCGCGCATGAAGTGCGAGTTCGGCGCGGAGCCGATGCCCACCGTGAACAAGCGGCTCTCGCCGAGCTGCGAGCGGATCACCGCGAAGAGCTCCGACTCGTTGCCGACCTGGCCGTCGGTCATGAAGATGACCTGGCGCACGAAGCCGTCCGGCGCTTTCTGATCCTTCAGCGCCGCCTGCAGCGCGGGGAGCATCTCCGTCCCGCCGTCGGCCTTGAGCGCATCCACCCACTCCTTCGCCTCGTCGATGGTGCTCGAGGTCGCCGGGCGCGCCTCCTCGAACAGCGGCCGCATGATGGAGTTGAACTCGATGACGTTGAAGCGGTCGCGCGACGACAGCTTGCCGAGCGCCAGCCCCAGCGCGCGCTTCGCCTCGTCCATCGACGGTCCCATCATCGAGCCCGAGGTGTCGATGATGAAGATCGTCTCCTTCGGCAGCGCCGACGTTTCGGGCGCCTGCGGCGGCATCAACATCAGCAAGCCGTAGGTCTCGTTGCCCGTTTCGGTGAAAAGCGCCGCCTTCGGCTCGCTGCCGAGGTCGGGCTGCCAGACCAGCTCGAAGTCATGGTCGGAGCGCGCGTCGTCGAGCGTCACCTGCGCGCGCGAGCCGGAGACCGAGGTGCGCTGGATGACGTGATAGGAGCTCTCCACGCGGCGCAGCGAGATGCCGGCGTCGAGGTCGACGGTGAGGTGTGTAGGACGGGCTTCAACCCGTCGTCCGTCGAACACCAGCTGCGTGTCACCGGGCTTGTAGCGCGGGCCAATCGTCATCGGGAACCGCAGGCGGAAGACGCCGTCACGGTAGTCGACGCTCTGCTGATAGTTGATGGTCACCACCACCTCCTCCCCCGCGCCGACGTTGGCGATGGAGACGGTGAAGAGATTCGGGCGCTTCTGCTCGAGCAGCGAGGCCTTCTTCCCCTCGCTCCTGGCCTGCTCGTAGATCTGCTTCGCCTCTTCCTTCTTGTGGATCTCCCCTTCGATCACGCGGAGACCGACGGTCATGCGCAGGCGGTCGACGGCCGCGTTCTCCGGCAGCGGAAAGGCGTACACCGCCTCGGCGCAGGTCGACTCGGGGTTGCGGAAGTGCTGCGTGACCTCGCCGCGCAGGATGAGGCCGCGCACCTGCAGCTCGACGTCGGTGGAGACGGTCGGCGCGGCGACGTAGATCCCCGGCTGCGTCGTCTTGAGCAGCATCATGCCGCTGGAGACGTCGTCCAGGCGGACCAGCGGCGGGTCCTCCTGCGCGGCAACGGCGGCGGCGGCGACGAACAGCGAGACGAGCGCGAAGAGGATGTGGCGGCGGGTGAGCATCGGTTGTTCTCCTTCGCATAGGAGGTTGGGTTGCGAGGTGGGCGTGAGGAGGGCGGGATTGTGGCGAAAGTGTGGGAGCATCGCGCCATGCCCTCCATCGCCGTCGTCGACGACGAAGCGAACATCCGCGAGACGGTCGCCTTTGCCCTCCGGCGCGAGGGGTACGAGGTCGCCGTCTACGCCGACGGCGCCGATGCGTGGGAGGAGTTCGCGACGAAACTGCCGGAGCTGGTCATCCTCGACATCCTCATGCCGCGCATGGACGGACTCGAGCTCTGCCGCAAGATCCGCACGGTCTCCGAGAGCGTCCCCATCGTCTTCCTCACCTCGCGCGACGAAGAAGTCGACCGCATCCTGGGCCTCGAGCTCGGCGGCGACGACTACCTCGGCAAGCCCTTCTCCATGCGCGAGCTGGTGGCGCGCGTGCGCGTCCTCTTCCGCCGCACCGCCCGCCGCGCCGAGACGCCGCGCGGCGACGAAAAAGTGCAGCGCGTCGGCGCGCTCGAGCTCGACGCGCAGCGCTTCCTGGTCCGCTGGAACGGCGCCGCCATCGACTTCACCGTCACCGAGTTCCTGATGCTGCAGGCGCTGGTCCGCCATCCCGGCCACGTCAAGACGCGGCGGCAGCTGACGCACGAGGGCTACCCGCACGACAACTACGTCAGCGAGCGCACCATCGACAGCCACGTGAAGCGCATCCGCAAGAAGTTCGAGACGGTCGACCCGCAGTTCGACCGCATCGACACCGTCTACGGCATGGGCTACCGGTGGACGGGATGAATGTTGAATGTTTAATGTTGAATGTTGAATGTGACGATCTGCCAGGATCGCGCGCGCTTCCATTCAACATTCAACATTCAACATTCAACATTCCCGTGGAAGGGCGGAGGCTCTGATGCGCCAGGTAACCCGCCCCTTCTCCCGCATCTCCGTCCGCCTGATGCTCTTCAACACGCTGCTGGTCTTCCTGCCGGCCGGCGGCTTCCTCCTGCTCGGCACCTACGAGCAGCACCTGGAGCGCGAGCAGATCGAGTCGATGTTCCGGCAGGCGCGGCTGGTGGTGGCGATGGTGCAGAAGGGCGGGCCGCCCCCGGAGATCGAGACCGGCGACACGCGCTACCGCGTGGTCGACCGCCGCGGCCGCGTGACCTTCGACTCGGGCTCGCCGCGCGGGCCGCAGCTCGACAGCGGCGAGTCCGCCGGGCCGCAGCGCAACTGGCTCTACCGCCTCGGCGCGGCCATCCTCAAGCGCCCCATCCGCTGGCTGCGCCCGGTGCTGCGGCCGCTGACCTCGAGCGACGCATACGAGCGCTCCTCGGTGCTGCGCGGCAAGGAAGTGCAGGACGCGCTGCAGGGCCGCAGCAGCTTCGAGAAGCGCGTCTCGTCAGAGCCGGGCCAGCCGGTGACGATCTACACGGCGGTGCCCGTCTACCGGCGCGGCGAAGTGCCGTCGGTCGTCCTCGCCTCGCGCACCACCGACGGCATCCGCCAGGACCTGCACGCCATCCGCCTTGCGGTGCTGCAGATCTTCGCCCTCAGCGTGGTCGCCGCGCTGATCCTGACGCTGATGGTCTCGACGACCATCGTCCGCCCGCTGCGCCAGCTGCGGAAGGAAGCGGGAGAGATTCTCGACCGCCGCGGGCGCCTGCGCAAGCGCTTCCAGGGAGTGAAGCGGCGCGACGAGATCGGCGACCTGTCGCGCGCGCTGGAGCGGCTGACGCGCCGCGTGGAGCAGCACCAGCAGCTGACCGAGGCGTTCGCCTCGGACGTGTCGCACGAGTTCAAGAATCCGCTGGCGTCGATCCGGACGGCGACGGAGATGCTGTCGACGGTGGAGTCGGCGGAAGACCGCGCGCGATTCCTCCGCATCGCGGAGATGGAGATCGCGCGGATGGAGAACCTCCTGGCGCAGGTGCGGGAGATCACCCGCATCGACGCCGAGATCCAGACCGAGGAGCGCGCGCCGGTGGACGTGGCGGCGCTGCTGCGGCAGATCGTCGACGGCTTCCGCCTCCGCGAGCGCGACCGCGTGCAGTTCGACCTCGACGTCCCCGACGCGCCGCTGACGGTGAAGGCCTCCGCCGACCGGCTGCTGCAGGTCTTCGAGAACCTGCTCGACAACGCCGTCAGCTTCACCCCGCCCGGCGGCCGCATCACCATCTCCGCCACACCCGGCGTCTCGGTCATCGTGCGCGACCAGGGTCCGGGCATCCCCCCCGAGATCGTCGAGCGCATCTTCGACCGCTTCTTCACCTACCGCCCCAACGAGCCGCAGCGCCAACGCCACACCGGCCTGGGGCTGTCGATCGTGAAGGCGATCGTGGAGGGGTACGGCGGCAACGTCACCGTGACGAACGAGCCGGAGGGCGGCGCGGCGTTTCAGGTCACCCTGCCCGCGGAGTAGGAACGCCGCCGTCCCGGCGGCTGGCCCGGCGGCGTCTCGCCGCCGTTCCCCTCGCAGGCGGGACGCCTGCGGTCCAGCCGGCGGGACGCCGGCGCTCCACACGGCGGCAACGTTACCGTGACGAACGACCCGGAAGGGGGGCCCACCGAGTAGAATGGCCCTTTCGCAAGGAGGAAGTTGATGAAGAAACTCGCCTTAGTCATGGCCCTCGTGTTGCTGGCCGCGCCCGCGCTGTATGCCGGCAGCTGGACCGGCTGGATCACCGACGAGCACTGCGCCGCGAAGGGCAACAACGCCGGCCACAAGGGCTGCGCCCTGAAGTGCGCGGAGGGCGGCGCCAAGCTGGTCTTCTACAACAACGAAGACAAGAAGATCTACAAGCTCGACAACCAGGAGCTGGCCAAGAAGCACCTCGGCCACGAGGTGACCGTCAGCGGCGAGGCCGCCGACGACTCCATCACGGTCTCCGGGATCGAAGAGTCGAAGCCGGCGAAGTGACGGGCGATGCGGGACGGGTTCTCAACCCGTCCCCTCGCATACAAGCCTCCCAGCAATCCCACCACCGCCCCCGCGTAATGCGCGAGCGGGACGGTCACGTACCCCTCGTGCGCCGGCGTCAATCCCAGCGCCTCGGCGGCCAGCTTCGCGGCGGCGGCGATCAGCAGCACGCGGTTGTTCGTGGCGATGCCGGCGTAGACCCACATCGCCATCACCAGCCCTGAGGCGCCGCGGTACTCGCCGTCGAAGCCGGCGTGGACGGCGAGCGCGATCAGCGGCGCGGCAATCAGGGCGAAACGTACGATCTGCCCGCGCAGCAGGATGACCGGCGGCAGCGCGGCGATGGCGTTGAGCAGCGCGTGCGGCCAGTTCCAGTGCATGAGGTGGCAGGTCCAGAGCGCGATCAGCATCGCCAGCACCGCCTCCACTCCCCCGAACGCGCCGCCGCCGCGCACCGAGCGCCCCTCGCGCGTGATGATGTCGACGTCCTTCCGCTCGCCGGTGGCCACGCTGTTCTTGAACGCGTCGACCTCGCCGTTGAGGTTCTTGGCCAGGTCCTTCATCGCCAGCTCGAAGCCTTTCACCGAGCGCTCCTCCAGCTTGGCGTCGATGTCGACGGCGGTGGAGCTGCCGGTGATGCTGCTGATGCCGGGCGCGCGGAGGATGAAGGCGTGCGACGGGACGTGGAAGACCGCGGCGTCGATCAGGGTGCGCGTCTCGTTGCGGTCGAGCGGCAGCACGTACGCGCCGATCACCGAGATGTAGAGGAACGACGCGCGCCGCGGGTTGCTCACCTGCAGCTGGTCGAGCGAGGCCAGGGCGATGACGTCGACGTTCATCAGGTGCGCCACCTGTTCCAGGTTCTCGAAGCCGCCGCGCGCGGTGAGGTACGACGACGGGATCATGACGATGTCGCCGACCCAGTCGCGCGAGGCGAAGCTCTTCTTCACGATCGACAGCAGCCGCGTCTCGCTGTCCGGCGGGAAGAGCGAGCGGAAGTCGCCGCGGTACGGGCCGCCGGAGTCGGGCGGGACGAAGGCGATGCCGAGCCGCAGCGGGAGCTGCAGCCGCACGTTCGCGTTCGGCGGCGGCGCCTCGGCGCCGGACGGGTAGAGATACGACATCAGCGAGCTGCGGCGGCTGACGTGGCGGCTGGTGGTACAGCCGCCGAGGACAATCAGGGAAAGAACGAGAATGACGAGTCTGCGCATCGCAGGACACCTCCACTCTCTCCATGAAGCAAATCCGGAGATTCGTTACAGGTAGACCGCGATGGCCACGACCGCGGCCAGCAAGCCGAGGCGCTGCAGGAGGATGAGGACGACGAGCACGCCCGGGTGCATGTTCCACGTCAACCCGACCGCCGCGAGCCAGAGCATCGACGCCGCCCACCAGCGCCGGGTCAGCAGGCGCAGCAGGACCAGCAGCAGCAGGCCGAAGAGGGCGTAGAAGACGGAGCGCGCCACCGCGTAGAAGAACGGCGTCGACAGCGGCGCGGCGACGCGCATGATCAGCCCGCCGAACAGGCCGAGGAGGAGGTCGCGCGCCACGAGGCCGTCGACGACGCGCCCGCGCAGCAGGCGCGCCCAGCTCACCAGCGCGTCGGGTGCAGTGCGGCGGACGTACGGCTCGAGCGCGACATACGCCAGCCAGACCTCGGCGGCGAGAAAGAGCGAGCTCGCCACCAGCGCCGAGGCGAACGTCGCCGCCGCCTCGATGCTGGTGAGCGCGGGCCGCGCCAGGACGCCGGCCAGCGCGCGGCAGACGAAGATCAGCAGCGCGGTGCGCGCGGCGGTGCGGCGGTCGACGCGCAGTCGATTGCGCCAGGCCATTACCGCGCCCGCCGCCAGCGCGGCGGTGAGGAGGACGATGTACGCCGTCCCCTGAATCTGCGGTGGAGCGGCGGGCTTCAGCCCGCCGGCCGGCGGCCTGAAGGCCGCCGCTCCACAGATGAGCGCCACGACGATCCAGGTCTGCGCGGCGGTGAGCGGCACCGCGCGCTCCGCGGCCGTCGCGATCTCGTCCTCGATGCCCGCGAGCACCGCGCGCGCCGAGTCGGGCCGCCGCGACGGATCGGGATCGACGCAGCGCCGCAGCACGGGCAGGTCGGCGCCGAGCAATTCGCGGAGCAGCACGCCGAGCGCGTAGAGGTCGGCGCGCGGCGTGACCTCGTGCTCAGGCGCCATGTAGGCGCGCGTGCCGCCTTCGGCGGGCTGAAGCCCGCCGCTCCACAGGCGAGCCAGTCCAAAGTCGGTGATGCGCGCGCGGCCGCGGGCGTCGATCATCACGTTGGCCGGTTTGAGGTCGCCGTGCGCGATTCCCTTCTCGTGGATCGCTTCCAGGCCCGCGCAGACGTCGCGCGCGATCTCCAGCGCCCGCGCGCGCGGCTGCGGCACGGCCAGCTCGCGGCCGTCGATCAGCTCCATGACGATGGCGGGCGCGTCATCGACGTCGACGATGTCGTAGATCCGGCAGACGTTCGGGTGCGCGATCTCGCGGCCGACGCGCACCTCGCGCAGCGTGGCGTCGGAGGCGTCGACGAACTTCAGCGCCACGGCGTGGCCGAGCTTGAGGTCGTCGGCGCGGTAGACCTCGCCCATCCCTCCCCGCCCGAGGCGCTCGACGATGCGGAAGCGCCCGCCGGCCACGATGCCCGGCGCGAGGACGTCGTCGGAAAGCGCGAGCTCCAGCAGGCACGCCGGGCAGTCGCGCGGGTTGCCGTGCGCGCAGGTCATGGCTGCGCGGAGACCGCGGCGATCAGGAAGCGGATCTCGTCGTCGACGCCGCCGGGATCGTCCATCGTCTCCGCCACGTCGCGCCGCAGCTGCTCGCGGAACCGCCTTCGCAGCCGGTGCACCGCCACGCGCAGCGCCCCCTCGGTGGTGTTGCGCTCGGCGGCGACGTCGGCGTACGACGGCTCGCCGGTGAGGAACGGCAGGAGGTGCTCCGGCTCGCCCGCCTCGCGCAGCCGGCCGAGGGCGCCGTCGAGCACCGCGAGCGCCCAGCGCCTGGCGAAGACCTGGTCGGGCGTCAGCGCGTCCTCCGTCTCGTCGTCGATGGCGACGTGGACGACGTCGCCGCCGCGCTTCTGCGCCTGCGCGCGGTCGCGCGCGTTGGAGACGAAGTGCTTCAGCGCGCCGAGGACGAAGGAGCGGAACTTCCCGCGCTGCGGATCGGCGCGGCTGAAGTCGCGGTGCTCGAGCAGCCGCCCGAAGAACGCCTGCGTCAGATCCTCCGCGTCCGCGCGCTCGAAGCCGCTGCGCCGCAGGTACGCGAACACCGGCGCCCAGTACCGCGCGCAGAGCTCGTTCAGCGCCTCCGGCGACTCCTCGGCGGCGAAGACGAGCGACCAGCTGGTGGTCTGGAAGCGCACGAGGGATAGTGTAGCGACGACAGCGAGCGGGTTGCAGCGAGCAGCGAGCAGGACGCCGAGATCCTGCTCGCTGCTCGCTGCAACCTGCTCGCTACGTCACTGCGCGGGGATGTACGTGGGCGCCTGCGTCTGCATGTCCACTACCGAGCCGTACGCGGCCACCCTCCCCTGCCCGGCCGTCACGCGGACGATCACGCGCGCGTTGTAGATCGTGCCGGCGTCGAAGCCGGACAGTGGGAGCTGGCGGAACTCGTTCGCCTTCAGCGGGATCTCCACCTGCGGCGCGATCTTCGAGTCGGGGAGCACCAGTGTGACCAGCGCGGTGACCGGCTTGCCGGTCACTTCCACCAGGCCGATGTTCGAGCGGTAACGCACCGAGCTCTCGATCTGCAGGATGTTGAGCGGCTTGTCGCCGACGCCGGCCGCGTCCGCCGCGGTCACCGCCGGGATGAACTGCCCGTACGTGCCGCCGTCCGTCTGCGCGTACGTCCGCGCGGTGACCACCACCGGCGTGTCGATGCCGGTGGAGACCTGCACCGCGCCGCCGGCGCCGTGGAGGTCGAAGGCGCCGCCGACCACGCCGTCGAAGGCCTTCACCTCGTGCGGCGCGATGACCACGTCGACCGACTTGGTGTTCTCCGGGTCGCCCATCGGGACGAAGGTCAGCGTCGCCGGCAACATGGCGTCGGTCGGGTTGAAGACGCGGAGGACGGTGCGCCAGCGGTTGATGTCGGCGACGCCTGGGACAACGAACCGTTTCGCGCTCGATGCGCCGATCGGCGAGCCGGTGACGAGCATCGGCGCGGTGGAGGCGTTGTCGACCACCGAGGCGTAGGCCATCAGCTTGCCGCCGCCGGTGAGTGGCTGCACCTCGATGCGGCCGTCGGTGACCGTGACGTTGTTCGCCGCCAGGAACGAGTTGACCTGCTTGTGCTCGCCGGCGGTGAGCGTCATCGGCAGCTCCTTGAGCTTGTTGCCGCCGCCGTCGAAGATGCGGACCATCGCCGTCATCGGGCTGCCGGTGGCTTCCAGCAGGCCGAAGTTGGTGCGGAAGGCCGCGGACTGCGCCACCTGCTGCATGCTGAGGATCGGCGTGGTCAGCGCGCTCGCGCCGCGGCCGACGAACGCGGCGAACGGCACCGCGGGGACGAACTGCCCGAGCGTGCCGGCGGCGGTGGTGTTGTAGGTGCGGCTGGCGGCGAGGATGCCGGCGCCGGGCGGGCGGATCTCCAGAACGCCGGTGGCGCCATCGCCGAGCGCGCCGATGCCGAACCAGTTCTTGACGATGTCGTCGAGGGCGATGGTGGCGCCCGGCTCCACGTTGATGGTGGTCTGCTTCGCCGCCGTGATCCCGCTGCCCGACGGCGTGAAGAAGAGCTGCACCTTCAGCGCCGCCGAGGAGGTGTTGGTGATGCGGACGTCGGACTGCCACTTGGAGTCGACGCCGTCGGCGTGCGCCACCGCGGGGATGAACATCGACTGCGGCTGCGGTCCGCTCTTCGGCACCGAGGCCACCGGCGTGACGAGGTTGACCGAGACGGGGACGCTGACCGACGGCGGGTTGCCGGCGGGTTTCACGGCGAGGGCGTTCGCGGTGACGGAGCTGAGGTCGACGACCAGCGTGCCGGTGGTGGTGCCGTTCTCCAGCCCCGTCGGATCGACGCTGATCGTAAACAGCTGTCCCTCGGGGCCGAGGACGCCGACCGACGGGACGACTTTCATCCACGGCTTGTCGACGTGCGCGGTGAAGGGGAAGCTGTCCGGCGGGAAGCCGGGGACGAAGACCTGCTGCTGCACGACGTCGGTCGAGCCGGCCGGCACGACGAGGTCCTTCGCTTCCTTCTGCGCGGGCGGCGGTTGGGTCTTCACCACCACGCGCACGGCGTCGGAGTACGAGCCGGGGGCGTTGTTGCAGTCGGCGATGCCGCGCACGCGATAGAAGAACGGCGTGGCGTGGTCGACGTTGTGGCGGTATTCGCGCGAGGTTCCAGTGACCACTTCGGTCGCGTCGTTCTCCTCGATCTCGTAGCGCGTCACGCCGGGCAGCGGCGTCCAGGCGATGGTGTAGCCGGCCCCGGAGACAGCCTCGAGCACCGCGGAGACGAGCGGCATCGCCGGAGGCGTGCAGACGGTGAAGGTGGAAGTGGCGGAGACGGTCGACGGGCAGCCGCCGGCGAAGATGGCCTTCACGAACCAGCTGAAGGTGCCGTTGTTGAGGGTGAGAGTCGTGCTGGTACCGTTGCTGGGAACGACGAGCACCGTCTGGTTGCCGGCGCGCAGGGTCAGCTCGTAGCTCGTGGCGCCGGCGACGGCTTCCCAGGCGAAGTTGACGGTGCTGCCGGTCACGCTGCCGGGCGCGGGGGCGGTGAGCGACGGCGCCGTGCCCGGGCAACCGGTGGCGGTGGTGAAGTGCAGGCACGAGGTGCTCGGCGACGGGCAGCCGTTGCGCACCGACTCCACGCGCCAGACGTACGCCGCGCCCTGCGCGAGGCCGCTGTAGCTCGCGGCGTTGGTGGTCACGTTGCCGAGGAGCAGCGGCGAACAGCCGGTGCCGGCGGAGAGGTAGACGTTGTAGCTGGTGGCCAGCGGGTCGGCGTCCCAGGTCAGCGTGCCGGCCACCGCGACGTTCGCCGCCCCCTCGGCGGGGAGCGCGTGGGCCGGCGTTTGCGGGCAGGCGGAGAGGAGGACCGACGCGGTGGCGCTGTCGTTCGCCGGCACGCCGTCGGTGGCGATGGTGGTCGCGCTGACGGTGTTCGTCACCGTGCCGGCGCCGCTGGTGTTGTAGGTCGAGGTGAAGGTCTTGCTCTGCCCCGGCGTGAGCGTGCCGAGCGCGCAGGGGTACGCGGTGGTGCAGGCGCCGCTGTTCGAGGCGAAGCTCAGGCCGGCCGATGGCGCGTGGCTGACAAAGACGGCGTTCGCATCCGAGGGGCCGTTGTTGGTGACGGTGACGACGAAGGCGGCCGTGGCGCCGGCGGTCGGCGGGCCGCTGATGGCGATCGCGACGTCGGCGTTGTGCGCCACCGAGGCGGTGCTCTGCGCGGTGTCGTTCGCGGGCGTTGGATCGTTGGCCGCGGGAGAGGAGACGGTGGCGGCGTTGGTCAGCGACGAGCCGGAGAAGCCGGCGCCGACGGCGAAGGTGGCGGTGATCGTCGCCGACTGGCCGGAGTTGAGCGTGCCGATGGCGCAGGGGAACGGCGTGGTGCAGGCGCCGCTGTTGGAGACGAAGGTCGCGCCGGCCGGCGTCGGGTCGGCCACCGTGATCGACGGCACGTTCGACGGGCCGTTGTTCGTCACGGTGATCGTGTACGTGATGGTCGTACCGGCGATGGCGGTGGGCGGTCCGGCGACGGCGATGGCGAGGTCGGCCTGCTGCGCGATCGGCGTGGAGGCGCTCGCGCTGTTGTTGCCGGCGTTCGGGTCGGCGGTGGCGGCGGAGACGGAAGCCGACTGCGCGACGGTGCCGGTGGCGCCGGCCGGGATCGAGTAGGTCACGGTGACGGCCACGGTGGCCGACGGCGCGAGGCTGGCGACGGCGCAGGTCGAGGCGGTGTTGCAGGCGCCGCTGGCGGAGACGAAGCCGGCGCCGGCGGGCGTCGGGTAGGTCACCGAGAGCGTCTGCGCGGTCGACGGGCCGTTGTTGGTCACGGCGATGGTGAAGCTGACGTTGCTCCCGGCGTTCGCCGAGGGCGGCGCGGTGACGGCGACGGCGACGTCGGCCACCGGCGTGACGGTCGTGGTCGCCGCGCCGCTGGCGGTCGCGGCGTTCGCTGCGCTGACGGAGGCGCTGCTGGTGATGAAAGTCGCGGCGGCGGTGGCCTGCGCGATCACCGTCACCGTCGACGACCCGACGCCGAGGGTGGCGCGCGTGCAGGAGACGGTGGTCGCGGTGTTGGTGCATGACCAGCCGGCGCCGCTCGCGGAGACGACGGAGGCGCCGCCGGTCAGGGTGTCACTCAGCGTCAGGCTCGAGGCGGGATCGGGGCCGGCGTTGGCGACGTTGATGGTGTAGGTGACGTTCGCGCCGGCGTTGACCGGATCGGGGGCGTCGCTGACGGACAACGACAGGTTGGCGGTCGAGCCGACCAGCGCGGTGGCCTGCACGTTCGTGTTGTTCGCGCCGTTCGGGTCGAACTCGGAAGCCGTGGCCGAAGCGGTGTTGGTGTAGCTGCCGGCCACGGCGGCGGTGACGTTGAAGGTGACCGTCGTCGACGTCAGGCTGGTCAGCGGGCCGAGGTTGCAGGTGATGGTGCCGCTGCCGCTGCAGCTCCCCTGCGCGGGGGTGATGCTGTTGACCGTCACGCCGCCGGGGAGGGCGTCGGTGAGGACGACGTTGGTCGCGTTCGAGCCGCCGTTGTTGGTCACGGTGACCACGTAGCTGAACGGCTGGCCGCTGCTGATCCCCGCCGGGGTGATGGCCTGCGAGACGGCGAGGTCGGCCTGCGTGGTGTTGGTGACGAGGTCGAGCGAGGTCGAGGTGTACGTGGCGTTGAGCGAGCTGCCGCCGCC
>Ga0157377_10000123_pt1 | contig 50436 bp, 48 predicted proteins | sample M55metaG_FD_121116 | JGI IMG/M metagenome (GOLD analysis project Ga0157377, IMG submission 121116) | Miscanthus rhizosphere microbial communities from Kellogg Biological Station, Michigan, USA - M5-5 metaG | ecosystem: Host-associated > Plants > Roots > Rhizosphere > Soil | place: USA: Michigan...
AGTTCCATGACCAGGTAGTCGTCGCCGACGTCGTAGAGCGCGCAGATGTTCGGGTGGTTCAGCGAGGAGATGGTCCTGGCCTCGCGCTCGAAGCGCGCGCGCAGCTCGGGGCGATGGGCGAGCTCCGCCGGAAGGACTTTGACGGCCACGCTGCGATCGAGGCGCGTGTCGCGCGCGCGATAGACCTCGCCCATCCCGCCCGCACCGAGCGGCGCGATGACCTCGTATGGACCGAGGCGCGTTCCTGGGGTGATTGGCACCGAGCGGGCAGAATACACCACGCATCCGGCGCGGCGGGTGGCGGGCGGATGTCCGGCAATAGGTCAATATTTGTCTCTACCCCTGCGGACCCGCCGAACTTATGTTGGCCGCATCGCCTCAGTGGCGGAAGGGGAAATGACCAATGGCGCGACGGCAGACCGTGAGTGCGTTTCTGATCCACACAATCGTGCTTTGCATCGTGGCGTGCGTGGGGATTTCCGCGGCAAACGCGCAGACCTATGTGGACTGCGGCAGCAGCTGTTCCGACCTGGCGATCGGCAAACCGGTGAGCTACTCCGGCCTGTACAACGGCGCGGTGAGCCCGCCGTCGAAGGTCGTTGACGGCAATACCGGAACCACCTCGACCTGCGAGGGCGCGTCCGGCTACTGCGCCATTGCCAGCGACAGCAGTGGGGGCCAGGCCATCGGAAACTACCTGCAGATCGATCTGGGCCAGCCCTTGAGCGTGAAGAGCGTCACGGTGTACGGACGCCGGGACACGGCGCTGACGCAGGGGCAGAACCTGAACCTGAAGCTGTCGACGGACGGCACGACCTGGACCACCACCTACATGGCGGACACCACGAGCTCCTCCGGCCTGACCGTCTCGACGGCGAGCGTGGCGCGCTACGTCAGGGTGGAGACCACCACCGTGGTCCACCTGTCGCTCTACGAGATCACCGTGACGGGGACGCCGCCGCCGCTCTTCTATGTGGACTGCGGAGGAAGCTGCACGAACCTCGCTCCCGGCAAGACGGTGAGCTACTCCCACTTATACGATTCGACGAACAGTCCGGCCTCGAAGCTCAACGATACGAACACCGGGACCACCTCCACCTGCCAGGGCTCGACGGGGTACTGCGCCATCGCCAGCGACAACGTTGGAGGCCAGGCCATCGGGAACTACTTCCAGATCGATCTGGGCCAGCCCATGAGCGTGAAGAGCGTCACGGTCTACGGACGCCGCGACACGGCGCTGACGCAGGGGCAGAACCTGAACCTGAAGCTGTCGCAGGATGGCGTCAACTGGACCACCACCTACATGGCGGACACCACCAACTCCTCGGGCCTGACCGTCTCGACGGCGAGCGTGGCGCGCTACGTCAGGGTGGAGACCACCACCGTGGTCTACCTGTCGCTCTATGAGGTCGTCGTCACCGGGAGCGCCTCGGTGGCCAGCTACGTCGACTGCGGCGCGGCGTGCAGCAACCTCGCGCCCGGCAAGACGGTGAGCTACTCCCATTTATATGATCCGACGAACAGCCCGGCCTCGAAGGTCAACGATACGAACACCGGAACCACCTCCACCTGCCAGGGCTCGTCAGGCTACTGCGCGATTGCCAGCGACAGTTTTGGAGGCCAGGCCATCGGCAACTACTTCCAGGTCGATCTGGGCCAGCTCATGAGCGTGAAGAGCGTCACGGTCTACGGACGCCGCGACACGGCGCTGACGCAGGGGCAGAACCTGAACCTGAAGCTGTCGACGGACGGCGTCAACTGGACCACCACCTACATGGCGGACACCACCAGTTCCTCGGGCCTGACCGTCTCGACCGCGACCGTCGCCCGCTACGTCAGGGTGGAGACCACCACCGTGGTCTACCTGTCGCTCTATGAGATCGTGGTCAACGGGACGAACGCCTACGTCGACTGCGGCACTTCCTGCAGCAATCTCGCGCCCGGCAAGACGGTGAGCTACTCCCACTTATACGATTCAACGAACAGTCCGGCCTCGAAGCTCAACGATACGAACACCGGGACCACCTCCACCTGCCAGGGCTCGACGGGTTACTGCACCATCGCCAGCGACAACGTTGGAGGCCAGGCCGTCGGAAACTACTTCCAGATCGATCTGGGCCAGCTCAAGAGCGTGAAGAGCGTCACCGTCTACGGACGCCGCGACTCGTCGCTGACGCAGGGGCAGAACCTGAACCTGAAGGTGTCGATCGACGGTACGAACTGGACGACGTTCTACATGGGGGACACCACCAGCTCTTCAGGCCTGACCGTCTCCACCGCGACCGTAGCGCGCTACGTCAGGGTGGAGACGACCACCGTGGTCTACCTGTCGCTCTACGAAGTGGTTGTCACCGGCACTCCTTGACACGAGGACGACGTTCGCTGTTGGAAATCTGGCTCGCATAAGGCACTGAATCAGAAACGGCTCTGAATTTCAGGCCCGCGAGTCAGTCCATCGCCCGCGAAACGGTGTCGCCATGGCTTTCATGTGACGCGCGGTCGGATGAAACCATCCTTGGATGGGATAAAAGCGATCCGCGATGGGATAAAAGCGATCCGCGATGGGATTTAAGCCATCCGCGATGGGATAAAAGCCATCCGCGATGGGATAAAAGCCATCCGCGATGGGATAAAAGCCATCCGTGATGGGATTCAAGCCATCCGTGATGGGATAAAAGCGATCCGCGATCGGATAAAAGCCATCGGCGATGAGATGAAAGCCATCCGCGATCGGATTCATCCCATCCGGCATGGCGTGAATCCCATCCGGAGGACAGTGAAAACGGGCCGCGCGGGCAATCGCTTACCGTCCCCGCATCCGATTCTCCGCCGCGGCCATGGCGGCGATCACCGGCTGCGCGTGCGCGTGCGTTTCGAGCAGCGCGGCGGCGGCGTGGACGATCGCGTCGGGCAGGATGGCGGCCATGCGCGTGGCGCCGAGGATGAGGCTCTGGCGCTGGAAGTCGGTCAGCGGCACCTCGGCGATGGTCGCGGCGTCGAAGGTGGTCGAGCCGGTGTTCACCGGCGGGAGCTGCGGGACGTCGGTGCGCAGCGTGTCGCCGATCAGCGCGCTGAGGTCCGTCGCCGCGGGCACGCGCTTGCCGAGGGCGCCGGTCACGCCGCCGAGGAAGCGGTTCATCACCGTGGCCAGCAGCGAGGTGTGGTCGAAGGTGGTGCTGGCGATCTTGCCGGCGGGGATCCACGGCGAGACGACCGCCGCGGGGACGCGGACGCCGTAGCGGTCGAAGTTGAAGCCGTAGCCGCCGGGCGCGTTGCCGCTGATGACGATGCCGTCGGGCGGCACGGCGGCCGGCGGCGCGACGTGGTCGAAGGTGCCGCCGTGCTCGTCGAAGAGGATGACGATCATCGTCGAATTCCAGAGCTCCTGGTTGGCGGTGACGGCGGTGAAGATGTCGCGCAGCAGCTTCTCGCCGTGCAGCACGCTCGACGGCCCCTCGAACTCGAACGGGCTGGCCTGCGGGTGCTCGTCGTTTTCCGGGCCGTAGATGAAGTTGCCGACGAAGTTCGGCTCGATGAAGACGTAGCTGGGAAAGTCCTTCGCCGCGCCCTTCACGTCCTCGTAGAAATCGGTCATCTCGAAGAAGTTGGTGAAGGCGAACGGCTCGAGCTGCTTCTGGGTGATGAAGGCGTTGCAGAGGAACAGCGGGCCGCCGTAGTAGATGCGCCACGGCACGCCGGCGTCCTGCAGCAGGTTGAAGATGGTCGGCGTGTCGTTGACCAGGAAGTGGAGGTCGAGGTGGAGGATGCTGCCCCACTGGTTGTTGACCCAACCCGATGAGGTGCCGGCGTGCACGAAGGAGCGGTTGCAGAAGGTCTGCGTCGGCACCGACGCGTACCAGTGGTCGCAGACCGCGTACGACTGCGCCAGGGTGGAGATGATCGGCACGTCCGCCGGCTCGAAGTAATTCATGATCACCGGCGCGTTGCCCGCGGCGACATGCGGCGCGGTGGCGTAGTTGGCCACGAAGCCCTGCATGGTGGGCGGCGGCGGGGGAGGCGGCGCGGCGCTGCCGTCGTCCTTGATCGACAGCGACTGGCTGAACATCTGCTCGTAGACGAACTGGAACTCCTCGTTCGGATCGGGGTTCGGCTGGGTCAGGTCGGTGCCGTGCACCGGCCAGTATTTGTTGCCGTTCCAGAGGTTTGGCAGGGTCGTGTTGCAGACGCCGTCGAAGTCCGGGCCGGGCGGGTAGAGCGCTCCGAGGACGTTGTCGAAAGAGCGGTTTTCCATCATGACCACGATGATGTGCTCGATGTCCTTGAATGCCATATTTCAGCCTCCTAATTCATAGAGGGCCGCAAGTAGCTGTTTTTCCAACGAATTAACAAACGTCTAAATAACTTAGGAATGGTTATTACCGATGGGCCTGTTTTTTCGGGAGCCGAAAGAATCGCGATTAATCGTTGACAAAATCAGCATCGATTTTATGATCATATCCAATACGCCCAACGAAGCCGCAGGTGGTGGGTGAGGAGTCGGAGAATGGCTTTTGAAAAGTGGGAGCCTCAGCCGGAGTTCGAACGTTTCCCCGCTTCAGCAACCATCGTTCAATCACGCCTGATCCGGCTTCCGTCGCCGGTCGCCTCCATGCTTCGCCTGCGCGGCAAGCAGAACGCGAATCTCTACTACGACAAGAAGCGGAAGCTGATCGGCATCAAGCCGCTCGACAAGAAAGAAGAAGGGTCGGCGCGCATCCGCCAGTCGGACAAGTCGACCTCGCTGCACGTGCCGAGCTTCTTCCGCGCGTACGGCATCGAGGTCCCCGGCATCAAGCGCTTCCACTGCTGGTACGACGAGAAGGAGCGGATGGCGATGATCGACATCTCGCGCCCGTCGCCGCGGGGACGGCCGGCAGGCACCTGAACAAACAAAAGGGCCGCCCGAGGGCGGCCCTTCATGTTTTTGGCTGCTGTTGTGGCTAGTGGATCGCGCGCCGCTTCTGCGGCTGCGCCGGCACGGCGATGGTGGCCGAGGTGAAGATGTTGGTCATCTGCGCGCCGACGCCTGGGTCGAAGGAGAAGCCGAGCACGTCCGCGGTGGCCGGATCGTTGTTCTGGTAGGTCCAGGTGATCGAGCCCAGCGGGATGTGCGTTCCGTACGCGGTGTTGATGGCCTTGATGTACTCGTTGGCGAAGAGGATGTAGCCGGTGTCGCTCAGGTGCACGCCGTCGAGGCTGAACAGTCCGCCGGTGCCGAAGGTGTTGGTGAAGGCGAACGGCCCGATCTTGATCGGGTTGGCGCCGGAGGTGGCGAAGCGGTCGAAGAGGCCCTTGATGTCGGCCACCGCCACGTTGTGCGACGCGGCCGAAGCGGTGATGGCGGCGTTGTAGGCGGCGATCTGGGTGTTGAACGTCGCCTGCTCGGCCGGGGTGATGGTCTCGGCGTCGGTCAGCGGCGTGCCGACCAGCGGCAGGGCGCTGAAGGGCGGGACGGCCTTGAAGTTCGGCGGGATGCCGACGCCCGACTGCAGGCGGGTCAGCGCGGAGAGGAGCACGATGCTCCCCAGCGGCAGCGGCTGGATGTTGCCGTCGCCCGGATCGAAGATCAGCGGCACCGGCGCGTTGTTGATCAGCAGCGGGGTGTTGGTGGCCGGGTTGATGATGACGCCCGGGATGCGCGCGGTCAGCGGCGCCGCGGCGAAGTTCTGCGGCAGGGTGCCGACCACGATGCCGGCGTCGGGCGCCGCGGCGATCAGCTTGTCGAGCATCGAGTTGTACGCGGCGGTGAAGGCGGTGGTGGTGGTCAGCAGGCTGGGGCGGCCCTGCGAGACGGCGCCGAGGAAGTCGTTGCCGCCGAGCCAGACCGCGATGAAAGTCGGGTGGAGCGAGATGGCCTGGTCGACCTCGTTGCCGCGGCCGCGCAGGATGACCTGCCCGAGGCCCGCGGTCGGCTCCGCGCCGGTGAGCGCGAGCGCCGCGCCGACCGTGTAGCCCGGCACGCTGAGGTTGTTGTACGCGCGGCCGAAGCCGAACATCGCCGGTCCGCCGGAGCCGGGGACCTGCGTCAGGCCGGCGCCGGTCGGGGTGAGGATCAACTCGCCCGCCGGAAGGCCGGGGTAGGTGACCAGAGGAATCGCCCAGCAGTCGCTGGTGGCGGTGTCGGCCGGCTGGCAGAAGCGGAGGCCGACCTGGCGCGCGATGACCGCGGGCCAGCTGAAGTACTGATGATGCTCGTTGAGCGAGCCCGATTCGTAGCCGGCGCCGTAGCTGTCGCCGATGGCCACGAAGGTGGTGAAGTCGGCTTTGCCTCGGGCGGCGAAGGTCGGGACGGCGACGGCGATGGCCAACAAGGCCACCGCGGCAATGCGTGCAAGGCTGTTGGTGCGAGTCATGTGGGTTCTCCTTTGGCCCCGCCTAGAACCGGTATCCCAGGTTCAGGCTGATCAGGTTTGCGTCGGTCTTGTACGTCCCGTTGATGTCTTCACTGGCGCCCTGCGTACCGCGCTTCTTGAAGTGCAGGACGAACTCGGTGGCGTCGACGAACCAGTTGCCGTGGCGGTAGCCGACGCCGAAGGTGACGCCCATGCGGTCGGAGTCGGGCAGCAGCGGGCTGACCGCCTCGACCGGCTGGGGGTTCTCGTCGTAGACGGCGCCGAGGCGCACGTCCCAGTTCGCGTTGACCATGTGGTTCGCGCCGAGGCGGAAGGACATGGTGTCTTCCCAGTTTTGCGGACGGTCGATCAGCGTCGTCCCCGCCGCGTCGCCGACCACGGTCAGGCGCTCGAAGCGGCTCCAGGTGGTGTGGGTGACGTCGAACTCGAAGTCCCAGTTGGGAATGGCGGTGGTGGCGATGCCGGCGTTGAAGGTGGCGGGGAAGGGGATGCTGGTGCTCACGCCCTGGCTGGGCGGGAGGCCGGCGGCGGCGAGGGCGTCGAGCGGCGTGCCGGTCGGGATCTGCGTGACGGTCAGGTCGCCCTTGAAGTCGATGGTCATCGGCGCGCGGTAGGAGGCGCCGAGGCGCCAGGTGCCCGGCTTGAAGAGGACGCCGACGTTCCAGCCGGTGCCGTTCTCCCAGTCGCTGGAGAGATAGGTGCTGGCGACGTCGGAGATGTGCCCGCCGAGGAAGGGATTGATCAGCCCCGCGTTGCGGGCCAGGACGACGCGCGCGCGGCGGTACTCGATGCCGCCGCCGACGGCGATGGTGCCGCTGGCGCTCTGCCAGGCGATGGCCGGCTCCACGGAGACGACCTTGATGTTGGCGTCGCGCGAGGCGAAGCGGCCGGCCCAGGGATCTTCCCAGTTGGTGCGCAGGCCGAAGGGGGTCATCACGCCGACGCCGAAGGTGAAGTTGCTGCCGATCGGCATGATGGCGTACGCGTTGGGCGGGATGAAGGTGTGGCGCTTGTAGAAGCCCTTCTGGCCCGAGGCGAAGGCGTCGTTCGGATCGCCGTTGAACTCGTTGGCGAAGTTGATCAGCGTGCCGCCGGCATAGAACGAGGTGTGCCGCTGCTGCGCGATGCCGGCCACGTTGTAGAAGATGGCGCTGGGGTCGTCGGCGGTGGCGGCGAATGCACCGCCCATCGCGGTGGCCTTGGCCCCCTGCTCGAAGATGGAGAAACCGGACCCGAATGCGGCACCGGCGGATAGAAGCATCAATGCTGAAACGAGGACCCGGGTTCTGCTGAAACGACGCAAGGCAAGCCTCCTAAGTCATTCGAATTGCGCGGGTAAACCTGGCAATGGAAAGCGGCGCGCATCATAGCACTTACACTAGGCGCATGAAGCACCGCGCGCTCATTGCGATCCTCTGCTCTCTCGCCGCGGCAAGTGCCTTCGGCGGCGTCACTTACGACTTCCGGATGGTGACCACCGGCGTGCAGCCGATGACCATCGCCGGCAACGTCGTCTCCGACGGGCCGCGCCTCCGGATGGAGGTCGACCGCGGCGACGGAATGATCTTCAAGGACGACTCGGTGGTCATCTCGCGCGACGGCGGCAAGACGCTGCTGGTCTTCCACCCGCCGTCGAAGACGTTCTTCCAACTGCCGATGGACGACGTGATGGGCGGCGCGATCAAAGCGCTCCAGAGCCCGCTGCTCGATGTGAAGTTCGACGCGCCGAAGGTCTCCGTCCACGATTTCGGCGACGGCGGAGCGATCGAAGGGCTGCCCACGCGCAAGATGTCGATGGACGCCACCATCAACATGACCATCGACGCCCTCGGCCAGAAAATGACCTCCTCGATGATCATGCACAGCGAGACCTGGAGCACCGACAGGATCGACCGCGCGCACCGCAATCTCTTTCAGCTGAGCAGCCCGCGTACCGGCATCGAGGCCTTCGACAAGGTGATGGACGCGCAGGCCGCCTCATTCATCGGCCGCTTCCCGCTCAAGCAGGTCTCGACCATGCGCACCAGCCAGAACGGCCGCGAGCAGGTGACGACCACTACCACCACGGTGACGAACATCCGCGACAAGGCCGCCGACGCCGCGCTGTTCGCCGACCCGACGGGTTACCGGGAGGTGGAGAATCCGATCGACGCGATGAAGAAGCGGTTGGGACGTTAGGATGTTGGGATGTTGGGATGTTGGGATGTCTCCGCATCACATCCCAACATCCCAACGTCCTAACTTCCCAACAGCTCCCGGAGTACCTCGTTCGCAACGCGCGCGTCGGCTTTGCCGCGCATCTCCTTCATCAGCTGGCCCACTAGGAAGCCGAAGATCTGCTGCTTGCCGGCGCGGTAGTCGACCACCTGCGACGGGTGGCGCTCGATCACGCGCGCGGCGGCGTCGCGGATGGTGTCGCGGTCGCTGACCTGGGCCAGGCCGAGGCATTCGACGAGGGCGTCGGGGCCGCCGCCGCTGGCGGCCATCTCCTCGAACACTTCCTTCGCCGCCTTGCCGCCGATGGTCCCGTCGTCGATCAACCGAATCAGCCGGCCGAGGTTTGCGGGAGAGATGCGGTACTCGCCGGTGTCGTTGAGGACGCGGATCACGTCGTTGCGCACCCAGTTCGCCGCCGCGCGGAGGTTGCCGCTGGCCTCGGCCACCGCCTCGAAGTAGTCGGCGAGCTCGCGGGTGACGACGAGCGCCTCCGCGTCGACCGCCGAGATGCCCTGCGCCTGGTAGCGCGCGGCGCGGACGTGCGGCATCTCCGGCAGCGCGCGCGCGACGTCGTCGATCCAGGCGCGCTCGACCTCGAGCGGCAGCAGGTCGGGCTCGGGGAAGTAGCGGTAGTCGTGCGCCTCTTCCTTCGAGCGCATCACACGCGTCTCGCCCGACGACGGGTCGAAGAGCCGCGTCTCCTGCTCCACCCGCCCGCCGCCCTCCAGCACCGCGATCTGCCGCTCGATCTCGTGCGCGATGGCGGTGCGCAGAAAGCGAAACGAGTTCAGGTTCTTCACCTCGGCGCGCGTGCCGAGGGGCTCGCCGGGACGGCGCACCGACACGTTCGCGTCGCAGCGCATCGAGCCCTCCTCCATGTTGCCGTCGCAGACGCCGGCGTACATCACGATCTGGCGGAGGCGCGTCAGATAGGCGTCGGCGTCGGCGGCGGAGCGGATGTCCGGTTCGGAGACGATCTCCACCAGCGGCGTGCCGGCGCGGTTGAGATCGACGTGGGAGACGTCGCCGTGATGGATCAGCTTCCCCGCGTCCTCTTCCATGTGGATGCGGAGGATGCGGACTTCGCCGATCGCGCCGCCGGTGGCCAGCGGCTCGTCGAACTGCGAGATCTGGTAGCCCTTCGGCAGGTCGGGGTAGAAGTAGTTCTTACGCGCGAAGACCGAGCGCTCGTGCACGGTGCAGCCGGTGGCCAGCGCCGCGCGGATCGCCAGCTCCACCGCCTTGCGGTTCATCACCGGCAGCGCGCCGGGGTATCCGAGACAGACCGGGCAGACCTGCGAGTTCGGCGGCGCGCCGAAGGCGGTGGGGCAGGCGCAGAAGATCTTCGTGGCGGTGAGCAGCCGCGCGTGGACCTCGAGACCGATGACGGATTCCCACATGGAGGGGATTCTAAGCGAGCGGCGAGCAGCGAGCGGCGAGCAGGTGAGGGGCTGCCCGTATCCCGCTCGCTGCTCGCTGCTCGCTATAATCAAAGATCCGCCCATGTCCCGCTCGATGTGGCTCCGTGTCTATGCCGTGGCGGCGATCGCGCTTGCCGTGGCGGCGGGTGTGTGGTCGCTGAGCGGGCGGTCGTGGAGCTCCATCGAAGAGCTGCTCTTCTTCGCCCTGCTCATCGCCGTCGCCTGCTACCTCCGCGTCGACGACGACCCCACCACCGCCGGCTACGAGGCGGCGGTGGTCTTCGCCGCCGTCCCGCTGCTGCACGACCCCGGCGTCGCGCTCGTCTCCGTCCTCCTCGGCGCCACGGTCAGCGGCCTTCGCCATCCGCGCCTGAAATCGCTGGTCGACGCCGCGCTGCTCACGCTGTCGTACGGCGTGGTGGCCATCCTCTACTGCTCCGCGGTCTCGGCCGACGCGCCGCTGATGGCGCGCGTCTCCGGCTACGTGCTGCTGGTGGTCGGCTACCTGGCAGTGAACATCGGGCTGCGCGCGCTGCAACGCCTCGAGATCCGCGACAGCGTGCTGGCGCAGGTCAAGCTGCTGCTGCTCATCAGCCCCATCGTGGCGGTGGAGGCGATGAGCTACCGCGCGTACGGCCTGGTCGGATTCGCCGTCGCCTTCCTGCCGGTGCTGCTGCTGGCGTACGGGTTGCGCGTCGCGGCCGACGCGGTGCGGCAGAACGACGACCTGCAGCGGCGCAACCGCGAGCTGTCGATCCTGACCGAGAGCGCGTCGCAGATCCTGACCGCCGAGCACGACGACGAGACGCTGCGCCGCATGGTGACGCTCCTCGGCCGGCTGGCGCGGCTCAAGGCGTGCGCCACGGTGCGGTGGGAAGCGAACCCCGAGGCGCCGGCGCACGTCGTGCGCTACGGCGCCTGCATGCCGAGCGACCATGACGTCCTGCGCTGGGTGGAGTCGGCGGGGCTGGCGCAGTCGGCGCCGAGCCGCGCCTTCGTCTTCCACGACGATCAGCGCCGCTTTCCCCTCTCCGACGGCCACGCCATCCAGGTGCTGATCGGCATCCAGACCGCGGAGGTGATCTACGGCGTCCTGATCTTCGAGACCGAGGAGCAGTCGATCCTGCGCAGCGGGAGCCTGAACCTGCTGACGCTGGTGGTGAGCCAGACCGCGCTGGCGCTGCAGGACCAGCTGCTGCGCCGCGAGATGACGGAGAAGAACGCGCAGCTGGTGGCGGAGGCGGCGACGAAGTCGATGATTCTGGAGGTGGCGAACGGCCTGATCGGATCGTTCGACGTCGACGTGCTGCTGACGCGGATCGCGCAGGCCATCCGCGCCTCGCTCGGATTCGACTGGGTCGTCTTCGCGCTCTACGACGACAAGCGCGACGAGTTCGTCCGCCGCGCGCACGCCGGCCTCGACGACGTCTGGGAGGAGATGCGCCGCAAGCCGGTCTCGCCCGCGGAGATCGGGCGCTTCTTCGACCAGGAGTTCCGCGTCCTCAACTCCTTCTTCGTCTCGCACACCGCGCTGCAGCAGAGCGAGCACGGCCTGTTCGTCCGCCGCGACGGCGACGAGCCGTCGCCGCGCGCCGACGAGTGGCACGAGAACGACCTGCTGATGGTGCCGCTCTCCAGCGGCGACCAGATGATCGGCTACCTCACCGTGCGCAATCCGCAGGACCGCCGCGTGCCGACGCTGGAGAAGGTGCAGACCCTGGAGATCTTCGCCGTGCAGGCGGTGACCGCGCTGCAGTCGGCGCGGCAGTACGAGGAGATCAAGCGGCTCACCTTCATCGACGGCCTCACGCCGGCGTACAACCACCGCTACTTTCAGGAGCAGATCGTCAAGGAGATCCACCGTCACACGCGCACCGGCCACGACTTCGCCCTGGCCATGCTCGACATCGACAACTTCAAGCGGATCAACGACACCTTCGGACACCCGGTCGGCGACGAGATCCTCAAGGGGCTGGTGGATGGGCTGATGTCGAACGCGCGCGACAGCGACATCCTGTCGCGCTACGGCGGCGAGGAGTTCGCCATCATTTTTCCCGACACGCCGCTGGCCTCGGCGCGCGACGCCGCCACGCGCATGCTCGACCTCGCCGCGCGACGCGAGTTTCACATCCCGCAGATCGGCCGGACGCTGCGCGTGACGGTGAGCATCGGCGTGGCGGTCTTCCCGCACGACGGCGCCACGGCCACCGACCTGGTGGCGCGCGCCGACAACGCGCTCTACTTCGCCAAAAAGAACGGGAAGAACCAGGTGGCGATGGCGGGGGACCTGGCGGACGCCGGCGAGGCGCGCGCGTAGTGCGCGAGCTCGTCCTCTACTTTCTGAAGCTCGGCTCCACCGGTTTCGGCGGCCCCATCGCGCTCGCCGGCGCCATGCACCGCGACCTGGTGGAGCAGCGCCGCTGGATCACCGAGGAGCAGTACCTGCGCGGCCTGGCGCTGGCGCAGCTCGCGCCCGGCCCGCTCGCCGCGCAGCTGGCCATCTACCTCGGCTGGGTGCGCGGCGGCGTCGGCGGCGCCACGCTGGTCGGCCTGGCCTTCGTGCTGCCGTCGTTCGTCATCGTGCTCGTGCTGTCGTGGCTCTACATCCGCTTCCACGGCCTGGCCTGGATGCAGGCGGCGTTCTACGGCGTCGGCGCGGCGGTCATCGGCATCATCGCCCGCAGCGCGGTGAAGCTGGTGCGGATGACGTTGAAGCGGGACGTCGTGCTCTGGGCGCTGGCCGTCGCCGTCGCGGTGATCACCGCGGTCACCGAGCGCGAGATCGTCTGGGTCTTCCTCGCCGCTGGCGCGCTCGCGCTGGTGGTGCGCCTGCGTCGGATCCCGCCCGTCGCCGCGGCGATCGCGCCGTGGCTGGTGGCCGGCGCGCGCGGCGCGGCGACGTCGCCGACGCTGGTGCGGATCTTTCTCTACTTCACCGAGGCGGGCGCGTTCATCTTCGGCAGCGGCCTGGCCATCGTGCCGTTCCTGTACGGCGGCGTGGTGGAGCACTACCGCTGGCTGACCGAGCAGGAGTTCGTCGACGCCGTGGCGGTGGCGATGATCACGCCGGGCCCGGTGGTGATCACCGTCGCCTTCATCGGCTACCTGGTGGCCGGCCCGCTCGGCGCGACCGTCGCGGCGTTCGCCGTCTTCCTGCCGTGCTGGCTCTTCGTGGTCATCCCCGCGCCGTACTACGAGCGCTACGCGACGAAGAAGGGGATCGCCGACTTCGTCGATGGCGTGACCGCCGCGGCCACCGGCGCCATCGCCGGCGCGGTCTTCGTCCTCGGCCGGCGCGCGCTGGTCGACCTGACCACCGTCGCCATCTGCGTCATCGTCTTCGTCATCATCACGCTGACGAAGAAGATCCCCGAGCCGCTGGTGATCCTCGCGGCCGCCGCGGCGGGGCTGGCGCTGCGCTAGCGGTTCCACTAAGCGGTCCAGAACTGGTGGCGCACCTTATCTCCGAAGAACATCAGATAGACGACCGGTTTCGGCTTCGTGATCTCGATCGTCAACCGCTGTCCTTTTGCATCGATGTCTTCCGGCGGCGTAACGCACTCGGTGTTGATCCGTTTCTGGAGTACGTATTCGAGCAGGCAGACCTGTGCCGCCTTCCATGGGTATTCGACTCGGTAGACGAACTTGCCGATCGGGTAGCGCATGTTCATGAAGTTGAAGCCGTCGAAGTCGTTCGGTTCGGCGGGCGTAGCCTGCCACTCGAAGTGAAGCGTGACGTCGAAGGTTTCGCCGACCTTCAGCTTCACCGGACGCGGAAGAACCCGGAGCACCTTGCGCGTCGGTGAGTCGAGGATCAGCACGATGTACGCCTTCTTGCCGCCGTCGGTGGTGGCCGCGAGATTCATGTCGTTCCACTCCATCGCGGGGCTGCCGGTGATGACGAACAGCGGTCCGTCCTCGCCGTCCTTGCTGCGTACGATGCCCTTGCGGCGATAGTCGGCGACGTAACGCTGATTCGGCGTGATCGTCACGCGGTGTTCGAGTAGCTCGAACTCGTTTGCGGCGTCCTCCTCGGTGGCGAGGATGAGATTGCGCAGTGCACCGTCTTCGGCGATCTCCGGTTCGTTCGCGGGCGTCAGGCGGATGGAACTCGGAGCGCGGATCGACAGCCGCCGCGGTGACGGTTCCGGCGCCTGTACGAACGAGGTCAGTTGGTAGTCGTACCGCCGAACCCGCATTTGGAACGGGTTGAGGATGTCGATCACGTTGAACGACGCCTTCTCACCCGCCTGCGTCGCCGAACCGGCGGCCACGATGTGCAGCGGCGCCTCCTCGGTGTCGCGGTAATTCACACTGCAGACGAATGGCACGTGCTGATGGCCGTGCAGTACCAGACTGAATCCTTCCCGATTGAGATATTGCAGCAGGAGTGGGCCGTCCTCCATCCAGTTGTAGAGCCGCTCGATAGCGGGATCGAGGCCCTGCGGTGCGCTGATCGGATGGTGGTGCAACAGCGCGATCTTCAGCGAGGCGCGCAACTCGTCCGCGCGATCGCGTCTGGTGAGCCCGTCATGGAGATCGTTGTACCCCTGCGCACCGATGCGGCCCTCATTGGCCATGAAGGTGTCCTGGACGTTGCTGTTGAACAGAAACACGAACGCTCTCCCCCACGGCATGTCGATCGGGATCGGCTCCGCCGGATCGACGATGCCATACGACGGTGCGATGTGCGTTCCGTACGCCGCGAGGAAGGGGAGTTTCGGATTGGCGGTCAACTGCCGGTGGAGCGCGAGGCGGATGATGGTCTCCGGTTCCTTGCCGGCCACGCGCCGCGCCATACGCCGCAGAATCCCGACTTCGGGGTTGAACAGGCCGAGGCGCCGTACCAGCCACGCGCCGGCTCGCTTGTCTTTCTCGATCGCGGCGGCGCGCTCGGTGAGCGTGTCGTGATTGCCCGGAATGGCCAAGACCCGCGCGTTCGACGTCTCTGCGCGCAATTTCTCGATCTCCCGCGCCGCGAATTCGAAACTCTCCTCATCGCCGAAGTTAGTGATGTCGCCAGTGATGAAGATTGCGGAAGGTTGCAGCTCGCGGATGGCGATGGCCAGCGCGCGCAACGTCTGCGCGCTGTAGGGTTGCGCGTTGACGGCGATCCCGGCCGCGGCGCCGACGCCGGAACTGAAGCGTTGTAGCACCGTCGGTTGCATGTCGACGTTGGGTGCCACCAGATGAAGATCGGAGATGTGAGCGATTCTGTACACGATTTGCCCGTCAGCCCTGCAGGGTGTAGCCGGTGAGGCTGCGCACGCGCTTCAGCCCGATGACCGGCTGTACCCGCGTGCGCGCCAGCGGCGACTGGTTGAGCACTTCGAAGTAGATCCAGCGCGATGGCTGCCCGGCCAGATGCCCGAGCAGCGCGCGCAGTGCATGAAACGCCGCGCGGACCCCGCGCGCCTCCGGAAGGAGCGTGAAGCTGTAGATGCCATGCAGCGGGCCCGAAGTCGTCTGGCAGACGCCGGTCCGTTCCCCGCCGTCGACGAAAAACCAATGCTCGACATTCTGCGCGCTGAAGGCCAGGCGCCATCGAATACGATCGACTTCGGCGAGCTCGTGCCGCGCGAAGCCCCGCGAGTAAAGGTCTGCCCATGCCGCCCACTCGTCTGCTTTCGCGGCCTGCAGCGTCACCGGCGACGTCCATCCACGCATTGCCAGCTGCGTCGCCACCGTCACGTTCCTTCCGTCGCAACGGGCGCCGCTCACGATGTCGCGGACCTCGTCGGTGGCTATGTCATCATCGATGTAAATGGTGTGGATACCCTCCGCGCCGGAGGAAGCTACGCGCCGCAGCTGTGCGACTGCCTCCTGCGAGGCGCGCGTGAAGAGCCATGCTTCGTACTCGGGGAGCAGGGGATGGTCAATCAGGGTCATGCCCGCACGCTCTTCAATGGTGCAGCCGAAACTTCGCAGCCATGCGAAGTTGTCGGCCAGCGTCAGCGCGCGGACAGCGTGTCGGTCGTATGTCATCAGTTCCGCCCCAGGATGCGAAGCAGCCAGGTGCGGTGCCGCGTGCATCGGGCGCCACGCCGCCGCCACGTCGCTGCATAGTACGGCGGCACCAACGGGACGCCGCGCCATTTCCGCTTGAACCGGTAGTGCCCCTCGGAGGCGCTGGGGCCGACGTTGACGAACTCCGAATTGCGCGCGCGGGCGTGATCGATCAGCTGCGAATAGAGGAAATCGCTGACGCCGCGCGTCACCCGGTCGTGCGCCATGAAGAGCGCGACGCTCACGCCGTCGAACGGCTCATGAACGGTGACGAAGCCGCGCACCGCGCCGCGGTCCCACGCCTCGATGATGGTGACCTCCGGCAGCATCAAGGTGAGGGAGAGGGTGACCGCCAACTCGGCGAGGTACTCCGACAACGGCAGCCCAGCGTAAAACGTCTCCGCGAGCGTGAGGAGGCTCGCGTCCACCATCCCTCCGGCCCGACAACGCGCCGCGAAGCCGTTGCGCGTGGCGCGGCGATAGAGGCGGCTGAGACGCGGCGAACGATACGCCTCGCGGATCGGAAGGAACAGTTCGGCGGCGCGCGCCCGCCGCCGTTGCACGCCGTCGTCGAAGAAGTTCCTGGACCGCAATTCGCGAAGGGAGAGTGGCTCCCCTCCGACGTAGAGCACTGAGTCGACTGCGTGCCTGTCGACGAATCGCAGCACCAATTCCCGAGTTCGCGCAGCGCGCAGCGACCGCGCATCCCGCAGCGGTTGCGCGCAGACCAGCAGCATGCGCCCGTCGTAATAAAAGAGGATGCCGTCTTCGAGGAACGCCTCCCCGCTCATCGGCGAGACGGTCCGGTAGTCGTGCAGCGTCGCGACGCCACACCTCTGGATCGCGTAGCGCTGGCTCTCGGTCAACATGAAGTGAACTCGACCTCGCCCAGCGCCTGCACGATCGCAGCGGGCAGTCGCGCCAGCAGGCGGCCGATGCGCTCCGGACGCACGCTCTCGCGCGATCCGGCCAGCACGCACACCCGCTCCCACGGCAAGGCGACGCGTGTCACCTCCGCGAAATGGCGTCGCATGCGGCGCAGCGCTGCCGCGCAGTCGTCTACGAACACGTTCACCGCGTAAAGGCCACGCGGTGTCAGCCGCCGTGTTACGGTAGGAAGCCACCGCAGGTCTGAGAGGATGGCGCGCCGCCTCCGCTGCTCGTGATCCCACATGTCGTCGAGCACGAAGTCGTAACGCCGCTTCGACCGGCGGATGAATCGCGCACCGTTGCCGATGACGATCGTAGCGCCGATGGCTTCGGCGCCGAAGCGGCTGATCGCGAGTCCGGCGATCTGCGCGTCGATCTCCACGCCGGTCAACCGCATGCGCGGAAACATCAACCGCAGCTGCCGCGCGACCGTCCCGCCGCCGTAGCCGAGGAGTAACGCGCTTCGCGGTGCCGCGCCGAGAAGAAGCGCGCTGGCCGATTCCGCATCCCATCCCATCCCGGTGAAGACGCACGCCGGATCATAGACGCTGTATAGCCCTTCCGGGCCACGCAGCGTGACGCATGTACCGCGCTGTTCGAGCGAGAACACGGACCGTCCCTTGATTTGAATGTTTCCCGCATTATGGCGCGACGTTCGTCCGCCTGACAATCGCGGTGGTAGGGTCGAGAACGACCACTGGCTGATTCTCGCAGCCGCGGACGGGTTGAGAACCCGTCCCACATACAATGCGCGGCTTATGAAGCGCATCGCCGTCGTCCTTCTCTTCCTCGCCGTTGCCGGGTCTGCCCAGACGCTCGACCAGCTGATCGATCGCGAGCTGCCCTCGCTCGTGGCGACGTACAAGCAGCTGCACGCCGCGCCCGAGCTCTCGATGCAGGAGAAGAAGACCTCGGAGCTCGTTGCCGCGCAGCTGCGCGCGCTCGGCTACGAGGTGACCTACCCGTTCGGCCGCTATAGCGAAGAACAGTACAGCTGCTACGGCATCGTCGCGGTCATGAAGAACGGTGCCGGCCCGACGGTGCTGGTCCGTAGCGACATGGACGCCCTTCCGGTCGAGGAGCAGACCGGCTTGGCGTACGTCAGTCAGAACAAAGGGGTGATGCACGCCTGCGGGCACGACGTGCACATGACCACGCTCCTCGGCACGGCGAAGATGCTGGCCTCGATGAAGAGCAAGTGGCACGGCACGGTGATGCTGATCGGCCAGCCGGCGGAGGAAGTGGTGAAGGGCGCGGATGCCATGCTACGCGGCGGGCTGTACGAGACGTTCGGCAAGCCCGACTTCGCCATCGCGCTGCACGACCACGCCGGCCTTCCCGCCGGACAGATCGGCTGGTTCGGCGGCTGGTTCATGGCCAGCGCCGACTCGGTGAACGTCACCATCCGCGGCATGGGCGGGCACGGCGCGTCGCCGCAGTCCACCAAGGACCCGGTGGTGATGGCGGCGGAGTTCGTCGTCGCGCTGCAGACCATCGTCAGCCGCGAGACCTCGCCGCTCGACTCCGCGGTGGTCACCGTCGGCTCCATCCACGGCGGCACCAAGCGCAACATCATCCCCGACGAGGTGCAGCTGCTGCTGACCGTGCGCACTTACAAGCCGGAGGTGCGCCAGCGCGTGCTCGCCTCGATCGAGCGCGTGGCGCGCGGCATCGCGCTCGCCGCCGGCGTCCCCGACGACCGCGCGCCGCTCTTCGAGCGGCTGGCCGGCGAGTCGACCGAGCCCACCTGGAACGATCCCGCGCTCGCCGAGCGGCTCGGCAAGGCGCTGACCCGCGACATGGGCGCGCAGAACGTGGTGAAGATGGACCCGCTGATGGTGAGCGAAGACTTCGGCCGCTTCGGCCTCGACCGCACCATCCCCGCGGTGATGCTCAACGTCGGCGCGGTCGATCCGGCCCGCATCGCCTCCGGCGAGCGGCTGCCGTCGCTGCACTCGTCGAAGTTCGCGCCGCTGGTTGAGCCGACGCTGCGCGGCGGGATCAAGGGGATGACGCTCGCGGTGCTCGAGCTGCTGAAGTAAGACGGGGTTGCGGGGTTGCGGGGTCTCGGGGTCTCGCGGTGGGTAGAACCCGCGCCCCCGCGAGACTTCGAGACTGCGAGACCGCGAGACTTCGATCAACGGAAGAGTCTCTTGAAGTCCGTCGGCTGGGTCGGAGGCGGCTCCTGAGTCACCGCTTCGATGAAGTCGTCATCCAGAGTGCCGGCGATGGAGTCGAGCCAGTCCCATGTCGTCAGCACTGGTTCGAGAACGATCGCGTCGCCATCTTTTGCGAATCCGAACCTCCCGTCCTTCGACTCGCAGTGGGTACGACCTACTCACCGCGAGACCTCGCAACCCCGATACCCCGCAACCTCGACGTACCGCTCCCCAGCCATGACATGGGCGTGACGCTTGAGCGGCGTTGGACGGATCTTGGAGGGGGGCGGCCCGCGGAGGATATAGCACGGGCGTTCCGGATGATAGTGTTTGCCGTATGAAACGCGCCCTGGTCGCTGTCGCCACCCTCTCCCTCGCCCTCCCTCTCGCCGCCGCACGCCTGCCGAAGAACGTGGTGCCGTCGCATTACACGCTGACCATCACGCCCGATCTGGCCAATGAGTCGTTCAGCGGCGAGGAGACCATCGCCGTCGACGTCAGGGAACCGGTCGACGCCATTACGCTGCACGCCGTCGAGATGCAGCTGTCTGACGTCACCGTGACCGCCGCCGGGAAGACGCTGACGCCGGAAGTCAGCTTCGACGAAGCCAATCAGACCGCCACCTTCAAGCTCGGTACCACGCTGCCCAGGGGCAAGGCGGTCATCCACACCAACTTCTCGGCCAAGCTCAATCAGAAACTGCGCGGCCTCTACCTCAGCAAGACGCCGAAGCGAAAGTACGCGGTGACGCAGTTCGAGGCCACCGACGCGCGCCGTGCCTTCCCCTCGTTCGACGAGCCGTCGTTCAAGGCCACCTTCGACATCACCCTCGTCGTCGACGCAGGCGACACCGCCATCTCCAACGAGGCGATCCTCTCCGACACGCCGGCCGGCGCCGCCAAGCACGCCATCCGCTTCGGCACCACCAGGAAGATGTCGACGTACCTCGTGGCGCTGCTGGTCGGCGACTTCAAGTGCATCGCCGGTTCCTCCGACGGCGTCCCCATCCGCGTCTGCTCCACGCCGGGGATGGAGCACCTGACGCGCTTCGCGCTGTCGGCCGCCGAGGCCTCGGTGAAGTTCTACAACGGCTACTTCGGCATCCCGTATCCGTTCGGCAAGCTCGACCTGATCGGCATCCCCGACTTCGAGGCGGGGGCGATGGAGAACGCCGGCGCGGTGACCTTCCGCGAGACGGCGCTGCTGCTCGACGAGCGCACCGCGTCGGTCGAGTCGAAGAAGAGCGTGGCCGGCACGGTCTCGCACGAGATCGCGCACATGTGGTTCGGCGACCTGGTGACCATGGCCTGGTGGGACGACATCTGGCTCAACGAAGGCTTCGCCACCTTCATGACCCGCAAGCCGATCGAGGCGTGGCATCCGGAGTGGCGCACCGACCTCGACGCCGTCGGCGCCACCATCGGCTCCCTCGGCCTCGATGCGCAGCGCTCCACGCGCCCGATCCGCTCCCGCGCCGAGACGCCCGAGGAGATCAACCAGCTGTTCGACGGCATCGCGTACGGCAAGACCGCCGCGGTGCTGCGTATGGTCGAGACCTGGCTGACGCCCGACGTTTTCCGCGACAGCATCCGCGCCTACCTGAAGAAGTACTCGTGGAGCAACGCGGCGGCGGAGGACTTCTGGCGGACGATGACCGAGTCGTCGAAGCGCCCGGTCGACGCGGTGATGAAGTCGTTCGTCGACCAGGCCGGCGCGCCGCTGCTGCACGTCAGCTCGACCTGCGAGAACGGCGAGCGGAAGGTGAAGATCGATCAGGAGCGCTTCGCCGTCGCCGGGCAGAAGTCCGAGGCGTGGTGGACGCTGCCGCTCTGCCCGCGCGGGGAAGGGTGCCGCATGCTGGCGCACGGCTCGGAGACGCTGACGCTGAAGGGCTGCGACGCGCCGCTCTTCCTCAGCCGCAACGGCTCCGGTTACTTCGCCGTCGACTACCCGAAGGACGAGCGCGCCAAGCTGCGCGCGCGGCTGCGCGACCTCTCGCCGGCCGAGCGCCTCTCGCTGCGCGGCAACGAGTGGCTGATGATGCGCAACCTGCGCTCGGACGTCAGCGACTACCTGGCGCTGGTGCGCGAGATGCCGCGTCCCGCCGAGCGGCCGCTGGTCAATGCCATCGCCGGCTCGCTCGACTTCCTCGGCGACCGTCTGGTGACCGAGTCGAACCGCGCGGGGTGGGAGCGCTTCGTCAACGACGCGCTGCGCGGCTACACGCCGCTGACGTGGGAGTCGGCGCCGGACGAGACGCCCGAGCAGCGCATCGCCCGCGCCGAGGTGCTCTGGACCCTCGGCGAGGCGGCGAGGGACGAGGCGATCATCGCCGGGGCCAAGAAGGTGGCGGAGCAGTATCTGAAGGATCCGGGCTCGGTCGACGCGGTGGTGGCCGACCGCGCGCTGCCGCTCGCCGCCATCCACGGCGACGCCGCGATGTACGACCTGGTGATGCAGCGGATGGAGTCGGCCACCGCGCCGGAGCTCCGCGCGCGCTACCGCTCGCTGCTCCTCAGCTTCCGCGATCCGAAGCTGGTGGCGCGGACCATCGACTACATCTTCAGCGACAAGACGCGGACGCAGGACCTGCCGCGGATGATCAGCGGCACGATGTTCAACCCCGCCGCGCGCGACGCGATGTGGGCGGCGGTGAAGGCGCGCTGGAGCGAGATCGAGAGCAAGGTGCCGACCGCCATCGGCACCGTGGCCGGCTCCGCCGGGGCGTTCTGCGATCCCGCGTCGAAGCAGGATGTGGAGGAGTTCTTCGCCGCCCACCCGCCGAAGGGCGGGGAGCGCAGCCTGCGCCGCGCGCTGGAGTCGATCGACACCTGCATCGCCTTCCGCGAGACGCAGCAGAAGTCGTTCGACGCCGCGGTCGCGCCGTAGCCCCGGAAGTTCGCGGGGAGGCGATCGGTTACAATCCCGACGCTTCCCTCAGGCGCCCATAGCTCAGCTGGATAGAGCGACAGCCTCCGGAGCTGTAGGTCGCAGGTTCGAATCCTGCTGGGCGCACCAAGCTTAAACATGCTGAGATTCAGCACTTACTGCGCGGCTTGCTTCCCGCCTGAGAATCGCTCCCATCTTCGGCGTCAGTCTGAGTGAACGCTGCTGACGTCACGTTCCTTACGGCGCTTCAAGGTGTTCGCCGGGCCAAAAACGGCGGATGCGGCGTCTTAACGTCGCGTAAATGCCTGCTTCGGCCATGAGCGCTTCTGCGGCATGCGCTGGAGCTTCGACAAGCGCGAAGTGAACCAAAGCATCAGACGTGGTGCCGATGATTTTGGTCACTACGAGCGGATTGGGCGTTGAGGAAGCATCGGCGTCGATGTCGATCACGTAGATCCAGCCAGGGATTTTCACAGGCAGCGTCTCTCCGGGCTTGCTTAACCGGAAGGTTCCATCAAGCTGCGGCTCAAGCGGGGGAGCACCGAGAAACGGCTGCCAGCTATCCCACACAGCTGCCGGAATCACGAGCGCAGTTCCAGCGCATCGCTCGCTTTTACCGAAGCCGAACTTGAAGAAGATCTGCCAGAACGTTCGTTTGACAACGTTGGCGATGTTCGGACCTTCCACCCTTTCTCCAGCCCATTCAGAGTGAAGATTGATCTGTTCAGGGTAGGCATCGGGGAACAGTTGTGTCGCCATCTTCAACTTGTTAACGGCATGAGCGTAGCTTCCGTGAAAGTCCATCGTTTGCGCTTCGAGGATGGCGAAGTCTCCTAGCGCAAGACCCGCGTTGGTGTGGCAGATCTCCACGAACGTTACGTCGAATGCCATTTCGGGCGACTTTGGTGTGGCGCGCAGGGAGATCTCGCCTCCCAGTTTTTCATCGAAGTACACCAACACTCGCGCGCCGCTGGTGAGATGTGCGTGAATCGCTTGCTGCACCTCGGGTTTGGCGAGGGTAGGTGCCGCGATCGTGTGAAGAGAAGCTGCGTCGTCGATCCCGTACAGACGTGCCGCCACCGAGTCGATGAGTCGCGAATCAAAGACACGATACGGGCAGACCACCCAATCTTGACGGGGTCCGTTGCTGGTTGAGCTAATAGTGCAGACGCCTTTCGATCTTTCGGGCTTCACGCACTTCTCCGGTTCTACCTCCACGCCGGAGAGAAAGGGACAGATCTCTGCCGTCTGTTGATCGACAGTCCGGTCATTAACCATCACCTGAGGGTAAATTCGGTGACCAAACCACTCAGCGATGAAGTTGTTCTTCGGGCGCTTCTTCTTGCCGGATGTCATGCACCGGCTTCCGCAAGCAGCTTCTTCGCAATCTTCACGAAGGCAGGCCAAATCTCAAATCCGATTGCGTTCATGCCGTTGCGAAAAGCGACGGCCAGGGCTCTGCCAGTCCCGGCGAATGGGTCAAACACCGTCCCTCCGACGGGGCACGAGGTGAGGATGCGCGGGGCAATGAGTTGTTCAGGAAAGGTCGCTGTGTGATCGGCCTCGCCACGTCGAACGAAACACGTCACCACGTCGTTGCCGGGACGTTCGGCGTAGCTCAGATCGTAGAAGTATTTTGCTCGACCAGTCGTCGGCCGATGAACGAAGTGAAAGAAGTGCTCGTGTGAAAGCCGGAGCCGGTCCTTCTCAGGTCGCGGCGGAACGTTCGGCTTGTACCAGATCATGTCGTTTCGAAGAATCCACCGACGCTCCTGCATCGCTATCGCAAACCTAGATGGGATGAGCAGAAGTTGTTTCTCCTGACGGTACCCACCCATCGGTACTCTGCGGCGCGTTCGAGCATGGCCGCCAAGTCCCTGCCGACCCTTCTCTCTGATGCTTGCCCACCGCGCGAAGTAAGTATCTCCAACGTTCACCCAGACGCTGCCGGAAGGCTTTACTACCGACTTCGCGCGGTCGAAGAACTCCGTAAGGTGCGCCACGTACCAATCCGGATGCGGCTCAAGCCCTAGCACCCCGCCTCGTTCCCGATACCAATCGTAGGGCGGAGCTGCTTCGCTGCCGCCAGCCTCCCGACTCCACTCCTTGAGCACGTCCCAATTGTGATCCCCGCTGTACGTCCGCAGTCCCCAGTAAGGGGGACTAGTGATGAGCAGATCAACGCTGTTTTTTGGGAGTTGCGAGATGAGATCGAAGGCATCTCCACAGAGGAGCGTGGCCGTTGGTGGCTCTTGCTCGTGTGTCTGTTGGCGAACTTTGCGTTTGGAAGCTTCCTGCATCCTGACCGGGCCGAACCTGAGCGAGCCAAACAACTCAGACTGCGCTGGAGACATCGTAAGTCATGTTAGCCGTGGTGTTCCATGGAACCTTGGAATCTACGTCTTGTGGAGCGGCAGCTAGATGGTCCGTCTCAGGGGGGCGAACTCCTCGGACGATAGCGGTTGCTCTGCCGGGCGTCCTTTCGTCGATGGTTGTCCGTGGAAGCACATCCTCGATTTGGTGGCCGCCGCCGTTCGACGTCGATCGCCCGATGCAGTCATCGAAGCTCGCGAAACGCCTGGAGGACTTCGGCGTCGCGTCGTGCTGGTGACGCGTGGCACGCCGCGCCGCGGCGTGCCACGCGCATGCAGCCGAACTTAAGCCGACAGCGTTTGCAATCCGGCAATGCTGGGAAGGTAGCAATACGCCCCGCCGCGCGTGGTGGTGAAGCGGCCGAAGCCTTCCAGCGACTTCTTATCTCCCTTCCAGTACAGCTGGAAGCGCGGCGGGTTGGCGTCGTCGATGGCGCCGAGGAGTGGGTCGCGCGACAGGCCGGTCACCGTGCTGCCGTTCACCCACTGGGTCATGATGAACTCGTACTGCATCTCGAGCGATGAGCAGATGAAGTGGCCGGTCAGGCCGCGCTCGAGGCCGTCCTTCGGAACGTAGGGAGGGCCGTACGGTGCGGCGCGCCGGAGGAGGCGGTGCTGCTGGTTGTCCTCGTTGCGGCGCTGACTCCTGCGGATGTGCGAGGCGATGGGGCAGCTGCGCGCCGGCTTGTCGTTGGGGATGTAATTGAAGTTGTTGAGCGACGCGCTGGGATCGGGCGTCTCGGGCGACAGAACGAGCGGCGTGCCGTCGGCCCACCGGCCGCAGAACTTGGCCTGGACCGCTTCCGGCGTCAGGTCGTACAGCGCGGCGGCCGCGTTCAGGTACTCGAAGAACGCATCGACGTCCTGCTTCAGGATGCGGAACGCGCTGTAGGTGCCGTTGGCTGGATCGAACGACGGACCGGGCCGGAGGAGGCCGCCCTCGGCGTTGTAGCCGAGGACGAACTCGCCCGTGCTGACGACCGGCTGATCGTCCGGGTTCTTTCGCGGAGGCGCGCCGTCGATGTTGGGCTGGGAGATCCCGTCGTGATAGCCGTAGTGGATGCGGCTGTCGCCGAGGACGTCGTCGGAATCCTGGTGACCCCGTGGCTGCACGCCGGCGGAGGCCATCGTCGAGTTGACGATGTCCGTGCCCCGATCGCGGGCCTCCGTGTCGACGGCGAACAGCGACAGGATGATGTGCACGTCGCCCGTGCCGAGGCCGAGGATCCAGTTGGTGGGTGCGCTCGCGCCGTGGTCGCCGAGATCGCTGCTGGGGCCGACCTGCGATCCTCCGCGGACGATGGCCCCTTCCACGAACTGCGGGACCAGACCGGCGTTGGGCACGTCGATCCCGAGCGCGTGAAGCCCGTCTTTGGTGAAGGCGATGTTGTAGCAGGTCCTCGGCTTGACGCCCCACGGCTTGGCGGTGGTGATCATCGGCGTCACGGCCGCCACGAACTTCTTGCCGGCGGCCGCGTTCGGGATGTTGATCATGAAGTGTCGGGCCCGCGGATGCGTGTACCCGCGCAACACGAGCCCCTGGATCTGATCGAGCGGTAGATCCGGCATCGGCGCCTCAGCAGTTCTGAATGTCGTTGACCGACATCGAGGGATAGGCCGAGAAGAACGACGGCGGGAGCCCCGGGGCCGCGGGAAGGGGAGTGATGTTGTTCTTGGCCACCCAGGCGTGGAACTCCGCGCGATGGTCGGCGACCGGGGTGGGCGGGCCGTCCTCGACCAGCGGAAGGAGGGCGTCGAAGCCGGCGTGGCTGGAATCGATGAACTTGTCGAGGTAGACGTCGAAGTCGCCGTCGTAGACGGTGGTCAGGAGGATGGTCCGCTCCAGACCCTTGTCGGCGAGCGAGATGGTCCAGGCGAAGTGGAGGATGTCGGGAAACGAGGAATTGGGCTGAACCAGTGAGACCGGCTTCTGGCCCTTCTTGAGCTTGATGAGGAGACTGAGCGGATGCTGGACCGGTGCTGCAGCGGACATGATTCCCTCTCTCTCTGGGTTTGGCCGCCGTTGCCGCCACACACCCGTCACGGCCGCGCACCGACGCGCGGAGCCCATGCAATGTGTTGTTCGCGGAAGCGGAAGCTGCTAGCTAGACGTTCGCATCACGCGCCATGTGAATCTGGAGGGAAGCTCACTGCCGCAGCGGAAACCTGACCGTGAAGCAGGCACCCTTGCCGGCGCCCTCGCTGGCGGCGGCGATCGTGCCGCCGTGCAGGTCGACCAGGTGCCGGACGATGGCCAGGCCGAGGCCCAGGCCGCCGTGGCGGCGTGAGTTCGCGCCCTGGCGGAACCGTTCGAAGACGTGGGGGAGCAGGTCGCCGGTGATGCCCTCGCCGGTGTCGGAGATGGCCACCGTCACCTGGTCGCCGTCGGTCGACGCGCAGACGCGGATGGTGCCGTTCTCGGGCGTGAACTTGATGGCATTGGACATCAGGTTCCAGATGATCTGCTGTACGCGGATCATGTCGCCGCGCATAGGCAGGCAAGCGCCGTTCATCTGCTTGTCGAGGATGACGGACTTGGCGGCCATGGCCGGCTGCACCGTGATGCAGATCGATTCGACCACCTCGCGAAGGTCCATGTCCGCGACGTCCAGCTGGATTTTGCCCGACTGCGCCTTCGCCGCCTCCAGAACGTCCTCGATCAGCCGCGCCTGCACGCGCGCGGCGCTGGTGATGGCGTTCATCCCCTCGGCGCGCGTCGCCGGAGCGAGGCTCTCGACGTTGAGCATCTGCAACCAGCCGAGGATGGCCGTCATCGGCGTGCGCAGCTCGTGCGACACGGTGGCCAGGAAGAAATCCTTCGCTTCGTTGGCGGACTGCAATTCGCGATTGACGCGGCCGAGCTCATCGAGGGTCTGCAGCAGCTCCTGGTTGTAGTGCTGCGCTTCTTCCAGCGGATCGACCGGACGCCTGCTGAGCGCCTCGGTCAGGCCGGTCAGGATTTGGGGCGTGATCGGCGGTGCATTTCTCGGAAGGAACTTGCGCAGCTCGACGGTCGTCCCTTCGCCGATCCGCGTGTCGATCTCGAGCTCGTCCATCAACGTGCGCGAGCCGGTGATCCCGATTCCGAGGCCCTGCTGCGAGCGGTAGCGGCCGGAGAGGATGAGGTCGAGGTCGAGGATGCCGGGACCCTGATCGGAGATCCGGACCAGGAGCGACTGCCGTACCCCGGTCTCCGCGATGAACTCGACTTTGCCGCCGCCGGCGTAGTCGAACGCGTTGCGCGCGATCTCGGAGACGGCGGTGGCGATTCTGGTCTGATCCTGCGATGGGAAGCCGAGCGCCTGGGCGACGATCTGGGCCCGCTGGCGGGCGCCGATCCAGTCTTTCGGCTGCCTGATGGCCGCCGTCACGATCGGCAGGGCCCGGGAGATGAGATGAGTGCTCATGTCTTCGGCTTGATCACCAGCACCGAGGCGTCGTCCCGGCCCCTGGCGAAATCGCGGTAGAGAACCCCAGCGATGATCGACGGGTGATGCGACGCCAGGCCGGGATACGCGGCCAGGCTCCAGCGGGTGGCGATGCCGTCGGAGTGGCCGAGGAACATCGACTCGCGCGTCCAGGGAGAGTTGAACTGGCGAAAGCGGACGCGGTGCTGGCCGACGATGCCGCCGAAGGAGACGAGGTGCTGCGTCGCGTCGCCGGTCATGATGATGGCCACGGTGTTGCCGACGCCGCCGAAGGTCACCTCGCCGCGGTGCGTGTCGATCACGGCGACGCCCATGGCTGCGCCGCGGGTGGATTGCAGCGCGGCGTCCGCGACGTCGAGGTGCTGCACCGGCGAGCGTCCGGCGTTCGCCAGGAAGGCGGCCACGGCGGCGGCCGACGCCTTCGCCGCTTCACGGCCGTGTCCCAGGCCGTCGACCACCATGACGTCGATTCCGCGATCGTGGCAGCGGACCACCCAGGCGTCGCCGCAGATCTCCTCGCCCGGCAACGGGACGTTGATCCCACCGACCACCCAGTGCCCGTTTTCGGGCGCCGCGTCGCTCCAGATGGTCGCCAGAACGGCGGTGCCGCGGTCTGGGATCGAGTAGAAGTCGGAGGTGTTGGAGAGGCGGCTGATGGCGCCGAGGCCGGTGCCCGGGCTGGAGGCGGTGGAGTAGCCGTCGACCAGGCAGCGGCCCACGTCCATACCCCGGCCGCGGTCGAGAGCGAGTAGTTCGATTCCGGCGTTGGTCGCGTCGCCGATGGTGCGGAGCAGCAGTTCGCCGCCGCCGCCGTGCTTGGCGAGATTGCCGGCCATCTCGGTGGCCACGATCGCCGCCTCGCCGGCCGTGCGGTCGGAGAACCGGAGCGCGGCGGTCCGCTCGGAAACGCTGCGCCGCGCCTCGGAGACCTGCGTGGAATCGACGACCGGCAACGACACGTGCTGCAGGTGGCGGGCGTCGATGCCCGGAATGACCGGCGTGCTTCTGTAGATCGCTACCGCCATTTGGTCATCGTCACGCGCGTGCCGCGCGCGACCTCCGAATCGATCTCGAATTCGTCGACGAGCTTCTTCGACCCGCTCAGGCCGAGGCCCATGCCGCGCCCGGTCGTGTAGCCTTCGCGAAGGGCGAGCTGGAGGTCGGGGATGCCGGGCCCCTGATCCTCGAAGACCACCCGCACGCCGGACCGGCTGTCGCCGTCCAGGCAGTTCACCTGGGCCGTTCCGCCGCCGCCGTAGACGAGCGTGTTGCGCGCGATCTCGCTGGCGGCGGTGACCAGTTTGGTGACGTCGATCTGGCGAAAGCCCATGCGCTCCGCGGCGGTCCTCACCGCGTTGCGAACGAGGACCACGTCGCCCGACGATGCGATCGGCAGCTGTTCATGCGTCGTCGACATCCGTCGTGCCCTCGCGTTCGATTGCACGAAGGAGGTCCATCCCTCTCTCGACGTTGAGAGCGGTCCGAACGCCCTTGAATGACAGGCCGAGCTCCACCAGCGTGATGGCGACCGACGGCTGCATGCCGGCCACCACGGTCTCCGCATCGAGGATGCGCGAGGTGGCGGCGATGGTGCCGAGGATGCGGCCGATGAACGAGTCGACGACGTCGAGCGCCGAGATGTCGATCATCACGCCGCGCGCGCCCGCCCTGACGATCGCCATGGAGAGGTCGTCCTGCAGCTGCACGGCCATCTGATCGTCGATGTCGACCTGGATCGACACCAGCAGGTGCGCGCCGAACCGCAGAATCGGAATGCGTTGCCCGGTCACACTCGCGGCGCCTCCACCGCGCGATCGCTCATCACTTTGCGATGGGTCCGCTTCAGCGCCACGGCGAAGGCGTCGGCGAGACTGGCCTTGGTCACCACCTCGTGCAGCTCGACGCCGAGGTGGACCATCGTCTGCGCGATCTGCGGGCGGATGCCGCTGATGATGCATTCGGCGCCCATGAGGCGCGCGGCGGCAACGGCCTTGAGCAGGTGTTGCGCGACGAGCGTATCGACGGTCGGGACGCCGGTGATGTCGATGATGGCGATCAGTGCGGAGTTGGCGACGATCTGCTCCAGCAGCGTCTCCATCACCACCTGCGTCCGCTCGCTGTCCAGTGCGCCGATGAGCGGCAGGGCGACGATGCCGTCCCACAGCTTCACCACCGGCGTCGACAGCTCCAGGATGTCGCGCTGCTGGCGGTTGATGACCTCTTCGCGCCCTTTCTGGTGCAGCTCGGTGGTGCGGAGGCCGAGCTGGTCGACCAGCGTGGTGAGGTTCCAGAGCTGGGCGGCGAGCGTCCCGGCGTCGGTGGTCTTGACCGCGATGCGCGAGAAAAGCGGCTGTTTCAGCGAGAAGACGAAGGTGGCCGTCTGAGCCGGCGAGAGCCCCTGCCGTGCGCCGATCTTGCTGACCTCGGCCAGCACTTCGCGCACTTTTTCCCACTCCGGCGCGTCGATGTCGGTGAAGTTGCCGTGCTGCGTGGCCTCGGTGAACCCACGGAGGAAGGTGCGCGATTTTTCACGGAGGTCCTCCTCGCTGATGCGGCCCGCCATGCCGGCAGCGCTCATCTGATGCTTGAGCCACTCGGCGAGTAAATCGGTCTCTTCTCCGCGGAGAATCTCCGACAGAAGGTTGCCGCCATCATTTTTCATGGATCGTCCTTTCAGGGGTGCAGGGCAATCCTTACCGCAATAAGCGCGCCGCTTTGTTTTTACGCTAGCGTATGGATGGTTTCGCGGAACGGATCGTGTATACGTTCATGATCCAGAACCCGGACAACGCAATCCTCGCCGCCCTGCCGCTGCGCGAACGAGACGCCGCACACCGCGCCAGCACGCTCTTCATCCTCGATCTGGGCGAGACGCTTCAGCGCGCCCACGCGCGCTCGAGACATGCGTTCTTCCCGATCAGCGGCGCCATCTCGCTGGTGCGCCACCTTCGCGTGGGGGTGACCGTGGAGGTGGCGATCGTGGGAAGCGAAGGCGTGGTCGGCGTCGACATCTTCATGGGTGCCTCCACGCAGTTGAACGACGCGATCGTGCAGGGAGCGGGATTGGCGTGGCGCATGCCCGCCGCGTATCTCCACGAGCGCTTCCGGCACCATCGCGCGCTCCAGGCCGAGCTTCTTCGATTCACCGACGCCTTCATCACGCAGATCAGCCAGACCGCCGCCTGCAACCGCGTCCATGACATGGAGGCGCGGCTGGCACGGTGGCTATTGATGATGGAGGACCGCGTGGCGACGACGCAGATCCGCGTGACGCAACAGTTCCTGGCGCAGATGCTCGGCGCCCGCACGGCGAGCGTCAACGAGGCGGTGCAACGGCTGGAAGCGGCGGGCGTGATCGGCCACCGCCGCCGGGAAATCAGCGTTCTGGACCGAAAGGGTCTGGAGCGGCTGTCGTGCGAATGCTATGAGATCGTGCGGCGCGTCTACGAGAAGGCGCGGTCGAACTAGCCCCTCACGGCTGCAGCGCGGCCAGCGCCTTCAGCTGCTTCTCCAGGGAGTCCATCTTCCAGTCGCCGGGTGTCAACGTCTTGCGCAGAGTCTCCGACTCGTCGGGCTTGCCCATTCCCGCCAGCGCCTCGACCTTCGTGGCGGTGATCCAGAATTTCGCGTCGTCGCTGAGCGTGTCGGACTTCAGCGCGGTGTCGCACAGCGCGAGCACCTCGGTGCGGATGCGGCGCGCCAGGACGCGGTCGGCGATGGCGTCGTCGCCCTGCGAGATGGCGGCGCGGACGTTCAGCAGGAAGGCGAAGTTGATTCCGTTGTAGTAGTCGTCCTTGATGAAGTAGCCGCGCGAGTACGACCGGATGGCCTTGTCGAGGTGCTCGCGCTGGCCGGTAGCGGTCCAGAGGCGCTTGTGGATGGCGCCCCAGAGGCCGACCGTCTCGGCGTCCGACGAGGTGTCGGGCTCGAGGGCGGCGAGGACGCCGCGCGCGGCGAGCAGCGAGGTGAGCGCGTCGGGGTACTCGGACTTGTACGTCGCCAGCGTGCGCTGCTGGATGAGATAGGGATCGTTCGGCTGCAGGTTCTGGATCCGGTCGAGGATGGCGAGCACCAGGCGCCAGTCGCCCGGCGCCTTCGCCGCCTTCTTCGTCGTCTCGAAGATCTGCATCAGGTCGGCGAAGCTGGTGTTGTCCTTCGGCGCGGCGGTCGGCGCCGGCGCGGCCTTGGCCGCCGCCTGATCCTGCATGAGGTGGGGGAGGAAGAGGAAGACCGGGCTGTCGGTCTCCTGCTGCTGCATGATCACGTCGATCTTCTTCTGCAGCACGTCGCGCATGCGCATCACTTCGCGGAAGCCGATCTCCTTCCCCATGTGCTCGTACTTGGCGATGCTCAGGTGATTGAGGTCGAAGGGAAAGGTGAACTTGCTCTCGGCGATGACGATGGTGGCGTGCGGCCGCAGCGCGTGGCGGACGCCCAGCTCGTAAAGGGCGTTGGCGTTCGAGGTGGAGAGGTCGGCGATGACCAGGTCGGCCTCGAGCAGGTTGTCGTACATCGGCTTGTCGATCACCGTGGAGTGGATGATCTTGTCGGCGCGGATGCAGTCCAGGCCGGCCGCGGTGACCGCCGGCTCGATGATGTCTTCGAAGGTGCGGTTGAGGTCGAGCACACGCTGGGGATTGGACTGGAAATCGGTCTTCTCGCCGAATCCCATCACCACGAAACATTTCTTTGGCATCCGTGCATTATCTAACGATCTGTCCGGGCATATACTCGCCGCCGTGGCGCATCCGCGACGCCGTTACGTTCGCCGTCCCGACAAGCCGGTCGTCGCCATCCGTCTCGACCTCGACACCGACGGTCTCGTCTATCGGAAATGGGATGACGAGCAGCGCGCCAAGAAAGGCGACTGGCTGGTCGACAACGACGGCGACGTCTACACCGTCGATGCCGCCAGTTTCGAGCGCACCTATCGCAAGACCGACGCCGGGCCGGGCGCGTATGTCAAGACCACGCCGGTCTGGGCCACGAAGGCGGAGAAGGCCGGCTCGGTAGCGACCAAAGAGGGCCGCACGCACTACCAGGCCGGCGACTACGTCGTGTCGAACTCCGAGGACGACTCGGACCAGTACGCGATGTCGGCGGCGAAGTTCGAGAGCCTCTACACGCCGGACGAATCGTCGTAGGCGACTACCCGCGGCGGATCTCGCGCAGCTTCGGCACCTGCGCCACCGAGGGTTGATCGCGCCAGTCGACGGCCACCTCGTCGCCGGCGCGCGCGAAGTGGTAGCGCTGGTTCGTGGCGCGCCCGATCACGGTGAGCGCCGACGTCCCTTCGTACCGGAAGACCGCCACCCTCGGAAGCGACGACGTCCGGCCGGACATGCGCGGGGACATTTTGGTTCCACCACAACAACTCATGGCACTTCCTCCTTTTCCTCCACCCATTCGGCGGGGAGCACGTCGGGAACGATGCGCTGAAGCAGGATGGCGCCGCAGGAGAACGCCGCGGCGGCGAGAGCGACCTCCCGCCAGCCGCGGACGATCAATAACGCAACGGCGATCCCCACCCACACGCTGGCGCAGAGAAAACAATTCGCGCCGCGGAGGAGGCCGCGGATGCGCCGGAGCACATCCCACGGACCATCCTCCGCGACGACGAGGTGCGTCACGCGCCAGGTGGCGAGAATCCCGACAACCAGCGCGATGAAACTCAGATCGCCTCCAGGGCGAATGCGCCGTTGGCCGTGGCCGGACCCCACACCGCGCCGATTCCGTCGGTCGTCTTGGCCGAGGTCGAGAGCACGAGGGCGAAGCTGCACTTCGTGGTCGGCCCGAGCAGACTGGCGAGCGTCTTCGGATCGGAGGTGACGTCCGCCGTCGGCGCGGCGAAGTTGACCGGCGGCAGCACGAAGGCGTTGCCCGTCGTGTCATGCAGCCCGCGATAGGCCACCAGCGAGCGGCCGGCGATGAAGAGCGGGTTCGGGTGATACGCCTTCACCGTGACGGCGAGCGTGTCGGTCGGAGCGCCGGAGAGGAACTGGCAGTCGGCCGCGGAGCCGCCGCTGCCGCTCAGGCTGATCAGCTGCGAGACCGGCGGGCGGTTGTCCCACCACACCATGTTCGTCAGCGCCGCGAACGGCACTTCGTGCGTCGAGGTCGGGCCGGTGCGCACCTTCCACTGCAGGAACTTGAAGCCGGCCGCCGCCTCGGCGCCGTCGCCGAGGGCCGGAGCGCCGGTCGGGCGGATCCTCGTGCCGTCGGCCTTGAAGACCTCGATGGTGATCAGGTAGCGGTCGTTGGTGAAGTCGGCGGTGTTGATGTAGGCGTGCCACTGCCCGTCCTGCCAATCGCGGTCGTCGGTGTACGGAATCTTGTAGGCGTTCGTCCGCTCGCTGGCGCCGGCGCCGATGGTGAAGGGACCGAGGTTGTCGCTCTCCACGGTGATGTGATGGAGCGCGTTGACCTGGTAGTAGAGCCAGCCGAGGCTGGTGTCGTAGTAGCGGCGGGTGCCGGTCGGATCGCCCGAGGAATCGGCCAGGGCCACGCTGACGCGGTAGTGCGTGGCGCCCAGCGCCTTCATGGAGGCGCCGACGACGTTGCTGAAGTGAATGCGCAGACGCAGCGTGCCGCCGAGGTTCCGGTTCTTGCTGGTGTCCGGCGAGTCGGGGATGGCGTCCGCGTCGAAGAGGCCGGAGTGGATGCCCGGCGTGCCGACGCTGAACGCGCCGTCCGCGTTGGGCGTGCTGAGGCGATAGGTATTGGTGATGCCGATGTCCTGCAGCATGACGTAGGCGTCGCCGCTGTCGACGGGCGACGGATCGCTGTGGCAGGTGATGGCGCGCCAGTCGTAGGTGGTGAGGTCGATGCCGCTGGTCTGATCGAACCACCTTCCGGACGCGACGCCGTCGTAGATCGTCACGGTCTGGCCGTTGATCAGCTGCGTCACCTTGAAGGCGTACTCGATGTGGCAGCCCGGAAGCAGGAACCAGATGGGATCGCGCCAGCAGATGCTGAAGGTGCCGTCGGGATGGACGAAGTCCTGTCCCACTTCGACCGCCGGCCCGCAGGTGCAGAGCAGGCGGGTGAGGTACGGGCGCGCCCAGACGTAGCTCAGCGTGTCGGCGGGATGCAGCGTGTCGAGCGCCTTCAGGTCGGCCGACGCGTTCGAGGCCAGTTCGGGATCGAACGAGCCGCCCTCGACGCCGGGGGCGGGAAGCGGGGCCGCGCTGAGCGGCTGCGCCAGCCGCACCAGCGGTCCGGGATCGGGATCGGGGCCGGGATGGGGACCGACCTTGATGACTTCCCGCAGCCGCAGCTTCAGCAGGTCGAGGCGCGGATCGAGATAGATCCACGGACGGCAGCAGCAGAAGCGGCGGTAGACCTCCACCAGCGCGTTGCAGACCGGTGCGCAGCGGCGGAAGATCGACGGATTGAGGATCTCCGCCTGCGAGACGCCGATGCTGGTGGACGAGAGGCTGGTGTCGGAAAAGCTGGCGGCCGAAGCGCTGGTGGCGGCGAGGTCGGTGAAGGCCGTGACGCGGTCAAAGAAGTACGGCCAGCATTTCCGGACGCTGCCGCTGACGCACGTCAGCCGCGGAAAGACGATGCCCCAGCGCTCCTTCGGGACGACCAGCTCCGCCCCTTCGGAGATGCGGCGGGCGAAGTCGCCGGCGTGGAACTCGACGGCGTTCTTCAGGTTCGGCTCCTCTCCCTTGCCCGGAGCCTCGGCGATCGCCACCCGCTGCGCGCCGCGCACGTCGGTGGCCAGTTTGAACTGCCCGTCCTTGTCGACCGGCGCGCTCGCCAGCACCTTGCCGCCGGCGTCGAGAACGAATACTGCCAGTGTCGAAAGATCGTGCTCGGGCTCGGAGTCCGTCAATCGGATCCGGCCCTGACCGGGGTTCCCTTTGCCTTTCGTAGAACTCATAGGTTTCCTCCTCCGCTGCGTTAGTGCGAGAGGGGCGGAAAGCGTTTCAACGCGTAGAATCGGAGCGATGCGCAAGCCGGTTTTGCTGCTCGTTCTCGCTCTCGCGGCGCCGCTCCACGCCGCGGTCGGCCCGCAACTCGCCGCGGCCGCGGCGAAGCAGGTCGGCGTGACCGTGCACTACGACCCGGCGTACGTGCAGCTGCGCTATCCGGGCGGGGACGTGCCGCTGGAGCGCGGGGTCTGCTCGGACGTCGTGGTCCGCGCCTTCCGGACGGTGGGCGTCGACCTGCAGCGCGAGGTGCACGAGGACATGCGCGCGAACTTCCGGCTCTACCCGAAGATGTGGGGGCTGGCGGCGCCGGACGCGAACATCGACCACCGGCGCGTCCCGAACCTGATGAAGTACTTCGAGCGGCGCGGCAAGGCGACGCGCGAGACGTTCGCGCCGGGGGACATCGTCGCCTGGCGGCTGCCGGGCGGGCTGTACCACATCGGCATCGTGGCCGACCCGCCGTTCGTGGTGCACAACATCGGCCGCGGCGCGCAGCGCGAGGACATCCTTTTCGCTTACCCGATCATCGGGCATTACCGCTGGTAGAATTCGCGCGCTTGTACGGTCCCATCAAAGTTTTCGGCGGACGGGCGCATCCCGAGCTGACGGACGAGATCTGCGCCACGCTCGGCGGCGAGCCGGGGCACATCACGCTCTACAGCTTCTCCGACGGCGAGAGCTACGTGCAGATCCTCGACAACGTCCGCGGCGCGGACGTCTTCGTCATCCAGCCGACTTCTCCGCCGGTCAACGACAACCTGATGGAGCTCTTGATCATGCTCGACGCATTCAAGCGCTCCTCGGCCAGCCGCGTCACGGCGGTGCTGCCCTACTACGGCTACGCGCGGCAGGACCGCAAAGACAAGCCGCGCGTACCGATCACCTCCAAGCTCGTCGCCGACCTGATCACCGCCGCCGGCGCCGACCGCGTGCTGACGCTCGACCTGCACGCCTCGCAGATCCAGGGCTTCTTCAACATCCCGGTGGACCATCTCTTCGCCGCGCCGGTGATCGTCCGCTACCTGCGCGAGCTGGAGCTGGACGACCTGGTCATCGTCTCGCCCGACGCCGGCGGCGTGGAGCGCGCGCGCGCCTACGCCAAGCGCCTCGGCGCGGGGCTGGCCATCATCGACAAGCGGCGCATCGCCGCCAACCAGACCGAGGTGATGAACATCATCGGCGAGGTGGCGGGGAAGAACGTCTTCGTGGTGGACGACATCATCGACACCGCCGGCACGCTCATCCACAGCGTCGAGGCGTTGTTTGCGCAAGGCGCGAAGTCGATCTCCGCCTCCGCCACCCACGCGGTGCTCTCCGGCCCGGCGGTCACCCGCATCAATAGCTCCCGCCTCGACCGGGTGGTGGCCACCAACAGCATGCCGATGACCGACAAGATGCAGGACTGCCCGAAGCTGAAGACGCTCTCCATCGGCGGGCTGCTGGCCGAGGCGATCAAGCGGATCCATAACGAGGATTCGGTGAGCTCGCTGTTCGAGATGTAGAACGGGGGGACGGGATGACAGGAAGACAGGATGACGGGATGTCCCCGTCCGCCCGTCATCCTGTCGTTCCGTCATCCTGTCTTCCCGTCCCATTCAGGGGAATTTCTCTCAATCCAGAGGGTTTAGCCACTTTCGCTGCCCAAACTGAACCGCCAATTCAACAAGGAGTTCCTGCACCATGGCTGAGGTCACACTGGAAGTTGCGCGCCGCGAAGGCTCTGGGAAAGGCGTCGCGCGTAAGCTGCGCCAGAACGGCAAGATCCCGGCCGTCGTGTACGGCGGTCACCGCGAGTCGGTCGCCATCGAAGTCGACCGCAAGGCGGTCTCGGAGCTGATCCAGAAGAGCCAGCACGGCGTCCGCTCCATCTTCCTGCTCAAGATGGCGGGAACCGACCAGCAGCGCCACGCGATGATCAAGGACATCCAGATGGACCCGATCACGCGCAAGATGAGACACATCGACTTCGTCCGCGTGGTCATGGACGAGGTGGTCCGCCTGACCATCCCGGTGCACGTCACCGGCACGGCCATCGGCGTCAAGCAGGGCGGCCTGCTCGACTTCCAGATCCGCGAACTGCACGTCGAGTGTCTGCCGGCGGCGATCCCCGACTCGATCGACGTCGACATCAGCGCCCTCGACGTCCACGAGTACGTCCGAGTCTCCGACCTGAAGCTCCCTGACGGAGTGAAGGTGCTCGATGACGAAGACCGCGTGGTGGTCGGCGTCACCGTGGCGCGCGCCGAGGTCTCCGAGACCACGGCCGTGGCCGAGGAAGGCGCTGTCGCCGCGGAGCCGGAAGTCATCTCCAAGGGCAAGAAGACCGAAGACGAAGCGTAATCGCGGCCCCTTCCGGGACTGTAGTGATGAGAACTATAGTAGCCGCTGCCGTCATCGCCGTGCTGATGCTGTCGTGCCGCAAGGCCGAGACGCCGGCGCCCGCGCCGGCATCGTCGCGCGGGCCGCAGACGGCGACCACCGCCACGACGGCCACCACGGCCTCGGTGCAGCCGGCGCCTGCCACCGGGCCGACGGAAGTCGGCGACACCATGCCGGCCTACAGCGCGAAGTTGCTGGACGGCTCGCCGTACGACCTCGCCTCCGACAAGGGCAACGTCGTCCTGGTCAACGTCTGGGCCACCTGGTGCGGGCCGTGCCGCTTCGAGATCCCCGAGCTGCAGAAGCTGCACGATGAGAACGCCGCGCGCGGTTTCAAGGTGGTCGGCGTCAGCGTCGACGAAGGCGATCCGGCCGAGGTGAAACAGTTCGCCGCCGAGCAGAAGATGACGTACCCCGTCGTCGTCGACGCCGAGGGGCGCATCGCCAACCTGCTGCAGACCACGGTCCTGCCGACCTCGGTGCTGGTCGACCGGAACGGCAAGATCGTCTGGCGACAGGTCGGACCTGTGACGCCGCACGACCCGAAGCTGACCCGTGCCCTCGACGCCGCCCTGGGCGGCGCGAAGAGCTAGGCGGGCTTCCGGCGGTCCGGCGACTTGCGCGCCGAGGCGCGGCGTTCGCGCTGGCGCTGCATGAATTCGCGGATCGGCGCGGCGATGTTCCGTCCCATCTGCGCAACCAACAGACGCATCGGAAGATACGCCATGGCCAGCGCCAGGAAGAGGATCGCTACGACGACGATGAGGGTGATCAAGAGAGACATAGACTCGTAGTTCAAAATAGCAAGTTCCGAGCCGTCGTCATGGCCGACTTCATCAACACGCTCCAACTCCCCCCCTGGGTGGGCGCCATCATCCGCGGCGAGGCCTCGGAATGGCCCGACGACGCCACGCAATATGCCGTCGCGCTCGAGCAGCACGCCGTGGCGCCGCTGGTCTACGCGCGGCTGCCGCACCCCGCGCTGCGCGAGATCGCCCTGCGCGCCGCCGCCGCGGAGATGCTGCGGCTCGACGACCTCCGCTCGCTGCTCGACGGCTTCGAGCGGCGCGGCATCCCGCTGCTGATCATCAAGGGCTCGGCGCTGGCGTACGACGTCTACGAGGCGCCCGAGCTGCGCCCGCGCGCCGACACCGACCTGCTCATCGACCGCGCCGACGTGCCGCGCGTCCGCGCGCTGATGGGGGAGCTCGGCTACACGGCGCGGCTGCTCAGCGGCGACCCGCACGCCAACCGGCAGCAGGCCTTCGCGCGCCGCGATTCTTTCGGCGTGGAGCACGTCTACGACGTGCACTGGGACATCGCCAACACGCCGGTGGTGCGCGACGCGCTGCGCTTCGACGAGCTGCGCGCGCGCTCCATGGCGCTGCCGCGCATCGCCGCAGCGGCGCGCGCGCCGTCGCACGTCGACGCGCTGCTGCTGGCGTGCATCCACCGCGTGGCGCACCACCACGACAGTGACCGCCTCGTCTGGCTCTACGACATCCACCTCCTTTGCCGGCAGCTCTCGCCCGCGGATCGCCAGGAGCTCTGGCGCCGCGCGGCGGAGCGGCGCGTGGTGGCCATCTGCGACCGCTCGATCGAGATCGCCGAGGAGTGGTTCGGGGCGACCGGCGACGGGTTCCGGCCGTCAGACGTTCCGACCGATGAGCCGTCGGCGTCGTTCCTCGACCGCAGCCGCACGCGCGGCGCATTGCTGGCCGCCGACCTGAAGGCGCTCGGCTGGCGCGCGAGGCTGGAACGATTGCGCGACCTGGCGCTGCCGCCGGCGGCGTTCGTCCGCGCGTCGTTCCCGCACGCGCCGCGCGCCGCGCTGCCGCTGCTCTACGTCTATCGCGCGGCGCGCGGGCTGCGGCGGCTCTTCCATCGGCTGGACGCCGGATGAGCGGCCTGCTCTTCTTCGACGGCCGCCTCGACGCGCGCGACGACCTGGCGCGCGCGCTCGGCATGCCGCCGTCGTCGACCGACGCCGACCTGGCCGCGCAGGCCTTCGCCAAATGGGGCGACGACGCGCCGGCGCACTTCATCGGCGATTTCGCCGTCGCCTGGCAGGCCTCGCCGCGCCGGATCGTCGCGGCGCGCGACCGCTTCGGCGTCCGCCCGCTCTATTTCGCGCGCGACGGCGACGAGTTCGTCGTCACGCCGGACCTGGCGGCACTGCTGGCGCGCGGCTTCGGCGACTTGCTCGACGACGACGCGGTCTTCGATTTCCTCCTCTTCGCGCAGCCGCTCGACATGACCAAGACGACGTACGCGCGCATCGGCCGCGTGGCGCCGGCGCACGTGGCGACGTTCAAGGACGGCGGCGTGACGCAGCGGCGCTACTGGTCGCTGCCGCAATCGGAGGCGCGGCGCGTGGCGCCCGACGACGCCGTGGCGGAGTTCCGCGACCTCTTCGCGCGCGCCGTCGCCGACCGCGCGCGCGGGCGCCGCGTCGCGCTGTCGCTCAGCGGCGGCGTCGACTCGACGATGGTCGCCGCGGCGCTGGCGGACGTCGCCACCGGCGCAACCAGCGCCGTCGCCACCGGCTACGAGCAGCTCGTCGCCGACGACGATCACCGCTACGCCGCCATCGCCGCGCGGGCACTCGGCATCCCGCTGCACTTCCATCCGGCCGACCGTTACACATTGTTCGAGCGCTGGGACGACCCGCACTGCCGCGGGCTGGAGCCGGTCGACACGCCGCTGCGCGCCGCGTTCATCGACTTCATGCGCCTTCTGGGCGAGCGCGGCGAGGTGATCATGACGGGGCAGGCGGGCGACGCGGTGCTGTACGCGTCGCACGGCTACTTCGCCGGACTGCTGCGCCGCGGCCGCGTCGACCGCGCCGTCGCCGAGTCGCTCCGATACGCGCTCACGCGACGCCGCCTGCCGCCGCTGCTCCTTCGATCGCGGCTGCTGCGCGCGTTGCGACGTTCGTCCGGCGTCCCGCCGTATCCGCGCTGGCTGCGCCGCGACCTGCGCGACCGCTGGAACGAGGTGTGGTCGCGCCGCACGGCGCCGCATCCGACGCGCCCCGAGGCCGCGCACTTCGTGCAGCAGCCGCTGTGGCCGAACGCCTTCCAGTCGTATGACGAGGCGTGGACGGGCGTGCCGGCGAAGCTGACCGTGCCGTTCCTCGACGTCCGCGTGGTCGAGTTCCTCTTCTCGCTGCCGCCGATGCCGCACTTCGCCGACAAGGACCTCGTCCGCCGGGCGATGGCCGGGCGCGTGCCGGACGAGGTGCGCCTGCGCCCCAAGAAGCCGCTTGGCGCGGATCCTGCGGCATTGCTGTTGCAGCGCGGCGCCGAGCGATGGCTGCCGCGCCTAAATGACACGAAAATGGCGCCTTACGTCGATGAGCGTATACTTGATGAGTCGGTGCGGTCCGCGATGAGAGAGGGAAAACCGCTGCACCAGGAAATGCACGCGTTCGCCCTCGCTGTCTGGCTCTCGCACCGCTGAGCTGGCATGGACAAGCCGGAGAAACCGAAACGGCCCTACACGCCTCCACGATTGATCGTGTACGGCGACGTGCGCACCCTGACGCGCGAGAACGGCCTCAGTTCGGTCAAGGACGGCGGCAACAACGCGCGCGGCAATCGCACGTGACCTTTCGCTACGGCGTCTACGGCCTCGCCATCGAGGCCGACGCGCCGATCGACGGCGCGCTTCCGGCAACGTTCGACGAGCCGGATGTTTGCGTGCACATGCAGTCGATGCCGCCGGTCTGTGGCGGCGGTGAACGTCTGTTCGATGACGAGAACGTGTCCATCGATCGCGACGGCTCGTCGTATGGATTTGCTTATCGCGACGGCACGCGCTTTCTAATCGGTGTGGGCGCGCCCGCTCCCGGGCGCGCGGCCGAGGGCGGCCGCGCCCACACCATCCGCGCGACGTGGCCGCCGACCTCCACGCCGGAAGACACCGCCACGTATCTGCTCGGGCCGATCCTGGCCTTCGTGCTGCGGATGCGCGGCACGCTCTCGCTGCACGCCAGCGCGGTGGTGGTGGGCGGACGGGCCATCGCCATCGCCGCGCCGCCCGGCGGAGGCAAGTCGACCACCGCCGCGGCGTTCGCCGATCGCGGCGTGGCCGTGATGACCGACGACGTCCTCCCCGTCGTCTGGCGCGACGGTTCGCCTTGGGCGCTGAGCGGCTATCCGCGCGTCCGTCTCTGGCCGGAGACGGTCGGCGCGCGCTACGGCTCCGACGACGCGCTGCCGCTGCTGACGCCAACCTGGAGCAAGCGCTACCTCGACGTCTCCGCGCGGTTCCAGCGCGATCCGCTGCCGCTCGGCGCGATCGTCGTCCTGCGCGAGCGCGTGGCCGGGCCGGCGCGGCTCGAGCGCATCGGCGGCGCGGAGGCGGCGATGCAGCTGGTGGCGAACAGCTCGATGGCGCTCTATCTCGATCCGGCGATGCGCGCCGCGGAGCTCGACGGCATCGGCGCGCTGGTGGAGCAGGTCCCGCTCTTCGCCGCGCACCCCAGCGACGACCTCGGCCGCCTCGGCGAACTGTGCGACGCGATAACATCGATCGCGTGAGCGTGATCGCCAAAATGATCGGCACCGAGATGGTGCTGCTCGACTACGACCGCGGCATCTATTACGGCCTCAACCCCGTTGGCGCGCGCGTCTGGCAGCTGTTGTCTGACGGGAAGAACGAGTCGGAGATCGTGGAACTGCTGGCGGAGGAGTACGACGCGGAGCGCGCCGCGATCGCGGCCGACGTCGCCGCGCTGCTGCGCGAGCTGCGCGAGCGCGGCCTGCTCACTGAAACCATGACCCGCCGTTGATGTCGATGGTGGCGCCGTTGAGGTAGTCGGCCATCGGCGAGGCGAGGAAGAGGATGACCGCCGCGACGTCGTCCACTGTGCCGACGCGGCCGAGCGGAATCTGCCCGACGATCTGCTCGCGGTCGCGCTCGAGCATCGGCCGCGCCATCTCCGTCTCGATGAATCCGGGCGCGACGCAGCTGGCGACGATGTTGTCCTTGGCGCAGGCGCGGGCGATGCAGCGCGTCAGATTGACCAGCGCCGCCTTGCTGCCGCCGTAGTCGGGGAACTCCGTCTCGCCGCGGAAGGCCGCGCGCGAGGAGACGTTGATGATCTTCCCGCCGCCGTGCGCGCGCATGACGCGCATGGCCAGGAAGGCGGCGTTGGCGGCGCCGAAGACGTTGAGGTCGAAGGTGGTCTTCCAGCCGCGCTGCCAGGCCTCGTAGTCGTCGCCGTCGAAGGGGTTGGAGTCGTAGCGCGCGGCGTTGTTGACCAGGATGTCGAGGCGGCCGAAGCGCGCCACCACGTCGTCGATCATCCGCGCCACCTGCGGCGGATCGGCGACGTCGGCCTGGATCGCCGCGGCGTTCTCCTCGCCGATCTCGCGCACGATCTCCCGCGCCTCGTTCTCGCCTCGGGAGTAGTTCACGCCGACCTTCGCGCCGGCGGCGGCGAAGCGCAGCGCGGTCTCGCGGCCGATGCCGCGCGAGGCGCCGGTGATCAGCGCCACCTTGCCGGAGAGGTCGAGAGTCGTCTTCGCGTTCGTCACGCGGTACAGTTTATGGGATGGAGATCAACGTCACGCTCTACACGCGCCGCAACTGCGAGCTGTGCGACAAGGCGAAGTCGTCGATCCGCGCGGCGGCGTCGCTGCATCGCCTGCCGATCCGCCTCGAGGAGGTGGACATCGACGGCGACGCCGACCTCCGCGCCCGCTACACCGACGACGTCCCGGTCATCCACGTCGACGGCGTGGAAGCCTTCCGCCATCGCGTCACGCCGGAGGAGTTCACCGCGTACGTCCGCGGCGGCGTGCGCGCGCCGTCATCTCTGGCGGGCGAGAAATGCATCCCGTGCCGCGGCGGCGTCCCCGCGCTGAAGGGCGCCGAGCTCGCCGCGCTGGCGCGCGAGCTTGGCAACGGCTGGAACGTGGTCGACGAGCATCATCTGGAGAAGGAGCATCGCTTCGCCGACTTCGCCGAGGCGCTGGCGTTCACCAACAAGGTGGGCGCGCTGGCGGAGAAGGAGGGGCATCACCCCGACATCCACCTCGCCTGGGGGAAGGCGACGGTCACCATCTGGACGCACAAGATCGACGGGCTGACGCGCAGCGACTTCGTGCTGGCGGCGAAGATCGACCAGCTGTGACCACGTACGAGACGGTGCGCGAGCTCGGCCGCGAGCTGCCCGGCGTCGAGGAGTCGACCTCCTACGGCACGCCCGCGCTGAAGGTGAAAAAGAAACTGCTGGTGCGGCTGAAGGAGGATGGGACGACCATCGTGCTGCTCGTCGGCTTCGACCAGCGCGACATCCTGATGCAGGTCGACCCGGAGACGTTCTCCATCACCGACCACTACCGCGGATACCCGAGCGTACTGGCGAAGCTGCCGCGGCTTTCGCGGCGGCAGCTTCGCGACGTCATGCGGATGGCGTACGTCTTCGTTACCGGCAAGTCACTCTGACTTCGTCTTCCAGCTCTCCTTCTCCACCTTCCACGCGCCGCCCTCGCGGATCATGCTGATCGTGCCGGTGGAGGTCTCCTTGCCGTCTTTGGCCGTGGCCTGCAGCGTGGCGGTGTCGCCGTCGATGGCGCCGCCGGTAATCTTCACGTTCTTCGGCTGCATGGCCTGGATCATCGGCAGCATCTGCTTGAACTCGGGATCGTCCATCTGCTTGGCGCGCTCGGCCGACGCGCCCTTGCGGATGCCCTTCAGGTCGCCGGCGGCGACCGCCTTGGAGAACGCGGCGTAGGCCTTGGCCGGCTCGCCGCCGCCCGCCGGGAGCGGCGTTCCCTTGAGCTGCTCCACCGGCGCCTTCACGGCGGCGACGGGAAGATCGAAGGTGGCGGTGTACTGGTAGGTGTCGCCGAAAAACTCGCCCGGCTTGGGGATGGAGACCGTTCCGGCGATGCGCTGCGGCGTCAGCGCGGTGAGCTCGACCTTCTGCATCCCGGTGCCGGAGAAGCCGTTGTGCTTGAGGGCCGGGTCGTAGAGGTTGCCGCTGACCACGCTCTTGTCGCCGTCGATCAGCACCGAGAAGCCGTGCAGGTTCGCCTTGTCGCGCCAGCTCATGAACTCGAACTCGTCGGCGAGCGCCGCGACGGGCACCGCCTGGTCGGTCACCAGGACGTAGGTGGCCTGCTTCTTCTTGTCGAACGGATCTTCCTTCGGCATGGCGTAGGCGTACTTCAGGGCCGTGGTCTTGCCGTTGGCGGTGATGGAGCCGGAGACTTTCGGCGCGTCGCCGGCGACCGCGGCGATGGTCACCGCGCCGGCGACCATGAGGGCGAGGAACGAGCGTGAAACGCACATCGGGGATGTCCTCCTTCGGTGCACGCAACCTATACCGCCGGCGCGGGGACGACTGTGACGGGGATCGCTAAACCAGCGCGCGGTCGCGCAACTCTCTCTTGACGAAGGCGTAGATGATCGGCGCCATCACCACGCCGCCGACGCCGAACGCCGTCTCGCCGATGAGGATGGCCAGGAGGATCTCCCACGCCTGCGAGTCGGTCTGCCCGCCGACGATGCGCGAGTTGATGAGGTACTCGAGCTTGTGGACGAGCACCAGGAAGGTGAGCGAGGCCACCGCCGTGCCGACCGAAATTCCGAGCGACAGGACCACGATGACGGTGTTGGAGATGAGGTTGCCGAGGACCGGGATCAGCCCGCAGATGAACGTGACCAGGACGATGGTGGTGGCGAACGGCAGCTTGATGCCGAACAGCGGCAGCACCACCAGGAGGTACGCGGCGGTGAGCACGGTGTTGACCGCGGAGATCTTCACCTGCGCGGTGGCGATGCGGGCGAAGGCGTCGGCGAAGCGGTTGACCTTCTCCGCCAGCGCCGAGGCCAGCGCGCCGCGCCGGGCGTCCCGATGGGTGACGTGCCGGAAGAAGACCATGATCGCCAGCAGGACTCCCATCAGCGCGTGCACCAGCCCCATGCTCACCGTGCTGCCGGCCACCTTCAGCGTCGCGGCGTGCTCCTTGAGCCACTCCACGATCGCCGCCTTCACCGTTTCGGCGTCCGTCAGCACCTCGGGGATGATCTGTTCGCCGTAGCCGCCGAGCCAGGCGCGCGTCGACGAGAGGATGTCCGCCATCTTGGTCATCATCTCCGGCACGCGCTCGGCGTGATGGCGGAGGAACGACACCAACAGCGCCACGCCGCCGACCAGCGCCCCGCCGACGATCAGCGTCACCAGGATCAGCGCCAGCGGCCGCGCCGCGCCGCCCATGCGCCGCGCGAACATCCCCGCCAGCCGGTCGAGGATGAGGTAGAGCACCAGCCCGGCCACCACCGCCGAGACGAGGTGGTGCAGCATCACGTAGAGCAGCAGCGCGCCGATCAGGATCCATGCGGCGATCTCCACGTTCGACGGCCGCGCGCGCGGCGCCGGGGCGGCGACGACGATCGGCTCCCCGATCGGTTCCTCGGCAGGGGGAAGCGGAACCGCGCTGGACGTCATGCAACTGATTGTAGCGGCAGGGTCAATGGAAGTCGTGGCTGGAAACCTCGCCGATCCCTTCCAGCGGCCAGAATCGCTCCGCGCGGACCGAGCACTGGCCGTCGGCGTTCTGCAGGATGCCCTCGACGATCAGGCCGGACGAGCCGACGATCAGCTCGCGCTGCTCGTGGAAGAGGTCGGGGCGGACGATGGCCTGCGCGATTCCGGTCTCGTCCTCGAGGGTGAGGAAGACGAAGCCCTTCGCCGTGCCGGGGCGCTGGCGGACGATGATGGCGCCGGCGGTGGCGACGCGGCGGCCGTTCGGGATGCGCTTGAGGTCGTGCGCGCTGACCACGCCGTCGCGCTTCAGCGCGGCGCGGAAGTGGCTGAGGAGGTGCGGGCCGGTGGTGAGCTCCATGGCGGAGTAGTCAGCCAGCGTGTTCTCGAGGTACGACATGTTTTGTAGCGGGTTGTCCGTTGGCTGTTGGCTGTTGGCAGATTCGAAAAGCTCGCCGGCGGGCTTGGCTACGCGCGCGGCCTGCCACAGCGCGGCGCGGCGCGTCAGGCCGAGCGAGGCCATCGCGCCGGCGTAGGCGAGCTTGGTGAGCTGGTCGTCGCGGACGCGCACGCGGCGCGCGAGGTCGTCGGGTGACGCGTACGGCCGCGCCGCCTCGACCGCGCGGCCCCACACCTCGCGCAGCCCCCTCACGAACCGCAGTCCGAGGCGCACCGCGCCGTTCTCCCACGTGCACTTCCAGCCGGAGTGATTGACGTCGACCGGCAGCACCTTGACGCCGTGGCGCTCGGCGTCCTTGATCAGCGTGGCGGGGTGGTAGAAGCCCATCGGCCAGGCGTTGAGCAGCGCGACGTAGAACGGCGCCGCGTGATGCGCCTTCAGATACGCGCTGGCGTAGGCGATGAGGGCGAAGCTCGCCGCGTGCGACTCGGGGAAGCCGTAGAGCGCGAAGGCGGTGATCGACTTGACGATCTGCTCCTGCGCGGCGGCATCGATGCCGTTCTTCGTCATCCCGTCGCGCAGCCGCTTCTCGATCTCGCGCATCCGCTCCATGGAGCGCTTGAATCCCATCGCGCGCCGCAGCTCTTCTGCCTCGCCGCCGGTGAAGTTCGCGGCGGTCATGGCGATGCGCAGCAGCTGCTCCTGGAAGAGCGGCACGCCGAGGGTGCGCGCCAGGATCGGCTCCAGGCAGGGATGCGGATACTCCACCGGCGCCTTGCCCTGCCGGCGGTCGAAGAAGGGCTTGATCATCCCGCCGACGATGGGGCCGGGCCGGATGATGGCCACCTGCACCACGATGTCGTAGAAGCACTTCGGGGCGTGCCTCGGAAGGCTGGCCATTTGCGCGCGGCTCTCCACCTGGAACATGCCGATGGTGTCGGCCTCGTTGAGCATCTTGTAGACGCGCGGGTCGTCCGCCGGCAGGTGGGCAAGGTCAACATCTTTACCTTCGTGCGTGCGGATGAGGGGGATCATCTCCTCGATGGCGTGCAGCATGCCGAGGCCGAGGAGGTCGACCTTGATGATGCCGAGGTCGGCGCAGTCGTCCTTGTCCCACTGGATGACCACGCGGCCGGGCATCGAGGCCGGCTCGAGCGGGACCACTTCGTCCAGGCGGCCCTTGGCCATCACCATCCCGCCGGAATGCTGGCCGAGGTGGCGCGGCAGGTTCTGGATCTGGTCCTGCAGCCGGATGAAGTGCTGCACGCGAAGGTCGGCGGGATCGAAGCCGACCGCGGCGAGCGCCGCGCCGGTCTCCGCATCCGGTTCGCGGATCTCGCCGAAATGCCAGGTGCTCAGGCACTTGGAGAGCTTGTCCGCCTGCTCCAGCGAGAAGCCGAGCGCCTTGCCCACCTCGCGCGCGGCGCTGCGGTCGCGGTAGGTGATGACGTTGGCGGTCATCGCCGCGCCGTGCCCGCCGTAGCTCTTGTAGACGTGCTGGATGACCTTCTCGCGCTGGTCCCCCGACGGCAGGTCGAGGTCGATGTCCGGCCACTCGCCGCGCTCTTCGGACAAAAAGCGCTCGAAGAGGAGGTCCATCTTCACCGGGTCGACCGCGGTGATGCCGAGGGCGTAGCAGACCGCGCTGTTGGCCGCGGAGCCGCGCCCCTGCACCAGGATCTTCTCGCGGTTGCAGAAGCGGACGATGTCCCAGACGATCAGGAAGTAGCCGGCCAGGTTCAATTTCTCGATCGTGGCCAGCTCTTTCTCGAGCTGTGCCTGCGCGCGCGCGGTGAGCGGGCGGAAGCGGGCGGTGGCGCCGTTCCAGGTGATCTTGCGGAGATAGGACATCGGCGACTCGCCGCGCGGCAGGGGGTAGTCGGGGAACTGGTAGCCGAGGTTGGCCAGGGTGAAGTCGAGGCTCTGCGACAGCTCCCAGGCGTGGTCGAGCGCCTCGGGGAGGTCGGCGAAGAGCTCGCCCATCTCCGCGGCGCTCTTGACGTGGCGCTCGCGGTTGATGCCGAGGAGCGCGCCGGCGTTGTCAACATGTTGACCTTCGCGGATGCAGGTCAGGACGTCGTGCAGCTCCTTGTCCGCCGGCCGCGCGTAGCGGACGCCGTTGGTGGCGATGAGCGGCAGCCGCATCCGCCGCGCCAGGCCGACCAAGCGGATGTTCTGGTGCTCCTCCGCGCGGATGTGATGCCGCTGCAGCTCGACGTGCGTCCGCCCCTTGAAGATGCCGGCGATGCGGTCGACGGTCGCGTCGTCGTCGCGAGTGAGGCAGTGCAGCCCCGTGGCATGCTCCTCCACCATCTCCCACGTGTACCGCTGCTCCCCCTTCGGCCGATTCAGCGCCCCGGCGGTGATCAGCTTGCAGAGGTTCTTGTAGCCGGTCCGGCTGCCGACCAGCACGCTCAACCGCCCTCCGCCCTCCATGCTCAGCTCCGACCCCACCAGCGCCTTCACATCCAGCTTCTTCGCCGCCCCATAAAACCGCGGCGCGCCGTAGACGCCGTTGCGGTCAATGAGCGCCATGGCCGGAACGCCGCGCTCCGCCGCGGTGTGAATCAGGTCCTCGGGGAGGGTGGCGCCGTCTAAGAAGGAGAAGGCGCTGGCGGTGCGCATTTCGGCGTAGAGACGGACGTTCATGGGGGCGGTGAATTTCGAATTTCGAATTTCGAATGAAGAATTAAGAAGTTGGTGGTGGAGGTGAGGGTAGTGCGGGGGCGTGGGGATTTGTCTTCTTCGCGATCGTCGTGAGGATGGCGACGATCTCGTTTGCTTCGTCGACGAGAGGCTGCAGTCGTGACTTCTGAACGACGCCGGATTCCAGCAGGAGGCGTAGCCAGTAGTGCGATTCGCGTGCTTCCTTCAGCGAGATGCGCAATTTGGCGTGGAAGTCAGCTTTGCTCTGACCAGCTCTTGCCTCCTCGAGGTTCGAGCCGACCGACATTGCTGCGGCGACGAGTTGATTCAGCGCCGTCCGATTGACGCGCCGATTGCGCGATAAAGCCTGATTCATCCGCTCGACGCGCGATGCGAACCGAAAGACGCGATCGTAGATATCGAATCGCTTCATTCGAGCAATTCTTCATTCGAAATTCGAAATTCGAAATTCATCTACGAGTGGTAGTCACCACGCAAACCGCCCATCCACAAACCACTCCTCCGCCACCGGGTTCTGATACACCCGGTAGATCCTTCCGCCTGTGGTCTCCACGTCCCAGTACTCGCGCGCCGCGGGGTCGCCGCTCCACCATCCTTCTTCGATGCGCCAGGGGCCGGAGCAGACGCGGACGTCGCCTTCGATGTCGTTGCCGCGGAGGGAGCTGATCTTTGCGTCGCGGGTTTTCACTTCCACCGGGACGGGAGGGCGGAAGAGGCGGGCGGCGAGGAGGCCGCGTCCGCGCGCGGGTGTGGGGCGGAGGTCGGGTGGGGGTG
>Ga0157377_10000125_pt1 | contig 49824 bp, 48 predicted proteins | sample M55metaG_FD_121116 | JGI IMG/M metagenome (GOLD analysis project Ga0157377, IMG submission 121116) | Miscanthus rhizosphere microbial communities from Kellogg Biological Station, Michigan, USA - M5-5 metaG | ecosystem: Host-associated > Plants > Roots > Rhizosphere > Soil | place: USA: Michigan...
AAAGCGGAACGCCGGCGTCCTCGCCGGCTGGCCCGAGAGCGTCTCGCTCTCGGCGGCGGCGGGACGCCGCCGGGCCAGCCGCCGGGACGGCGGCGCTCCACTCACGCTAACTTAAGGCCATTGTCGGCTAGCCGTGGTGCCCTTCAGTCGGCACCTTCTCCCCGCAAGCGGGGAGAAGGACTCTCGCCATGCGTGTCCCGAGCGCCCCTCGCCCCGCGAAAGCGGGGAGAGGGTGGCCGAAGGCCGGGTGAGGGGCCGTACCGTCACACCCTTGCGCTGCAATGCAGCGATGCCGCGCTGCAGTGTCACACCCCTGCGCTGCACGTGCAGCGATGCCGCGCTGCACTGTCACACGTTCGCGCTGCGCTGCAGCGATGCCGCGCTGCACCGTCACACGTCCGCGCTGCGCTGCAGCGATGCCGCGCTGCACTGCCACACGCCTGCGCTGCACTGCCGCGATGCCGCGCTGCACTGCAGCGATGCCGCGCTGCACTGCCACACGCCCGCGCTGCACGTGCACCGCTGCCGCGCTGCAGTGTCACGCCCCTGCGCTGCACGCTAGCTGTCGGTCTGGTCGGGCATCGCGCCGTACTTTTGCGCGAACTCGCGGACGGCGCGGTCGTTGGAGACGTTGAGCTTCTTCGACAGCTCCTCGTCCAGGCCATTCACGCAGAGGCGGATCATGCTTCCCAGCTCCGCGATCTCGAACGGCTTGCGGATGACGCCCGACACGATGTTCGGGTCGACCTGCTTGAAGCGCTGGTCGGCGTAGGCGCTGATCACCAGCACCACCGGCTTGAAGCGCTGGTGATGGTGCTTCAGGTACTCGACCACGCCGAAGCCGTCGACGCGCGGCATCATCAGGTCGAGGAGGATGACGGCGTAGTCGGTGGTCTTCAGCAGCTCGATCGCATCCGCGCCGTCGGACACGAGGTCGACCTCGAAGCCTTCGCGGCGGATCACCGTGCCGAGGAGTTGCCGGATCGATTGATCGTCGTCGGCGACCAGAATTCTTGTCAGGCGATTCATGAAATCCAAGAACCTTTGTTGCGTCTCTTTATCGAAGATTCATGCCACCAGGACGTCGTCCACGCGGATCTCCGATGTCAGCGTTTTCGCAACAGGGCACCTGCCAGCAACTGTAAGAATTCGCTCACGTTGCGCCGGGCTCAGCGGGCCCTCGACCTTGATGGCCACCGTGAAGCGGTGGATGTAGCCGTCCTTGCTCGTGCAGTCGGCGCAATCCTTGGCGTACATCCGGTCGCTGGTGACCTTGATTTCGAGCGATTCGACGGGGATTTTCTCCCGCTGCGCCACCACGTGGATGGTCATCGAGGTACAGGCGCCGAGGGCCGAGGCGAGGAGGTCGTAGGGGGTGACGCCGGAGCCGGTGCCGCCGGCCTCCACCGGCTCATCGGCGACCAGGCGGTGCTGGCCGGCCTCGATGTCGTTTCGGAAACCATTCGCGGAACGGACGATCACAGGTCCCATCGTTCACCTCATCCCGAGCAGCATCGGTTTGCCCGCCGCCCACTTGCCATCGCGCTCGCCGAGCGGCACCCAGTACCAGGTGGCCGCCTCGCGCGCCAGCGAGACGCGCGCGAAGAGGCCGAAGGAGTTGCGCTCGAAGGGATTGCGCATCGGCGAGGAGAGATCGAGCGTCAACGTGTCGGAGGAGCGGTGGACGTGCTCGCCGATCCCGCGCCACGCGCAGCTCCCCGGCGGCACGGTCACCGGCAGCGGCGCCGACTCCCGGTTCGCCGCCTCCGCGGCCGCGGAGGGATCGAACGGCCGGCCGTAGTACGAGGCGTCGGCCAGCGCGATCATCGACTGCGGCGTGATCAGCGGCTGCGTCGCCGTGACGACGTACATCACGGTGTCGGCGGAGTACCCCTCGTCGCGCACCCGGACGCAGAGCGCCTCGAGCACGCTGCGCGGCATCTCGGTGAGGACGGGCGGGGGAGGGGGCGGGGCGGAGGCGCAACCGACGACAGCGAGCAGGCAGCAGCGAGCGGCGAGCAGGAAAAGCCCGCGTCCGCGCCCCTGCTCGCTGCTCGCTGTCGCCTGCTCGCTCATACCAAACGTAACTGCGGCGTCGCCTTCGCCTCGAAGAACGCGCGGATCTCGCTCGCCGGCTTGCGCGAGATCAGCTCGCGCGGCGAGTCGTCGTACCAGTCGCTGGGGAAGAAGCGCGTGTACGTCTCCTGGGTGAAGCGGCGGCAGAGGAGGGCGATGACGCCGACGTCGGTCTCGCTGCGGATCACGCGGCCGGCCGACTGCACCACGCGCGTCATGCCGGGGATGAGGTACGCGAACTCGAAGCCGGCGCCGTACTGGTCGTCGTAGTAGCGCTTGAGCAGCTCCTGCTCGAAGCTCACCTGCGGCAGCGCCGGCCCCACCACCATCACGCCGGAGAGCATATCGCCGCGGTAGTCGACCCCCTCGGCGTACATGCCGCCGGAGACGGCGAGGATCAGGTTTCCGTGGCGCCGCTCGTCGCGGAGGATGTCGAGCACCGCGTTGCGCTCGTAGTCGGTCATGTCCGTCCGCTGGGTGATGACGCGCTTGCGGATCGGCGGCATCCGCTCGGCCACCTCGCGCAGGAAGGCGTAGCTCGGGAAAAGCGCCAGAAAGTTGCCGTCGCCCGCCTCGGCGATGTCGGCGACGTTCTCCGCGATCCGGTCGTAGTGATTCGCGCGCTGCTTGTACGTCGTGTCGACCTCGGAGATCACCACGATCTTCCGGTTCTCGCGCGGGAACGGCGACGGCATCGACAGCTCCGCGGCGCGCGCGGATGGGATGCCGAGGGTCTTGCGATAGAAGTCGAACGGCTCGAGCGTCGCCGACAGGGCCACAGTGGCGTGCGCGGAGTCGAAGATCTTGCCGAGGAAGCGCGAGGGGTCCTTGCAGAAGATCTTGAGGCGCAGTCCTTCCTGCGTCCTCTCGATGAGGTGCGAGAACTCCTCGCCCCCTTCGTTGAGCAGGTTGGTGAACTTCACCAGCTTGAAGTAGAAGTCGATGACCGGATCGTCCTCCTCGACGATGCGGTTCTCGATCTTCCAGCCGATGTAGCTCATGACGATGCGCTCCCACTCCACGCGCTGCTCCATGAACAGCTCGCGATCGGGCTCGCAGAGCGCCTGTGTGGGCGCGCCCGCCTCGGGCGCGCGCCCGGGGGCGGGCGCGCCCACACTGATGCCCGCCTCCTCGGCCAGCGCGTTGAGGTGATCGCGGAGCAGCACCAGCAGCTCTTCCCAGCCGTCGATCCAGCAGTTGCGCGAGGAGAGGTGATTGCGCACCGCGTCGAGCCCCTTCTCGTGCAGCTCGGGCGAGTAGTAACCGCGGCCGCGATCGACCAGGTTGTGCGCCTCGTCGACGACCAGCACGCAGTCGCCGTAGTCGCTCTCCTGCTGGTACGCCTTGAGGCCGACGTACGGATCGAAGATGTAGTTGTAGTCGCAGACGATGACGTCGGCCTGCTCGATCAGCTCCAGCGAGACCTCGAACGGGCAGACCTCGGTGGAGCGCGACATCTCGAAGGTGATGTCGGGATCGAAGTAGCTCATGGTGGTGGCCATGTGCGAGAGGAGCCCCGAGGCTTTCATCTTTTCGGAGTAGCGCTCGGCGAAGGGGCAGAAGTCCTCGTGGCAGATCATCTCGGTGTGCGCGCACATCTTCTGCTTGGCGCGGATGCGCAGCACGCGGAAGGCGCCGTCGTTGAGCATGCGGAGCGCCTCGATGGCGGCGTCCTGCTGCAGCGTCTTGGAGGTGAGGAAGAAGAGCTTCTTGCCGGCGCGCAGCGACTCGCGGACGGCGGGGTAGAGCGCGGCGATGGTCTTGCCGACGCCGGTCGGCGCGGAGACCAGCAGCGCCTCGCGCTCGCGCACGGCGTGCGCCACGGCGTCGATCATCTCCGGCTGGTACGGTCGCATCCGGTCGTATGGGAAAGTGAGCGTCTCGGCGAAGGCCCTCTTCGCCTCCAGCAGCGCGTGCGCCGACTCGATCTGCTCGATCAGCTTGTCGACGGAGTCGTCGAGCGCGCCGGCGACGTGGCGGCGGTCGAGCTCCGCGTCGATCGACTTGGTATCGCCGCTGATCAGGTCGATCAGCACCAGCTGCGGCGCAAAGGTGAATCCGGCGAAGTCCGGCTGCTCGGAGAGGAACAGTGAGTAGAGGAGGAGCTGGAAGAGGTTGCGCTGCAGTTTCTCCGACCGGTAGAGCGCTTCGAGCTCCAGGTCGAAGTGGATCGACTTCACTTCCTCGATGTTGACGACCTGCGCCTCGCGGTCGACCGAGAGCCCGTCGATGCGCCCGGTGACGGTGACCGCCCACCCGCGCCGCTCCACCCGATGCACCACGTGCACCTCGGCGCGGTAGTTCGGGTCCTCCGACGCGCGCAACTCCGCGCGGCGGCTGTGGATGTCCTGCCCGATCCACATGCGACGGAACCCGTCGCCACGCTCCACGCCGATGCGGCGGTAGGTGTTCTCGTACACCAGATCGCCGACCGAACACACGATCTCCCGGGATTCGTGGTTGATGCGCACGAAAACGATGGTAACAGTGCTGAGTGCTGAGTACTGAGTGCTGAGTAGGTCTGAAGGCGCGTGCAGTCAAGAAAGTCCACGATCCGTAGACTCACTCAGCACTCAGCACTCAGCACTCAGCACTCATAACTTTTCCACCACATCCCCCAACACAAACGCCTCCGTCTCATCCCGCTCACGATACTCGGCGAGCTGCAGCGAGGGGGCGGGGGTGCGGTCGGAGAGGCGCTGGTAGATGTCGCGCACGGTTTCCTTGCGGAAGCTGAGCGACTCGGGGGTCAGCTCGCCGCCGAGGGAGAAGAGGCGCTGGAAGTCGCCGCGGGGGATGACGATGGGGCTGCGGACGTCGTCGGAGACGGGGTCCCAGATGCCGATGAGCACTTCGTCCTGCCGCGCGCAGACGACGATCTCGTTCGGCACGGTGCGCTCGTGCGTGGTGACGGCGGGGAGGTTCTCGGCCAGGTCCTCGTTGTCCTGGTGGAACATCTGGCGCAACAGTGCCACGAGCGACTCGCCGGCTTCGATCGGCGTCGCCTCCACCTCGCCCGGCGCGAACGGCGCGATCTCGCCGACCTCCACCTGGTCGAGGCCCTTCAGCGACACCATGCCGATCATCCGCAGGCCGATCCACTCCAGCCCGACGATGGCCGGCGCGAAGCCGACGTACGCTCCCCACGGCGTCCGGAGCCGCACCAGCGGCTGCGCCTCGGCGGCCAGCTCGTTCGACAGCTCCTGCAGCAGCGACAGCGAGGCGACGATCCCCTCGTTCACCAGGTGGCCGGTGGCGTTGACGTAGGCGTAGAACTCGCGCGCGTGCTGCGCGTGGTCGATGACGTCGACGCCGCGCGCCAGCGGCGCGAAGAAGTTCTGCACCTTCATCTGGTCGTAGCCGTGCGCGATGAGGAACGAGGCGAACTCCTCGATCTCCTTGTTCGCCTTCCCCGTGGTCAGCCGCGACAGCTCCACGATGCCCGGTCCGTAGAACTCGGTGATCCGCTCGCTGCCGCTGCCCTTCATCGGCAGCAGCCGGTAGTAGCCGAAGTTGAGCGCGATGCGCAGTCCTTTGTTGAAGGCGAAGCCCTTGCGCCGCCACTCGGAGTAGAAGCGCTGGATCTCGACCGCGGCGCGGACCAGGCGCCCGGCGCGGCGGGTGGTGTAGAACGCGCCGTCGCCGAGGAACTTCTCGAACTGGAGCTGGTGGCGGTCGCCGATCACCTCGAGCTTCCGCTGGAAGAGCAGCATCTGGCGATAGGAGTTGACCTCCTCCTTGCGGCCGCCGCGGCGGATGTCGCCGAGGGTCTCGCTGAAGTTGGAGATGTCGTAGATGAGGCCGAAGCGGTGGACCATCGGGTCGACCACACCGGGACGCCCGAAGTCGAGCGGACGCGTGGAGCGCGAGTAGGTCATGCTGGAGCGCTTGTCGGTGGAGACGATCTGCCCGTCGTGCGAGACCGACATCCAGGTGATGCCGCGCCGCAGCTGGTTGAGCACCGCGAACTCGCGCAGGCGCCGCGCCAGCAGCTGGAACTGCTCGCGGTCCTCGCGCGTCACGCCGTTCTGCATCGCGGTCTGCTCGAAGAGGAAGTTCTGGAAGCGCGTGTCGAGCATCAGCGCCATGGTCACGCCCTGCTCCGCGGTGGCGCCGAACATCGGCACCACGGCCCGGAAGGTCTTGTCCTTCGCCAGCAGGTCGGCGGCGATGAGGCGCATCTTCTCGATGGAGTCGCGGAAGCTCTGGAAGTCGCGGTGGAGGTAGCCGTTGATGAACGACCTCAGCTCGCGCAGGTCCGGCCCGATGAACTCCTCGGTCAGGATGAGGACGTCGTCCTGCAGGAGGCGGAAGAACTGCATGCCGCGTTGCTCCTCGCCGTCGAGCACCGGCGCGACCTTCGCCGCCAGCTGCGTCATCTGCTCGCGCGTCTCCTGCGCCCAGCGCGAGTAGATGCGGTACTTGAACGCGTCGCCCTGCAGCCGCCCGGTCTGCGTGTCGACCACGCTGATGCGCCGCGGCACGGACGAGAACTGCCGCGCCAGGTCGAACGAGTGCGCCAGCCAGAAGACGCCGTGGTAGTCGTTGAGGAGGTTGGCCACCAGCGCGTTCTCCGCCGCGCGCATCAGCGGCCCCATGTAGTTGCCGAGCGCGAGCTGCGCCTTCTCCTTGGCCGCCGGATTGCGCGAGACCTGCCACACCACCTCGTCCGCCAGCCAGCGGTCGAGCCGCGCGTCGAGATCGCGCATCACCGGCGTGTCGGCCAGCGGAAAGCCGAACACCGGCTGCTGCGTCTCGTCGATCGGATAGATCTTGTACGGCTGCGGCAGGGCCTCGATGTTCGGGAAGAGCTCTTCCACCACACGCCGCATCTCCGACGGCACGAGAAAGGTCGTGGAGTCGGGGCGGGAGGAGAGGTAGGTCACCAGCGGGGATGACATGTTGGAAGCGGTGAGGATATCAACGGGGAATGTTGAATGTTAAATGTTGAAGGTTGAATGGGATGCCCACGGGATCGCGGAAACATTCAACATTCAACATTAAACATTTAACATTCCCGCATGTCCTCCCTCCAACCCGCCACCTGATTCGTTGCGGGTGGAGCCGTGCGCGTGCCAGGGGGGATGACATGTTTGGAAGCAGTGAGGATATCAACGAGGAATGTTGAATGTTTAATGTTGAATGTTGAATTGGGGATCGCGGGCTCCACGGAAACATTCAACATTCAACATTAAACATTTAACATTCCCCGTCATGTCCTCCCTCCAACCCGCCACCTGCCCCCGCTGCAACGGTTCCGGCTGGATTCCGCTGTCCGGCGATTCGCTGCGGGTGGAGCCGTGCGCGTGCCAGGGTGACCTGCGCCGCCGCACGCGCATCGCGGCCACGTCCATCCCGCGCCGCTACCTGACCTGCCGGCTGGGGAACTTTCACGATCATGCGCCGGCGCTGAAGACCGCGAAGGCGCGCATCCACCAGTTCGTCGGCGAGTGGATGCCGCAGCTCGGCACCAAGGGGCTGCTGCTGCAGGGCGGCTGCGGGACGGGGAAGACGCACCTCGCCGTCGCCGCACTGCTGGAGATCATCCAGACCGACAAGCCGGGGAAGCTGCTCTTCAGCAACTTCCAGGACCTCATCCAGGAGATCCAGGCGTCGTTCGACTCGGAGTCGCCGGTCGACAAGTCGGAGATCCTTCGCCCGCTGCTGGAGGCCGACCTGCTGGTGCTCGACGAGCTCGGATCGCAGAAGCCGTCGAACTTCGTGCACGACATCCTCTACTACATCATCAACACGCGCTACAACAACGTCCGCACCACCATCTTCACCACCAACAACGTCGACGACCTGGGCGACCGCATCGGCGACCGGCTGCGCAGCCGGCTGTACGAGATGGCCAGCGTCATCCACCTGACGGGCGTCGACGACTACCGCCGGAAGAAGATTTGAAGCGCAGCGCCTTCGACGTCATCCGCCGCGGGTTCGACAACGCCGTCGCCAACTGGCCGCTGATCCTGCTGCGCATCGGCGAGGGGATTCTTTTGATGGGCATCGTGGTCGCGGCGGTCTTCGCCGCGGTCATTCCCATCCTCGTCTCCGCCGGCCTCTCGAAAGGCTTCGACTACCGCAATCCCGACGACGTCGCGCAGTTTCTCGGCGCGCTCTTCATCGAGCACTGGATGCTGCTGGTCTACCTCTTCGGCCTGGCCTTCATCCTCCTCGGCATCCTGCTGGCCATCCATTCGTTCGTGGAGGCGGGCTGCGCGCGGATCTACGTCGACGGCGAGCGCGGCGCGGCGATGCGCGCCTTCGACTTCGGGCGCTGGCTGCGCGGCGGCTCGGCGGGATGGTGGCCGGTCTTCTGGATCTACAACCTGGCGTGGAGCGTCGGCTGCATGGTGCTGCTGGTGCCGCTGACGCTGACCATCGCCGGTCTGCTGGCGATCAGCGAGACCGCGGGGCGCATCGCCGTCGGCTGCGCGGGGCTCGGCTTCACCTTCCTGCTGTTCCTGCCGACGGCAATCCTGGTCGGCATCTGGGTGCACAAGGCGATCGCCGTCTCCGTGGCGCGCAACCTCGGCGCAGTCGACGCGCTGCGCGCGGCGCGCCGCGAGTTCCGCCTCGACTTCGGGCGCCACCTCGCCGTCGGCATCGTCATGATGATCATCGGCTTCATGGCGGCGATGATCGTCTCCGGCGCCGGCTTCCCGCTCTCGTCGTTCGGCAGGCACAGCGGCCGCGTCGGGCTCGACCTCCTGCCGCTGTTCCTGGCGCCGGTGCAGATCGTGATGTCGATGATCCAGAGCGTGATCTCGTCGGCCGTCAGCAGCTGGACGCTGGCGTCGTTCGTGGCGCTGGCCGAAGAGCGCTGATGCAGCAGCACCTCTCCCACGACGCGCGCAACTTCCGCCCCTCGGCCATCCGCGCGTTCGCCAAATACATCAACGACCCGAACGTCATCGGCTTCGCCGGCGGCTCGCCCAGCGCGGAGACGTTTCCCGCCGAGCGCGTGGCGGAGATCGCCGCGCGCGTCGTCCGTGAACACAAGGCGGTGGCGCTGCAGTACGGGCCGACCGCCGGCCTGCCGCGGCTGCGCGAGTTCGTGGCCGGCGTCTGCCGCGCGCGCGGCATCGGCTGCGCGGCGGAGGACGTCATCCTCACCACCGGCTCGCAGCAGGCGCTCGACCTCGTGGCGCACACGCTGCTCGACCCCGGCGACGTGGTGCTGGTCGAGCTGCCGTCGTACATCGGCGGGCTGTCGTCGTTCTACGCGCGCAGCGCGGAGATGCGCGGCGTGGCGCAGGACGACGGCGGCATCGTGGTCGATTCGCTGGCCGAGGCGGCGCGGCGGTTCCGGCCGAAAGCGCTGTACGCGATTCCGAACTTCCAGAACCCGTCGGGACGGCTGATGGCGCAGGCGCGGCGCGACGAGGTGCTGCGCCTGGCCGAAGAGTACGACTTCGTGGTCATCGAGGACGATCCGTACGGCGAGCTGGTGTACGCCGACGGCGCCGACACCACGCCGATCGCCGCCCGCCCCGATGGTACGAAACGTACGATTTACCTTGGCACGTTCAGCAAGGTGCTGGCGCCGGGACTGCGCTGCGGCTGGATCGTGGCGCCGAAGCCGCTGCTCGGCCCGCTGGAGATCGCCAAGCAGGCCGCCGACCTCTGCTCCGGCATGCTCGACCAGTCGATCGTCGACGAGTTCTGCGCCGGCGGCGAGCTGGCACCGCAGATCGAGCGCGTCCGCGCGTTCTACCGCGGCAAGCGGGCCACGATGCTGGCCGCGCTGGAGGAGCACTTCGGCGACCGCGCCACCTGGACGCCGGCCGACGGCGGGCTCTTCGCCTGGCTGACGATGAACGACGCTGCCCTCGACACCGCCGCGCACATCGACCGGGCGGTGGCGGCGGGCGTGGTCTACGTTCCCGGCGCGCCGTTTTTCGTCGACGGCAGCGGCCGCAACACCATGCGCCTGACCTTCGCCAAGGAGCCCGACGAGCGCATCCGCGACGGCGTGGCCCGTCTGGCGCAGGTTTTTGCATAAGCGCCCTTCATGAAACGTCTTGCAGTCCTCGTCTGCCTTCTCGCGGCATGCACCACCGCGCCGCCGCCCGCATCCCAGCATCCCAACGTCCCAACATCCCAACCGGCCCCGCCGCGGCGGTCGCCGAACGCGTTCAATCCCGTCGCCAGCGTCGCCAAGACCATCGTCGAGCCGCGCATCAAGGTCGGCATGCTCAGCGACCAGACCACGGTGTCGTTTCCGCGCGTCGCCGGCGGCTACTACCTGATCGCCGACAGTGGCTCATTCACCCTACGCCGCGGCTTCACCCTCACCGCGCCGCTCGGCGAGGCGGCCGCGCGCTACGCCGTGCAGGTCAGCGCGATCTCCGATGAGACCAGCGCGAACCAGCTCGCCGAGAAACTGCGCGCGGAGAATGCCGGGCTGCGCGTGGACATCCTCTTCGATCCCGCCGGCGGCGTGCGCCGCGTCATCGCCGGCGACTTCGGCGCCACCATCGAGGCCAACCCGTTGCGCGAGCAGCTCACCGCGCGCGGCTACGGCAAGGACATGCTCGTCGTCCGCCGCCCCACCGACCAGCCGTTCGACCGCCGCGTCGATCTCACCGACGACGAGGGCGACACCGCGACGCTCCTCGCGCCGTCGGTTCTCATCATGCCCGCCGAGGCGGAGACCATCGTCATCGACAAGCAGCCGTACCGCACCGCCGCGCGCGTCTTCATCAACAACCGCGGCCTCTTCAACGTCATCAACGAGCTCAATCTCGAGGACTACCTGCGCGGCGTGGTGCCGGCGGAGCTGGGGTCGAAGATCTACGACGAGCTGGAGGCGCAGAAGGCGCAGGCCGTCGCCGCGCGCACGTACGCGGTCAAACGCCTCGGCGATTTCCGCACCGAGGGCTACGACATCTGTCCGGGCCCCGCCTGCCAGGCGTACCTCGGATTCCGCGGCGAGGAGCCGCTCAGCGACCAGGCGGTGAAGGAGACCGCGGGCCTCATTGCCACCTACAAAGGCGAGCCGATCGACGCGCTCTTCACCTCGACCTGCGGCGGCGAGACCTCCGACGTCGGCGTGATGTTCCCCGGCCGCAACGAGCCGTACCTCAAGGCCGCGCGCTGCGTGGAGATGGAGATGAAGTCGCTGGCCGGCCGCGCCGACAACCCGGTGCAGCTGACCGAGGCGCAGGTGAACGGGCGGATCTTCGCCGCGGTGGCCGGGCTGCCGGCGGCGGGGACGAGCTGGTCGGCGCGCGAGGTGGAGCAGGCGGTGACCGCCGCGACGGCGCTGCTGAAGTTCGACGCGCGCAACACCGCGGCACCCGCGAGCGACGCATCACGCCCCTTTGGCGTCAGCGTCCCCCCAGCGCCCCTCTCCCCGCCGAGCGGGGAGAGGGTGGCCGAAGGCCGGGTGAGGGGCGAGCCGTTGCTTCGCGCCGCGTCATCGCGCCTCGGCGACGTGCTCACCTACCTCGGCGCTGTCTTCGGCTTCGACCGCTACGCCGCCGTGGTCACGCTCCCCGAGGATCGCAAGTACTGGTTCCCGCAGACGGCCGATCCCGACCTGACGGCCTACCGCGCCGCGGGGTTCCTCATCAAGTTCGGCTTCATCCCGACGCAGGACATCGACCGCATCGATCTCACCGCCGCCATGCCGCGCGACGAGCTCTACTCCATCCTCGGCACCTGGCTGCGCAAGCACGGCACGTTCAACGAGGCGACGGGGAAGATCGCCGCGCTCGACGGCCGCGACCTGGCGCTCAAGGCGGAAGGCAAGATCGTGCACTACACGCTCCCCGCGAACATCCCCGTCTTCCGCCGCCTCGGCGACCGGCTGCAGGAGTACGCCAGCGCGCCGGTGATGATCGGCGACCGCGCCTACGTCTACGCCGATCCGAAGAAGGTGCCGGTGGCGGTGATCGTCAACGCGAACTACGACGGCGCGTCGCTCGACCGTACCTCGAGCTTCGCCAACTGGACGCGCAGCTTCCGCGCCGACGAGCTGGTGACGTCGATCAACCGCCGCGTGGCCATCAAGCAGTTGCAGGGACTTCGCCCGCTGGTGGTCGACAAGTCGCAGCGCATCGCGGAGATGGAAGTGACCGCCGAGGGCGGCCGCACCTTCGTGCTCAAGGGCCTGCCGGTGCGCTGGTCGCTCAACGTGCCCGACAACCTGTTCGTCTTCGAGAAGAGCGTCGACCCCGACGGCATGGACCGCTACACGTTCTACGGCAAAGGCTGGGGCCACGGCATCGGCATGTGCCAGGTCGGCGCGTACGGCATGGCCTTCCGCGGCTACAAGTTCGATCAGATCCTGAAGCGGTATTACACCGGGATCGAGATCGGGGTGGCGAAGTAGCGGGTCGGGGTTGCGAAGTGGCGGGTCGGGGTTGCGAAGTAGCGAGGTCTCGGGGTAGCGAGGTCCCGCCCGCCCCGAGACCGCGAGACCGCGAGACCTCGCAACCGCGAGACCCCGGTCGGGGTGGCGAAGTAGCGGGTCGGAGTTGCGAAGTAGCGAGGTCTCGGGGTAGCGAGGTCCCGCCCGCCCCGAGACCGCGAGACCGCGAGACCGCGAGACCCCGCAACCGCGAGACCCCGCAACCGCGCAACTACGGCTCCGACCCCAGCACCACCACTGCCAGCGCCACCGCCACGCGGCGGTCGAGCGGCGCGTCCGGCGCCAGTTCGAGGACGTCGGCGCGACCGCCGTCGTCGGGGCGGCGGATGATCCAGCCGGCTTCGCTGCCGGCGTAGCGGATGCGCACGTTCGACTGATAGAGCGGGTTGAACTTGCCGCCCACTTTGCGAAGCAGCGCCTTGCCGAGCGACTCCTCCACCGCCTCGCCGCGCGGGCCGTGGTGCTCGGGCGGCAGGATCGCCCAGCGGTTGCGGCCGAAGCGGGAGAAGAACGACTTGCGCAGGCGGCCGAGCACTTTGCCGTCGATGGTGGAGACGACGTACGTCACCACCGGAAAGCTCACCTTCGACTCCTGCGCGATGGTCAGCGCCGGGTCGGGGCCGTCGTAGATCGTGGCGTTCACCGGCGGCACGAGCATGATGATGACGACGGCGAAGATCGCGCTGAGCACGAGCGCGATCAGCGCCGGGATGGGGCGATGCTCGTTCAGCAGGAAGAGCACGCCCGCCACGCCGGCGGCGGCGACCACGCCCGCCATCAGCGCCGCCACGATTCCCACCACGCTGGCGAAGCTGCGGTACGACAGCACCACCGCGCCGCTGTCGTCGCGCACGTTCGCGGTCTCGCCGGCGCGGACGCCGGTGGTGAAGTAAAAGCGCGCGCGGTCAAATGATGTCGGGCGGGCGGGGGGCGGCGGTGGTGGAGGGGGAGCCGGCGGCGGGACGTCGGGAATCGGTTCCGTGGGGCGCTCTTCGTCTACTTTTTTTTTAGGTCGTCGGCGGTGATGAGCTCGTGCGGCTGCGTGGAGAGGTTGAGCCGCTCCTGGCCGGCGGTGCGCACGTATTCGACGTTCGGGAACTCGGTCGGTGCCTCGGGCAGCGGCTGCTCGAACGGTTCCGCCCCCGCTCCGGCCGACGCCGGCGCGTCGCTCTCGGTCGGCAGCTCCTCGGAGAACCGCCCCTGGCTGTTGCCGAGGCGGACCCGGGCGCCGTGCGTGAGCGGGGCGACGCGGACGCGCTTGCCGTTGACGTACGTGCCGTTGGCGCTGGCGAGGTCGTGCAGGACGAAGAAGCCGCGCTCGAAGACGATCTCCGCGTGGTGGCGGGAGACCTTCGGGTCGCGAAGGATGATGTCGTTGCCCGGGTCGCGGCCGACGGTGAACGGCCGGTGCGTTTGCAGACGATAACTCTTCTCCGCCCCGTCCAGACCGACGAAAAAGAGCTTGGCCACGGCGATCGATTGTAGCTGAACTCGTCCGGATGGCCTTATGGAACGGCCAGCGGACGCTGAATCTCGGTCACCAGCTCCTCGATGGTGATCGGTTTGGTGAGCCACGACTGGATGCGCGGATCCCCCTGAGCCTGCTCCGGTTGCGGGTGGCCGCTGATGACGATGACCGGGATGTCGGTGTTGACCGCCTCCCGCAGCCTGGTCAGCACCTCGCCGCCGTCCATCAGCGGCATCACCCAGTCGAGCAGGACCACGTCCGGGCGCTCGTCGGCGATCCGCTCCACCGCCTCGGCGCCGTTGGCGGCGAGCTTGACCTCGAACCCGCGCTGGTTGAGCCCGATGGCGTACAGCCGGCGGACGTCGGAGTTGTCTTCCACGATGAGGACCTTGTGCCGGGAGTCCATGAAGGCCGGTTTGGTGCAGATTCCGTGCGCGGGGGCCACGCGGAGGATAAAGTTAACGAATGCGTGCGACTTGGAACGAATACTTCATGGGCATCGCGCACCAGGCGGCGACGCGCTCGACCTGCCCGCGCAAGCACGTCGGCGCGGTGATCGTCCGCGACCGCACGGTGCTCTCCACCGGCTACAACGGCTCCGTCCGCGGGTTGCCGCACTGCGAGGACTCCGGCTGCGTGATGGAGGAGGGCCACTGCATCACCACCGTGCACGCCGAGGCCAATGCGATCCTGCAGGCGGCGAAGAACGGCGTGTCGGTCGACGGCGCGGAGCTCTACACCACCGCCTCGCCGTGCTGGAACTGCTTCAAGCTGATCGCCAACGCCGGCATCCGAAAGATCTACTACGGCGAGTTCTATCGCGACGAACGGTCGCGGAAGACGGCAGCCGAGGTGGGGATCGAGTTGGTCGACTTGGAGATGGCGGCGCCGGCGGCGGCGAAGTGATCATCCTGGCCACCGACACTTCCCTACCGCTTCTGTCCGTGGCGCTGACCCGCGACGACGCGGTGCTCGGCGCGGTGGCGCTGGAAGGGAAGGGCTCGCGCAACGAGAAGCTGCTGCCGGCCATCGACTGGCTGCTGGCCGAGTCGGCGGTCGACCGGCATCAGATCGACCTCTTCGCCGTCACGCGCGGGCCGGGCTCGTTCACCGGCGTGCGGATCGGGCTGGCCACGATGCAGGGGCTGGCGCTGGCGCTGGGAAAGCCGGTCTGCGCCATGTCGACGCACGCGGCGATCGCGCCGGTGACCGGCGAGGCGAGGATCGTCGACGACGCCGGCCGCGGCGAATATTACGTCTCGTACTATTGCGACGGGCGGGAGCTGGAGGCGCCGCACCTGGCAAAAGAAGCGAGCGGCTTCACCGTGGCGGAGTTCCTGCGCAACGGCAACGCGGCGGTCGGCTGCGCTTGGCGCGCGCGCGCCATCGCGGAGGCGGGGGAGTTGGAGCGCTACGCCGATGTCACCCCGATCTACGTCCGCCTGGCGGAGGCGGAAGTGAAGCTGCGCGGCGCGGGATGACACTCGAGATCGCCCCGGCGACGCACGCCGACCTCGATGCCGTCCACCACCTGGAAACCCTCTGCTTCCCCGCGCCATGGCGGCGCGAGTTCTTCGAGAGCGAGGTCGGCGCATCGGGGCGCTTCAACCTGGTGGCGCGGCGGCGCGGGGAGCTGGTCGCCTACGTCTTCGCCATGTATTTCTTCGACGAGATGCACGTCAACAAGATCGCGGTGGCGGAGAGCGAGCGGCGGCAGGGGATCGCGCAGCGGCTGATGGAGGCGTGCATGACCTTCGCCATGCGCCACGGCATCGTCTCCATCTCGCTGGAGGTGCGGGAGTCGAACGAGACGGCGCAGGAGTTCTACCGCAACCTCGACTTCGAGCCGATGTACGTCCGGCCGCGCTACTACCCCGACGGCGAGTCGGCGGTGATCATGGTTCGCGAGCTGCCGCGCGGGTCATGAAGCGGACGCGATAGCGCTCCGCCGGCCGCAGCCGCTGGCGCAGCGCCTCGGCCACCTCCTGCGCGCCGATCACCGACTCGGCGTGCCGCGGCTCCGCGGCCAACACAGGCGCCAGGTCCATCAGCGCCTTGCCGTCCGAGCGGAGGGCGAAGGCCAGCGGGTCGGGCGAGATCCACTTTCCTTCCAGCGACGCCACCGCGTCGAGGAGGTGCTTGGTCTCCGCCAGGAGTTTGCCCTTCTCGCCGCGCGTGAAGCCTTCCACCAGCAGCGGCTCCGACGGCACGCGGACCACCAGCGTGGCCGGGAAGGGATTGAAGACCAGGTCCGCCTCGCGCTCCAGCTGCTCGGTCTCCTCGGCGCCGTAGGCGATCTCGGTGATGGCCCTGCTGGTGGCCATCACCAGGTTCATCTCCGTCTCGGTCAGCAGCGCCGGCGGCGCCTCCTCGTTGTCGTCGCGGAAGAGCGTCTTGAACATCTCCGCCGCGCGCTGCGGCTTCTCGTCCATGTAGGCGTACATGGCGCGGATGGCGCTGAAGTACTCCACCGCGCGGCGCGCGTAGGTCTGCAACTTCTTGTCGACCTCGTCGCGCTGCTGCCGCGTGGCGCGCATCGACGTGCCGGGATAGATGCTCAGCTCCATCCAGCCTGGCCCGCGCGTGACGTTGGTGGAGATCGGGACGTCGAAGAAAAACTTCTGCAGGTTCTCGGACTCGATGCGCGCCACGTGCTCGACGCGCACCACCGTCCCCCGGCTGCGCTCGAACAGCATCCGGTCTTCCGCCGGGTTGGCGTTGGCGAAGCGGAGGCTCCATTCGTCGCGGTAGGCGACGAGGTCCTCGCGCAGCCGCTGCGCGCGCGCGTCGTCGCGCCCTTTTTCCGGGATCCGCGTCTCCGCGGCGACGGTGACGTGCTCGCCGCTGTCGTCGAAGCTGAGGGTCACCTCGTGGCGCGGGAGGTCGTCGCAGGCCGCGAGGACGAGGAGCGCCATGAGGAGCAGCAGCCGCGCGATGCCGCCCCTCATCCGCCGCTTCGCGGCACCTTCTCCCCGCAAGCGGGGCGAAGGGCACTCGCCATGAGTGTCGCGAGAGGGGCTCATGCCTCCTCCTTGATGGCCGCGATCGGATCGAGCCGCGACGCCGTGCGCGCCGGGTACCACGTGGCCACGATCGACAGCAGGACGGCGATGGCGTTCACGGCCAGGACGTCGCTCGTCTCCAGGGTGAACGGCAGGTAGGGGACGAAGTAGACGTCGCTCGGCAGCGGGACGAAGTGGTAGCGGTTCGCGGCCCAGGAGAAGCCGAGGCCGAGGGCATTGCCGACCAGCGTGCCGGCGATGCCGATGAGGAGGCCGACGGCGAGGAAGATGGCCAGGATGGTCCGCTCGGTGGCGCCGAGGGTGCGGAGGACGCCGACCGACGGTCGCTTTTCGAGGATGAGCATCGAGAGCGACGAGATCAGGTTCAGCGCGGCGACGAAGATGATCAGCGAGATGGTGGCGAACATCACCACCTTCTCCAGCCGCAGCGCGAGGAAGAGCGGGCGGTTGATCTCCTTCCACGTCTTCACCTGCACGTTCGGGAAGCGTTTGGCCAGCGACGCCTGGATCTCCTCGGCGCGCTCGGCTTCCCCGTACATCTCGATGGAGGTCGGCTTGCCGCCGGTGCCGAACAGCTTCTCGGCCTCGGCCAGGTTGAGGGACGCCTCGGCGGCGCGCTCGTCGGCGCCGGAGGCGTCGAGGCGCGCGATGCGGTACTTCCGCCAGACCGGCATCGGCCCGAACGGCGTGAGGCGCGTGCGCGGCGCGACGACCACGACGGAGTCGCCGGTGGTCAGGCCGAGCGACGCGGCGGCGTCGCGCGTCAGCGCGATCTCGTCGTTCGACTCCGTCTCGGACTGCACCGCGGAGCGGATGCGCAGCGGCCGCCCGCGGCGCTCCTCCTCGTTCGCTCCCCAGACGATGCCGGTGACGAGCGGGCGGATGGTGGGCATGCCGAGGGCGCGCGCCGCGGTCACGATGTTGGCGGAGTCGTCGATGGTGTTGCTCGCCGTCGCCTCGATCAGGATCTGCGGGCTCGACGCGATCAGCCGCGCCTTGATCTGCCCCTGCAGCCCGGTCAGCAGCGCCAGCGAGACGAGCAGCGCCGCCACGCCGACCGCCAGTCCGAGGATGGAGAGCAGCGAGAGGAACGCCGTGTGCGCCTGCTTGCGGGCGGCCCAGAGGTAACGGCGGGCGATGCGGAGCTCGATCATGGCAGCGAGCAGGCTGCAGCGAGCAGCGAGCAGCATGCACGAAGTTCCTGCTCGCCGCTCGCTGCCACCTGCTCGCTAGCGTGGTCGCATGAGCGGAAAGAGAATGACATCGCGGATGGTCGCAGAATCCGTAAAGATCATCGTCAGCCGGTCGATGCCGATTCCCTCGCCGCCGGTGGGCGGCATGCCGTATTCGAGGGCGCGGACGTAGTCCTCGTCCATCTGGTGCGCTTCCTCGTCGCCGCGCTCGCGCTCGGCGAGCTGCTGGCGGAAGCGGCGGTCCTGCTCGTCGGCGTCGTTGAGCTCGGAGAAGGCGTTGGCCACTTCCATCCCGCCGATGTAGAGCTCGAAGCGCTCGACGTAGCGCGGGTCGTCGCGGCGCTGCTTCGAGAGAGGCGAGACCTCCGTGGGGAAGTCGGTGATGAAGGTCGGCTGGATGAGGTGCTCCTCGGCCACCGCCTCGAAGAGCGCGGCGAGGCGCTTGCCGGCGCCGTACAGGCCGTCGCGCTTGTCGGCGGGGATGACGCTCTCGATCAGCGCCTCACTCGGTTCGTCGAGCTGTTCGACCGCGATGCGTCCGCCGCTGAAGTGCGCGACGGCCTCCTTCATCGTGTAGCGCGCGAACGGCCGCTTGAACGAGATCTCCGCGCCGCGGTAGGTCGCGGTGCCGGTGCCGAGGACGTCGAGCGCCAGGCCGCTGAGCAGCTCCTCGGTCTCATCGATCAGCACCTCGTAATCGGCGTAGGCCTGGTAGAACTCGAGCATGGTGAACTCGGGATTCCAGCGGTAGCCGATCCCCTCGTTGCGGAAGTTGCGATTGAGCTCGTAGACGCGGTGCATGCCGCCGACGATGAGGCGCTTGAGGTAGAGCTCCGGCGCCACGCGCATGTAGAGATCGATGTCGAGCGCGTTGTGGTGCGTGATGAACGGGCGCGCCGCGGCGCCGCCGGCGATCGGCTGCATCATCGGCGTCTCCACCTCGATGAAGCCGTGCGAGTCGAACCAGTTGCGGATGTAGCGGACCAGCCGCGCGCGGCGCTCGAAGGCGGTCTTCACGTCGTCGTTGACGATGAGGTCGACGTAGCGCTGGCGGTAGCGCTGCTCGACGTCGGTGAGGCCGTGCCACTTGCTCGGCAGCGGGCGGAGCGCCTTGACCAGGAAGTCGATGTGCTGCGCCTTGACCGACAGCTCGTTGGTCTTGGTGCGGAAGACCGTCCCCTCGACCGAGATCCAGTCGCCGACGTCGAGGTTCTGGTAGAGCGACCACTCGCGCTCGGAGAGGGTGTCCTTGCGGCAGTAGGCCTGGATGCGCGCGCTCTTTTCGGAGAGGACGAGGAAGGCCGTCTTGCCGAACTCGCGGACGGTCATGATCCGCCCGGCGATCTTCACCCGCGGCTTTTCCGTCTCCAGTTCATCGTGCGACTTCGCGCCGTACTTCGACACCACCTCGGCGATGGTGGTGTCGACGTCGGCGGTGGTGGGAAAGCGGTCGTATCCGAGCGCGGCGATGCGGTCGAGCTTCTCGCGGCGGACGCGGATGAGCTCCGATTCGGGGACTTCGGGTTGTTCGTTCTCGTCGGACAAGCGGCGCATTATAGCGAGCGGGTTGCAGCGAGCTCGCTGCGTGCTGCTCGCTAAAGAGGCGGATTCGGCGGCGGTGTCTGCTTCGCGGGGTCGGTCACCGGCGCGGTGGGCGGGACGATCTCCTGCGCGGTGGCCTGCTTCGACGGCGCCTCGAGGTTCTGCTGCGTGTAGTTCGGCGGCGTGCCGATGAACTTCATGCTGTTGCGGGAGTGGTCGCGCGGGTAGAGCTCGAGCAGCGCGAGGTCGACCAGCTTGGAGTCGAGGATGCGCGGGTTGGAGCGGACGTCGAGCAGGGTGTGGTTGATGGCGAACGCCTTGACGTAGTAGGCGACCGCGGCGTCGGTGTGCCCGCGCTGCTCTTCCATCAGGCCGAGCTGGAAGAGGGCCTGCGAGTGGCCCGGCTTCTCGTGCACGGTGGCGTGGAGCGCGACGTTCGCGCCGGTCCAGTTGCCGCGCGCCATCCGCAGCAGGCCGAGGTTGTACCAGGCGGGGTAGAAGTGGCGGTCGGCGTCGACGGCGCGCTCGAACTCGCGCTCGGCGTCCTTCGGAAATCCCTTCTGGACCAGGAGCTGGCCGAGCTGGTTGTGCAGCGCGGCGGAGTTGGGCAGCGCGCGCAGCCCGTCGATGGAGCGGCGGATCTGCGCATCGAGCTCGCTGTGCGCCGGATCGAGGTACTTCTCGATGAAGAGCGTCTTCTCGTACGGGTTGGCGTTGTCGTGGTGGAGTGCGGAGCAGCCGGCCAGCACGAGCGCGGCGGCGGCGAGGGAGAGGAGTCGTTTCATTCTCATTCCTGGATCGGTTTCGCTTTCAGTTTGACTTTTCCGTCGACGACGTCGACGCGGAAGGCGACGGCGTTGACATGGTATCGCTCGCGAACGACGTCACCCTGCTTCTGCACCATCACCGCGAGCTGCTCGTAGCTGATGGTCGGTATTTTCCCGAGCTTGACGTGCTCTTTCTCGATCTCCGTGTACAGCCTTCTGATCTCGTCGCCGTTGGTGGCCGGCGTCACCTTCACTACATACGGATCGGCCTGCGCGGACGTTACGCGCGGGCGCGGCGCCGGCGCGGGCGGCGGGACTTCGGTCAGCGCGGCCTTGCGGCGGCGGAAGTCGAGCGGACCTTCCTCGCGCTCGCGCATCCGGCGGCCCCACAGCTCGCGGTACTGGTTGTAGCGGGAGAGGAGCTGCTGGTAGCGGAAGCGCCGCGCGTTCTCGCGGATCTTCTTTTTTCCGAGCTCGTGGATGTAGACCTCGAGCAGATGCCGCTCGTGCGTCGGCGGCATCTTGGTGATCCCGGAGAAGAACTGGTCGTACTTGTTCTTCAGCTTCCGGGTGTCTTCCTCGAGTTTGTCGAGCTCTTCGTCCTGCTTGATCACTGTAAGCTCTAAGGCTAATGCCAAAAGCCGGTGCCGCCTCGGCACATTCCGTTCTTCGCAGCCTCCCCTCCGTCGAGAAGATCCTGAGCGGCGAGGCAGTTGCGCCGCTGGTCGCCGAATTCGGCCGTGCCCGCGTCAAGGCGGCCGTCGCCGCGCACCTCCAGGCGCTGCGCCGCGGCCGGTCGCCGTGGGATGAGAGGGCCGCGACGGACGCAATTCGCGCGCTGGCCGGCCAATCGACGTCGTCGTCGCTCCGGCCGGTCATCAACGGCTCCGGGGTCATCATCCACACCAACCTCGGCCGTTCGCCGATCGCGCCGCGGATCTGGGAACGCGCCGCCGCCGTCGTCACCAGCTACTCCAACCTCGAGTTCGACCTCGGCGCCGGCGAGCGCGGCGCGCGCGACGAGCACCTCAGCGCCCTCTGCGCCACGCTCTTCGGCTGCGAGGCGGCGATCCTGACCAACAACAACGCCGCGGCGGTGCTGCTGCTGTTGTCCGCCACGGCGCGCGACCGAGAAGTCATCGTCTCGCGCGGCGAGCTGGTGGAGATCGGCGGCGCCTTCCGCGTCCCCGACGTCATCCAGCAGGGCGGCGCGCGGCTGCGGGAAGTCGGCACCACCAACCGCACCCGCGCGCGCGACTACGCCGAGGCGTGCGGCGCCGGGACCGCGGCAATCCTGCGCGTCCATCGCTCCAATTTCGAGATCGTCGGCTTCACCGAGACGCCGGAGATCGGCGAGCTGATCGAGGTGGCGCGCGAGAAGGGCGTCCCGCTGCTGTACGACGAGGGGAGCGGCCGCGTGGTCGACCTGGCGAGATATGGCTTCGCCGCGGCGCCGACCCTCCGCGAGCTGATCGCCGCCGGCGTCGACGCCGTCACCTGCTCCACCGACAAGCTCATCGGCGCCACGCAGGGCGGGCTCATCCTCGGCAGCGAGGAGATCGTCGCCAAGTGCCGCCGGCACCCGCTCATGCGCGCGCTGCGCGCGGGGAAGGAGAGCTACGCGGTGATCTCCGAGACGCTGCGCGCCTTCGCCACGGAGCGCCACGAAGAGGAGATCGCCATCTACCGGATGCTGGCCACGCCGGTCGACGCGCTCCGCGCGCGCGCCGGGGAGTTGACGCGCGGCACGGCCTGCCGCGTCGTCGACAGCGCCTGCGCCCTCGGCGGCGGCACTACTCCCGCGGAGACGATCCCCTCGGTCGCCATCGCGTTTCCGGGGAACGCCGCGGAGAACGCCGCGCGCTTCCTGGCGGGCGATCCGCCGGTCGTCGGACGGATCGTGGACGACGTGTTTCTGATCGACGTGAGGACGCTGCTGGAGGCGGACCTCGCGGCGATTAAGGAAGTTATTGTGGTATACAGTTCGAAGAGTTAGCGACCCCCAGCCCGGAGATCAGATGAAACGATGCCTGTTGCTGATCGTCGTCCTTGCGACGATCCCCTCGACGTTTGCTCTTCCTCCGGGCGAGTTTCCGATCGCGCCGCTGCCGGTCGGTGCCGCGCCGTATGAGCGCAGGCGCCCCGAGGTGGCCGCGAGCAACGAGCACTTCCTGGCGGTCTGGGAGGACGCGCGCGTCAACCCGAACCAGCCGCGGCTGTGGGCGGCGCGCGTCACCCGCGGCGGCCTGCTGCTCGACCCGACCGGCATCTTCATCACCTCCTTCGCCGAGGGGAGCCTCATCGGCACGCACATCCGCTCGGTGGCCAGCGACGGCACCGATTTCCTGGTGGCCTGGTCCGACGACAACGGATCGCTCGGCCTGGCGAAAGTCACGGCCGACGGCAAAGTGGTGATCGCCCCCGATCCGCGCATGGGCGGCGAGAACGCCATCCTCCTCTGGACGGGGCACCTCTACGCCATCTTCGTCACCGACCGGCCGACCGTGCCGTTCGTCGGTGGGGGCGTCGGCGCGGCGGCGGTCGACCGCGACGGCAACGTGCTGGTCCGCTCCTCGGTCGGCATCCAATCGGTCCGCTCGATCTCCGCGGTCCTCAACGGCAACGGCGGCGCGATCTACTTCGCCTGGCTGGAAGTCGGCAGCAGCGCGGTGCACATCGCGCAGATCGCGCCGGGACAGCTCGAGTCCGGCAGCGTGACGACGATCCCCAACAACGCTTTCGACAGCCCGGGCGGCGTGCCGACGAACCTCAGCATCGCCACCGACGGTCTCGATATCTTCGCCGCCTGGGTCGACGAGTCGCTCACGCCGAACGTCTACAAGGCGCGCCGCTTCGACTCCAACGGCCAGCCGCTCACGCCGGTGATCACCCTCGGCACCGCCTCGGTCTTCACCATGCGGCCGACCGTGACGTGGAACGGCGCGGAGTACCTGGTCACCTACAAAGACGTCAACGAGCTGGGGATCCTGCAGCGCGTGGCGCAGAACGGATCGCTCACCGCGCCGCCGATCATCGTCAGCGGGCCGGTCACCGACATCACCGCAGCCTCCCCGCGCAACCTCGACGACTCGATCGTGGTCTGGAACGACTTCCAGGGCCCGGTCTTCGAGGTCAGCGCGAACATCATCTCGCCGGCGACGAACCTCTTCCGCCTGCCGGGCAACGTGCTCCTCTCCTCCAGCTTCGCCGCGCGCTCCGAGGCGAGGGTGCTGTGGCGCGGGAACCACTACCTGGCGGCGTGGAGCGACGCGCTCGACTCGACCCGCGTCATGTTCGGCCGCTTCACCGTCGACGGCGTGCCGCTCGACGGCAGCGGCGTCCAGGTCGGCAGCAGCCTGACCGGCGCCCCGCCGGCGCTGGCCAGCAACGGAACGACCGCGGTCGTGGCCTGGGTCGACATCAACGGCGTCTCGTCGTCGTTCATCGATGCGGCGGGACGCGTCTCGCGCATTTCGTACGACTTCCCCGGCGGCGAGCCGGCGGTCAACTGGAATGGGCAGCAATACCTCATCGTCTGGCGCTCGAACACCGGACGGCTCCTCGGGCTGCGCGTCAGCGGCGCCGGGCAGCTGATCGACAACCAGCCGGTCGACATCGCGCCGTTCCCGAGCCGCCCCTACCTCGGCTGGACCGGCAGCGGCTACGTCGCCTTCTCGCAGGTGCTCGCCCTCTGCGCGCCGCCCTGCTCGCAGACCGGGCCGATCCTGGCGCAGCTCATCTCGCCGGCGCTGACCGCGGTCGGCAGCCCGATCCAGATCTCTGACGACCTCGCGCTCCCGCCGTCGCTCGCTGACGGTCCGGGCGGCACGCTCATCGTCTGGCCGCGTCTGGCCGGCACCACCGCGACGCTGCGCGGCGTGCGCATCTTCAACGGCGCGGTGTTGGATTCCCTGAATGGATTCGCCATCGGCGCGGCGCCGGACGCCACGGTCTACGGCTCGCCCGCGGGGTGGGGCGTGGTCAGCGGGTCGAGCCTCTGGCTGGTGTCGCGCAACGGTACGGTCAGCGCGCGGCTGCCGCAGTTCCCGTTCGTGCCGGCCGGCGCGCGCGCGTCAGTGGTCCTCGGCGGGCCCGAGCCGCTGGTGGTCTACCGCCGCGCCCCGATCGGCAGCGAGCAGATGAACGTGGTGGTGGCGCACTACGCCTTCACGCCGGGACGTCAGCGCGCGGCGAAGCACTGAGCATCGACTCGATCTGCGCGCGCGACTCGTTGAGCAGCCGGTCCTTGTCGCGCACCGTCAGTCCCGCGGTCGGGATCGGCGTGCCGACGCGGATCGTCACCGGGCCGGGCTTGATCTTCCAGGCCCCGGCGCGGAAGACGTCGTAGGTGCCATCGATGGCGATCGGCAGGATCGGCAGCTCCGAGCGCAGGGCGAGCAGGAATCCGCCGCGCTGAAACGGCCGCATCGGCCGCTCGCGCGACCGCCCCTCCTCCGGGAAGACCACCACCGTGTTGCCTTTGCGGATCCGCTCCACCGCCAGGTCGAACGACTTCACCGCGGTGCGGCGGTTCTTGCGGTCGATGGGGATGAAGCCGGCGCGCGCCATCCCCCAGCCGAAGATCGGGATCTTGAAAAGGCTGATCTTGGCCATGAAGCGGATCGGCTGCGGGATCCCCACCAGGATGCAGGGGATGTCGAAGTAGCTGTGATGGTTGCCGACCAGGATGTAGCGCTGCGCCCGGTCGACGCGCTCCACGCCTTCGACGGCCAGCCGGATCCCCGCCGAGCGCAGCAGCAGCGAGGCCCAGAGGCGGATGATCGGATCGATGATCGCCGCGTTCGACTTGATCATGGCGATGACCATCACCAGCGTGGCGAGCGGGATGGTGACCACCACGGCGACCAGCGCGGTCCAGACGGTGCGGAGCATGGCGGGGATGATAGACGGGATGACGGGATGACAGGATGACGGGATGACGGCATGACAGGATGACGGGATGACAGGCGGAATCCTCCATGCCGTCATCCCGACGTCCTGTCATCCCGTCCCTACGGTTAAAATGTCCCCTCTTGTCCGAAGGAGGCTCCAAAGTGTCCGAAGGAATGACGGCGACGGCGGTGCTCGATGAACCGGAAGTGACCGCGCGTCCGGTAGTCAACGACTGCACGATCCACGTCGCCACCGTGAACGGCTCCGGGTCGCAGTCGTCGAACAACGTCCTGATGCGCTCGATCTTCCAGATGGGCGTGCCGGTCAGCGGGAAGAACATGTTCCCGTCGAACATCGCCGGCCTCCCCACCTGGTTCACCATCCGCGCGAACAAGGACGGCTGGATCGCCCGGAAAAAAGAAGTGGACATCATGGTCTGCATGAACGCGCAGACCGCGCGCGAGGACGTGGAAGCGCTGCAACCGGGCGCGGTCTGCATCTACGACGCGCCGCTCAACTGCAAGTCGATCCGCGACGACATCACCTTCTTCGAGGTGCCTTTCGCCAAGCTGGCCGGCGAGCTGACTCAGGACTCCCGCCTGCGCCGCCTGCTGACCAACATGATCTACGTCGGCATCGTGGCCGAGCGCCTCGGCATCGAGCGCGACGAGATCGTCAATGCCATCACCAAGCAGTTCAAGGGAAAGCAGAAGGCCATCGATCCCAACGTGCTGGCGGTGGACAAGGGCCTGGAGTACGCGCGGCAGAACCTCCCGGCGCAGAAGCGCTGGCGCATCGAGCGGATGAACGCCACCGCCGGCAAGATCATCATCGACGGCAACGCCGCCGCCGCCATCGGGGCGATGTTCGGCGGTGTCACCGTCGTCACCTGGTACCCGATCACCCCCTCCTCCTCGCTCTGCGAGTCGCTCATCGACTACATGAAGCAGTACCGCATCAACGAGGAAGGGAAGGCCACCTTTGCCATCGTTCAGGCCGAGGATGAGCTGGCCGCCTTCGGCATGGTGCTGGGGGCGGGCTGGGCGGGGGCGCGGTCGATGACCTCCACATCCGGCCCGGGCATCTCACTCATGGCCGAATTCGCCGGCCTCGGATACTTCGCCGAGATCCCGGGAGTGGTGTGGGACATCCAGCGCGTCGGCCCGTCCACTGGCCTGCCGACGCGCACCGCGCAAGGCGACGTGCTCGAGGTCTTCAGCCTCTCGCACGGCGACACGCAGCACATCGCGCTCATCCCCTCGTCGGTCGGCGAGTGCTTCGAGTTCGCCTTCGACGCGCTCGATCTCGCCGAGATGTTCCAGACGCCGATCTTCGTCCTCTCCGACCTCGACCTCGGCATGAACAACTGGATGTCCGATCCGTTCGTCTTTCCCGAGCGCCCCTACAACCGCGGCAAGGTGCTGTCGAAGGAGAAGCTCGACGAGCTCGGCGGCAAGTGGGGCCGCTACCTCGACGTCGACGGCGACGGCATCCCCTTCCGCACCCTCCCCGGCACCGAGCACCCCATGGCCTCGTATTTCACGCGCGGCTCCGGCCACGACACGCACGCCCGCTATTCCGAGAAGCCCGAGGACTACAAGGCCACCGTCGACCGCCTGGCCAGGAAGTTCGAGACGGCCAAGCAGTACGTGCCGAAGCCGATCGTCGATCGCCGCGGCGGCGCGAAGGTCGGCTTCATCGCCTACGGCACCACCGACTGGCCGATGCAGGAGGCGCGGTACCAGCTGAAGAGCGAGCGCGGCGTGGAGACGAGCTACCTCCGACTGCGCGCGTTGCCGTTCACCGAGGAGATGTTCGAGTTCGTGCGTGGGCACGATCGGATTTACGTGGTGGAGCAGAACCGCGACGGGCAGATGGGGGACCTGATCCGCCTCGCGGTCGGCGACGACCAGCACAAGATCCGCAAGATCCTGCACTACAACGGTCTCCCCTGCGACGCGCGCTCGATCAGCAACGCGCTGCTGCAGATGGAAGCCGATCCGGACGGCGAGCGCGTGGTACGCGCCGGCTTCGACAAGCGCGCCACGACGGCGAGCAGAGGCGAGGACTAACAGATGTGTCATCCCGAGCGTAGCGAGGGACCTGGGTGGTGGGCGGCGCGCCACCCGCGCCACCAGGTCCCTCGCTACGCTCGGGATGACGAGGGGAGAAGACATGGCTGAATCGACTCTGAAAATCGGTCCCGAGCCCCCGAAGGAAAACCGGCTCGGACTCAAGGCGCTCGACTACGGCGGCGGCAAGTCGACGCTCTGCGCCGGCTGCGGCCACGACGCCGTCTCCAACCAGATCATCCGTGCCTTCTACGAGATGAACGTCAAGCCGGAAAAGGTAGCCAAGTTCTCCGGCATCGGCTGTTCTTCGAAGACGCCGGCCTACTTCCTCGGCCGCGCGCACGGCTTCAACGCCGTGCACGGGCGGATGCCGGCCGTCGCCACCGGCGCCATCCTCGCCAACCGCACGCTGGTCGGCATCGGCGTCTCCGGCGACGGCGACACCGCCTCCATCGGTCTCGGCCAGTTCATGCACATGGTCCGGCGCAACATCCCGATGATCTACATCATCGAGAACAACGGCGTGTACGGCCTGACCAAAGGCCAGTTCTCCGCCACCGCGGACGAAGGCTCGAAGCTGAAGACCGGCGTGATCAACGACCTGCCTCCGATGGACATCTGCGCGCTGGCCGTCGAGCTGGGCTGCGGCTTCGTGGCGCGCGGCTTCGCCGGCGATCCGAAGCAGATGGTCAACATCCTCAAGGCCGCCGTGGCGCACGACGGCCTTGCGGTCATCGACGTCATCTCGCCCTGCGTCACCTTCAACAATCACGAGGGCTCGACCAAGGGCTACACCTACGCCAAAGAGCATGACGAGCTGCTGCACCAGATCGGCTTCGTGCCGGGCTACGAGGAGCTGGAAATCGAGATGGAGCCGGGCACCGTCCGCGAGGTCGAGCTGCAGGACGGCTCGCGCATCCTGCTCAAGAAGCTGGAAGAGGACTACGACCCCGCCGACGCCGTGCAGGCGCTGCAGCGGCTGCACCGCGCCGTGGAGGGCGGGCAGATGCTGACCGGCCTGGTCTACCTCCGGCCGGAGAAGCAGAGCTTCATCAGCATGCTCAACATGACCGAGAAGCCGCTCTGGTCGCTCGACGAGGCGGAGACCCGTCCGCCGCGCGAGGCGCTCGACAAGATCATGCGCGAGCTGATGTAGCAGCGGGCCGATGCGCCGCGCGCTCCTCGGGATGTTGATGGTCTGCGCGACCGCCAACGCGCAGACGATCGACTGCGACCAGACGCTGCGCGGCCACCTCGCGCCAGGCGGAACGAACGTGCTGTCGTTCCGCGCCACCCCGGGACAGTACGTCCAGGCCGTCGTCTATCCGCTGACCGCGTCGCTCACCAATCCCTCCATCGCCTTCGAACCTCCCGCGACTCCCGCGCTCGCCGGCCGGGCGGGTGCGGCGGTGGCGTACGTCACGCCGTGGTTCGGGCTGTTGAACATCGCGATCGCCTCGCAGGATCCGGCCGCCACCGGCGATTACGCGATGGCGTTGACCTGTCACGCGCCGCCGTATCCCGCCCGCCTGGACTGCGTCGACCAGTACATCCTGTGTGGCCAGACCGCCGAATGGGAACTGACGCCGGCGAGCTGCCGCTTCCACGACGCTCCCGACAAGGCGTACGCGGAGTTCACGTTCTACGGCAATGCCGGAGACCTCGTCAGCGCGGACGTCGAGACGGCCGACTATCCGCCGATCATCGGGATCTACGACAAGCTCAAGGGCGGCGCGCCGCTCGGGCGGTCGCGCCCCATCACCGACCGCCACGACCAGCTCATTTTTCCGCTGCCGTTCACGGGGCTCTACGACATCCTCGTGACCTCGCGGGTGCCGAGCAGCTTCGGGCCTTTCAAGCTGACGATGCACGACTGCGCGTCGCCCGGATGCCTGCCGCCGGTGCTGGTCGACGTGCCGGCGGACGTCGTCGTGCCGTACGGCACGGCCGCCACGCTGACCGCGTCGGCGGTGGGCGCCGCGGCGTTGCGCTACTCATGGATCGACCGCGCCGGTCTGCCGGAGCCGGTGGCGCAGGGGGCGAGCTTCACCACGCCGCGCATCACCGCGCCGCGCTTCTACTCGGTGACGGCGGTGACGCCGTGCGGCTCGGCGGACTCGCGCATCATCTCCGTCCGGCCGGCGCGAGGCCGCGCCACGCGGCACTAGTCGCTGGCCACCGGCTGCGCGAAGTTCACCGTCAGGTTGAACTCGTACGGCGACGGCTTGCCGTCGATCATCGCCGGCTGGAAGCGCCACTTCTTCACCGCCTCGGTCGCCGCGTAGACCAGCGTCGGCGCCGCGGTGGCGGTCACCAGGCTCGGGTGCCGCACCGTGCCGTCGCTGTCGATGAGCACCTTGACCGTGATCGGCTCCGCCACGTTGCCGACCACCGCGCCGAGCGGATACTTCGGATTCTTGCGGTTGAGGCAGACCGGCTGCTGGATGGATGACGGCGGCGCGTCGGTCGACTCGATCGTTTCGCTGCTGTGCGCCACGAGCCACGCGCCCGCCTCGCCGTACGGCGTGACGTCGAACTTCGGGTACATCGACCGGGCGACGTGCCAGTACCAGTCCGCCTCGTCGTACTTTTGCAGCCCGGCCTCGGCCACGGCGCGGTAGGCGACGGTCAGCGCCAGCGTGTAGACCTGCCGGTCGCCGCGGTTGAGGTTGTCCATCATGCTGTTGATGAGCTTGATGGACGTCTTGCGCGCCTCGGCATAGCGGCCGTGGCGAAGATCTTTGTCGGTTTCTTTCAGCAGACCTCGCCAATCCTGGGCGAAGGCGCTGGAAGTCAGGAGCATGAGGAGCACAGCGGTTCGGATCATGCAGTGTCCCTGAGCAAAGGACGGACCGAATGGACGACGAAAAAGGGGCCACCGAAGAGCAGATGGAGAAAATCGAAGTGATCCGCGGCAGCGAGGTCCTCGGCTACGAGGGCGCCGGCCGCGAGGAGCACTCCGGAGAGAACTCGCCGCGGCCGCCGAAGAACCTGCAGGACGACCTGGCGGACAACCGGCCGCAGGACAAGTAGGCGCGGGCCCTCATCCGCTGATGTGCGCTCAGCGTGCACAGAGTCCCTCTCCCGCTTGGCGGGAGAGGGTAGCCGAAGGCCGGGTGAGGGCCGCGGTCACTTCTTCCTGATCGCATCCAGCCGGCTCTTCGCCTGCTGGTTGTCCGGCGCGATCTTCAGCGCGTCCTCGTAGCAGCTCTGCGCGCGCGAGGTCAGCCCCTCGCCGCGATAGAGATCGCCGAGGGAAATGAGCGCGTCGGTCTTGTTCGGATCGATCGACAGCGAGCGCTGGAAGCTCTCCGCCGCCTCGCGGCGCCACTTCGGATTGCGCTCCTGGCAGGCGCCGAGGAGGTACCACGCCTCGGCGTGGTCGGGGGCGAAGTCGACGGCCTGCTTGAGCAGCACGATGGCGCCGTAGTAGTCGCCGGCGATGCTCAGCTCCTTCGCGCGGGTGAAGTTCTGCTCGGCGATGGCGCGCTGCGTGACGCGCTTCTGCAGCTCGTCGGCGCCGCGCGCCGCGCGCTGCTGCAGCAGCTTGTCGTAGGCCTGCCGCCGTACCGGGTCCTTCAGGATGCCGAGCGCCTCGTCGATGCGGCGGCTGATGGCCATGATCGAGTCGCGGACGATCGGCGGGTAGGTCGTCGGGTCGTAGCGCTTGCGGGCCTGCTCCGCGCCGGTGAGGATCTGCGCGCGCGCGGCGGCGCGCGGCACGTCGAGGATCTGGTAATGATCGAGCGAGGCGAGCTGCCGCGACATCGCCACCGCGCGCAGTGAGCGCTGGTCGTTCGAGCCGATGGCCGCCAGCAGCTCGAGGTCGCGCTGCATGTCGTCCACGCTCGTCTCCGGCGCCGCGCGCGCGGCATAGTCCACCACCGCGAAGATGCCGAGCGACAGCATGGCGATGACCACCTTCGCCGCCGTCACCGACTCGGTGTGGAACTGCCGGAGGAAGCTCTCGATCGATTGCGCGTCGTGCAGCGCGTCGGCGATGCGGCGCTCGGCGTCGCTCAGCGGGATCGACTCCACGTCGACGCGCGGCTCGCGCGCCGGCGCGATCTCGCGCTTCAAATCTCCCAGGGAGCGGCGCAGCACCAGCCCGTTGGTGATGGAGCGGATCCCTTCCAGGATCAGCGCCGCCGTCGACTGCAGGAAGACGCGCTTCTCCGGCTCGAGCGCGGTGTCGTCGGTAAACGCCGATGTCCCTTCGTCGAGCGAGAAGAGCGGGATGAACTGGGCGCTGATCCACTCGCGCAGCAGCGTCTGCCGCGCCGAGAGATCGAGCCCGCCGCCCTCGTGAAAGCGCGCCACGGCGCTGGTCGGGTCGCCGCCGGCAATCTGGAGGGCGCGGTCGGCGGCCAGCGCGCCGCGGCGGACCAGGAAGTCGCCGAGCGAGTCTTCCGGCGTCACCGAGGTGATCAGCACCAGCTCGCCTTGCGACCAGTGGAGCACCTTCCGGAGAGGCGTCTGGATGATGGTCAGGTGACCGGTCCTCCGCTCCTGGAGGATGTCCCCGACGATCACTGCGAAAGGTGTGATCTCGATCCGCTCGAGGCTCAAATCAACCGACCCTGTGACCGAGCTTGTAGCACATATGGCATGAAACGGGCTCCTTTCCGCGCACGGCATATGTGACTGAAACTGAACACGATCTCAGAATGCGGGCACCCTCCGGAGTGTTCGCAGACCCGGTGATACGATGCCCAAAATGAAGAAACTCGCCGTCCTGCTGCTCGCGCTCCTTACCTGGAGCGTCGCGGCGGCAGCCCAGGACGTCTCCGAAGACCAGTACGAATTCGTGCTCGCCAAGCTCGCCGCGGACGACGGCCGCTTCGACGAAGCCCTCCAGCGGCTCGACAAGCTGGCCAAGAAGAATCCCGAGAGCTCGGTGCTGCACTTCGAGCGCGCCATGATTCTCCTCGACGCCTCCCGCGGCGACGAGGCCGAGGCCGAGCTGCGCGCCGCGGTCCGCATCCAGCCGAACTTCTACGACGCCGAGCGCATCCTCGGCCGGCTGCTGCTCGACCGCGCCGCCAACAATCGCGTCAAGGTCGACGAGGCGCTCACGCACCTGCAGAACGCCTATCGCCTCTACCCCGACGACATCGTCACCGGCATGGCCGTGGCGCAGATCTACCTCTCCACCGGCCGCAACGCCGAGGCGGAGAAGGTGCTGGCCACGCTGCTGGAACGCGTCCCCGACCAGCGCGCGGTCAACTTCACTTACGCGCAGGTGCTGACCAAGCTCGGACGCGGCGACGAGTCGCGCAAGTACCTCGAGCGCGCCGTCGAAGTCGACCCCACCTTCGGCAACGCCATCATGCAGCTCCTCGAGATCTACCAGCACGCGAACGAGTTCGAGCGCGCCGCGGAGCTCCTGCAGCCGCTGATCGCCGAGGATCCCGCCAACCTCGACCTGCAGCGCCAGCAGGCGCTCTTCTACCTCCGCGCCGGGCAGGCGGAGAAGGCCCGCGCCGCGTTCAAGTCGCTGGTCGACGCCGATCCGAAGGACGCCCGCTCGCTCTTCTACCTCGCCGAGGCGCTGAACGACCTCGAGCGATACGACGAGTCGGACAAGATCTACCGCCAGCTGCTGGAGAAGGCGCCGGACGACACCGAGCTGCTGGCCAGCTTCGGCCTGAGCCAGATCGGACAGAAGAAGCTCGACGACGCGTCGAAGACGTTCGACCTGCTGCTGAAACAGAAAGACGTGCCGCAGAACCTGCAGGTGCTGGCCAAGACGCAGCTCGCCTTCATCGCCCTGCAGCGCGGGCAGTTCAACGCCGCGGTGGAGACGGCGCGCCCGCTCTTCGTCTTCAACGACCACGTCAACGCGCAGGCCGTCAACATCGCGCTCGACGCCATGCGCAAGCAGAAGCACTACACCGAGGCCATCGCCCTGCTGCAGCCGCTGGTCGACAAGTTCGGCGGCGATCCGTTCGTCAACGCACGCTACATCGAGATGCTGGCGCGCGCCGGCGAGAAGGAGCGCGCCCGCGTCGCCGCGACGACGCAGGTGAAGTTCGGCGTGCGCAACACCATCGCCGCGGCCGAGGCCTTCGTTGCCGCCGAGCAGTTCGACGTCGCCCTCGGCGTCCTGCGCGACGCCATCAAGAACAAGCCGGACGAGATCGACCTGCAGTTCGAGCTCGGCTCCGTCTCCGAGCGCTCCGGCGACAAGCCCGGCGCGGAGAAGGCCTTCCTCGCCCTGCTGGAGAAGCACCCCGAGAACGCGCAGACGCTCAACTACCTCGGCTATATGTGGGCGGAGAGCGGCACCAACCTCGAGCGCGCCGCCGAGATGCTGAACAGGGCGGTGACGCAGGAACCGCGCAACGGCGCCTTCATCGACTCCCTCGGCTGGGTCTACTACCGCCAGGGCAAGCTCGAGCTCGCGGAGAAGTACCTCACCGACGCCACGCAGCTCCTGCCGCGCGACGCCACCATCAAGGAGCACCTCGGCGACGTCTTCGCCAAGCGCGGCGACACCCACCGCGCGCTGTCGATGTACCGCGCCGCGGTGACGCTGGATCCGGATGCGAAGGACGCCGAGAAGCTCCGCACCAAGATCGCCGAGCTGGAAAAACAGCAGCAGGCGCAGAAGGTCGTGACGCCTCGATGAGGCGGCGAGCGGCGGTGTTGCGGCTCTTCTCCTGCTCGCTGCTCGCTGCCACCTGCTCGCTCTTGCTCGCCTGCCGAACGACCGACACCACGAGACCGATCACCGCGCTCGATCCCAACGCGACCGAGCGCAGCATGATGCGCATCCGCGCCACCTCCGGCGAGCGGACGCAATCCTTCCGCGCGCTGCTGCATGCTTCACCTTCCGCGATGCTGCTCAACGCTTACACGCCGCTCGGCACGTCCGCCTTCCGGCTCTACTCATCCGGCGATCGCGTGGTCTTTCTCAACGACCTCGAGAACACCACGTGGAGCGGGACAGCGGCGGAGTTCGCGTCGTCCTTCGGCTTCTTCGGCGACGAAACGCCGGTGCGGATGGCGCATCGCATCCTCGGGCGCGACCGCTCCGAGGCGCGCGGCGTGACCATCACCTTCGACTCGCCGGCCTTTCCGCCGAAGCACGTCACCATCGCGCGGGGCTCGCAGCGGCTGGAGATCGAGCACCTCGAGAGCCTCTACACCGACGCGCCGGTCGAGGAGCCGAAAGTGCCGCGCGGCTACAAGTGCTGCATCCCGCCCCGGTTGTAGTCATGACCGAAGTCCGCGCGCACGCCAAGATCAACTGGGCGCTTCGCGTCACCGGCAAGCGCGCCGACGGCTACCACGATATCGAGACGGTGTTCCAGACCATCTCGCTGCACGACACCCTGACCTTCCGTGACGCGGAGCGGCTCTCGCTCACCTGCGACGATCCGAGCATCCCCACCGACGACACCAACCTCGTGCTCCGCGCCGCGCGGGCGGCGGGGGCGGGTGCCGTGGCCATCGAGCTGCGCAAGCGCATCCCGGCGGGTGGGGGGCTGGGGGGCGGATCGAGCGACGCGGCGGCGACGCTGAAGCGCTTCGGCGGCGAGGGCGCGGCGCTGTCGATCGGATCGGACGTCCCGTTCTTCCTCACCGGCGGCACCGCGTACGCGACCGGCCGCGGCGAGGTGATCACGCCGCTGCCGTCCGCCGCCGGCATCCCGCTGCTGCTGCTCATCCCCGAGGCGCGCGTGTCGACGGCGTCGGCGTACGCCATGCTGCGGCGCTTCTCGCCGCCGCTCGGCATCGGGCGCTACCGCGCCATGATCGAGGACGGGCTGCTGTCGCACGCCGCGGAGCTGGTGAACGACTTCGAGGAGCCGGTGTTCGACGCGCTGCCTGAGCTGCGCCGCCTGAAATCGCGGCTCGCCGAGGCTGGGGCGGCGTGGGCGGCGATGTCGGGTTCGGGCTCGACGATCGTCGGCGCGTTCCGCGAGGCCGCGGAGCGCGACGCCGCGACGGCGCGCTTCAGCGACGTGCGGTGCGAGTCCGCCGAGACGATTTGACCTCACGCCGGGCGTGAGCGAGGGGCCGGTGTGGGCGGGCGGAACGCGGGGCGTCCTTCCGCGCACCGCCCGCACCTCCAGGTCCCTCGCTCCCGCCCGGCGTGACGCGCACCGTCTCGAGCCGCTGCTCGATGGCGACCTGCGCGCGGCCGAACGCCTTCGCGTCGTGCCGCAGGTTCCAGGCGAAGTTGGCGCCGAAGAAGAGCGCGTTCAGCTCGAAGGCCAGCTGCGCCGGGTCGACCTTCGGATCGAGGTGTCCCTCGTCCTTGGCCATCGCCACCGCCTTTTCCAGCGTGGCCAGCCAGGAGTCCATCGCGACGGCGATGGCGTCGCGCACCACGCCGGGGCGGCCGTCGAACTCGAACGACGCTGCGGCGAAGAAGCAGCCGCCGGGGAAGACCTCGCGGCGGACGTAGTCGAGCCACGAGCGGCACATCGCCATCAGCCGCGGGTAGCCGCGCGGCGTCGACAGCGCGGGGCGCACTACCTCCTCGACGAAGCGGTCGCGCGCAGCATCCACCGTCGCCAGCTGCAGCTCCTCCTTCGAGCCGAAGTGGGCGAAGAGGCCGCTCTTCGACATCGACAGCTCGTCGGCCAGGCGGCCGATGGTCACCCCCTCGAGTCCTTCGAGCGAGGCGAGATCGACCGCCCGTCCGAGGATGCCGGCGCGCGTCCGCTCGCCCTTCATGCCGCGTGCGCCGCGCGGAACTGCTCGGTCCACGGCGACGGGCGGTGCGAGGCGGGATCGAGCTTGACGATGGTCCGCTTGCCGCGCGCGTAGCCGACCGTCCCCGCCTCGTTCGAGCAGGTGAAGCCGTAGACGCAGCTGGTGTTGCCCATGCGCTCCAGCCAGACGTCGATGCGCATCCGGCCGGGGCCGATGAAGGGCTTGAGGTACTCGATGTGAAGATCGCGCACCACGTGGAACTGGTCGGGGTTCTCGGCCAGGTCGCGCCGCCAGCTGCTGCCGAGCGAGTGGTACCAGGCGATGACCGCGCGCTCCACGTGCGCCGGAAAGCGCGCGTTGTGGAGCATCTGCATCGGATCGAGCTCGTCGAAGTGGACGTCGGAGAGGTAGACGAAGTGGGGAGTGAGGTCGTCGGCCATGTGGTCCATGCTGCTGGTTCCTCCGGCGGCGAATAATAGCACGAACGTTCGTTTTCACAAGACGGACATGCATTGGTCGATCGATAGTTGACACATCAACTAATGATCTGTACTCTATCGACCCTTGTCCATCCGCTCCGAGATCAAGCAGGCCCGTCCCTTCCCCTCGCCCCATCAGGAAGCGGTCGTCGCGCTGATTCGTACCGCCGACCTCTTCCGCCGTCTGGTGGCCGACGTGGTCGAGCCGCTCGGCATCACCTCGCAGCAGTACAACGTCCTCCGCATCCTTCGCGGCGCGGGGAAGGACGGCCTGCCGACGCTGGAGATCGCGGAGCGGATGATCGAGCAGACGCCGGGCATCACGCGGCTGATCGACCGGCTGGAGGCGAAGAAGCTCGTCTCGCGCGAGCGCTCCTCCACCGACCGCCGCTGCGTCTACTGCCGCATCACCGCCGCCGGCCTCGAGATGCTCGACAGCCTCGACACGCCGGTGGACGACGCTTCCGGCAGCTCACTCGACTCGCTCACCAAGCGCGAGCTCGCACAACTGGTCGCCCTTCTCGACCGCGCGCGCACTCGCATCAATCAGCAGTTCATCGAAAGGAGACGTACAGCATGAAGTTCAAGTCCCTCGTCATCGCCGCGCTGCTTCTCGGCGCCGCGTCGCTCGCCTCGGCGGCCGACGTGTACAACATCGACAGCCGCCACTCCGAGGCGGCCTTCAAGATCCGCCACTGGATGAGCAAGGTGAGCGGCAAGTTCGCCGACATGTCCGGCGTGGTCAACATCGACAAGGCCAACCCCTCCGCCTCGTCGGTCGACATCACCATCAAGGCCGCCAGCGTCAACACCGGCCAGGCCGGCCGCGACGAGCACCTCCGCAAGCCCGACTTCTTCGACGTCGAGAAGTACCCGGACATCACCTTCAAGTCGACCAAGATCGCGGCGGCCGGGAAGAAGGACGTCTACAACGTCACCGGCGACTTCACCATGCACGGCGTGACCAAGCAGATCACCGTGCCGGTGGAAGTGCTCGGCTTCCAGGGCGACCGCGTCGGCTTCGGCTTCAGCACCACGCTGAACCGCAAGGACTACGGCATCGTCTGGAACCGCACCATGGACAGCAACGTCATGCTCGGGGACGACGTCGACATCGACATCAGCATCGAAGCGGTCAAGCCCAAGCCGGTTGCTCCGGCCGCGGCCGCCGCTCCGAAGCAGTAACGAGGTCTCGGGGTCTCGGCGGGGTCTCGCGGCGGAGCACCGCGCGACCCCGCTACCTCGAGACCCCGCTACTCCCGAGCGTCGCCGCTGCCCGCTCGATCAACGCCTCCGGCCCCACCGGCGCTCCCGTGGCGTTCTTCATCCACAGATCGGGCGTGACGTTTCCCATCGTCGCCATCCGCTCGAACTCAGCGCCGACGCTGCCCGCCTTCTTCATCTGTTGCTCGATCTGCGCGGCGATCATGTGGCCCAGCGGGTAGTCGGGGAGGTAGAGGAACTCGTCGACCATGTGCGCGTAGCAGCCGAGGAGCGTGACGTCGCGCGCGCCGAAGACCGGCGCGTACCATCGGTTCCAGATCTCCCTGGCGATGGCGAGCACCGCCTCCTTCAGCTCCGCCGGCGTGGCGGCGGGATGGTCGTACATCCAGTGCCACATCGCCATGTCCACCAGCGCGACGCCGGCGATCTCGTACGTCCCCCAGAAGTCGTTGAGCGCGTTCGATTCCGGCTGCGCCAGGCCGAGCAGCTCCAGGTCGCGCTTCTGGAAGACGAACGCCAGTGCTTCGGTGAAGGCGGTGTTGGGCACGCCGGCCAGCGAGGTGTGATCGATGAAGTTGAGCGAGAAGGTCTGCTCGACGTTGTGCCCCAGCTCGTGCACCGCGATGTTGTAGCCCTTGTAGTCCATCCCGCCGGGGCCGACGCGCGTGCGGAGATGCGGGTGATCCGCGCGGCGGCCGGCGCCCATGGCGTGGCCGGAGCCGCGCGCGGCGTCGACGATGATGTTGCCCGCCAGCATGGCCGCGCGCTCCGGCGCGAAGCCGAGCTGCGCGAAGATCCGCGGCAGGTCGGCCTGGAACGCCGCGGCGGTCGGGTAGCGTCGGCGGGTGATCTCGGAGAGCTGCGCGTCGGTGTACGCCGGGCCGGAGCGGAAGCCGCTATACCAGATGTCGAACGGCTCCAGCGGACGTCCGAGGCGCTTTTCGATCAGCGCGGCGACGCGCGGGACGAGCGGCGAGGAGACGATCTGTTCGAGCATCGCCCGTACGCGCGGCTCGGGGATCTCGCGGGTTTCGTCGAAGCGGCGCGCGATGAGGGTGGGGGCGGTGGGGGAGTGGCGGTCGACCAGCTGCGCGGCGCGGAAGCATTCGAGGATCAGCGCGTAGCGGCCGGGCCGCAGGGTGTCGTCGACCACCTGCTCCAGCAGATGCTGGATCCGCCGCTGCTTCAAGACGTTCCCCTCGGCGTACTGCGCCTTGATCTCGTCGCGCAGGTTCCAGTGCGCCAGCAGAGCCTTGCCGTCGACGTCGACGTTGTACGTCGACACGTACTGCGCTGCCGCCGCGCGCGCCGCCGCCATCGTCTGGCTCACCTCGGCAGGAATGCGCCGCGCGAATCGCTGCGCCAGCCGCGCCTCCGCCCACTGGCGGCGCGTCCAGCGCTCTCCCTCCGACAGCCGCTCCTCCAGCGTGGTCAGCGGGAAGTTCAGCAGGACGACGAACGCCAGCTTGTTCTGGAACCAGTCGTCGTTCACGTGCGCCGCGGGGCTCCAGGCGTAGAGCAGCTCGTCGAAAGGGTAGATGGTGCCGAGGTCGAGATCGACCTGGCGCCCGAGGTCGCGTCCTATCTCCGTGAAGTGCCCGTCGATCGACTCGAAGACGAGCTCCAGCCGCTCGAAGAGGGCGTCGCGCGTCTGCTCGTCGCGTGCGTGGTGAGTGAGCACGAAGGCGTCGAGGTCGCCATCTTCAGGACGCCACATTGACTTCAGCAAGTCAATTCTTGTAGAACGCTCATTCATGACGAGATCTTTGCACAGTTTGACTCCCGTGGCGCCTTGCGACGACATCGAAGGCGCCGTCGTCACCCTCCTCCGCTGGATCGGCGAAGACCCCGACCGCGACGGCTTGCGCGACACCCCCGCCCGTGTGGCGAAGGCGTGGCGCGAGATGACCTCCGGGTACGACGACGACCCTGCCGCGATCCTGTCGCGCACCTTCGACGAGTCGAGCGACGAGATGATCGTGCTGCGCGGTATCGACTTCCACTCCACCTGCGAGCATCACCTCCTGCCGTTCCACGGCACGGCGATGGTCGGCTACCTGCCGGGGAAGGTGGTCGGCATCAGCAAGCTGGCGCGGCTGGTGGAGTGCTTCGCGCGGAGGCTGCAGATCCAGGAGCGGATGACGCGGCAGATCGCGGAGGCGGTGGAGACGCACCTCGACGCGCGCGGCGTCGGCGTCATCGTCCGGGCCCATCATCTCTGCATGGGATGCCGCGGCGTGCGCCAGCCCGAAGCGGAGATGGTCACCTCGGCGATGCTGGGCACGCTGCGCAGCGACGCCAAGTCGCGCGCGGAGTTCCTCTCCAACTCGAAGTGACATCGGTGTAAGGTGTGTGTGGTCATGGCTCCCAGTCCGGTCAGCCGCGATTCCGCCCTGCAGATGCGCCGCCTGTGCGCCAGCGTCAACATCCGCCGCGCCGCGCGGGTGGTGACGCGGCACTACGACGCCGCGCTGCGCGGCACCGGCATCACCGCCACGCAGTTGCCGCTGCTCGCGGCGATCAGCGCGGGGGCGAACACGTCCATCAGCGCGCTGGCGGCGACGCTCGACCTGGAGCGCTCCACCGTCTCGCGCGATCTCGACACGCTGGAGCGTCTCGGCCTGGTGGCCGCCACCACCGCGGACGACCGCCGCGCCACGGCGCTGAAGCTCACCGCGCGCGGGCAGCGCAAGCTCTCCGCCGGCTTCCGCGCCTGGCAGCGCGCGCACAAGGCGCTGGCCGGCGCGTACGGCCAGAAGCGCCTGGAAGACCTGCTGGAACGGACGCGCGCGCTCGGCCGCAGCTTGAAGTCGCTGGCGCGCTAACCCCGAGTGCCCCTCGCCCCGCGAAGCGGGGAGAGGGTGGCCCTGGGCGTAGCGAAGGGCCGGGTGAGGGGCTGTGCGCGCTAGCGCTTCTTCGTCCGGTGCGTCGGCTGCGCCGTCCACGGGTCTTCCGGCCACGGATGCCGCGGATAGCGCGCGCGCAGCTCCTTGCGCACCTCTTTGTACGCGCCGTTCCAGAAGCTGCGGAGGTCGCGCGTGACCTGCACCGGCCGCCCGGCCGGCGAGAGCAGTTCGAAGGTCACCGGCGTGCCGTTGATGCGCGGCGTGTCGGCGAGGCCGAACAGCTCCTGCAGCTTCACCGCGGCGACGATGGCGCCGTCGTCGCGGTAGTCGAGCTTCGCCGTCCGCCCGCTCGGCAGCGCGAGCGTCGCCGGTCCGGGCAGCGCCTTGCGCTGCGGCTTCGGCGCGGCAACGTGTCCGACGGTCTGCTCGTGCAGCACGATCGCGCCGTACGACGCGCGCTCCACGATCCGCTCGCCGTCCTGCACCACCTCGCGCGCGGTCGGCTTCAGCCACTCGCGCTCGATCGACCGCGCCGACCGCACCAGGTCGCCGGTGATCTCCAGGATGACGAGGAACTCGCCGCGGCCGTCGTCGGCTTCGCGCGCCAGCGTGGCGCCGGTGCCGGACGACAGCAGCAGCCGCGGCGACTTCGGCTCGCGCCGCATCGCCACGCGGTCGGGATAGCCGGCCAGCAGCGCGCGGCGCAGCGTGGCGTCGTCGACATGCTTGCGATACTCCGTTCCGAGCAGGCGGCGGACGATGGGGACCAGCTCGGCGCGGTCGTCGGGTGCGCAGATCTCGATCGCCTCGTCGGCGCCGTGCGCGTCGAGGACGATGCGCGCGTGGCGCGGATGGAGCGGCAGCGCGCGCAGCTCGCGCGCGTCGCCGAGCGCCTCGAGCAGCGCCAGCGCCGCGTCGATCCGCTCCTCCGGCGGACGCTCGTACCAGGCGAACGTCTTCGGGTCGCCGCCCCAGGCCAGGATCTCCAGCACCGGCGGCGCGAGGTCGACGCGCCGGATCTCCGGCTCGCGATGCGGGCGGAGGATGTCGCGCTCGTCCCACAGCCGCACCGCGCGCCCCGGCCGCGTGCGCCCCGCGCGGCCGGCGCGTTGCGCGGCGGAGTCGGCGGAAATCCGCTCCGTCACCAGATGATCGACCGCGGTCTCCGGATCGAAGCGCAGCACCTTGTGCAGGCCGGTGTCGACCACGGCAGTGACGCCGTCGACGGTGAGCGACGTCTCGGCGATGTTCGTGGCCAGGATGACTTTGCGCCGCGGCGACGGCGCGAGCGCGCGCTCCTGCGCGTCCACCTCCAGCGAGCCGTGGAGCGGGAGGACGTCAGCGTCGACGGCGCCGATGTCCGCGCGGGCGCGCTCGATCTCGCGCGCGCCGGGGAGGAAGACCAGCACGTCGCCCGCGCGCGATTCGCGCCGCACCACCTCCGCCAGCGAAGCGCGCGGCGCGTACTCCATCGTCACCGGGAAGCGCGGCGCGCCGACGTCGAACACCTTCGCCCCGCCGAGGAACGCCGCCACCTCCTCGGCGGCGATGGTGGCCGACATCACCACCACCGCCAGGTCGTCGCGCGCCAGCATCGCCTGCCGCGCCAGCGCCAACGCGACGTCCGCGTGGATGCTGCGCTCGTGGAACTCGTCGAGGACGATGACGTCGAAGTCGCTCAGCAGCGGATCGCTCTGCAATCGCGCGGTGAGGATTCCCTCGGTCGCCACCAGCAGCCGCGTCCGCTCGGAGAAGCGGCGCTCGAAGCGGATCTGCCAGCCGATCTCCTCGCCGATCCGCCAGCCGCGCTCCTGCGCGATGCGCCGTGCCAGCGCGCGCGCCGCCACGCGCCTCGGCTGCAACAGAATCGTGCGCCCGATCGCCGCCAATGCCGGCGGGATGCGGGTGGTCTTGCCCGAGCCGGGCGGCGCCACGATGACCGCCGCGCGCGTCCGCCGGACGTGCTCGGCAATCGCGCTGACGTGCTCATCGATCGGGAGCGGCGTTTGCACCATCCCCACGATTATGGCCAACGACGACAACGACGACATCGATTACACGGCCGAGGGCGCCACCCCGCCGCACGAGAAAGACGACCCCACCAACGAGGGCTACGACGAGGCGGCGCACCGCGGTCCCGGCGCGTACGGCAAGCTCGAAGGCCAGGGCGGCGTGTTCGGCACCACCGGCGGCGGCACCGACGACCGCGGCATGCACGAGGTGGAACGGCCCGCGATCGAGGGAACCGAGCGCGGGCCGGACGAGCACTGATCAGTTCTTGATGGTGATCTGGCAGTAGCCGGAGCAGCTGCCCTGGTTGCAGCTGACGCTGCTGCCCTGCAGGGTCACGCTGCAGTTGCCGATGGCCAGCCGCTGGCCGTTCGGCCTGCAGCCGCAGGTGATGGTGGTATCGCCGGCGGTCGGCTGCACCGGCGGGATGAAGATCGCGTCGTTGGTCGACGCCATCCGCGCGTTGCCGGTCCAAGTCGCGCCGCTTTGCGTGAAGGTGACGTTCGGAAGCGTCCGCACGGTGACCTTGCCGCCCTTGCCGACCATGATTCCGCCGTGCTGCAGGATGATCTCGTCGTCCTTCGCGGCGCCGTCGGTCACCGGCAGCCCGAGCTTGCTCTTCTCCGCGCCGAGGGCCTTGTACTTGGTGTACGCCGGCCCGTAAATCGCGTGGGTGCCGGTCTCCGCGGACCAGTAGATCGCCCCTTTGCTGTAGAGCCGCACCTTCGCGCCGCCGGCGATCGACTTCACCGCGCCCGACGCCTTGCCGAGACTCGCGGCGCCGACCATCGTCGCCTTCTCGGCGAACGGGTCGTCCGCCGCGAATGAAACGCTCGCTACCGCCGCGAGCATGGCCGCCATGAACACACGTCTGCTGAACATCGTCCTCTCTCCTTTCTGTTGTCCGTTGGATGCACAACCATACGGACGGCAGGACGGAGCGGATTGGTCAGGGCTCGACGCGCACCAGATCGTCGCCCACCACGATCCGTCCCTTGAACGCCTTCGCCGCGCGCTCGCGGAACGTCTCCGCCGCGCCGGCCGGGATCAGGTGCGTGAGGACGAGCGTCTTCACGCCCGCCTCCGCGGCGAGCTGGCCCGCCTCCTCGGCGCTGGTGTGGTAGCGCATCAGGCGCGCCGCGACTTCGGGCGTGTCGACTTTCAGGAAGTGCTCGGGGAGATACGCCTCGAGGACGAGGACATCCGCGCCCTTCGCGAATTTCACCAGGTTCGGCGTGGGACGCGTGTCGCCCGAGACGACGATCGCGCGACCGCCGCAGTCGAAGCGATAGCCGAACGCCGGCTCGACGGGGCGGTGGTCGACGGCGAAGGCGGTGACGCGCACGCCGTCCTTGTCGTAGACCACGCCCTCGCGCACGACGTGCGGGTCGATCGTCGCGCCGGCGGCGGGGTGCTTCTCCAGCAGGTCGCGGCGGTAGTGGATGTCGTCGCGGAAGAACTCCAGCATTGCCTTCGCCAGCCGCGAGACGCCGGGCGGCCCGTATAGCTCGAGCGGGCGCGTCTTCCGCCCGAACTGCCACGAGGTGTCGAACAGGTCCGGCAGCCCGGCGGTGTGGTCGGAGTGAAAGTGGGTGAGGAAGACCGCCTGCAGGTTGGCGTACTGCAGATCCGTCGCCGCGATGCGCATCGTCGCCCCGCGGCCGGCGTCGACCACGAACCACTGGTCGCCGGCGACGATGGCGGTCGACGGCCCGGCGTGGTTGGCGTCCGGCCGCGGATAGCCGGTACCGAGGAGGATGGCGATGAGGGCACAGGCGGCGCGCATATACTCGATTATCGATGAACCTCGACACTGCATACGACGACGTGAAGGATTTCCACGCCCGCTTCGGCCACCCGGTGCGCGAGGTGCCGACGCTGCTCACCTCCGACCGCGCCGCCGCGCGCGCCGCCTGGATGACGGAGGAAGTGGCGGAGTTCCTCGCCGCGCAGACCATCCCCGACCAGGCCGACGCCATGATCGACCTGATCTACTTCGCCATCGGCACGCTGGTGGAGATGGGCGTGCGGCCGGAGAAGCTCTTCGACATCGTCCACGCCGCGAACATGACCAAGCTTTGGCCGGACGGCAAGCCGCGCTGGCGCGACGACGGCAAGACGGTCAAGCCGCCGACCTGGGTCGACCCGACCGAGGCGCTGCGCGAGGAGATCGAGCGTCAGGCGCGGAAGTAGCGCAGCACCGCGTCGTGCAGCAGTCCGTTGGTCGAGACGCCGCTGCGGCCGTCGGCGCGCGGCTCGCCAGCGAGGTTGGTGAAGCGCCCGCCCGCTTCCTCCACGATCACCTGCAGCGCGGCCATGTCCCACAGCGCCACCTCCGGCTCCACGCAGATCTCCGCGGCGCCTTCGGCGACGAGCATGTGGCCCCAGAAGTCGCCGAAGCCGCGCGCGCGGCCGCAGTCGCCTTCCAGCGCGAGCAGTTGATTGCGCAGGTGATGCTTGGTGAAGGTGGAGATGTCGTCGAAGAGGAACTGCGCCTCGTTCATCTCGGCGATGGATGAGACGCGGATCGGCGCGCCGTTGCAGAACGCTCCCTCGCCGCGCGCCGCCCACCACCGCCGCCCGAGCGCCGGCGAGGAGACGACGCCGACCAGCCCTTCGAGCGCGATGAGTGTGCCGAAGACGGGGATGCCGCGCATGAAGTTCTTGGTGGCGTCGATGGGATCGATGATCCAGCGCCGCTTCGAGTCGCCGCGCGCGCCGAACTCCTCGCCGACGATGCCGTCGTCCGGCCGCTCGCGCTCCAGCACCGCGCGGATGGCGCGCTCCACCGCCTCGTCCGCCTCGGTCACCGGCGTCTGATCCGCCTTCGTCCGCACCGCGAAGGTCGACTGGAAGAAGCGCATGGTGATGGCGTCCGCCGCGTCGGCGAGGGAGAGCGCGAGCTCGAGATCGTTCATGTCACCTCCACGGCCAGCCGCGCCGGCTTCGAGCCGAACTGCGCGAACCAGCCCACGCGATTGGCTACCAGGTCGAGCTCGATCTGGTAGCGGCCCGGCGCGAGCGCGGGCAACGTCATGATCGTCTCCACCGACTCGCCCGGCGCGACGGCGCGCTTGTCGGGCGTCAGATCCGACCAGGCGTGGTCGAGGCGGATCAGCGTGCCGTTGCCGTCGTAGAGGTGGCACCCGAGGTTGACGGCGCCGGGCTCGACGCCGGAGGGGAGCCAGACGGCGCGGCCGCTATTGCGGGCGACCACGCGCACGTGCGTCGGGTCGAGCAGCGTCGCCTCGATGGTGCACGAGAGCGCGCCGGAGTGACGGCTGTCGAGCGGCGACTCGCCGCGCTTGATGAGGAAGAAGTCGCGCACGTCGCGCATGAAGGCGCGCGTCCAGTCCAGCCAGCGCGCGGCGGTCGGCCCGCCGTCGAGCAAATCGTCGTACTGCTCGACGGTGAGGTGGAACGGCGGGACGTTCAGTGCCGCGACGCGCATCTCGCCGAAGCCGGCGGCGAGCGCGGTGTCGCGGATCCAGGCGATGTCGATGTCCGCCTCCACCACACCGTACGTCCGCATCTCGAACTGCGACTGCGCGGTCTGCGAGTGGTGCGGCCCGGGCTCGGCGAAGCCGGCGATGCCGCCCGGTTTGAGGATGCGCGCGAATTCGGCCAGCACCTCCGCGGGATTCGGCGAGTGGTGAAAGGCGTCGAAGCAGACGATGCGGTCGACGCTCTCGTCGGGGAGGTCGATGCGGCGGCCGTCGTACTGCAGGAATTGCGGCGCCGGCTGCGCGCCGACCACCGGCATCCGCTCGTAGAGCGCGCGCGCGATCTGCAGCGCGCTGGCGGAGACATCGCAGACGATCGCCCGGCAGCCGAGCTGCGTCAGGAATCGCGAGAGCCAGCCCGTGCCGCCGCCGAAGTCCACCACCACGTCGCCCGGCGAGAGCCGCAGCCCCTGCAGCAGCACGGCGAGATTGATCAGCATGGCCGGCGCTTCGTCCGCGCGGCTGAACGGCTTGGCCAGGTGGAAGTCCCAGTCCGTCACCGACGCGAAGTACGCCTCGGCGGTGCGATTGAGGTCGTCGATGGAACTGCGGGCGATGAGCTCCTTCACGTCGATGAAGGCGTCGTCGCGCGGCGCTTCGCCCTCGACGCGGCGCGCGATGCGGCGCGTGTAGAGCACCACCGCGTCGGCGTCGCCGTGGCGGGTGAAGACGAGATACGGATCGCTGCAGCCGGCGGCGCGCACCAGCTCGCGGATCTCGCCGATGTCGTACGTGGTGGTCGGGATCAGCGGCGTGTCGAGCGGCTTGCGCCGCGCGAGGTTGACCAGCGCGTTGACGCCGGGAATCGCGCCGCGCACGCGGTCCAGCGGTTTCGCGCGCCGCCGGAACGGTACCTGGGCCACGAGCACGCCGCCGTCGTCGAGGCGGTCGAGGAGCTCGCGCATCAGCGCCAGTCCGCGCGCGCGGGGAAGCCGCTGCAGGACGAGGTAGCAGGTGATGAGGTCGAACTTGCCGGTGAGCGCGCCGGGCTGGCAGTAGGTGATGTTCCGCGCGCGCGGCGCGGCTTCGAGCATCGAGGGCGATACGTCGACGGCGGTGACGTGCTCCGCGCGCTGCGCCAGCGGCACCGCCAGCCGCCCGATGCCGCAGCCGTACTCGAGCACGCGGCGCGGCTCGAAGCCGACCACCACCCGCTGCCGCGCGATGTCGAACATCTCCGCCACGTCGCGCTCGCCGCTGGCCCAGAACTCGCGCTCCGCTTCTGCCGTTCGATTGGCGGAGAGATAGCGCGCGTCGGTTACGATGGTGAAGTACGGTTCACGGCGGATGAAGGCTTCGCTCGGGATCATGAAGGCCGCGGCGATTGTATGCGCGCTGGTCGCTCTCACCGCCGGCGCGGATGACCGCGTACTGCGCTGGGGCGGCGACTCCGAAGGCGGCGCTCCGTTCGTGGAGGCCGACCCGAACAATCCCTCGGTCGTGCGCGGTTTCGATGTCGAGGTGGCGGAGGAGATCGCCAAGGGACTCGGGCGGCGCGCGGAGTTCGTGCAGGTCGCCTTCGCCGACATCGACCAGTCGGTGCAGCGCGGCGACTTCGTCATCGGCATGAGCGGCGTGGAGGACACGCCCGCCCGCCGCGCCATGCTCGCCGCGACCATTCCCTACTTTCAGTTCCACGAGGTGCTGACCGTCCGCGACGCCGACCGCGGCAAGTTCACCAGCCTCGCCGCGTTGCGCGGGCGGCGCGTCGGCACGCTCGGCGGGACCATTGCCTACGAGCTGCTGCTGGCCGCGCAGAAGAGTGACGGCGTCCTCCCGGTCTCCTACGACGACGACGTCCATCCCTACAGCGACCTGCAGCAGGGACGGCTCGACGCGGTGCTGCTCGACAACGTCATCGCCGCGCGCTCCACGCGCCGCACTCCCGGGCTCTACACCGAGCCGCGGCCGGTCGCCACCAGCCACTACATCGGCGTCCTGGCGCGCGAGAACACGGTGATGCGCGATCGCGTGAACGAGATCCTCCGCGCGCGGATGCGCGACGGCACGCTGGAGCGCATCTATCGGAAGTGGGGAATCTGGGACGAGTACCAGACGCCGTTCTTCGCCTCGCAGTGGAGCGGCGGGCTTCAGCCCGCCGACGGCGGCCTGAAGGCCGCCGCTCCACCACGCCCGTCGCTGCTCGCCGCCACGAAGGCCTACTTCCCCGCGCTCCTGCGAGCGAGCCTCATCACCATCGTCCTCTCCTGCCTGGCCATGGCCCTCGCGGTCGTCGCGGGCGTGCTCATCGCCAGCGGCCGCGTCTACGGCGCGAAGCCGGTGCGCGCGCTGCTGACCATCTACGTCGAGGTCGTCCGCGGCACGCCGGTGCTGCTGCAGCTCTTCGTCCTCTATTACGGCCTCTCGGCGGTCATCAAGCTGCCGGCCTTCATCGCCGCGCTGCTCGGCCTCGGGCTCAACTACGCCGCGTACGAGAGCGAGATCTATCGCGGCGCGCTGGAGGCGGTATCGCGCGGACAGCTCGAAGCGGCGCGCACCCTTGGTTTGACCGAGGGACAGGTGCTGCGGCTGGTGCGCGGTCCGCAGGCGTTCCGGCTGGCGCTGGCGCCGATGACCAACGACTTCGTGGCGCTGCTGAAGGACTCGTCGCTGGTCTCGGTGATCACGGTGATCGAGCTGACCAAGCAGACGGCGATCTTTGCCGCGAACATCGGCAGCTGGGTGATCCCGGGGATCCTCTGCGCGGCGCTCTATCTCCTCCTCTCGCTGCCGCTGTCGCGGCTGGCGGGATGGCTGGAGACGCGGTGGAGGATGGGGACGGAGTGACGCACGTCCTGGCCGTCGACGACCTCCGCCTCAACCGCGGCAACCGCGAGATCCTGCGCGGCGTGAACCTCCGTGTGGCGCCCGGCGAGCTGGTGGCGCTGATGGGACTCTCCGGCGGCGGGAAGACGACGGTGCTGCGCTGCGTGGCGGCGCTGGAGCCGTTCGACGGCGGCGCCATCGACGTCGGCGGCGTGGCGCTGAAGCCCGGCCCGCTGCCGCCGCGCGGCGTGGTGCGCGAGCTGCGCACGCGCGTCGGCATGGTCTTCCAGCTCCACTATCTCTTCGAGCATCTCAGCGTGATGGAGAACGTCACGCTGGCGCCGACGCACGTCGCGGGCGTGTCCCGCGCCGCCGCCGAGCGACGCGCGCTCGAGCTCCTCGAATCCCTCGGCGTCGCGCACCGGCGCAACGCGCTGCCGCGCGAGCTCTCCGGCGGCGAGGCGCAGCGCGTGGCCATCGCCCGCGCCATGGCCATGGAGCCGCCGCTGCTGCTGATGGACGAGCCGACCGCGTCGCTCGACCCGGCGCGCCGCGGCGAGCTGGGACAGACGCTGGTCGAGCTGACGCGCGGCGGCCGCACCCTGATCGTCACCACGCACGACGACGACTTCGCCCGCGACTTCGCCACCCGCGCCGTCATCCTCTCCGAGGGGGAAGTGGTGGAAGAGGGCGCCGCACGCGAGGTGCTGACCAACCCGCAGCACGCGGCGACCCGGCGCCTCCTGCAGCACGAGGCGGTCTAGCGAGTGTGGCACGGCTCGATCTTTAGTGTCCTTCTCCCCTCTCTGAGGGGAGAAGGTGCCGAAGGCGGATGAGGGGAGCTTCAGATAAGCGCGGCACGGCCCCTCACCCGGCCCTTCGCTACGCTCAGGGCCACCCTCTCCCCGCTTTCG
>Ga0157377_10000126_pt1 | contig 49710 bp, 52 predicted proteins | sample M55metaG_FD_121116 | JGI IMG/M metagenome (GOLD analysis project Ga0157377, IMG submission 121116) | Miscanthus rhizosphere microbial communities from Kellogg Biological Station, Michigan, USA - M5-5 metaG | ecosystem: Host-associated > Plants > Roots > Rhizosphere > Soil | place: USA: Michigan...
GCCACCAGCCACCAGCTCCTGTAAGCAGCACGGCCATGCTCACGTCCAAAGGGCAATCATGAAGAGCCTGGGCGTGACCATCCTGATCACGTGCGTGTTTCCGGTTGCGGTCGTCGCGAGCACCGCCCTGACGTGGATTCGCGGCTCGTCGGTCAAAGTCGAGCAAATGATCGGCGACTGCGACTACACATCGCAGGCCGCCACCGGTCAATGCAAGCCGACCACGAGCCGAACCTCGACACGCGCCAACCTTCTCGGCACCGACCTCGGCGCGTCGTTCGAGTCGCAGGGAAACCTCATCTTCCTTTTCGGCGACAGCATCGGCCCGGCCGAGAATTACTTTGCCTCGGACACCATGGCGTCGAGCACGAGCACCGATCCGGCCCACGGTCTCTTTCTCGACGTCTTCACCAAGACCGACGGCACGCCTTTCTTCGTGCGCGTGCCGGGGGTCAGGCTGGGCGGGAACGAAGTCCCCAACGCCGGGATCCATCTGGACAAGGGGACGTTCATCGTGTGCAACAGCGGCATGGACAGGAATCTCCCGACGCCGGACATCAACGCCTACTCGGTGCTGACGCGGTTTGACGAGACGGCGCGGACGTTCACGCTGTTGCGCACCATCTCGACCAGGCCGAACGGGAAATTCATCACCCCTTCGCTGCATGCGTCGGGGAGCGACGTGATGATGTTCGGGCTCGGAGCGTACCGCGCCAGTGACGTCTACCTGGCCACGATTCCCGCGAGCAGTTTCGACACCGGCGCCGGCACGCGATACTTCGCCGGCCTGGTGAACGGGCAGCCGGCGTGGTCGGGCTCCGAATCAGCCGCGGTCCCGGTGGTGGCGGAGAAGGGTGGCCCGGGCATCGGTAATGTTTCCGTCATCCACTCGCCGGCCTTGGGTCTCTGGCTGATGACGTACGACGGCGGCCGCCAGTCGCCGTCGACGGCCGGCGTCTATTTCACCTACGCGAAGGATCCGTGGGGTCCATGGGCCGAGCCTCAGCTCATCTTCAATCAGAGACGCGACGGCGCGAACGGCAAGTTCGTGCACGATCCCAGCGTCACGCCAAACGACGGCCTGAACGGCCCGACCATCGGCGGCAACGACCCCCGCACCACTCCGGGCGGCGTGTACGCGCCATACATGATCGAGCGCTTCACGCGCGTGTCCGGCAGCACGCTGTCGATCTACTACGCGCTCTCGACGTGGAACCCGTACACGATCGTCTTGATGCGGGCCGATCTCACGATCGCGCCGGCGGCCGCGCGGGCGAGGGCGGTGCGACACTGAGCGGAGGCAAAGGGACTTGTGAAGCGCCGCTATAGTTTGTCAGTTGCCGGAGGATTACCGTGCTCCGCTAGAAACTGACGCAGCGCAGCATTTACCGATGCGGCGTCTGTAAAGACCTCTGCGATATCCGGATCGAGCAACACTACGTTCGAGCCCTTCTTGGCCCGTTCGTAGTACTTACCGCGGACACCGCCACGAAGGTCGTACTCCGGTCTCATCTCGTCGTCTTCAGGTTTGTCATTCGCCATTTTCATATGTGTAGCGTTCCGCCGTTGTTGTATGTCTGGCGTTTATGATGCGGATGTGATCGTCGTCTTCTTCCGTGTGCGCAACGATGAGCAACTCGCCTTGAGCCGAGTAGCCGATCGGGCGTCCGAGGTTCCGCGGCAGACGACCAGAATTCTATTGCCTCCGATTTATCACCCGTCCGAACTTGCGTCCATAAATCGCCACGCGAATAGCGGGACGGCAATGGCGACCGCGACGCCGATGACGATTCCGAGCGTCGGAATCGGCGCGCTGAAGGGGGTGCCGTGGGCGAAGAAGGCGATGTAGCTGCCGGCGGCCGCGAAGAGGAACACGATGAATGGCGCGCCGATTACAACGTATAGGATGACCCAGAGGATGACGACGCCTGGCTCGGGAGTGCTCCGCCGTGGCGACGCAGAAGGGCCCGACACAATCGTCGGCACATGCGTATCGACGAAACCGCAGTACGCGGCCCAGTCGAGAATGCGGTCGATGCTGGTTCTCGCACGCCGCAGGTCCGAGGGCGATACTGGCTCATTGTGCACGGCGCGATTGCCGCTCGTGCGCACATCGTGCATCCGCTCGAGCACTTCCTTTGGCACGACGGCGATGAATCGGACGTCGTCCATTAGATTGCTCAGGGCCGCGTCAGGTGGCAACGGGTATCGCGCGAGTTGCACGAATGCACGCTGCACCGTTCGTTCGAGGACGATGCGGAGATACATCAGCGCCGCGCGAGGATCATTCGTGTAGCGCTCCGCAGCGTCGAGTTCGCTCGCGAACTCGGGATAGACGCGGTTCATGAGACAAGTATATCGGTGCGATCTAGCGGTTCGCGGCCTCCCTTATGGCCTCGCAGCACACCTTAGGCGCATACGTTCGATGCGTGTCTAGCGGCGGCAGCGTACGCGATGGTGGGCCGGCCTAACGCATGTTGAGTGGGACCGAGCTGCCGGGGAGCACGCGTACCTGCGCACCGCGCCTGCAACGGCGCGGCACGGCCGGTGCGCACGTGCAGCGCGAGGGCGTGACAGTGCGGCGCGGCAGTGTGCACGTGCAGCGCGGGGGTGTGACGGTGCAGCGCGGCAGTGTGCACGTGCAGCGCGGGGGTGTGACGGTGCAGCGCGGCAGCGGTGCACGTGCAGCGCAGGGGCGTGGACAGTGCAGCGCGGGGATGTGACGGCGCAGCGCGGCTGGGGTGCATGTGCAGCGCGGGGGTGTGACAGTGCAGCGCGGCAGCGGTGCACGTGCAGCGCAGGGGTGTGACGGTGCAGCGCGGCAGTGTGCACGTGCAGCGCGGGGGTTGGACGTCGACCCACGTCCACCGGAGAGGACAGCGCGAGCTCGTAGCAGGTAGCCGCTGCCGGCTACCTGCTACTCGCTGCCAGCTAACTATTGCACGTGCAGGTTGTTGACGACCTGCTTCACGCCGTTGACGCTCTTCACGGCTTCGACGATCTTGTCGATGTCGGACTGGCTGGCCGCGTGGCCGCTCAGCGTCACGATGGAGTGATCGTCCACCGTCACTTCGATGGCGAACGTCTTCTCGGGGACGGTCTGGGCGATCTTGCCGCGCACGTCGGCTTCCATCGTCTTGGCGTCCATCGAGGACGGGGTCACGGTGTTCATGGAGCCGCACGCCACGCCGAACAGCACGAGGAAAACGGCCAGGGGTGAGAGTCTGCGAATCATTGTTGAAACCTCCTTCTTTCGCGGGAGGAAAGAGCAATGAACAGGCCAGACGGTATATACCGAAAGATTCCACACTTCAGTAATAAACCTGTAGTTCTTCGAACTCTGCCGTGCTAACCTGCCTGGCGGTCCGATGCCTCTCCTCACCATTCGACTCTTCGGCGATTTTTCCGTCTCCGATCACCGCGGAAACACGCTGACCATCGGCAATCAGCGGACTCAGGCGCTCATCGCCTGGCTGGCCCTGCACCTCTCCGACGTCACGCCGCTGCGCGAGTTTTCGGTGCAGTTCGGCGAGGCCGACGCCAAGGCGCTGGCCCGCGATCTCCGCTACGCCATGCGCTTCATCGCCAGCGACGCCATGGTGGGCGAGGGCGAGTCGCTGCGCTTTAACCGCCACGCGGTCGAGGTCGACACGGCGCGCTTCGACGCGCTCGTCGCCTCCACCGCGGTCAACGCCGTGCGCGAGGCGGTCGAGCTCTACCGCGGCCCGCTGCTGGACAACTTCACCGCCGACATCCCCGGCTTCGACCAGTGGCTGGCCGAGCAGCGCCTCCGCTACTGGCGCACCGCGCTGTCGACCATGGGCAAGCTGCTCGCCGCGCAGGTGAAGGCGGGATGGTGGGAGAGCGCCGTGGAGACCGCCAGCCGGCTGCTGGCGCTCGACCCGACGCAGGAAGTGGTCCACCGGACGCTGATGCGCCTGCAGCTGGAGCAGGGGCGGCCCGACTCCGCGCTGCGCCGCTACCAGGAGTGCGCCGACATCCTCCGCCGCGAGTTCCAGCGCGAGCCGAGCTCCGACACCGAGCGCGTGCGCGACGAGATCATCGCCGCGCTGGAGCGCGCGCCGGCGCCGCGCGACGTCTTCCTCAAGCCGCTCGACCGCCCGGTGCTGATCCTGCTGGTGGAGGACGACGCGGTGTCGTCCGCGCTGATCGAAGGGTTCCTCGGCGAGGCGGGATACGAGGTGGTCACCGTGATCGACGGCGCCGACGCGCTGCTGGAGATCGGCCGGCGCGCCTTCGACCTGCTCGTGCTCGACGTCAACGTGCCGACGCTCTCCGGCCTCAAGCTGTTCGAGATCATGATCCAGAAGGGGATGGAGACGCCGGCGATCTTCGTCACCGGCACCGCCGGCCCCGAGGTCGAGGCGCGCAGCCTGGAGATCGGCGCGTCGGACTTCCTTCGCAAGCCGATCCGCAAAGAGACCCTCCTTCCGCGCGTCCGCGCCATCCTGCAGCGGCGCGAGCGCGTCCGCAGCAGCAGGTGAGCGACCTCCGGACGGGAACCGGCCCGATCCAGCGCCTCAAGGAAGAGCGCGCGCGGCAGCTCAACGCCGTGCAGATCCCCATCCTCCGCGTCATCGGCTCCGCCTTCATCTCCGCCGGCGTTTTCCTCAACAACCGCTACGTGCTCGACCTCTCGTCGCTGGTGCCGTGGGTGACCATCACCATCATCCTGGCGGCGTACTGCGCCGCGTCGTGGGTGATCCTGGCCACGTGGTATGGGAACGTGCGGCTGAACCTGGCGCTGGCCTTCCTGGTGGTCGACGTGCCGATCTGGACGCTGGCGCTCTACTTCTCCGGCGCGGAGCAGAGCTGGATGTTCTTCATCCTCTTCATGCGCGTGGCCGACCAGACGCAGTCGTCGTTCGCGCGCTGTTTCGCCTTCACCGCGCTGGGGACGCTGTCGTACGCGGCGATGATCGGCTGGGTGGTGCTGGTCGACCACCGCGCGCTGCTGACCAGCGCCGCCACCATCAAGCTGGTCTTCATCTTCTTCGGCGGGGTGTACATCTCGCTCACCGCGCGCGCCTCGGAGAAGCGCCGGGGCAACCTGGCCAACGCGGTGCGGATGGCGCGCGAGCTGGTGCGCCAGCTCGAGCTGCAGTCGGCGCAGCTGCGCGAGGCGCGCGGCCGCGCCGAGGAGGCCAGCGCGGCCAAGAGCGAGTTCCTGGCCAACATGTCGCACGAGATGCGCACGCCGCTGCACGGCATCCTCGGCATGCTGCAGCTGCTCATCGAGAGCGAGACGCTCCCCGACCGCGTGCGCCAGCTGGAGATGGCCCGCCGCTCCGCCGAGTCGCTGCTGGCCACCATCGGCGACATCCTCGACTTCTCCAAGATCGAGGCGCGCAGGCTGGATCTCGAGCCGGTCTACTTCTCCCTGCGCGAGCTGGTCACCGACACGGTCAAGGCGCTCGGCGTCACCGCCGCGGAGAAGAACCTGCCGCTCGCCGTCGCCGTGGCGCCCGAGGTCCCCGATCGCGTCTGGGGCGACCCGCTCCGCCTGCGGCAGGTGATCGTCAACCTGGTCGGCAACGCGCTGAAGTTCACCAACGCCGGCGAGGTGGTGATGCGCGTGACCTGCACGGAGATCCGCCAGGCCGACGCCACCCTCGCCTTCGAGGTGCGCGACACCGGCATCGGCATCGAGCCGCGCATGCGCGCCGCGATCTTCACGCCGTTCGCGCAGGCGGACACCTCGCATTCGCGGCGCTACGGCGGCACCGGCCTCGGCCTGGCCATCGCCTCGCGCATCATCGACACCATGGCCGGCGAGATGACGGTGGAGAGCGAGGTGGGGAAGGGGAGCGTCTTCCGCTTCGCCGTGACTTTCCCCTGCGAGCCCGGCTCCACCGCGCCGCGGCCGGCGTGGGAAGCGCGGCTGGCCGGGCTGCGCGTGCTGGTGGTGGAGCCGCAGGCGACCTCGCGCGGCATCCTGGCCGAAATCCTCCGCGCGCACCGCGTGCAATGCGACGCGTACGCCTCGCTCGGCGACGTCGGGGAAGGATCGCTGCACCAGACCTACTCCTGCATCGTGGCCGATGCGCCGATCGTCGGCGCGATGATCCCGGTGGTGCGCATCGCCTCACCGTTGACCACGGCGACGGAGGTCGGCGTGACGGTGACGCGTCCGGTCGGCGAGCGCGAGCTGCTCGACGCCATCGGCATCGCCCTCGGCCTGACCGAGCGCGGCCTGGCCTTCACCCTCGAGCGCCGCGCCGACGCCGAGGGGATGCTGCACGTGCTGGTGGTCGACGATCACCCCGTGAACCAGGAGTTCGCCATCGAGGCGCTCCGCCGCCTCGGACACCGCGTGACCTCCGCCTCGAACGGCGAGGAAGCGCTGCGCGCCCTGGCGCGGACCAGGTTCGACCTGGTGCTGCTCGACGTGCAGATGCCCGGCGTCGACGGCCTCGAGGTGGCCCGCCGCTTCCGCGACTCGGAGAGCGGCGCGCGCACGCCGATCGTGGCGCTCACCGCGCACACCACGCGCGAGATGCGCGACCGCTGCCTCGCCGCCGGATTCGACTCGGTGTTGCCGAAGCCGGTCAGCCAGCCGGCGCTCGCCGCCGTGCTGCGCGGCGCCGAGGCGCCCGCCTCGCCGCCGCCGGACGAGCCGGACATCCTCTCCGCCGTCGGCGGCAACATGAAGCTCCTGGCGCGCGTGCGCGAGGCCTTCGTCGAACAGACCCCGCGCCTGATGCAGGGCATCCGCGACGCCATCGCCGCCCGCGATGCGAAGTCGATCTACGAGAAGGCGCACACCATGAAGGGGGCGGTGAGCAACTTCGGCGTCGCCGGCGCGGTGCAGGCCGCCAGCGAGATCGAGCGCGCCGGCCGCGAGAGCGCCATCGACCGCGCCGCGGAGCTGCTCCCGCTGCTGGAGGCGAAGGTGCGCGACCTGGAAGAGCGGCTGGAAGAGGCGCTCGGCGCGCGGAGCTAGGGCGGGGCATGGCGAGAGCCCTTCTCCCCGCTTGCGGGGAGAAGGGGTGGCGCCTCGTCCCCTCACCCGGCGCTTCGCGCCACCCTCTCCCCGCAAAGCGGGGCGAGGGCCACTCGGCACGCTCATGGCGAGAGCCCTTCTCCCCGCTTGCGGGGAGAAGGTGCCGCGAAGCGGCGGATGAGGGGCTGGTTCGAGTCCTCCCGCCTAAGCCAAATTCCTTCAGGCTCGAGGGTGGAGCAAGCGATGCGCAGGTTGGGCAAGTGATGCGCAGGGCTGGGACAACGATGTCCCAGGGTGGTGCAAGCGATGCGCAGGGTTGGGACATTGATGTCCCAGGGTGGTGCAAGCGATGCGCAAGGCTGGGACATCGATGCCCAAGGGTGGGACAACGATGTCCCAGGGTGGTGCAAGCAATGCGCAGGGGTGGGGCAAGCGAAGTACAGCCCGGCGAACCCTTTTGTCATCAACCACTTCCGGTCATCGCGCTTCCGGATGGGAGGTTGCGAGGTCTCGCGGTGCTCCGCCTCGCGACCGTCCGCAACCGTCATGCTCGAAGCGTCGCCATGCACTGTGGGGTGACATTCGTGTCCACCATGTCCTCGGACACCTCGGCGCCCTGGGGGACGGCGACGTTCGTCCCCACCGCGGTGATCCGTCCCTGATCGAAGACCACCGTCGCGTTGGGCACGACGCGCACGCCGTCGAAAAGGCGAACGTTGCGGATGGCGGTGGCGGCGTGGGCGGAGACCGCGACGAGGACCAGGACAGCAAGCGCGAGGCGTTTAAACACCGTCTTCCACTCCCTTCAGATAGAACGACAGCGACTCGAGGTTGATGCGCAGGTCGACGCTCTTCACCTTCACGCGGTCATGCGTGCGGATCTGGATGGGGGCGAAATTGAGGATGGCGTTCACGCCGGCGTCGACCAGGTCGTCGTACACCTGCTGCGCGGAGTCGATCGGCACGGCGATGATGGCGATGTCGACGCCGCGGGTGCGGATGATGGAGGCGAGGTCGTCGTACGGGAGGACGGGGATGCCGCTGCGGGAGGAGCGGCCCGACTTCTCGCGGTCGGTGTCGACCAGCGCCACGATGCGGAAGCCGTTCTCGTTGAAGCCGCGGTAGTCGGCCAGCGCCATGCCGAGGTTGCCGGCGCCGACGATGAGGAGGTTGCGCGTCCGGTCGATGCCGAGCGTCCGCACCAGCTGCTCCTTCAGCCGCGCCACGTTGTAGCCGACGCCGCGCGTGCCGAAGTCGCCGAAGCAGGCCAGGTCCTTCCGGATCTGCGCGGAGTTGAGGTGGAAGCGCGAGGCCAGCTCGGCGGAGGAAACGGTCTCCTGGTTGATCGACTCCAGGTAGGTCAGGCAGCGCAGGTAGACCGACAGGCGGCCGGTGGTGAGCTCGGAGACCGCCTCATTGCTGGCCATGACTCACGGGACGAGCGACCGCGCCGCCGCGCCGGCGATGGCGAACAGCGGCGTGGGATTGACGCCGATGAAGATGATGCCGAGGACGGCGATGGCCAGCGCGCTGGTGGCGAAGACGCTCCCCACCGGCACCATGTCCGCCGCCGGCGCTTCCTTCATGTAGAGGTAGTAGACGACGCGGAGGTAGTAGTAGACCGAGACGATGCTGGTGATGATGCCGATGATGGCGATGGTGGTGTGGCCGGCGTCGATGGCGGTCTTGAAGATGAAGAACTTGGCGATGAAGCCGGCGGTGGGCGGGAGCCCGGCCAGCGAGAACATGCAGACCATCAGCGCGGCGCCGGCGAAGGGGCGGCGGAAGCCGAGGCCGGCGATGTCGTCGAGCGTCTGCGGGTCGTTCTGGTTCTTGGCCAGCATGGAGACCACGCCGAAGGCGCCGATGTTCATCAGCGCGTAGGTCACGGCGTAGACGGCGATGGCGGCGACCGACTCGGTGCCTCCGGAGATGAGGGCGATGAGCATGTAGCCGACGTGCGCGATGCCGGAGTAGGCCAGCATCCGCTTGAGGTCGCGCTGCGCGATGGCCACCGCGTTGCCGACGATCATGGAGAGGATGGAGAGCGCGGCCACCATCTTCAGCCACGAGGCCTGCTGCAGGACCGGCGTCATGGCGCCGAAGATGCGGATCAGGGCGATGAGCGTGGCCGCCTTCGGCGCGACGGAGAGCCAGCCGGCCACCGGCGACGGCGCGCCCTGGTAGACGTCGGGCGCCCAGCCGTGGAACGGCGCCACGGCGAGCTTGAAGCCGAGGCCCGCCATCAGCAGGACGAAGGCGACGGTCAGCAGCGGGTTGGAGGCGTCGCCGCGCGCGAACCAGCGCGACATCTCGGCGAAGTTCGTCGACTGCGTCGCGCCGTAGAAGAGCGCCGTGCCGTAGAGGATGAACCCCGTGGCGAACGCTCCCATCAGGAAGTACTTCAGGCTGGCCTCGTTCGACACCGCGATGCGGCGGTGGAATCCGACCAGGATGAAGATGCAGATGGAGAGCAGCTCCAGGCCGAGGATGACCACCAGGAGGTCGAGCCCCTTGGCCATCATCATCATGCCGACCGTGGCCCACATCAGCAGCGCGTAGAACTCGCCGCTCTGCAGCTTCTCGCGGTCGAGGTAGTCGGCGGCCAGCAGCGCGCAGAGGATCGCCGCCAGCAGAAAGACGATGTCGAAGAGCCGCGTGATGTTGCTGATCTGGTAGGTGCCGGAAAAGTAGGTGCCGCCGTCGACGAACAGCTCCGACCAGAAGGCGGCCAGGAAGTCGATCACCGCCAGCGGCGCGATGATGGCGCGCGCACGCGGCACGAAGACGTCGATCAGGATCAGCATCATCCCGGCCGCGCAGAGAATCAGCTCGGGGAGGATGGCGGTGAGCCAGTCCGAATCGAGGGGGATGAGCGGCGTCATGGCCGGACCTCCGGGCGAGCGGCGGGCAGCGAGCGGCGAGCAGGAACATCGGCGGCGGCCACCTGCTCGCTGCTCGCCGCTCGCTGCTCGCCGCGAGCCAGCACGGCCTCGCCCTTTTCACGGCCCCGCTCCACCACCGACAGCAGCTGCTCCACCGAGGGAGTCATCTTGCGGAGGAAGGTGTTCGGGTGCACGCCGATCCAGACCATCAGCACCACCAGCGGCACCATGGCCGCGAATTCGTTCCAGGCGATCTCGGGGATGTTGCGGTTCTCCTCGTTCGTGATCGGGCCGAAGAAGACGCGCTGCACCAGCCAGAGGAGGTAGATGGCGGCGAGGATGACGCCGGTGGCGGCGATGATCGCCGCCTTCGGCTGCGTCTTGAACGAGCCGGAGAGGATCAGGAACTCGCCGACGAAGCCGTTCAGTCCAGGCAATCCAACGGATGAGAGCATGGAGATGATGAAGAGCGTGGCGTAAACCGGCATGGTGCGGGCGATGCCGCCGTAGTCGGCGAGCATGCGCGTGTGGCGCCGCTCGTAGATCACGCCGACCAGCAGGAAGAGCGCGCCGGTCGACAGCCCGTGGTTGACCATCTGCAGGATGGAGCCCTCGATGGCGGTCTGGTTCAGGGCGAAGATGCCGAGGACGCAGAAGCCGAGGTGCGAGACCGAGGAGTAGGCCACCAGCTTCTTCATGTCCGGCTGCACCCACGCCACCAGCGCGCCGTACACGATGCCGATCACGCTCAACGCAATCAGCAGCGGCGCGTATTTAGCCGTGGCCTCGGGGAAGAACGGAAGGACGAAGCGGAGGAAGCCGTACGTCCCCATCTTCAGCATCACGCCGGCCAGGATGATGGAGCCGCCGGTCGGCGCCTCCACGTGCGCGTCCGGCAGCCAGGTGTGCAGCGGAAAGAGCGGCACCTTGATGGCGAAGGCCAGGGCGAAGGCGAAGAAGAGCACCGCCTGCATCGCCGCGGTCAGCGGCGTGCCGTACAGCTCGTGGATGGCGAAGGTGGTCACGCCGGTGGCGTGCGCGTGGCGGAAGACGAGGTAGATGATGCCGAGCAGCATCAGCAGCGAGCCGGCGATGGTGAAGAGGAAGAACTTGATGGCGGCGTAGATGCGGTTCGCGCCGCCCCAGACGCCGATCACCAGGTACATCGGCAGCAGCGTCAGCTCGAAGAAGATGTAGAAGAGGAGAAGGTCGGCGGCGAGGAAGACGCCGATCATCGCCGCCTCCATCACCAGGAAGGCGATGACGTACTCCTTCGGATGCTTGTGGATGGTGTTCCAGGAGGCGAGGAAGACCACCGGCGTGAGGAGGGTGGTGAGCAGCACCAGCCAGAGCGAGATGCCGTCGACGCCGAGCGCGTAGGTGATGCCCCATTGCGGGATCCACGAATGCGCCTCGACCAGCTGCAGCCCCGCCACCCCCTCGCGGAAGCCGCCGAGGATGCCGAGCGAGGCGACGAAGGTGGCCACCGACGCGAGCAGACCGAGGCCCTTGATGGCGGTGGCCGCCGTGCGGGGGAAGAAGAGCAGCAGCGCCGCCGCGGCCATCGGGAGCCAGAGAGTGATGGAGAGGACGCTGCTCATGCTGGTGCACCAGCGAGCAGCGAGCGGCGAGCAGCGAGCAGGGACGGGGGAGCCTGCTCGCCGCTCGCTGCCCGCTGCCCGCTTTTTATGCGAATACACATAGGAAAACGATGACCCCCACAAAAAACATCAGCGCGTAGTTGCGGACGTTGCCGGTCTGGAAGAAGCGGAGGAGGTCGCCGGCCAAGGCGACGAGGTAGGCGCCGAGGGAGAGGGTGCCGTCGATGGCCATGTCGACGCCGCGCCAGAGGAACTGCGACGTCTTCTCCAGCGGGCTGACGATGACCTTCTCGTACAGCTCATCGACGTACCACTTGTTCTCCAGCGCGCGCGCCAGCCCCGGCGAGCGCTCGGCGAAGGCGGCGTCGGCCGCCGGGCCGCGCTTGTAGAAGCGCTGGTAGGCCATCCAGGTCCCGAGGGCCGCCACCACGGTGGCCACGCCCATCAGCACGTACTCGTTATGGATGGCGAACTCCGCCTCGGAATCGCCGATGCGCGGGTAGATCGGCTCCAGCCAGTGCGCCAGGTTGTGGTGCCACACCAGCGCGATGCCGCCGACTGTGGACAGCGCCGCCAGCACGATCAGCGGCACGGTCATCGTCCAGGGGCTCTCGTGCAGGTGATGCTCCTGCTCGTGCGTCCCGCGGAAGCTGCCGAAGAAGGTCAGGAAGACCAGCCGGAACATGTAGTAAGCGGTGCAGAGCGCGGCGACGGTGCCCAGTCCCCAGATGGCGTAGCGCGCCGGCGCGGCGATGTACGGCGACGACAGCGCGGAGCCGAGGATCTCATCCTTGGAGAAGAAGCCGGCGAACGGCGGGAAGCCGGCGATGGCGATGGTGGCGATGAGGAACGTCCAGTAGGTGATGGGGATCTTCGACTTCAGCCCGCCCATCCGCCGAATATCCTGTTCGCCGCTCATGGCGTGGATCACCGAGCCCGATCCGAGGAAGAGGCAGGCCTTGAAGAAGGCGTGGGTGACGAGGTGGAAGACGCCCGCGGTGTAGGCGCCGACGCCCACGCCGATGAACATGAAGCCGAGCTGCGAGACGGTGGAGTAGGCGAGGACTTTCTTGATGTCCCACTGCCGGATGCCGATGGTGGCGGCGAAGAGCGCGGTCAGCGCGCCGACGACGGCCACGACCAGCATGGCGTCCGGCGCCTGGCGGAACAGCGCGTTCGAGCGCGCCACCATGTAGACGCCGGCGGTGACCATGGTCGCGGCGTGGATGAGCGCGGAGACCGGCGTGGGGCCGGCCATGGCGTCCGGCAGCCAGACGTAGAGCGGGATCTGCGCGCTCTTGCCCGCCGCGCCGAGGAAGAGCAGCAGGCAGATGGCGGTGGGGAGCCAGTTGTCGATCCCGCCGCCGGCGGCGATCTGCGTCACCTTCGCGTAGTCGACCGTGCCGAAGTACGCGAACATCAGGAACATGGCGATCAGGAAGCCGAAGTCGCCGATGCGGTTGACGACGAAGGCCTTCTTGCCGGCGGCCGGCGCGTAGTCGGTCTGGTAGTAGAAGCCGATCAGGAGGTAGGAGCAGAGCCCGACCCCTTCCCACCCGACGAACATCAAGAGGTAGCTGCTGCCGAGGATCAGCACCAGCATCTCGGAGAGGAAGAGATTGAGGTACGCGAAGTAGCGCCAGTACCCTTCCTCGTGCGCCATGTAGCCGACCGAGTAGAGGTGGATGAGGAAGCCGACCCAGGTGACCACCATCAGCATGACCACGCTGAGGGGGTCGAGCTGGAAGGCGAGGTCGGCGCCGATGTTCCCCGAGGCGATCCAGCTGTAGACGAGGTTGACGAAGCGCTCGCCGTGCGGATGGGCGGCGCGGTATTCGAAGACGGCGATGGTGCCGGCCACCGCGGCGCCGCCGGAGGCGAGGAGCGCCACGGCGGTGACGAACTTCTTGCCGAGGCGGGAGCCGAGCAGGCCGTTCAGCAGGAAGCCCGCGAACGGCAGCAGGGGGATCAGCCAGAGTTTGTCTAACATCAGCAGGGGTCCTGAGTCCTACGTGCTGTGTCCTGCGTTTCTAGCACGCAGGACACAGCACGTAGGACCCAGGACTGGTTCTCCTCACATCCTTGCGATGCGAGGAGATCCCCGCAACGCTTATCGTCCTTCTCGAACCCGGTCCTGGTAGTCGTCCGAAGAGGCCGGATCGAGCTCCCACCGGTGTTTGTCGCGTTCCCGTTCCTTCTCGCCGACCTTCAGCTCCTCGTCGTCGGCGTACTGAATCCCGATCGCCCCGGCGTTCTCTTCCACGTTGTTCTGCCCCGGCGTCGGCATGCTGCCGGACACCGCCTCGTCGCCCTGCGACTCGGCCATGTCCCACTGCGCGTCGATGTCGCCGCCCGAGAGCGTGGGGTCGACGTTGGGGTTCTCCCGCAGCCGCTGAGCCAGCTTCTCCGATCCGGCCGATACGTCCGGCACCGGCGGCTCGATGCGGTCATCGATGCCGTCCCGGTTCCGGTCGACGCGCTCGTTTTCTCTCCAGTCAATGAGCTTCTCGGTCTTGTCCATCTTCAGCTCCTTGCGGGCTGAAGATTGCGACCTTTACGCCAGTTACCACCTCATCAGATTCGCTTCATCCACGTCGATCGTTTCCCGGTGGTGGAACAACGAGATGAAGATGGCGAGCCCGACCGCCGCTTCGGCGGCCGCGATCGCCATGATGAAGAAAACGAAGATCAGCCCGTGCATCTGGTGGAACTGCCGGGCGTAGGCCACGAACGTCAGGTTCACCGCGTTCACCATCAGCTCGATGCACATGAAGATGGTGATGCCGTTCTTGCGGGTCAGCACGCCGCAGACGCCGATGGCGAACAGGACGGCGCTCAGGATCAGGAACCAGTGGGTCGGGATCTGGCTCATGACGACACCGCCGTGCTCCGCCCGCTCAGCACCAGCGCGCCGACGATCGCCGCCAGCAGCAGGATCGACACCGCCTCGAACGGGAAGACGTAGGCCTGGAAGAGGGTGACGCCGACGCGCCGCGCATCGGAGAGGAACGGGGTCGACGGCGCCTGCAGCACGGCGTACTTCGCGAGGTAGTAGACCAGCGCGATACCGAAGAACGCCGAGCCGGCGTAGCCGAGGAACTGCTGGATGGGGCGGGTGGCCGGCTCCTCGCGATGCTGCAGGTTGAGCAGCATGATGACGAAGAGGAAGAGCACCATGATCGCGCCGGCGTAAATGATGATCTGCAGCACGGCCAGGAACGGCGCCTCGAGCAGCACGTACATCACCGCCAGGGCGAAGAAGCACGCCACCAGCGACAGCGCCCCCACCACCGCGTTGCGGTGCAGCACCACCACCAGGGCGAAGATGACCGCGATGGCGGCGAAGGTGAAGAAGACGATGAAGGAGATCATGACGGGGTTGCGGGGTTGCGGGGTCTCGCGGTCGCGGGGTGAGCAATGGCGCAGCGCTGCGCGACCCCGAGACCTCGATACCTCGCCACTCCGTTCATAGCCATCCTCGCATGATGAAGAACGCCACGATCACGATATTCACCACCGCCAGCGGCAGGAACACCTTCCAGCCGAGGCGCATCAGCAGGTCGTACTTCAGCCGCGGGATCGTCCAGCGCACCCAGACGAAGACGAAGAGCAGGAAGGACACCTTCGCCACGAACATCAGCGCGGAGAGGACGAAGCCGAGCGCGGTGGGCGGCTCGTTGTACCAGGGGATGTCCCAGCCGCCGAGGTAGAGCGTCACCACCACCGCCGACATGGTGGCCATCGACATGTACTCGGCCATGAAGAACAACGCGAACTTCATCGACGAGTACTCGGTGTGGTAGCCGTCCACCAGCTCCGCCTCCGCCTCGGCGAAGTCGAACGGGAGGCGGTTGGTCTCGGCGAAGGCGGAGACGCTGAAGATGACGAAGCTGATCCACATCGCCGGCGAGAAGACGTTCCACGCCGGCCACTTGAGGGTGTCGAAGAGGACGAAGTAACCGGTCTGGCGCCAGACGACGTCGGTCAGCCGCAGCGAGCCGGCCACCATCAGCGCGCTGACCGCGGCGAGGGTCAGCGACAGCTCGTACGAGATCATCTGCGCCGAGGCGCGGACGCCGCCGAAGAGCGAGAACTTGTTCGACGACGACCAGCCGGCGATGGTCACGCCGTACACCGCCAGCGAGGCGAGGGCGAAGATCAGCAGGATGCCGACGCCGACGTCGGCGATGATCGGCTCGAAGAGCCGCCCGCCCGGCAGGCGGAAGGTGCGTCCCCACGGCACCACGGCGATGGTGGTCATGGCCGGGATCAGCCCGAAGGCCGGCGCGATGGTGTAGAGCCACTTGTGCGCCTGCGCCGGGACGACGTCTTCCTTCATCAGGAACTTGAGCGCGTCCGCCAGCGACTGGAAGAGGCCGAACGGCCCCACGCGGTTCGGGCCCGGGCGGTCCTGGATCAGCGCGCTGCCGCGCCGCTCCACCCACACCATGATCGGCGTGACGTTGAGCATGAACAGCAGGATGACCGCGATCTTGAGGACGGAGAGGCCGACGTCAACCCAGTCGATCATCGTGCGACACCGTCATGCTGAGCGGAGCGAAGCATCTCCGCGTGCACCGGCTGAGATCCTTCGCCGTCTTCGCGGCTCAGGATGACGGCCGCCAGCCGCTCGTACAGTTCCTCGTCGTTCACCGCCTGTCCCTTCGGCGGGTAGGCCTGGTGGATCTCCTGCTCGGTTCCCTGCAGGTTGGTGAAGGTCCCTTCCTTCTCCGCCAGGATGGTGCCGGGGAGGAGGACGTCGGCGACGTCGTTGAGCGGGTGGTTGGCGTCCCACGACTGGACGATGAGGAACTTCGCCTGCCGCAGGTTGGCCACCACCGCGGATCTTTGGTCCGTTCGCTGAAGTCGGCGTCGCAGATGTAGAGGACGTCGACGCCGCCCGCGCCCTGCTCCATCAAGTGGAGGACAGACAATCCTGTCTGTCCGATCGCCGCCTCGACGCCGCGGAAATTCGGCGCCGCCTGCGTGCCGAGGATCCATTCGGTGCGCGACTTCATCTTGATCGGGCCGATGGAGTCGACCATGACGCCGATCTGCGCGCCGAGTTGGTCGCCGAAGAGCTTCTTGAGCGCCGCCGCTTCCTCGTTGGTCTGCTGCGCCGAGGCGATCACGCCGATGCGGCCGCCCTTCCGGATCGCGCCGTCGATCGCGTCCAGCGCCTCGTTCCAGGTGGAGATGCCGAGGTAGTCGTCGTCGGTGCGGACCTTCGGGACCACCACGCGGTCGGTGTCGTAGCGCTCGTAGGAGAAGCGGCCGTAGTCGCACAGCCAGTGATCGTTGACGTCGGGGTTGACCCGCGGGCGATAGCGGAAGACCTGCCCCTGCCGGTAGCCGATGAAGATGTTGCAGCCGACGTCGCAGCCGTTGCAGACCGAGGCGGCGGAGTCGAGGTTCCAGACGCGCGACTCGAAGCGGAACTCGCGGGTGGTCAGCGCGCCGGTGGGGCAGACGTCGGTCACGCACGCACTCATCCAGTTATCCAGCGGCGTCCCGGCGAACACGCCGACCTCGGTCGACGCGCCGCGCTTGAAGAAGGCCAGCTCGCCCGTGCCGGTGATCTCCGCGGCGAAGCGGATGCAGCGCGTGCAGTGGATGCAGCGGTTCATGTTCTGCACGACGTGCGGGCCGATCGGCGTGCGGTCCATGCCGGGGTAGGTGCGCTTCACTTCGCCGTAGCGCGACTCCACCGACCCGTAGTTGAAGGAGTAGTCCTGCAGCGGGCACTCGCCCGCCTTGTCGCAGATCGGGCAGTCGAGCGGATGGTTGATGAGGAGGAACTCCATCTGCCCCTTGCGCGCCTTGTCCACCTTCTCGTTCCAGACGTGGATCTTCATCCCGTCCTTGACCGGGGTGGCGCAGCCGGCCTGCAGCTTCGGCATCCCTTCCACCTCGACCAGGCACATGCGGCATTGCCCGACGATGGAGAGGGAGGGGTGGTAGCAGAAGTGGGGGACGTGGACGTCGGCCGCCTTGGCGGCTTCGATGACGTTGATTCCGTCCTGCACTTCGACTTCAATGCCGTCGATGGTAAGTTTCGCCATAGGGGTTGCCGCGCGTAATGCAGAATGGGCGCCCGGTGCGCGCGCGTGAAAGTTTTCACAAGGGCGCGGAGAAGTCAATCTCAGGAGCCACGTTGAAAAGAGACGCAATCGTCGCTACCGCAGCAATCGTAATCACGGCAGGCATCTGCTACGGCCTCTCACTGATGAAGCTGGAGCTGAAGCCGACTCCCTCGGCGGCTTACACCACCGCCGCGGTGGGGGAGCAGACCGGCGCACACGTGATCATCCGCGTGAACGGCGAGGCGGTCACGCAGGAGGAGTTCGAGGCGGCGTTCTCGCAGCTCCCCGAGGAGACGCAGCGCCAGCTCGCCAGCCCGCAGGGGAAGACGGCGTTCGCGGAGCAGATGGTCCGCTACAAGCTGCTGGAGCAGGAAGCGCGGCGCCTCGGCGTGGACAAGGACCCGAAGGTCTCCGCCATGATCGCCGCCGACCGCACCAACATCCTCGCCTCGGCCGCCGCGCAGAAGCTGGTGCAGAAGCCGACCGACCAGGCGGTGCGCGACTACTACGCCGGCAACCGCGCCAAGTTCGACTCGCTGCCGGTCAGCCACATCCTCATCGCCTACCAGGGCGGCATGGCGCCGCCTCGGCCGGGGCACGTCGCGCCGCCGCCGCGCGAGGCCGCGCAGAGGGCGCAGGAGATCGTCAAGCAGCTCCGCGCCGGCGGCAACTTCGCCAACGCGGCGATGCAGGTTTCCGACGACGTCGCCAGCGCGGAGCGCGGCGGCGAGCTCGGGACCTTCGCCCACGGCCAGCTCCCGCAGGAGATCGAGCAGCACGTCTTCACCATGAAGGAGGGGGAGATCAGCGATCCGATCCCGTCGCGCTTCGGCGTGCACATCTTCCGCGTCGGCAAGCGCGTCACGCAGCCGCTCGACAAGGTCAGCCCGGCCATCTCGCAGCAGGTGCAGCGGCAGAACACCCTCGATCGCATCGAGAGCCTTCGCAAGCAGGCCAAGGTCGACTTCGATCCGAAGTTCTTCCCCGAGACGCGGCCGAAGACGCCGAAGAAAACGTCGTGAAACGCATCCTGGTGGTCGAAGACAACGAGATGAACATGCAGCTGGTCGAGTTCCTGCTCGACGAAGGCGGCTACGCCATCCTCAAGGCCCACAGCGGCGAGGAGGCCATCTCCACGGCGCGCAACGCCGAGCAGGTCGACCTGATCCTGATGGACATTCACCTCCCCGGCATCGACGGCCTGAGCGTGGTGCGCGAATTGAAGTCCGACGCGCGGACCAAGGCGATCCCCATCCTCGCCCTCACCGCCCACGCCATGCGCGGCGACAAGGACCGCTTTCTCCAGGCAGGCTGCGACGGGTACATTTCGAAGCCGATCGACGTGAAGACGTTTTTGTCGTCGATCTCCAGCTTCATCCCGCCGCGTTAGCGCGGGATAAACTCCGGATGATGAACATTCTCGTCTTGGGCGCCGGCCGCATGGGCCTCGGCGCGGTCCACGACCTCGCGGCGCAACCGGACGTCGAGCGCGTCACGGTCGCCGACGTCGACGCCGAGCGCGCCCGCGCCGTCGCCGCGCGCGCCGGCGCGAAGGGGCACGCGGTGGCCCTCGACTGCTCCGACCACGCCGCGGTGGTCGCGCTCATGCGCGGACACGCCGCGGCGATCAGCTGCGTCAACTACTGGCTCAACGAGGCGCTGGCCAAGGCGGCCATCGAGGCCGGGACGAACTTTTGCGACCTCGGCGGCAACAACACCGTCGTCGACGCCGAGCTGGCGCTCGACGCCGCGGCGCGTGTGGCGGGGGTGAACGTGGTGCCGGACTGCGGCCTCGCGCCGGGCATGACCGCGGTGCTCGTGGCGCACGCCGTGGCGCGATTCGAGAACGTCGACGAGATTCACATCCGCGTCGGCGGCCTGCCGCTCGACCCAAAGCCGCCGCTCGACTACCAGTTCGTCTTCGCCGTGGAAGGCCTGATCAACGAGTACGTCGAGCGCGCCCGCGTGCTGCGCGGCGGCAAGATCGTGGAGATCGACTCCATGACCGAGCTCGAGGAGCTGGAGTTCCCGCCGCCCTTCGGCCGGCTGGAGGCGTTCCAGACCTCCGGCGGCACCTCGACGCTGGTCGACACCTACCTCGGCCGTGTCCGCGAGATCGACTACAAGACCATCCGCTACCCCGGCCACTGCGCCAAGTTCAAGGCGATGATCGACCTCGGCCTCTGCTCCAGCGAGCCGGTGAACGGCGTCGTCCCGCGCAAGTTCTTCGGCGAGCTGCTGGTGCGCAGCCTCCCGCACGACGAGCCCGACGCAGTGCTGGTGCGGGTGGAGGTCGCCGGCGGCGGCAAGCGCCTCCGCTACGACATCGTCGACCGCTACGACGAGGCGACGGGGCTGAGCGCCATGATGCGGACCACCGCCTTCCCGGCCTCGATCGTGGCGCTGATGATGGCGCGCGGGCAGACGACTGCGAAGGGGGCGTTGCCGCAGGAGCGCTGCATCCCGCCGGAGCGGTTCATGCGGGACCTGGCGGCGCGGGGGATCAAGGTGGAGGAGAGCTGGTCATGAGGCTGCTGCTGCGCTGGTTCATCAACACGCTGGCCCTCTTCGTGGTGGTCAACGTGGTCCCCGGTTTCCACTACCGCTCGATCGCCTCGCTGGCCATCGCGGCGCTGGTGCTGGGGCTGCTCAACGCGCTGATCCGGCCGGTGCTCTTCGTCCTGACCCTGCCGATCACCATCGTCACCCTCGGCCTCTTCCTGCTGGTGCTGAACGCCATCGTGCTGGAGATGGCGGCGTGGGTGGTTCCCGGCTTCAGCATCGACGCTTTCCGGTGGGCGATCGTCGGCGCGCTGGTGCTCGCCATCATCTCCTTCTTCACCAGCCATATTGGCGAAAGGCGGCGCGAGCGCTAAGATGCGCGGCGAAATATGAACACATTCTGAGGAGCCGAAGGCGACGAAGAATCTTCGGTTCGATGGGCGGCGACTGTGCCGGTGGAACCAAAGATCCTTCGCTGCGCTCAGGATAGACTGTAGACAATGAACATCATCAAGAACCGCGTGAACGATGTCACGGTGCTCGACATCCAGGGCGTCATCAAACTGGGTGAGAGCGCCCGCGAGTTCTCCAGCTACCTCGAGAAGGTCCTCAACGACGAGACCGGTCCGGTGATGATCAACTTCGAGGCGATCAACTACATGGACTCCACCGGCCTCGGCGAGCTGATCGGCTACCTGCAGAAGTTCGAGGACCGCCAGCGCAAGATGGCGCTGGTCAAGCCGTCGCACCGCATCCTCGCCCTCCTGAAGATCACCAAGCTCGACACCGTCTTCAAGATCTTCGACTCGCGCGAGACGGCGATGCAGTATTTGACGGATAACGCGGCTTAGCTGGTAGCCGGTAGCTAGTAGCCGGTAGCTAGTAGCAGCCACCAGCCACCAGCCACCAGCCACCAGCCACCAGCCACCAGCCACCAGCTACTAGCCACCAGCTTGTCCCCATCCTGGTTTGCGAATAGCATTCGCCCGCTTTCATGACCCACACGTTCCTCCCCATCCTCATCATGCTCATCGCCGCCGCGGGGATGGGTGCGATCATGCTCTCCCTCAGCTGGTGGCTGGGGCGGCACCGGCGCAATCCCGCCAAGCTCGCGCCGTACGAGAGCGGCGTGCCGCCGCTCGACGTCAACCGCAAGCGGGTCAACGTCCGCTTCTACCAGATCGCCATGCTGTTCATCCTGTTCGACATCGAGGCGGCGTTCCTCTACCCCTGGGCGGTGATCTATCGCGACTACGCGCGCGGCCCGGCGGGGATGTTCCTCTTCGGCGAGATGCTCCTCTTCATCGCCCTCCTCGCCGTCGGCTACGTGTACGTCTGGAAGAAGAAGGCGTTTGACTGGTAATGGCCGAACTGCACCCCGACAACCCCTACGCTCCTGACCGTTTTCCCGACCCGAACAAGCGCGTCGCGTTTCCGGACCAGGCCAAGGCGCGCTTCGACTACATCCTCACCCGCTACCCGACCCGGGAGGCCGCCCTCCTGCCGACCCTCCACCTGGCGCAGGAAGTGTGGGGCTGGATCTCGCCCGAGACCGTGCACTACGTCAGCGAGCTGCTCGACCTCTCGCCGGCCACCGTCTTCGGCGTCGTCACGTTCTACAACATGTACAACCAGAAGCCGGTCGGGAAGTACCACCTGCAGGTCTGCACGAACCTCAGCTGCATGGTCAACCGCGCTTACGACATCCACGACCACCTCTGCGAGCGCCTCGGGATCAACCCCGGCGAGACCACCAAGGACGGGAAGTACACGGTGGTGGAAGTCGAGTGCCTCGGCTCCTGCGGCACCGCGCCGGTGGTGCAGGTGAATAACGACTATCACGAGAACATGGACGTCGCGAAGATGAACGCCTTACTGGAGCAACTGAAGTAGGTTGCGCGGTTTCGAGGTTGCGGGGTTTCGGAGTCCCACCCCGCCGACACCTCGCAACCCCGCAACCTCGCAACCCGATATGCAACCAATCAAAGTCCTCACCGCGAACATCGACAAGCCGAACTCGACGTCGGTCGACGTCTACGTCGATGGCGGCGGCTACAAGGCCGCCGAGAAGGCGCTGAAGATGAAGCCGGACGAGATCACCCAGCTGGTGAAGGACTCCGAGCTGCGCGGGCGCGGCGGCGCCGGATTCCCCACCGGCATGAAGTGGAGCTTTGTCCCGAAGAACGCGCCGAAGCCGACCTGGCTCCTCTGCAACGCCGACGAGTCGGAGCCCGGCACCTTCAAGGACCGCGTGCTGATCGAGAAGGATCCCCACCTGCTGATCGAGGGGATGATCATCGCCGGCTACGCCATCGGCTCCAACCCGATGTCGTACATCTACATCCGCGGCGAGTTCTATTACGGCGCCACGGTGCTGGACAAGGCGCTGCAGGAAGCGCGGGAGAAAGGCTTCCTGGGTAAGAACATTTTCGGCAGCGGCTTCGACTTCGACATCACCGTCGCCCGCGGCGCCGGCGCGTACATCTGCGGCGAGGAGACGGGGCTCATCGAGTCGATCGAAGGGCACCGCGGCCAGCCGCGCGTCAAGCCGCCATTCCCGGCGGTGGTCGGCGCGTTCGGCGGCCCCACGGTGGTGCAGAACGTCGAGACGCTGGCCTGCGTGCCGCTGATCGTCAACCACGGCGCGGAGTGGTTCAAGGGCTTCGGCACGCCGAAGAACACCGGGCCGAAGCTCTACTGCGTCTCCGGCAACGTGAAGAAGCCGGGCGTCTACGAGTTCCCGATGGGGATCACCATCAAGGAGCTGATCTACGATCACTGCGGCGGCATCACCGACGACCGCAAGCTGAAGGCGGTCATCCCCGGCGGCGCCTCGGCGCCGATGCTCCTGCCGGACGAGATCGACATCCCCCTGAACTTCGACGCGCTGATGAAGGCCGGCTCGATGCTCGGCTCCGCCGGCATCATCGTCCTCGACGAGAGCGTCTGCATCGTCGACGCCGTCTGGCGCCTGGCGAAGTTCTTCGCCCACGAGTCGTGCGGGCAGTGCACGCCGTGCCGCGAGGGGACCAACTGGCTGGAGACGATCCTCGACCGGATGGAGCGCGGCAACGGCCGCCCGCAGGACGCCGACCTGCTGCTCGACATGTCCGACAACATCGGCGGCAAGTCGCTCTGCGCCCTCGGCGACGCGGCCATCGGCCCGGTCATCTCCTCGGTGCGCAAGTTCCGCGACGAGTACCTCTACCACGTCGAGCACAAGGCGTGTCTGCCCGGCACGCGCCGCTACCGCCGGCTCGACGCGCCCGTCGCCGCGCACTGACGCGCTACGGATTCACGCGCGGCGGCACTCCCGGCGCACTCACGCTCACCGACGCCCGCCCGATGTCGCTGTCGACCACCAGCGTCGTCTGCGCGCCGCTCGCCCCCTGCGTCGAACGGACCGTGATGCGACACGCCTCCCGCGGCGCGAGCGAGCGTCCCTGACAGTCGCTCGACTGCATGAACATCCGCGAGTCGTCGGCGAAGCCGACAGCCCGGATGGTGACCGCCGCGCTGCCGGCGTTGGTCACCGTGACCACGCCGCCTTCCGTCAGGGCGCGCGGGCTGACGTCGAGCCGGCGGTCGCCTTGCTGGGCGTGATGCCCATGATTCGTGTTGTTGGCGATGACCGCGCCGACGATCACCGGGATGGCCACCGCGCCGACCTTCTTCCAGAAACTCTTGCCGCGCGACTCCTTCGGCGGCGCGGGCGTTTCCGCCGGGGCGGGTGCCGGCGTCTCGGGCAACGGCGCATCGACCACCTCGGGCTCTTCGATCGTCGGCGCCGGCACCTCGACTTCCTTTTCCTTCACCGGTGGTTTCGGCGCGGGTGGTTTCGGACGGACCGCAGGCGGCGTGACCGGCACAGGCTCCGGCGCGACCACCGGATCGGGCGGCGGGGGCGGGGGAGTGACGACCGGCGCGACGACCGGCACGACGCCCGCGCCGCGCACCACGATCGTCTGCGACGTCTCGTTCGACCCGTCGATCACGCGGAACTTCGCGGTCCGCTCGCCGGCGTCGCGAGGCGCGAACGAGACGCTGGCGGCGCACTCCGCGCCCGGCGCGATCGTCGCGCACGGAGAGAGGTCGACCTCGAAGTCCTGCCGCGTGACGGCGCCCTCGGCCACGATGCCGGTGACCACGAACGGCTCGCCCGTAGTGTTGCGCAGCGACACCGTCTTCGTGGCGCGGCTGCCGACCGGCTGCGCGCCGAAGTCGGTCGCCGCGCTGTCGAGGCGCAGCGCCGGCTCGGGCTCGCGTCCGGCGAAGGCCAGCAGCGCGATGCCCGCCATCACGGCGAGGGTGCTCACGCGGCGGCGCTGCTCGCGCTTGCGGCGCGGCTCGTCTTCGCCGGCGGCAGTCAGGTCGATCCGTGCGACAGGCATGGTCCGCTCCTCAGTTGCGCTGCAGCCGCAGGACGGGCTCGCTCTGTTCGTCGAGTTGCAGCGTGCCGGCCACGCGGAGCGTCTGATCCGACGGCGCGGTCTGCGACGCCGGCAAGTCGCGCTCGCCGATGCAGGATGAGAGGCGCTCCGCTCCCGCCACCATGACCAGCCAGGTCACCGCGGCGTCGAGCTGGGCATTCGGAGTGCCTGACGGCCAGAACGTGCCGAGGACGCGGAGGAAGTCGAGCGCGTAGACGGCGACGGCGGCGAAGAGGCCGGAGAGGAGGAAGCGAACGAGCTTGCGGTTGTTGGCGGCGCGCTCTTCGACGTTGCGGTACGAGCCGGCGAAGAAGATCGTGGCCACCAGGCGGTCGATGACGAATGCGCAGAGCAGCAGTCCGGCGATGAGATTGGCTTTCGGCATGGGCGAAGCTCCTTTTCGGAGTAGTGATGCCGGGTGCCGCGCCGTTTCATCTGAGCCAAAAGTAACTTATAGGGGTTCCTTTTGGTCGATTGCGGCAACTCCTGAGTAGGTCGCGCACGATTGAGGGTTCGCTGGACCGGAGTCGGTCTCCCGTTCCGGCGATGGGCTTCCTCTCGTGCGCGGCCACTTCCGCTACGATACGGCGCCATGAAGAAGCGCGTCGCCATCGCTCTCCTGCTCGTCGCCGTCTCCGCCGCAGCGCAGCGCACGCAGAAACCGCCGCTGCACGGCAAGCGCTGGATGGCCATCACCGGCAAGCCGCTCGCCGCCACGGCGGGCGCCATGACCTTTCAGAAGGGCGGCAACGCCGTCGACGCCGCCGCCGCGATGATCGCCGCCGCCTGCACCATGTGGGACACCCTGAGCTGGGGCGGCGAGACGCAGGCCCTCATCTACAACCCGCACACGAAGAAGGTCATCGGCATCAACGCCCTCGGCGCGGCGCCCAGCGGCGCGACAGTCGACTTCTTCAAGGGCAAGAACATGAAGCACCCGCCGGAGTACGGCCCGCTCGCCGCCGTCACCCCCGGCACGCCCGGCGGCATCATCACCATGGTCGCCGAGTACGGGAAGCTTTCGCTGAAGGACGTGCTCGCCCCCGCCATCGACATGGCCGACGGCTATCCGCTCGAGGCGCAGCTGGCGAACGGCGTCGAGCGACAAAAGAATCGCATCAAAGACTGGCCCTATTCGAATTCATTGTTCCTGGCGAACAAGCTGGAAGCCGGGCAGATCTTCAAACAGCCTGACCTCGCTGCTACGCTGCGCAAGCTGGTGGAGGCGGAGCAGGACGCGCTCAAGCGCGGCAAGTCGCGCAAGGAAGCGATTTACGCCGCGTACGACCGCTTCTACAAGGGCGACATCGCCAAGGAGATCGCCCGCTCGGTGCAGGAGCAGGGCGGCCTGATCACCGCCGACGACCTGGCCAAGTGGCAGGTGCATATCGAGGAGCCGCTGTCGACGAATTACAAAGGCATCGAGGTCTACAAGCTCGGCGTCTGGACGCAAGGCGCGTCGTTCCTCGAGGCGCTCAACATCCTCGAGGGCTCCGACCTCCGCGGCATGAGCTACAACAGCGCGCGCTACATCAACACCGTCTACCAGGCGTTGAGCATCGCCTTCGCCGACCGCGACTTCTACTTCGGCGATCCGTACTATCCGCCCGAGGAGCCGGTGCGCGGGATCCTGTCGAAGGAGTTCGCGCGCGAGCGGGCCAAGCTGATCGACCCGGCCAAGAACAACGCCACCGTCCTGCCGGGCGATCCCTATCCGTTCCAGAACGGGACGAATCCCTTCACCGAGCTGCTGGCGAAGTTCCCCTCCACCGCCACGGCCGGCCGCCCGCCGGGCGACGGGGGAGGGACGACCTCGGTCGAGGCGGCAGACGCCGAGGGGTGGGCGGTGTCGGTCACACCGAGCGGCGGCTGGGTGCCGGCCGTCATCGCCGGGCGCACCGGCGTCGGGCTGAGCCAGCGGATGCAGAGCTTCGTCACCGATCCTATCGAGAACCCGTTCAACGTCATCGAGCCGGGCAAGCGCCCGCGCGTCACGCTTACGCCGACCCTCGCCCTCAAGGACGGCGCGCCGTACCTCGTCTTCTCGGTGCAGGGAGGCGACAGCCAGGAGCAGAACCTCCTGCAGTTCTTCCTTAACGTGGTCGAGTTCGGGATGACGGTGCAGGAGGCGACCGAGGCGGCGAACTTCAATACCTTCCAGTTCCGCAACTCGTTCGGGGAGCACGAGATCCACCCGGGACGGATCCTGCTGAACCAGGCCACGCCGCCGTGGGTCCGCTCCGAGCTGCGCAAGATGGGCTTCACCGCCACCTACGAGGAGCGCACCTCCGGGCCGATCAACGCCATCATGATCGATAAGGCGCACGGCACGCTCTGGGGCGGGTCGAGCAATCACGGCGAGGACTACGGAATTGGGTGGTAGATTTGCAAGCGAGGAGTTTCGAATGTTGACGAAAACACGCGCTCTCGCCTTCGCCATCGCCGCCGTCTTCGTCCTCGCCGCCTGCACCGCCATGCAGCAGCAGAAATCGCAGGTCCGCGCCGACGAGGGCGTCTTCCACAACCTGCAGGTCCTCCCGCAGAACATCACCCACGACGAGCTGATCTCCACCATGCGCGGCTTCACCCGCGGCCTCGGCACGCGCTGCGACCACTGCCACGTGGCCAACCCGCCGGGATCGAAGGAGCAGTTCGACTTCGCCAGCGACGGCAAGCCGGAGAAGAACGTCGCCCGCACCATGCTGCGGATGACGCGCACCATCAACGCGAACTACATCGCCAAGGTGAACGAGCACGGGACGTCGGTCACCTGCTGGACCTGCCATCACGGGAACACCGTTCCGGTGGGGCCGCCGGCCGCGCCGGCCGCGACCTCTACCGCGCCGCCGTCATAGCGGCGAGGTTGCGGGGTAGCGAGGTTGCGTGGTCTCGCAGCGCCAAAGGCCAGATCGGGGACCCCTCCGAGACCGCGAGACCCCGTTACCGCAGCAGCGCCAGTCCGCTGCACCGCTTCATCCCCGCCCAGCGCCGGGTGTCGTCGGTGATGGTCCGCGGCGCGCGGGCGGCGACCAGTGCGGCGACGGCGCCGTCCTGGCAGCGGAAGAGGGTGGAGCGGTAGAGCGCTCCGCTCAGCGCGTAGTCGAGGGCGCGGTTGCCGTCGCCGTCGGCGCGTGCCGGGTCGGCGCCGCGGCGCAGCAGCAGCTCGACCGTCGGCGTCTGCCCGTAGGCGGCGGCCATCATCAGCGGCGTGACCTCCCGCTGCATCGTCCGCGGCTCCGATTCGAAGTCGAAGGTGCGGTTGACGTCGGCCCCGGAGTCGAGCAGCGCCTGCACCGCGCCGGGTCGATCGCGATAGATGGCGTGCATCAGCGGCGTCCAGTTCAGGCTTCCGTAGCGGACGTTCGGGTCGGCGCCGCTCCTCACCAGGCGGCGCACCGCGGCGGCGTCGCCCTGGCGCGCGGCGGCGACGAGCGGCGGCATGTCAGAGGGCGCGGCGCCGCAGCCGGCGAGGAGAAGGACGCAGGCCACGAGTCGCATCCAAGTACTTTACATCAACAAGCGGCTGTAACGACGAGGTTGTGGGGTAACGAGGTCTCGGGGTCTCGCAGCGCCAAAGGCCAAGCCGGCCAGCACCTCCGAGACTCCGAGACCTCGCAACCCCGCAACCCGTTCACGGAGAACTGCAGTCGTTTTCGCAAAACCTCCGTATATACCGTCACATGAGTGCCCTGCTCACCGAAGTCGGCGAGTCCGAGGACATCCTGCGACGGGCGCAGGAGGGTGACGGCGACGCCTTTGCCGCGCTGGTCTCGGAGCACGAGTCGATGGTCTTCAGCATCGCCTGGCACTTCTTCTCCGACCGCAACCGCAGCGAGGAGATCGCGCAGGACGTCTTTCTCCAGCTCTACCGCAACCTGGGGAAGATCGAGACGCGCGCGCATCTCCTCTTCTGGCTGCGGCAGGTGACCTCGAGGCGCTGCATCGACGAGGTGCGCCGCGCCGGTCCGCGCCGCATCAGCCTGGACGACGCGCCGGAGCTGCCGGTCGCGCCGTCGTCGCACGATCCGCTCGCCTCGCGCCGGCTCCGGGAGAGCATCTCCACCCTTCCGCCGCGGCAGCGGATGGTGGTGACCCTGCGCTACCAGGAAGACCTCGACCCGTCGGAGATCGGACGCATCGTCGGTCTGCCGGTGAACACGATCAAGAGCCATCTGCACCGCGCACTGCTCGCGCTGCGTAAGAAGATGGGAGTGGAAACATGAGTCTGGACAACGATCTTCGAAATGCGCTGCGCCGGGTACCGGCGCCGGAGGGGTTCGCCGACCGCGTGCTGGCACGCGTGCATGGAGGGCAGACAATCCTGTCTGCCCGAGGACAGGCAGGATTGCCTGTCCTCCACTGGTGGCGGGGGATCGCCGCCACCTTCCTGCTCGCCGCGATGCTCGGCGGGTGGGGCGCGCACGAGATGGTCGAGCGCCGCCGCGAGGCTGCGGGCCAGCGCGCGCGCGAGCAGGTGCTGCTCGCGCTCCGCATCACCGGCGAGAAGCTCGCGCACGCGGAGCGCGGCGTCCGCCACATCACCAGCGAATGAAAGGAACCAACATGCGTCGTCTCATCGTCTTTGCCCTTCTCCTCTTTTCCGCCGCCGCGCTGCAGGCGCAGCGCATCCAGATCGACCTCCCGCCCGGGCTGGCCTCGAAGGCCGTCGAGACGGTCGACGTCACTCTCGACGGTCCGCTGCTCCGCCTCGCCGCCCGCTTCCTCGACGGCGACGGCGACGAGCGCGTGGCCCGCGACATGATCCGCCAGTTGCAGGGGATCTACGTCAAGTCGTATCAGTTCGACGACGAGAACGCCTACGACAAGACCATCCTGGACAAAGTCCGCGCGCAGCTCGGGCCGAGCTGGAAGCGGCTGGTGCTGGTCAAGGAGCACGGCGACCACACCGAGATCCACGCCGACATGCGCGGCGAGAACGTGGTCGGCCTGCTGGTCATCGCCGCCGAGCGGCGCGAGCTGACCATCGTCAACCTGGTCGGTCCCATCGACATCGAGAAACTGGCCACGCTGGAGGGACACTTCGGCATCCCGAAGCACGGACGGAGGGACAAGAGCAATGACTAAGCGCCTCCTCCTAGCCGCTCTCCTCACCCTCGGAATCGCCGCGCCGATGCGCGCCGACTTCGACTCGCTCGTCCGCGCCGTGGAGACCATCCCCGGCCTGAAGCGGGTGACGATCCCCGGCTTCGGTCTGGTGCGCTTCGCGGTCTGGATGGTTCATCCCAAGGGCGTCTACGACGTGCAGCTGGCGACGTTCGAAGGCGACGGCGGCGACATCGACCAGCACCAGCTCGAGTCGCTGATCCGCCAGCACGCCGAGGCCGGATATCAGCCGCTGGTGCAGGCGCGCTCGCGCCGCAGCGGCGAGATGACGTTCATCTGGGCCCGGCCGGCGCGCGGCAACAGCGTCGAGCTGCTGCTGATCGCCCACGAGCGGGGCGACAACACGGTGGTTCTACGGACAGTGGTCGACGTGGAGACCGTGGCGCGCGAGATCGTTAATCCGCACACCGCGACGAGAGTGGCGCGGCGGTAGCGAAGGCGTTGGGATGTTGGGATGTTGGGCGGTTAGGATATTGCCGCCGCCCGACGTCCACATCCCAACGTCCTAACTTCCTAACCGCCCAACTTCGGTAACCGGGCTAGAATGCTTCCTCCCAAAACATGGCCCGGCACGAACACGGCGACGATTCGTACGATCTTCTCAATCACTACCTGCACGAGATCGCGCAGATCCCTCGTCTGACTCCCGAGCGCGAGCGCGAGCTCGGCCGCCGCGTGCAGGAAAACGACAAGGGCGCGCTCGAGGAGCTGGTCAAGGCCAACCTCCGCTTCGTGGTGTCGTACGCCAAGCGCTATCGCAACACGCACGTCCTCTTCCTCGACCTGATCAACGAGGGGAACATCGGCCTGATCCACGCGGCCAAGAAGTACGACCCCGAGAAGAACGTCAAGTTCATCACCTACGCGGTCTGGTGGATCCGGCAGTCGATCCTGCACGCGCTGTCGGAGCAGGGAGGCGCCTTCCGCCTGCCGCCGAAGCGCGCCAACCTGATGTACCGGCTGGAGAAGGCCATCGCCGCGGCGATGACCGAGGGCAATCACATGCCGACGCCCGACGAGCTGGCCACCGAGCTCGGGGTGACGGTGAAGGAAGTGCAGACGCTGCTGCACGCCAACACCGATAACTTCTCGCTCAACGCGGAGCTCGACGACGAGTCGCACACCGAGCTGGCCGACGTCATCGAGCAGACCACCATCCCGTCGGCCGAGGACGAGATGCAGGAGCAGTCGCGCCGCGAGGAGTTGCTGGCGCACATCTCCGAGCTCTCGCCGAAGGAACGCCTGGTGCTGACCCTGCGCCACGGCGTGACCGACAACTTCCCCAAGCGCACCGACGAGCTGGCGCAGTTCTTCAACCACGAGAACGCCTACATCCGCGGCGTCCTCGACTCCGCCAAAGCTAAAGTCTGCGCAGGCCTCGGCCTGAGCGAGAGCGAGCTGGCGCAGCTGCTTCTGTATACCAATCCCAACCCGAAGGCGTGGTGGCGCTTCTGGTACGAGCTCGGCGACCATGCCCCCGGCATGACCCCGCAGATCGCCGACGACCGCATCTCCCTGCTCGAAGCGCTCAAGCAGCAGGGCGCCGTGCAGAAAGCGGTGGAGTCCCTCCCGCTGGAAGAGAAGACCATCCTCAAGCTCCGCTACGGCGTGCTGCAGGACGACGAGCTGACCCTCCGCGACATCGGCGAGATCCTCGGCCTCTCCCGCGAGCGCGTGCGGCAGATCGAGTCGCGCGCCGAGGCGAAGTGCCGGCGAAGCGTGCGGCGGCGGTAGCTAGTCGTATGCGTGGCTGCGGTGGCGGACGGCTCGCACCGTGACGACTTTTCGGCCGTCGTCGATCGCGTAGATCACGCGGTAGTCTCCGACGCGAAGTCGCCAAAGATCGTCTTCATCGACGAGTTTCTTGCAGCCATGCGGGCGCGGATTTGTCTCGAGCGCATGAAAGGCGGCGAGTACGCGGCGCCTGTTGACTCCATCAAGGGCGCGAACGTCCTTTTTGGCGGAATTGACAATATCAACGGCGTACACGTCAATCCGAAAGGAGGCCGTCTCGTTGAAGTTCGTCTTCGAACTCGGCGAGCGGTGTCGTCGGTTCGCCGCTTCGTTCGCGCGCGATCATCCCGTCATAAATGTCTTCCCACAGCTCGCCCCACTCTTCCAGGTCGAGCTGCACAGCCACTTTCTTGCCGTCGGCATCAGTGACGAAGTGAACACCGCGCATGGTGGAGATTGTACGATAGCGACCATGCCCGACCCCGCCCACCCGCCCATGGGGCGCCTCGACGCCTTTGACGTCGGCCCCAAGAAGCTGACGGTCCAGACGGAGTTCTTTGTCCGGCCGGCGTGGCGCGTGGAGACCAAGGTCTACCTCGCCGGCGCGCTGAAGAAGGTCTACACCGAGGACCTGTCGGCGACGGCCGAGGAGGAGCTGCAGCGGACGGTCGACACCTTCCATCAGGCCAAGATCGACGAGATCGTCGCCGGCCTGCGGCGACTGCAGCAATGAGCGGCATCCAGGTCCGCGCGCTCACCAAGGCGTACCGCCACCTCGGCCGCGCGCCGGTCAACGTCCTGCACGGCGTCGATCTCGAAGTGCAGCCGGGCGAAGTGGTCGGGTTGATCGGGCCGAACGGCGCGGGGAAGACCACGCTGATGTCGTGCATCGTCGGCTTCCTCCGGCCTGACGGCGGCGAGGTCTCCATCGACGGCCGCGCCAGCGACGACCTCGGCATCCGTCGACGCACCGGCTTCGTGCCGGAGCGGATGAACTTCGACCGCCGCGCCACCGGGCGCGCCTTCCTCCGCTACATGGCGAAGCTCGCCGAGGTGCCGCACGCGGAGCTCGACGCGCGCGTCGACGCCCTTCTCGAGCGCCTCGGCCTGGCCAACGCGCAAAAGCGCCTGCTCAGCCAGTACTCGCGCGGCATGCTGCAGCGCATCGGCATGGCGCAGGCGCTGGTGCGCGAGCCGGAGTTCCTCTTCCTCGACGAGCCGACCTCCGGCCTCGACCCGCACGGCGTCTTCCTGGTCCGCGAGCTGATCGCGGAGCAGAAGGCGCGCGGCGCCGCGGTGCTGCTCAACTCGCACCAGCTGGCCGAGGTGGAGAAGGTCTGCGACCGCGTGGTCTTCCTGCACAAGGGCGTGATCGCGCGCGCCGAGACGCTGCACGACACGACTCGGATGACGATCGACGTCACGCTGCTGGCCGGCTCGTTCGATCCGGCGACGATCGCCGAGGCAACGGGGCTGACGCCGGCGGAGAACGTGCTGTCGGCGACGGTTGCCTCCGAGGCGGAGATCGCCGACCTGGTGGCGCGCGTGATCGGCACCGGCGCGGGCGTCATCGACGTTCGCCGCCGCACCGCCGACCTCGAGTCGATCTTCCGGGGGACGGCATGAGCGCGACGGTCATCCTGGAGACGCTGCGGCGGCACTTCGCGCACATCGCGTACGTGGCGGCGGGGTTGCTGATCGTGATCATCGCAGCGACGATGGCGGCGGTCGACGCGCCGGCCGGCTCGACGTTCCAGGTCTTCTCGCTCTTCATGATCATCGCCGGCTGCCAGATCATCGGGCCGGAGTTCTCGTCCGGGACGCTGCAACTGATCCTGAGCAAGCCGATTCACCGCTCGCGCTACCTGCTGTCGCGGGTGGCGGGGGTGGTGCTGGCGCTCTGGATCGCCATCGCGCTGGCGTACACGGCGGACGTCGCGGCGCGCGCCATCGGCGGACACGACATCGCCTGGCGGGTGGGCGGCGGGGCGGCGGTGTCCATCGCGGCGGAGGCGGTGCTGCTGGTCTCGCTGATGGCGCTCTTCGGCGCCTTCACCCGCTCCTACATGAACGTGGCGCTTTACCTCGGCGGGCAGATCCTGCTGTCGATGGTGGCCGGCGTGCTGCAGATGATGCAGCGGATGGAGCGCGGCGCCTTCTCCGCGTTCGGCGCCTTCCTGCGGGCCCATCCCGGCGTCGTGAATACGATTCGTACGATCGACCAGAATCTCTATCCCGACGCGCCGCGCATTCCCTTCGACCGCAACTGGCTGCTGCTCGTCTTTTCCAATGCGGCGATCGCGCTGCTCCTGGCATGCGTGATCTTCCGCCGGCGGGAGGTGCCGTATGGCGCGGACTGACCTCTGGGATCGCTTCAGCCAGCGCGCGCTGCCGGTGTGGCTGCCGGTGGCGGCCGTGGTGCTGATCGTGGCGCGGGTGATCTCGTCGCGCTACGAGGTGAAATCGCCGGTGGACCTGGTGCGCTGGGTCCTGCCGAGGGCGGCCGAGCAGATGGCGCGCGCCGCGCACAAGCCGATCCTCTACGAATTCGGCGCGGAGTGGTGCGGCCCGTGCCACGTGATGGAAGAAGAAGTCTTCCGCGACGCCGAGCTGGCGAAGATGATCAACGACAAATTCGTGCCGGTGAAGCTCGTCGACACGCGGCGCGAGACTGGGAAGAACCTGCCCGAGGTGGCGACGCTGGAGTCGCGGTTCGGCGTGCGGGCCTTTCCCACCGTCGTGGTGGTGCTGCAGGCGGAAGGCGCGCCGCGGACGATGGTCGGCTATCCCGGCAAGGCGGAGTTCGAGACCTTCCTGCGCGGAATCCCCTGATGCGGCTCGAGCACCTGACCGGCGACGAGGAGGATTTCTGGCGCGGCGAGTTCGCGCAGCAGAACTGGATCTTCGGCGCGATGAAGCTCAGCGTCACCCTCCCGGAGTTCGCCGGCGGCGTGCCGGCGCTGCGCACCATGCACTTCGGCTACTACCTGCAGCCGCTGCATCTCAACGCCGACGACCGCGAAGACCTCCCGCGCAAGCTGGTCTTCGTGCTGGCGCGGCGCAAGCCGCCGCTCGACTTCCTGGAGCTGAGCGGCGCCGGCGTGCGCATCCCGCACTGCTTCCCGCAGGGCTTCACCCTCGGCAGCGTGCTGCGGATCGCGCTGCAGGAGATGAAGAAGCTGCCGCTGCGGGAGGAGTCGTGAGCGACGAGCTGAAGCGGACCTACGACGCGGTGGCCGGCGACTACGCGGCGCACATCTTTGAAGAGCTGAAGGACAAGCCGTTCGATCGTCAACTACTTGACGAGGTGGCCGCGCGCGCCGGCGACGGCATCGTCTGCGACCTCGGCTGCGGGCCGGGACACGTCGCGCGCTACCTGCGCGAGCGCGGCGCGAACGTCATCGGCATCGACCTCTCGCCGGGGATGGTGAAGCGCGCGCGGACACTGGTGCCGGATGTGCCGTTCCGGGCCGGCGATATGCGCGCGCTCGACGCCGAGGACGGCGCCTGGACGGCGATCGTCGCCTTCTACTCCATCGTACACCTGCCGGCGGCGTCGCTCGCCGAGGTGTTCCGCGAATGGCGCCGCGTGCTCGCGCCGGGCGGATTCGCCGTGGTCTCGTTTCACATCGGAAGGGAGACGGTGCATCGCGACGAGTGGTGGGGCCACGCGGTCTCGGTCGACTTTCTCTTCTTCGAGACCGCCGCCGTGACCGCCGCGCTGGAAGCGGCGGGCTTCGTCGTCGAGCGCGCCGTCGAGCGCGACCCGTATCCCGAGGTCGAGTATCCGAGCCGGCGCGCGTACATCGTGGCGCGGGCGTGAAACGCTTCGGCGGCTCGCGCCACCATCGGACATGAGAAAACTACTGATCGCGAGCGCCATGCTGATTCTCTCCGCCGCGGCGGCGAATGCCAGCTGCATCGCGCAGCCGGAAGACGGCCACTGGATCAACGCCGACCCGGCCACGCGCAGCCTCACGCGCATCCACCTCCGCTTCGTCTGCCAGGACCAGGTCATCAACGGCCAGCTCTATCCGCCCGGTCCGCCCTGGTACGTGCACGTCTGGGGCAAGTGCACGCCGACCGACTGCGACTGGGGCGAGGTCGGCGCGCAGCGCATCGGCACCGGGCAGATCTACGCCTACTACGACCAGGGCTTCGCCAAGCGATACGTCTACGCCAAGATGTCGGCGTACCGGCCGGGGCAGTTGTGGGTCTACACCTGGACCGACTTCACCGATCCCGGGCGCGCCGACTACGGCGTGCACAACTGGTTCACGAGGGAGCCATGAAGCGCGCCGCCTGTCTGCTCCTCATCGCCCTCGCCGCCGGCTGCGCGCACGCGCCGTCGAAGGCGACGCAGCGGATGCTCGCGGACGACGACAAGGCGGTCGACGTCTCGCTGGCCGGCACCGCGCCCGTCGCCATCCCGGCCGAGCCGGCGCCGTTCGGAAACGCCGCCATGGCGCAGGATGCGGTGCCGGCGACGGCGCAGCCGCAGACGCGGCCCCAGCCGTTGCCGGACGAGCCGAAGCCGCCTCGATAGCGAGCAGGTAACAGCGAGCGGCGAGCAGGAATAACCCCGCTCGCCGCTCGCTATATGCTGCTCGCCCGACATGTCGCCGCTTCGCCGCCTCTTCTACTATCTCGGACGCCACCGAAACTCTCTGCTGGCCGGGTTCCTCTGCGTGGCCGTCTCGGCCGCCTTCTCGCTGGCCAAGCCGATGATCGTCGGCAACGCGGTGAACGAGCTGGTGCAGTCGGTCCGGCGCGGGCTGCTGATCAAGTACGGGCTGATGCTCGTCGGCGCGGCGGCGATCGAGGGGCTATTCCTTTTCCTGCAGCGGCGGATCATCGTCGGCGCGTCGCGGCGCATCGAGTACGAGATGCGCAACGACTTCTACGATCACCTGCAGCGGCTGCCGGTGCGCTACTACCAGGAGCAGCGGACTGGCGACCTGATGTCGCGCGCCACCAGCGACATCGGCGGCGTGCGCATGCTGATCGGCCCGGCCATCATGTACACCGTCAACTCGCTGATCGTCGTCACCGGCGCCTTCGTAATGATGATCCGCATCGACCGCACCCTTGCGCTGCTCTCGCTCGCCGCGGTGCCGGTGGTGGCCACGCTGGTGAAGATTTTCGGCGAGAAGATCCACCTCCGCTACAAGGCGGTGCAGGACTACTTCGGCGACATCTCCGCGCGCGTGCAGGAGAACCTGGCCGGCGTGCGCGTGGTGCGCGCCTTCGGTCAGGAGCGGAACGAGATGGACGTCTTCCGCGACATGAACCGCGAGTACGTCAATCGCAACCGCGCGCAGATCCGCCTCACCGCCACCTTCTATCCGCTGCTGCACGGCCTGATCGGCGTGATGTTCGGCATCGTCTTTCTCCTCGGCAGCCGCCGCATGCTCGCCGGCCAGCTGGCCATCGGCGATTTCGTGGCGCTGCAGTTCTACCTCGGACGGATGATCTGGCCGCTGATCGCGCTCGGCTGGGTAATCAACCTCTACCAGCGCGGCATGGCCTCGATGGTGCGGCTGCACGAGGTGTGGTCGGTGCCTCCGGACGTGATGGAGGACAGACAATCCTGTCTGTCCGGACAGGCAGGATTGCCTGTCGTCCACGGCGACATCGACGTGCGCGATCTGACGTTCAAGTACGACCAGCATCCCGTACTGCGCAACATCAACCTGCAGGTGCGCTCCGGCGAGACGGTCGGCATCGTCGGCCGCACGGGGAGCGGCAAGTCGACGCTGCTCGCGCTGATCACGCGCACCTTCGAGCCGCCGCGCGAGACGGTGTTCGTCGACGGCCGTCCCATCGAGTCGATCCCGCTGCGGCAGCTCCGCGAATGGATCGGCATGGTGCCGCAGGAGACGTTCCTCTTCTCGGAGTCGATCGCGGAGAACATCCGCTTCGGCCGCGCCAATGCGACCGCGGAGGAAGTGACTGATTTCGCCGATCAGGCCGGACTGACGAGCGACGTCGCCACCTTCCCGCAGGGGCTGGAGACGGTCATCGGCGAGCGCGGCATCACCCTCTCCGGCGGCCAGAAGCAGCGCACCGCCATCGCCCGCGCGCTGGTGCGCGACCCGGCCATCCTGATCCTCGACGACTCGCTCAGCGCCGTCGATACCGCCACAGAGGAGCGGATCCTCCAGGCGCTGCGCGACATCCGGAAGGGGAGGACGGTGCTCATCGTGTCGCACCGCGTCTCCTCGGTGAAGGACGCCGACCACATCATCGTTCTCGACGAGGGAAAGATCGTGGAGCGCGGCACGCACGAGACGCTGCTGGCGCACGACGGGTACTACGCGGATCTGTACCGGAGGCAGACGCTGGAGGAGGAGTTGGAGGAGACGGCGTGAAACGGGGTTGCGGGGTATCGCGGTCGCGCGGTCTCGCGGCGCGAAACGCCGAGGGCCGATCACCGCGAGACCCTGAGACTTCGAGACCGCGAGACCACTGATGGCAGAAATCGAACGACAGGAAGACGAAGGCGCAAAGGCCTTCGACCCGCATCTGGCGCGGCGGCTGTTGCGCTACCTGCGGCCGTACCGGCTGCGCGCGACGATGTCGGTCGTCCTGGTCATCCTTTCATCACTTACAGAGATTGCCGGGCCGGCCATCATCGCCATCTCCGTCGACCTCTTCGTCAAGCCGTTCCACGGCGCGCAGCCGATCGGCGTCAGCAGCCGGATCGCGGAGTGGCTGGCGGCGCACGGCTGGACGCTGACGCCGCTGCAGGGCATCGACTTCGCGGCGGGACTCTACTTCGCCACGCTCGGGCTCAACTTCGCCGTCCTCTACACGCAGATGGTGATGATGAATCTCATGGGGCAGTACATCATGTACGACCTCCGCAAAGAGATCTTCGGCCACCTGCAGAAGCTCGACATCCAGTACTTCGACCGCCACCCGGTCGGCCGGCTGATGACGCGCGTGACCACCGACGTCGACGCGCTCAACGAGATGTTCACCGCCGGCTTCGTGGCCATCTTCGGCGACATCTTCGTCCTCCTCGGCATCGTCGGGGTGCTCTTCTGGATGAACTGGCGGATGGCGCTGGTGCTCTTCTCCATCACCCCGCTCATCCTGTTGGTCTCGGTCTGGTTCCGCCGCGGCGCGCGTGTGACCTACCGCCAGGTGCGCGTGCGCATCGCCGCCATCAACGCCTTCCTGCAGGAGCACATCTCCGGGATGCCGACCGTGCAGCTCTTCAACCGGGAAGAGAGGGAGCGCGAGAAGTTCGACGGCCTCAACGCGCGCCACCGCGACGCCAACATCGACTCGATCTTCTACTACGCCGTCTTCTATCCGCTCATCGAGCTGATCGAGACGGTGGGAATCGCGCTGATCGTCTGGTACGGCGGCGGGGCGGTCATCCGCGGCACGCTCTCCATCGGCGCGCTGATCGCCTTCTTCACCTACGCGCAACGCTTCTACGAGCCGATTTCCGACCTGTCGGAAAAGTACAACATCCTGCAGGCGGCGATGGCGGCGAGCGAGCGCGTCTTCAAGCTGCTCGACACCGACGCGCGGATCAGGGACGAGGGAACGCTGGAGATCGGGCAGTTCGAGTCGATCGAGTTCAGAAACGTCTGCTTTGCCTACAACGACGAGGAGTGGGTGCTGAAGAACGTGTCGTTCCGCGTCGATCGCGGCGAGCGCATCGCGCTGGTCGGCCACACCGGCGCGGGCAAGACCACCGTCACCGCGCTGCTCCTCCGCTTCTACGAGCCGCAGCGCGGCGAGATCCTCATCAACGGCGTCGACATCCGCCGCTACACATTCGCCTCGCTGCGCGCGCTCTTTGCCATCGTGCAGCAGGACTTCTTCCTCTTCACCGGCACGGTGGAGCAGAACATCTCGCTGAACGATCCGCGCATCGGCGAAGCGGCGGTGCACGAGGCGGCGGTTCGCGTGCAGGCGGACCGCTTCATCTCACGGCTCCCGCAGCAGTACAAGTCCGAGGTGCGCGAGCGCGGCGCGGGGTTCTCGGTGGGGGAGAAGCAGCTGCTGTCGTTCGCGCGCGCGCTGGCCTTCAACCCGCCCGTGCTGGTGCTGGACGAGGCGACCTCGTCGATCGACACCGAGACCGAGCTGCTGATTCAGGAGGCGATCCGGACCCTGATGGAAGGGCGCACCTCGATCGTCATCGCCCACCGGCTGTCCACCATCCGCTCCGCCGACTCCATCCTCGTCTTCCACCACGGCGAGATCCGCGAGCGCGGCACGCACGACGAGCTCATGCGGATCGACGGTCTCTACCGGAAACTGTATGAGATCCAGTACCGCGAGGCGGTCGCGGCAACCGCCTGAACGGCCGGCCGGCATGGACGCGGCGGTACCGCTTCGGCGAGTCGCCCGTCATCCGGCGATAGGCGCGGAAGAACGTCCGCCGCGTGCCGAAGCCGCAGGCGTACGCGATCCGCGTGGTGTCCAGCTGCGTGGTTCTCAACAATCGTTGCGCCCGACGCACCTGCAGGATCTTCATGTAGTCCGAAAGCGCGACGCCGTACCGTGCCCTGAAGGCGCGGCTCAGATGTGAGGCGCTCACCCCGAATCGCGTCGCGAGCTCCGACGCTCGCGGGGTGTCTTCCCGCCTCATGCATTCCGTGACGTATCGCGCGACTTCAACCTTGCCGAGGTTCACGCGCACCCCCTACCGGTTATGAGCGTGCAGCATATAACTTAGTGCCGCGCATAAGTTTCTACATCAAGAAATGTCTCTACGAGCGCGGCCTATAATCCGCGCCTCGTGTGGCGTTCCCCCGATAAGCGCGCTCTGGCGTTCCTCGCTCTACTGGTCGTAGTTCTGTACGCCGATATCCTCTTTGCCGGCAGGGGCTTGTACCTCCTCGACGTCCTCTCGTACCACGTGCCGATGAAGTGGATCGTGCGCGACGTGGTGGCGCACGGGGAACTGCCACTCTGGAACCGCTTTTACTCGGCCGGCCAGCCGCTGGCGGCCAACCCGGCGTACGAGGTCTTCTACCCGCCGCAGTGGCTGATCTGGCTGCCGGGATACCAGTTCGGGTTCCAGCTGCACATCGTGGTGCACTTCGTCATCGCCGCCTGGGGGATGTTCCTCCTGCTGCGCGCGCTCGGCGCGCGGGCGCTGGCGGCCGCGTTCGGCGCCGCGGTGTTCGTAGTCAGCGGGCCGTACCTCTCGCTGGCGACGAAGCTGCCGCTGCTCTTCTCGCTGTCGTGGATGCCGCTGGCGCTGCACTGTGCGCGGAAAGCGATCCTGGAGCGGCGCCCGCGCGAGGTCGCCGTCGCCGCGCTGGTGCTGTCGATGCAGCTGATCATCGGCGAGCCGACGGTGGCGATGCAGACGTGGCTGGTGATTCTGGGCTACGCGCTGTGGCCCTTGTTTCAGCGAGCGGCGAGCGGCGAGCGGCGAGCGGGCCCATCCACCCCCGCTCGCCGCTCGCTGCTCGCTGCTCGCTTCAAAACGGTCGTTCTGCTGGGCGTCGCCGCCGCCCTCGTCGCCGCCATCCAACTCGTCCCGGCGCTCGACTTCACCCGCGACTCGGTCCGCTCCGAGCCGTTCGAGTTCCGCGTCGTCTCCAACTGGAGCATGCCGCTGGTGCGGCCGCTGGAGATGTTCCTGCCGTCGGTTTTCCGCACGCTGACCAACGAGGCCGGGCAGCCGGCGATCTCGAGCATGTACGCCTTCCGCAGCGACGCCTTCATCCCGGAGATGTACATCGGGCTGCTGGTGGCGCTGCTCGCCGTCGCCGGGATCCTCGCCGGCTCGCGCGGCGCCGGGGCGGCGGCCTTCGTGGTGATCGCCTCGGTCATTTTCGCCGCCGGTGAGCACACGCCGCTGCTGAAGGTGCTCTACAACCTCCACCTCTTCCGGTCGCTGCGCTATCCCGAGAAGTTCATCCTGACCGCCGGCTTCGCGCTGATCGTCTGGGCCGCGCTGATCCTCGACCGCATCCTCGCCGGCGACCGGCGGCTGCTCCGCGCGGCGATCACCGTCGCCGCCATCTGGCTCGGCATCATGGCGCTCACCACCCTCGGCGCGGGCGCCACGCGCGGCTACTTCTCGCTGCAGCTTCTTCGCGCGGTGGTGGTCGTGACGCTGCTGATCCTGGTACGGCGGCGCCCGATTCCGGCAGCGTTGCTCCTGCTCTCGGTCGCCGACCTGGCGTGGTCGACGCGCAAGCAGGTGCCGCGCATGCCGCGCGCGTACTTTGACGCGCCGCCGCTCGTGCAGCAGCTGCCTTCGAAGCCCGCGCGCATTTTTCCGGAGGCGTACTGGGAGGCGTTCGATCGCGACCCCAACGCCATGGCCTGGATCGTCAACCGCACCGAGGAGGTGTACTGGTGGACGTTCCGCAACTCGCTGGGCGACCACCTGCCGGCGCGCTTCGGCTACGAACTGGTGATGGAGGACGACGTCGACCGCACCGCGCTGAAGACCACCGACGCGCTGCTGGAGGCGATGAAGACGCTTCGCGCGCGGCACACCATCGGCGCGGAACAGCCGTTCCTGAAGATGGGTGGCGCGCGCGTGCGGCTCCGCTACAAGCCGTCCGAGGAGACGGTGACGAACGCCTCGACGCCGGTGGAGGCGGTGGTGGTCGACAACCCGCGCTACGCCTTTGCCGACCGCATCCTCCGCGCGGCGTCGATGTCCGAGGTTCTCGCGAATCTCGACGCGCACCGCGGCATGGAGACCGTGGCGATGGCGGACCTCGAGCCGTTCGCCCCCGCGCGCGGCGAGGTCACGTCCGTCACTGAGAGCGCGAACGCAGCGCGCATCGGCGTGCGCGCCGCCGGGCAGGCGTTCCTCGTCATCAGCGTCACCGCGCACCGCTACTGGTCCGCGACGATCGACGGCAAACCGGCGCCGCTCATCCTCACCAACGGCGCGTACCAGGGGCTCGTCGTGCCGGCCGGCGAGCACGTCGTCGAGATGCGCTACCGCAATCCGATGCTCTGGATCGGCGCGGCGATCTCGCTGCTGGCGCTGATCGGGCTTGGCGTCTTCGCACGAAGATGACGCGAAATTTGCAAACTCTTATTTGACTTGCCCGTACTTCAGGTTTACCGTTCGCCGTACTCGTTCAAAAACGGGACTCCCGAACGGGCGTGAGAGGAGGGGAAGGATGACCGTAAGGTTTTTCCCCGGAAGTAGACGTCAGAAGACAAGTTTGATCGCAGGATTTCTATCGCAGTACCACGTGGATCACGAGCTCGTGAAGCCCGAGGACGTCACGGAAAAGACGGTGCACCTCGGAACCGATCCGGCAGTTGAAGTCGACGGGCGCGTGTTCGTCGATCCCAACGTCGACGCGCTGAAGAAGATCTTCAAGGTCAACTAGCGCGAGAGCGTCTCAGGCGACGCAGGACTCCACCAGGTCCGCCTCTGCATCGCGTCGCTTGAGCAATCCGTCCAGGCCTTTGCCCTGCCAGAGCCGCTTCATGGAGCGGAGCTGCGCCGCGATCTCCCGCAGGTCGCCTCGAGTCACCGCGTCCCGAATGGCGCGCATCTCGCGGCGGTCCTGCAGGTTGGGATCGCGGTCGGACATGCGCGGGCCACGGTTGTAGATCAGCGACACCAGCGCGCCTTGCGCGTCGGGCGGCAGTTTGTCGACGCCCGGAAAGGCGCTGAGGGTCTCGCCCTGCGCCTTCGGCACGGAGCGCGTCATAAAGACGCGCTCCGCGTCGCTGCGCTGGATGCGGATCGTCTTCAGGCCGCCGGCCTGCGCCTTGGCCTTCTGTCCGCTCAGGCCGATCACCTTCATCAGCGAGTCGCAGTCGCCGGTGGAGAGGCAGTCGCTCCAGTCGGACTTGAACTGGTCGGAAGTGCAGAAGCCGAGGTCGTAGCCGATGCCGATGGTGACGCCCGACTCGCCGCCGGGCCACGCGCCGGGCTGATCGAGATCCTCGAACTGGAAGATCAGCGCGCGGGCCTTGTCGGAGAGCGGAGCCATCATGCGAACATCGACTCCGCTTCTTTCTCGACGCTGCTCTTGATGCGCGACTCGAACGGTTTGGCCAGCAGCGGCAGCTTGCTCTCGATGATCACCTCGGTGTCGGTGACCTCGACGGTGCCGTTGGCCTTGATCCCCTTGGCGTTGCCAGAAAAGACCAGCCGGTCGCCGTCCCAGCTGTGGCTGGAATCGTTGAGGTAGTGCCCGAACTGGCCGAAGAGCTGGCCGATTCGCTCGTTGATCTTGCGTCGCGCGGTTTCTTTGTCGGTGCGGTGCGGCACGGAGATTCGCATGCCGTTGCTTCTATCACATCCCGCGCCCACGATCGGACCGCAGCCGCGCCGACTCGTGCGTCTGCCAGGAGTACGGAATCTCGGGCGAGTCGAACGGCAGCCGGTAGTGGTCGGGATCGGCGTAATCGTAGGCGTGCGTCGGGTAGTTCAGCACCAGCGCGTCGCTCCCGCCGAGGTTCTGCAGGCCGTGCCAGATGCCGGTGGGGAGGACGATGAAGGCCGGGCGCGCGTCGCCGGCGTGCACCTCCATCACCTCGCCGAAGGTGCCGCTCTCCTCGCGGCCGTCGTACAGCACGATCTTGAGGTGTCCCTGGTTGACGAACAGCCGGTCGATGCTCTTGGCGTGGCAGCTCCACGCGCCGATCGCCCGCGGGAAGAGCCGCGACTGATAGACCTGCACCACCGGCAGTCCCGTCGGATCCCACTCCGGCCGATAGGTCTCGGTGATGACGCCGTGATCGCGCGGGACGTGCAGCACTTCGCGGACCACGACGCCGTCGATCGCCCGCTGCACCCGTTGCCAGTCGCTGGATACCTGCTGTCCGTCTTTTCGCGCCGATGCGAGCATTGGTCTCCTACAGCCCTTTGAAAGGACGGGCTTCGTCGATGGTGCCACCCTTCATCGCCGGAAACAACCGGCGTCGGATCCTGCTGACGGTCTGCCGGAAGAAGTGCCGGGCGAGCTCGCGATAGGTGACGCCGGTCGGCGCGTGCTCGTCCACCACGAGCGTCACCAGCAGGCGCGCCTCGAGGTCCGGCTCCGACTCGATCCGGCGCAGCCACGCCGCCTGTTCGTGGCTCGGGCGGCTGGCGTAAACGCCGCGGCGCGACGACGCCGGGAACTTGATGCCGGTCAGCCGCGGCTCGAAGGTGAACCGGAAGCCCGCCGCGCGGGCGCGCCGCCAGAGATCCGCTTCCGGCGTGAGAGCGAGGCCACGGTGGCCGGCCCATCCGCCGAGCTGCTCGGTTACACGGCGGCGGTGCACCATCCCGGTAGGCGGCACGAATTCGCCCTGTCTCGGACGTGGCATGGTCAGCCAGACCGCGCCGTCCGGCGCGACGAGCGCCAGCACGCCGTGCGCGACGTCGGCGCCGTCGCGATCGAGCGCGCCGACCAGCGTGGCCAGGTGATGCGGCAGCCAGAGGTCGTCGTGGCCGAGGTAGGCGATGATCTCGCCGCGCGCCTGCCGCAGCCCCTCGTTGTTCGGCGCGCTCTGGTGCCCGCTGTTGGCCGGGAGGTTGATCCAGCGGACGCGCGGATCGCCGATGCCGGCCACCACGCGCTCGGAGTCGTCGGTGCATCCGTCGCCGACCACCAGCAGCTCGAAGTCGTCGAAGCTCTGCCGCAGCGCGCTGCCGATCGAGCAGGGGAGGACGCTGCTCCAGTTGTACGTCGGCATCACCACGGTCACGCGCGGCATCGCGTCCATCTTGCCACGCGCCGATGTCCGAGGTAGCCTCGGCGCGGGACTTCCGCGTGGTCGCCACGCCATGCTCGCAAAAGTATGGAGCGCCGCGACCCTCGGAATTGATGCAGTTCGGATCGTCATCGAAGTCGACGCCCGGCTCGGCCAGCCGCACTTCACGCTGGTCGGGCTTCCGGACGCCGCCGTGCGCGAGGCGTACTCGCGCGTCACCACCGCCCTGCAGAACTGCGGCTACTGGCTCCCCACCCGCCAGATCACCGTCAACCTCTCTCCCGCCGACGTGAAGAAGGAGGGATCGGGATTCGACCTCCCGATCGCCATCGGCATCCTGCACGCCATGGAGTTCCTCGACGAGCGGCAGATCGCCGGCCGCGTCTTCGCCGGCGAGCTGTCGCTGGACGGGGCCATCGCGCCGGTGCGCGGCACGCTGTCGATCTCCGCGGCGCTCGCGCGCGACGCCGCCGTGCGCGAGCTGATCGTGCCGCAGGCCAACGCCAACGAGGCCGCGGCGGTGCGCTCGGTGCGCGTCATCGGCGTGCCGCACCTTGCCGCGCTGCTGCGCCACGTGCGCGGCGACGAGCCGATCGCGCCGGCGGAATCGGCGCCGTCGTGCGAGCCGGCCGGCGAGCCGGCCGACTTCGCGGACGTCCGCGGCCAGGCGCAGGCCAAGCGCGCGCTGGAGGTGGCCGCGGCCGGCGGCCACAACGTGCTGATGGTCGGCCCGCCGGGATCGGGCAAGACGATGCTCGCCAAGCGATTGCCGTCCATCCTCCCGCGGCTGTCGCTGGAGGAGTCGATCACCACGACGAAGATCCATTCCATCGCCGGCACGCTGCCGGCCGGCAGCGGACTGCTGGCGCGCCGCCCGTTCCGCGCGCCGCACCACACGATCTCGACCGCCGGGCTGGTGGGCGGCGGGACGCCGCCGCGGCCGGGCGAGGTGAGCCTGTCGCATCACGGCGTGCTGTTCCTCGACGAGCTGGCGGAGTTCCGCCGCGACACGCTCGAGGTGCTGCGCCAGCCGATGGAGGACGGCATCGTGACCATCGGCCGCGTCACGCGGACGACGACGTTCCCGTCGCGCTTCACCCTCGCCGCCGCGCTGAACCCCTGCCCCTGCGGCTTCTACAACGACGCCCGCCACGAGTGCGTCTGCTCGCAGGTGCAGATCTCTCGCTACCTGGCCAAGATCTCCGGCCCGCTGCTCGACCGGATCGACCTGCAGATCGAAGTGCCGGCGCTTTCCCCCGACGAGATTACGTCCACCACCCCTGGCGAACCCTCCTCGTCAATCCGCGACCGCGTCGAAGCCGCACGCCAGATCCAGCGCGACCGCTTCCGCCGCACGCACACGCAGTGCAACGCGGAGATGAGCTCCCGCCAGCTCCGTCGCCACTGCGAGCTCGATCAACCCTCCCGCCGCCTCCTGGAACAAGCGCTCGCTCGGCTCGGACTCTCCGCGCGCGCGTACGACCGCGTGCTCAAGGTGGCGCGCACCATCGCCGACCTCGCCGGCTGCGAGCGCCTCGAATCGGCGCATGTCGCGGAGGCGGTGCACTATCGCGCGCTGGATCGGGGGTACTTCAGAGGTGAGCTATAGTGATTTCGTGCAGACCATCGCTCGTCAGGTGCGTCAGGACGAGGATCACTTCGTGGTCCGCCGCGGCGTTTCGTGGGCGGAGTTCCAGCAGGCGCTCGAGGAGCGCGGCGAGCATTCCGCCCCCCGCATGGCGTACCTGGAAGGGGTGCTGGAGATCATGAGCCCCGGCCGGAGTCACGAGCGGATCAACGGGGTGATCGGCTGTCTCGTCGAAGTGTGGTGCCTCGAGCACGACATTGAGTTCACGACCCTCGGTGCCTGGACGGTGCAGGACGAGGCGGTGGCTCGAGGCGTGGAGCCGGACGAGTGCTATCTCTTCGACGCGCCGCGCGAGGAAGCCACGCGCCCCGACCTCGCCATCGAAGTGATCTGGACGTCCGGCAGCATCAATAAGCTGGAGATCTACCGCAAGCTAGGCGTGCGCGAGGTGTGGGTCTGGCGCCGCGGCAAGCTGACCGCTCACGTCCTTCGCGGCGAAATCTACGAGCCGGTGAGCGACAGTCTGGTTCTCCCCGGGATCGACATTCCGCAGATCGCCGCGCTGCTCGATCAGCCGACCACCAGCGCGGCCATTCGCGCGTATCGCGAGGCTCTTCGGCGCGCCGCCCGTTGACGGCCTATCGCTCCTGAAGGGCCTTCCGCCAGTTCAGCACGACATTGATCGACGGTAGCCCCTGCTCGGTGCCGAGGCGGAAGAGGAAGTGTTGTTTGTCGGGCGTGATCCCGCTGATCACCGGCCGCGACACCGATCCGGACAGCCGCGGCGCGGTGTGATGTCCGGGAATGCGGAAGAGCGGCGCGGGCGTGCCGGGACTGAGCGACGCGCCGCCGCCGATCGGCACGCGCATGATGGTGTCGCCGGAGGCGTAGTACAGCTCCTTCCCGTCCGGTCCCCACAGCGGACTCTCGCCGCCGGCGTTGGAGATCTGCCACTGCTCGGGGCCGAGGGGATAGCGGCGGACGTAAACCTCGTAGCGCATCGATGCATTCGACTGATAGGCCACCCATCGGCCGTCGGGCGAGAACGACGCGCCGCTCTCGTCGAACGGTGTGGCCACGAACGGCGTCATCGCCGGTTTCGGGCCGAGGGTCAGCGTGTAGAGATCGCCGGCCGCCGACGGCGTCTGCATGAAGGTCAGGAGCGTGCTGCCGTCGGGCGAGAAGTCGTTCGGGAGTTGCCACGCTTTCGACATCAGCACGGGAGTGCGCTCGGCGCCGTCGAGCGACTTGGTGCAGACCTGGCCGATGGCGTCCATCTGAAGGAAGAAGGCGATCTGCTTCGAATCGCGGCTCCAGCACGGGAAGCCGTACAGGCCGGGATGGAAGGTGAAGCGCGAGAAGCTGGCGTTGGAAGCATCGACGAGCCAGAGGTCGGTGCCGTCGGGCGCGCCGCGCACCACGGCGATGCGTTTTCCGTCGGGTGAGAGCGCGGCGTCGTCGTAAGCGCCGACCTCGCCGATCTCGCCGTCCTCGTGCCCTTTGACGTCGACCCACACCAGGCGCGTGGCGCCTTCGGGCGCGGGAAGAAAGGCGAGCGTGCCGTTCTCCGACGCGCTCACGATGCTGAGCTGCTTCGAGCTCATGGAGGCGACGTTGCCGAAGGGGAGCGGCACGGGCTCGCCGCTGACCGCGAGCGCTTCAGGATCGAAGCGCTGCGACATCAGCGCCGCGCCGCGCGAGAAGACGATGCGGTCGGGCGGGACGAAGACGGCGTTGGAAACCTTGGTGGCGATCTGCTTGTGCAGCTTGCCGTCGAGCGAGCCGGCCATGAGGCCGTCGCCGGCACCGTAGAGAAAGCGCTTGCCGTCCGGGAGAAACCACGGCCAGCGGTGCCGCTGGACCTCTTTCCCTTCGAACGAAGTGACGCGCTCCGGGGGGCCGCCGGCGGCGGCGGAGATGCGATACAGCTCGCTCGAGATCGTCGGCGCGAAGACGATCACACCGTCGCGATTCCACGTGCCGCCGCGGCCGGACGCGGCGTCGCAGAGCGTCACGGCCGTGCCGCCCTTGGCGTCGATGCGGTGCAGTTTTCCGCCGGCGAAGAAGCCGAGCTGGCTGCTGTCGGGCGACCAGAACGGATACGACGCGTCGTCGGTACCGGCGACCGCCGTGATTTTCGTCGTGGCCAGGTTGCGGATGTAAAGCGACGGTTTCCCCTGAACGTCGCCTGCCACGAAGGCGATCATCGTCCCGTCGGGCGAGATGGCCACGCCTTTGGTGTCGAACGGGAAGAGCGCCAGATTCGGCGGCGTCTCGACGGCGAACTGCACGAGGTCGCCCGCCGGCGGCGTACGTTTCATGGTGGCGACGCCGACGGCGACCGCCGCGGCGACGGCGGCCGCGGCGGCGATCCACGCGGCGCGCTCGCGCCAGGCGCGGCGGCGTGCGACGCGAGCCGGCACGCCCGCGGCAGAGCTGCTCTCGGCGATGAAGCGCAGCTCGAGCATGACATCGTGCGCGGCCTGCCAGCGATCGTCGGCATCCTTGGCCAGGCAGGTTTGCACCAGGCGGTCGAGCGCCGGCGGCGTCATGGGACGGAGTTGCGCGATCGGCGGCGGCTGCGTGCCGAGAATGGAGGCGATCAGGCTGGCGCGGCTCTTTCCCTCGAAGGCGCGGCGGCCGGTGGCCATCTCATAGAGCACCGCGCCGAGGGCGAAGATGTCCGTGCGCATGTCGGCGTTCGCGCCTTCGAGCTGCTCCGGCGCCATGTATTGAAAGGTCCCGACGATCGTTCCTTCCGAGGTGAGGGCCTTGGCGACGGTGGCATCGGTCTGCGCGTCGCCGCCGAGCGGGCTCTCTTTGGCCAGTCCGAAGTCGAGCAGCTTCGATCCCGATTTGGTCAGCATGATGTTGGCGGGCTTGAGGTCGCGGTGGACGATGCCACGCCGGTGGGCCTTGTCGAGCGCGTCGGCGATCTCGATGCCGGTGCGCAGGAGCTGCTCGATCGGGACGGGCCCTCGGGCGATGCGGTCGGCGAGGGTCTCGCCTTCGAGCAGTTCCATGACCAGGTAGTCGTCGCCGACGTCGTAGAGCGCGCAGATGTTCGGGTGGTTCAGCGAGGAGATGGTCCTGGCCTCGCGCTCGAAGCGCGCGCGCAGCTCGGGGCGATGGGC
>Ga0157377_10000129_pt1 | contig 48882 bp, 50 predicted proteins | sample M55metaG_FD_121116 | JGI IMG/M metagenome (GOLD analysis project Ga0157377, IMG submission 121116) | Miscanthus rhizosphere microbial communities from Kellogg Biological Station, Michigan, USA - M5-5 metaG | ecosystem: Host-associated > Plants > Roots > Rhizosphere > Soil | place: USA: Michigan...
GGACTCTCGAGATCGAGCGCCCCTCGCCCCGCGAAGCGGGGAGAGGGTGGCCCTGAGCGCAGCGAAGGGCCGGGTGAGGGGTCGCGCCCCCACAAGGACCTCCCATGACCGCCGCCCTCGGACGTTACCTCATCCTCGCCTCGGTTCTCGTCGCCACCAGCGGCGCCTTCGTCGGCTTCGCCGCCGGCCAGAAGCGCTCGCCCGAAGGCGCCAAGTGGGCGCGGCGGTTCGCCTACGCCTTCGCCGCGCTGATGGTCCTGGCCACGCTGGTGATGGAGTACGCGCTCATCACGCACGACTTCTCGGTGCAGTACGTGACGCAGGTCGGCTCGACGCAGGTGCCGATGTGGGTGACCATCGTCAGCCTCTGGTCGTCGCTCGAAGGCTCCATCCTCTTCTGGGGCTTCATCCTCGGCGTCTACATCGCAGGCGCCACCTGGCTGACCAGCGGCAAGCATGAAGACTACATGCCGTTCGCCATCGGCACCTGGCTCGGCTGCGGCGCGTTCTTCAGCTTCCTCATCGCCGGACCGGCCAACCCGTTCGTCAGCGTTCCCAACCCGCCGCTCGACGGCCCGGGCCCCAACCCGCTGCTGCAGAACCACGCGCTGATGATCATCCACCCGCCGATGCTCTACCTCGGCTACGTCGGCATGACCATCCCGTTCGGACTGGCCATGGCCGCGCTGCTGCGCAAGCGGCTGGGGCACTCGTTCCTCCGCCCGCTGCGCGCCGCGCTGCTGCTGCCGTGGGTCTTCCTCACCATCGCCATCATGCTCGGCGGCTGGTGGGCCTACGAGGTGCTGGGCTGGGGCGGCTACTGGGCCTGGGATCCGGTGGAGAACGCCTCGCTGCTGCCGTGGCTCACCGCCACGGCCGCGCTGCACAGCGCCATCGTCATGGAGCGCCGCGGCATCCTGAAGGGCTGGACCATCACCCTGGTGCAGGCCAGCTTCCTCCTCACCATCCTCGGCACCTTCATGACGCGCTCCGGCGTCTTCAACTCCGTCCACTCCTTCACGCAGAGCTCCATCGGCCCCACCATCCTGGTCTTTCTCGCCACCACGCTCATCGCCTCGGTGGTGCTGCTGGCGATGCGCATCGACTCGCTCGAGTCGGAAGGCAACATCGAGAGCGCCGCCAGCCGCGAGGGGATGTTCCTGGTCAACAACCTGATCTTCGTCGTGCTGACCTTCACCGTCCTGGTCGGCACCTGCTTCCCGCTGATCGTCGAGGCGATGAAAGGGAAGCAGATGAGCGTCGGCCGCCCGTACTTCGACGCCATGGCCGTGCCGATGGGCGCGGCGCTGCTGTTCCTGATCGGCGTCGGCCCCGCGCTGCCGTGGGGGCGGACCACGAAGCGCGACCTGCTGCGCGCGCTCCTCCCGCCGGTCGGCACCGGCCTGCTGGTCGTCGCGATCGGCGGGATCCTCGGCGTGCGCAACGCCTGGACCCTGGTCACCCTCTTCTTCGGCGGCTACGCGGTGCACGTCACGCTGGCGCAGATGTGGCTGCCGCTGGTCCAGCGGATGAAGCGCGGCGGCTCGTTCGGCGAGGCGCTCATCGACGGCCAGCTCCGCCGCGGACGCCGCCGCTTCGGCTCGTACATCGTCCACGCCGGCGCGACCATCGTGCTGGTGGCCATCGCCGTCAGCTCCACGCAGCGCACCTCGCAGGAGCTCGTCCTCACCCGCGGCCAGACCGTGAACGCCGCCGGCTACGCCATCACCTTCAACGGCATCGAGGACCGCGCCGAGCCGCACCGCCAGTCGACCATCGCGCACTTCAGCGTGGCCAAGAACGGCAAGCCGGTGACCACCATGGATCCGCGCATGAACCAGTACGCCACCATGCGCGAGCCGATCGGCACGCCCGCCGTCCACTCCACGCTGGTCAGTGATCTCTACATCTCCATCATGAACATCGGCCTGGACAAGCAGTCCGCCGGCATCGTGGTCATCAACACGCCGATGGTGTCGTGGATCTGGATCGCCGTGCTGCTGATGGGACTGGGCGGGCTGGTGGCGCTGATCCCGAGCCGCCGCGCCGTGTACGCGGTCCAACCACAATCCGACGCCGCCCCCTCGCTCGGCACCGCGCAATCATGAACCGCACCGTCCTCATCATCGGCCTGCTCATCGTGGCGGCCATCGTCGCCATCCTCTTCATGGGGCTCGGCAAGGACCCGGCGCACATCGAGTCGCCGCTGATCGGGCGCCCGGCGCCGGGCTTCGCGCTGAAGGCGGTCGGCTCCGGCGAGACCATCGACCTGACGCGGTACCGCGGCAAGCCGGTGGTGCTGAACTTCTGGGCCACCTGGTGCCGCCCGTGCTGGGACGAGCACCCGGTCCTCACCGCGAACGCGCAGATGCTCGGCAGCCAGGTGCAGTTCCTCGGCGTCGTCTTCCAGGACGAGGAATCGAAGATCCGAAGCTTCCTCGAGCAGCGCGGCTGGGCCTACCCCACGCTGGTCGATCAGGCCGGGAAGACCGCCATCGCCTACGGCGTCGGCGGCGTGCCCGAGACGTACTTCCTCGACCGCAACGGCAACATCGTGGCGAAGTTCGCCGGCCCGATGTCGGCCGAGGACATCCAGTCGAATCTGCAGAAGGCGATGAAATGATCGCGCTCCTCTTCGTTCTGGCCTTGCAGCTCAAGGTGCCCGATGCCGAGCAGTTCGTTGGCCCGCCGAAGGGCGTGCCGATCACCGACGTCGCGGTGCTGGACAGGCGCACGCACGAAGTCGGCGCGCTGCTTCGCTGCCCGGTCTGCCAGGGCCTCTCCATCGCCGACTCGCCGGCGGAGATGGCCGTCAACATGAGAGGCCAGGTGCGCGAGCTCCTCGCGCGCGGCTACACGCAGGAGCAGATCCTCGGCTACTTCGAGCGCTCGTACGGGCAGTTCGTCCTGCTCAAGCCGAAGTTCAACGGCCTCGCCGCCGCGGTCTGGATCCTGCCGCTGCTCGCCGTGGCCATCGGCCTGGTGGTGGTGGTCAGCAAGGCGAAGAAACTCGAAGCGCGCGTGGTGCCGCCGTCGAACGACGATCCCTACCTGGCCCGCGTGCGCGAACTGGTGGACAAAGAATGAAGACGGACTGGGTCAGCGCCGCCGCGATGCTCGCCGCGGGCATCATCGTCGGCGTGATGTTCCTGATGACCATGAAGCGCCGCCGCGAGGCGGGCAACGCCGAGGTCCGCGACCTGGAGGCGAAGCGCGACGCGCTCGTCGCGCGCCTGCGCGAGGTGGAACTGTCGGCCGAGGAGAAGCATCGCCTGGAACTGGAGACGGCGACTGTGTTGCGGCAGCTGGACGGCCGCAAGGCGTCTCCCGCGCGAGCCGGGGCGGAAGCGCCGGTGGTCGTCGTCGCGCGCGAGCGCCACGCGGCGTTCAAAGGCTTCGCCTGGGGCGTCGGCTCGATGATCGTGTTGGTCGGCATCGGCTGGTGGGTGACGCAGAAAGCCGAGCCGAAGGAGCCGATGCAGCAGCAGGCGGCGCCGATGCAGCAGCAACAGACCGCGCAGGCCGACCCCGAGGTGCAGGGGATGGAGGCGGCGGTGGCGCAGCGGCCGGACGACCTGGTGCTGCGCAACCAGCTGGCGCGCGCCTACCTCGACCGCGAGAACCTGATGGGCGTCTTCGAGCAGACGCAGTACGTCCTCCAGCGCGCGCCGAACGATCCGCAGGCGCTGACCTACCAGTCGCTGGTGCGGATGGCGATGGGGCAGGGCGACGCCGCGTCGTCGATGCTGAAGAAGGCCATCAAGAGCGACCCGAAGTTCATCGACGCCTACGTCGCGCTGGCCTGGGCGCAGGTCTCGGCGGGAAAGACCTCCGAGGCCGAGGAGACCATCAAAGCGGCGGCCAAGGAGCATCCCGAGCAGCAGGCGCGCCTGGCCGACGTGCTGGTGAAGATGCGCGAGCAGGCCAAGGCCCGCCCCGCCGGCGAGCTCCCCCCCAACCACCCGCCCGTCGAAGCCGCCGCGGCGGCCGTGCCCGCGCCGTCCTCAAACGCACAGGCGGTCCACGTCACCCTCGCCCTGGCAGCGGGCGCGAAGCCGCCGCAGCAAGGCATCATCTACGTCATCGCCCGCGCCGCCGGCGTCACCGCCGGCCCGCCTGCCGCCGTCAAGCGCTTCCCGCTGTCGGCATTCCCCATGACCTTCGACGTCTCCGCCGCCGACTCGATGATGGGCCAGCCGCTCCCGCCCAACATCCGGCTGGAAGCGCGCATCGACTCCGACGGCGACGCCATGACCAGGAACCCGAGCGACCCGACCGCCATCGCCGACAACGTGACGGTGGGAAGCAGCGCGGTGTTGACGTTTCATTGAAGCGAGCAGGTTGCAGCGAGCAGCGAGCAGGAGGCATGAATCTCCTGCTCGCCGCTCGCTGCAACCTGCTCGCTTGACCTGCGCGTCCGCGCAGCCCACAATCGCACTCGCCTAGGGGTGGCCGCGAAAAACGGCCTGAGATCACACCCTCGAACCTGATCCGGTTGAGACCGGCGTAGGGAAAGGCAGAAAGAGCGTTCCATGAACTCATTGCTTCTCCTTCTCGCGCTCCTCGTCGAGGACGACGCGGCGAAGCCCGTCCTCAAGGAATCGATCGTCGTCTCCGGCATCCGCGCCGAGGAGAAGACGCCGGTGACCAAGACCGACATCGACCGCGCCACCATCGAGCGGGATTACCACGGGCAGGACATCCCGCTGCTGCTGCGCGACGCGCCGTCGATCAACGCCTACACGGAAGCGGGCGTGGGCGGGTCGGGGTACTCGTACATCACGCTGCGCGGCATCAGCGCCACCCGCATCAACTTCACCCTCGACGGCGTGCCGCTCGCCGACTCGGAGGACATGGGGACGTACTTTGCCGACTTCCCCGACCTGGCGCAGTCGCTGGAGAGCATCCAGGTGCAGCGCGGCGTGGGGACGTCGACCGTCGGCTCGCCGTCGTTCGGCGGCTCGGTCAACCTGCAGTCGATCGCGCTGTCGCAGTCGCCGCGGACCAGCGCGACGCTCGGCGCCGGCTCGTACGGGATGAAGTACGCCACCGCCGCCTACCAGACCGGTTTCCTGCCGTCGGGCTTCGCCATGTACGCGCGCCTCTCCGCGCAGGAGTCGGACGGCTTCCGCGACTCCTCCGGCGTCCGCCAGCACAATCTCTTCCTCAGCGCCGCCCAGAACCTCGGCGACGGGCAGCTCAAGCTCACCGGCTTCTCCGGCCACGAGCGCTCGCAGCTCGCCTTCTTCGCCACCGACGTCGACACGTTGCGCCAGGACCTCCGCGCCAATCCGCTCACGCCCAACGACAAGGACAGCTTCGGCTACGACCTGGCGCAGCTGCAGTACATCCGCGCCAACTGGACCGCGTCGGCGTACTACCAGCGCGGCTACGGCTGGTACGACCTCGACGGCTACCGCTACGGCCTGGACGGCCTGCTGCTCGGCGGGATGCTGACCTCGTCGGCGACGTACGGGCCGGTGAACGCGAGCTACGGCCTGCACGCCAACCGCTTCGAACGCGAGCACACGCGCGACGACTACCGCAACGACGGGACGAAAGGGGAGGTCAACGCCTTCGCCAAGTTCACCGCCGATCCCGCGCCGTGGCACTTCTACGCCGACGCGCAGCTGCGCACCACGGACTTCCGGTACCACGGCGACGCGCCGGTCGGATCCATTCGCTGGACGTTCTTCAACCCGAAGCTCGGCGCGCGCTACGACCTCTCGTCACAACATAGTCTCTATGCGTCGGCCGGGATGTCGACGCGCGAGCCGACGCGCAACGATCTCTTCCAGGGCGAGGACAACGCCTCGTTCGCGCACGACCTCCGCGCGGTGAAGCCCGAGCGGCTCGTCGACCTGGAGGCGGGATGGGACTACCGCGCGCGCGGCGCCCGGTTCACGGCGAACGTCTACGCCATGGAGTTCCGCAACGAGATCGCCGCCACCGGCGAGCTCTCCGACATCGGCCTCGCGCTGCGCCGCAACGTCGACCGCAGCTACCGCCGCGGCGTCGAGCTCGAGGCGGACTGGCAGGCCACGCCGTCGCTGCGCCTCCGCGGCAACGCCAACGTCAGCCGCAACCGCATCCGCCAGTGGCTGGACCTCCGCAACGTCCGCCCGCTGCTGACGCCGGAGCTGCTGATCAATCAGACCGCCGAATACACGCGGTCGCGACTCACCGTCGGCGCGACCGGCCGCTACGCGGCGAAGTCCTTCCTCGACAACACCGACGACGACCGCCTCACCACGCCGTCGTTCTTCGTGCTCGACGCCAGCGCCGCGTACGCCCTGACGCCCGCCCTCCGCCTGCGCCTGCAGGTCAACAACCTCCTGAACAACGACCGCGTCTGGCCGAGCGGCTACGCCTTCGACGGCGTGCCGTACTACTACCCGCAAGCCACGCGCAACGCGGTGCTGATGGTGGAGCTCACGCGGTAGTTTGAACCGAGCGCCCTTCTCCCCTCTCTTACGGCGCTGGCGATCGTGTTCTGCAGCCCGCGGGCGGCGGCCTCCCCGACGCGGGAATTACGCATTAGACTGTTTGTATGCCCGGCGCAGCACCCGCCCCGTTCGACATTCCGCCGACATGGAGTAATGGGCCGCTCGTCCTGTATCACGGCACGGTGGCGGCCCACGCCGCGAACATCAAGGCTTTTGGCGCCAATCCGCTCAAGGGGCGGGCCGGGACTGATTTTGGGCCGGGGTTTTACACGACGACGGTCGAACGACAGGCCAAGTCATGGGCGTGGCTCACCGCGGCCGCGGGCACGGTCAGTGGACCTGGGGGAACGACCGGCGCCGTCGTACGGCTCGAAGTCGATCGGGACGCGCTGGCACGGCTGGACTCGATCGGATTCATCCGCGGTGACTATGACGCCGAGGATTTCTGGAGTCTCGTTTTTCACTGTCGCGGCGGTGGCTTGGGTCATGCTCGCTCTCCCGCCGCGCGGTACTACGACGTAGCATACGGTCCGGTGGCATCGTTCTGGATGCAGCGCAATGCCATGAACGGAGCGGATCAGATCAGCTTCCACTCGAGCGCGTGCACGCCTATCCTCGTCGTGACAGGAGTCAACCCAGTATGAGCAGTGGCACCAGCTACTTTTGGAGAATCGTCGTGGACTGTCTCGAGTCATTCCACGGACGCGACCGGGCCGCCGCGCTGGAGCTCGTTCGGCAGTTCCGAACGCTGTTGCGGGAAGCCCCTCCTGACATCGATACGGAACTCATCTTCCACGAGGAGCCATTTGCTCTCGCCGCGCGACTCGCGGGAAGTACGGAATTGGTCCCATCTCCGCGGCAAGCAACGCAATATCGCGAGATTCTCGGGAACCGCGTGGAGGAAGCTGCGATTCTGGGTGACGATCGCGAACTGCACACCTACACCGTGCGTGGGCGCGCCGCGGAGGCCGTCGAGGCATTACTTCGTCGCGAGCTGGAACGCTAGCGCCGGGCTGAAGCCCGACCTACATTCACCCGCCGTGAGGGTGCCCCTTCCCGTCGACGCGGATGCGGCGATTCGGCGGGCATGGCACCGCAGCGATGCCGTGTTGCAGTGCAGCAATGCCGCGTTGCACTGCAGCGATGCGGCGTGGCACTGCCACACCCCCGCGGTGCGCGTGCAGCGATGCCGTGTGGCACTGCACCACCCCCGGCGCGCGGCGACTCACGAGGTGAACAGCGCCCAGCGCCCCTGTATCTGCGAGTAGTCTGAGTACTTTACCTTCACCCACTCCGCCTCCGGCGCGTGGAATGAAACAGCGTACACTGGCGCGGGTCCAACTCTTCGTTCAAGCATGCGTGTCCGACAGCCGGTCCACCCGTCTCGGTCGAGCGTCGCCGGCGCGATGTCTCGATGGGTTGTCATCATCGCGGCGACGTTAGCGGTAGTGGCGGTGGTGGTCGATCGAACGGATTTGTTCGCAACCCGGCGATTGCTCGATCCGGCGAAGCGCCTCGCGATCGCGCTGGATGCCGGGCCGTTCCGGACGATCGATGGTCGTCTGTCCGTTGCCTCGCGATGGAGACCGCGCGACAGAACATCATCGCCGAGCACTTCGGCCGTCCTGTCTGCCGCGTCAACGATTCTCGCTGCGGGGAACGCTCCCCATGAAAAAGGGATCGCGGCGCTGGTTACCGGAGGAACGGGTCGGGCGCTCCGGGAGCTGACGGCCGCTGTAGCGGCGTCTTCAGAGGACCCGTCGGCCTGGAACGATCTCTGCGCCGCGTATCTGGCACATGCGGCGGAGACCGGCAATCGCGCGATCGTCGTCGATGCCCTCGCGGCCGCCGATCACGCGCTGACGATCGCGCCGCGCTATCAGCCGGCGCTGTTCAACCGGGCGGTGGTTCTCGACCGGCTCGGCCTTCGCGCGCTCGCCCGCCGCGCCTGGATCTCCTTTCTCCGCGAGGAGCGAGACTCTCTTTGGATCACGGAAGGGCTGCGGCATGTCGCGGCGATCAGTCCTTCCAACGCGGATGCGGAGTGGCGTCAGCGATTCCGGGTGCTGCAGTCGCTGCGGCCGCCTGAGCGGGCTAAGGGCGTGGCTGCGGCGGTCGACGCCTATCCGCAGCATGCGCGGCGATGGGGCGAGAACATCGTGCTCGGCGACTGGGCGGAGGCCACGTCAAAACGCGATCCGCCGGCCGCGGCCCGGTCTCTCGGCCTGGCGCGCGAGATCGGCATGGCGATCTCGACAAGCACCGGCGACCAGATGCTTCGCCGCATTGTCGAGGCGATCGATGCGGCCATCCGGGAACGGCGCGAAGGGGAGCTCGCCGCGGCGATCCTCGAATATCGCGCGGGCCGGCTGGCCTATAGCGCCAACCGCCCGGGCGAAGCGGAGAAAACGCTGCGCCATGCCGAGGAGCTGCTGTCGCGATCCGGCAGTCCGCTGGCGCTTACGGCGCGCTACTACATCGCCAGCACGCTCAACGCGCAATGGCGGATCGACGCCGCGGCGCCGATGCTGGACGAACTGTCCCGCATGCCGCTCAGCGCCTCGGGTTACCGGGCGCTGGCGGCGCAGATCGGATGGGAGCGCGGGTCGTCGTACGGCCGCAAGGGACTGATGTCCAGCGCCTTCGACGCCTTCAGCAACTCCCGCGACGCATTCGCGCGACTCCGCGAGACCGATTTCGCGGCGACCATGGATGCGTCGTCCGCGGTGATGCTCGACCTGGCGGGCGATTCGAAGTCAGCGTGGAACGCGCGGGTTCGCGCTCTGGAGCAACTCTCGCGCTCCGGTAACACGGCGCGCATTCTGGTGGTGCTGGAAGAGGCCGCGCAGAGCGCCGCCGGGCGCCATGAGTGGGATCGCGCTGAAGCGCTCAAGGCGCTGACCTGCGTCCTGGCCGAGCAGGTCGGCAATCCCACGGTGGCCGCTTACTCCTGGTCGTCGCGCGCCGTGGTGGCCAGCCAGCGAGGCGACCAGGCAGCCGCGCGCCGCAGCATTGACGAGGCCCGCAAATGGGCTGCGCGCCTCACCGATCAACGTACCCGTACCCGCGCCGACGCCGACCTGGCCTTCGCCGAAGGCACTTACCTGACGCAGGAGTCGCCCGCCGCGGCGAGCCGCAGACTCGACGATGCCGTGAAACTGTATGCCGAGGCTGGAAGCCGTACCGAGATGCCCGCGATCTACCTGGCGCGCGCCCGCGTGCGAAAGCGCCTTTCGCTGCTGGCCGAGGCGGGCAGCGATGTCGACGCCGGCCTGGCAGTATTGCGGCAGGAGCGCCGCGGATTGCGCGAGCCGGAAAAGCGCGGAACGCTGGTGGAGAGCTCGAACGCACTCTTCGACGAAGCCATCGAGCTGGCCCTCCGCAACGGGAACGACGACCGTGCCTTCGAACTCGCCGACGAGCAACAGGCGCGGTCGCTGAGTGATCGGTTCATTCTCGGAACGGCATCCGCCGCGCGGGAGGCGCCGACGCTCAGCGCCTCCGCGATCCGGCAAGCGCTGGCCCCTGACGCCGCGATCATCGAGCTCGTTTCGCTGCCGGATCGTCTAGTGACCTTCGTCGTTCGCCGCGGAACACTGCACGTGAAGACGGCTGAGATTCCGCGGGATCGGCTGGTGGCAGGCCTTGCGGATCTTCGCCACGCCATTCGCCGGGACGACCGCGGAGCTCTGGCGGCCTGCGCCGCCGCGTACGACGCGGTCATCGCAAGAATCCGGCCGCTTCTCGGCGGCGTCCGCCACCTGGCCATCGTCAGTGACGATCGCCTCGGCAGCGCGCCGTTCGGAGCGATGTACGACTCCAAGCGCGGAGAATTCCTGATCGAACAGATGGACGTAGCCGTCGCGCCCAGCGCCACCCTGCTGATCGAGGCATCGCAGCGATGGCAACGGGGTGGCGGCGACCGCTCGCTGCTCGCCGTCGGCGCCGGGATCTTCGATCGGGTCCGGTTTCCAAACGCCGAACCGCTCTTCATGCCGGGACGCGAAGCGAGCCGCGTGGCGTCGTTCCATCCTGGGGCGACCGTGCTGTTGAATGGCGAGGCGACGAAGATCGCCACCGTAGCCGCGATCCGCTCACACGCCATCATCCATTTCGCCGGCCACGCGGTGATCGTCGGCGACGGGGCCGGCGCCGTCGAGCCAGCCCTGCTCGTGGCCCCGTTGAACGGTGAGGGGGGAGATCTGCGCGCCAGCGAGATCGCCGCGGCGCGGCTGGATCGCACGCGTCTGGTGGTGCTGGCCGCATGCCGCTCTGCCGCGGCGCCGCAGCGCAACGACGGCAACGGCAGTCTGGCCTTGTCCTTTTTCGCCGCCGGAGTTCCCGCCGTGGTTGCCACGCTGGCGGACATGGATGACAACGACTCCCAACCGTTGATTGCCGCCTTTCACCAGCGGATCGGAGCCGGAAGCGATCCGGTTACGGCGCTCGGCGCGGCGGTGCGGCTCCAGATCCGTGATTCGAACGGGCAGGTCCGTCTACCGATGGTGTGGGCCAGTCTTCTCAACCTGGGTGGTTCCGGGGAGTTCACCAGACAAGGCAAAGGAGAGAGAACGCCTCATGAAGAAAAAATTGATTGATTCAGCTACCGCGTGCCTTCTTCTGATCGGAGCGCTCGCGATGACCAGCTGTCGTCATGACTTCGAATCACGCCTGCACCGGCCTCGCCCGTTCACTTCAAGCACGGAGCGCGGCTTCATCTCGGGCAGCGTGCTCGCCCCGAAGAGAGTGAGCTCTGCCAAGGCCAATTTCAAAGTCGTGTTCTTCGGGTTGATCGTTCATGCGAATTTCGATGCCGGCGGTAATCCTGCCTCCCCTCGCCGCGCCTTGCTCGTCGAGGGAGACACGGGGATGGAGCACAAGCCCCTTCTCTTCGTCGACAGACCGGCAGACAGCCAAAAGCGGACAGACCTGGAGAACGCGTTGAAGGATGCCACCGGCAATACGGCCGACTGCAGCGGCTCGGAATATCCAGATCTCTGCGCCGTGAGCATCAAGGGAGTGGCGATGCGGATCCGCGACGAGGATGGATCGGTTGCGAGCGGCACCCTGACGAATGGCGCGAGCTTTGACATCGTGCCCTCGTTGAAGCGCCGGGAAAAGGGTACCGACGCTCAAAAAAAGAAACTCAAGCCCGGACTGTTGACACAAAAACTTCCCGCCGCACCGATCGCGTCGTACTTCGAAATCGACGGCGGCGGAGAACTAACGGCCTGTCCCTTTTCCGGCGGTGGCTTTTTTTCAAGCACCCCGACCTCCTGCGACCAGTTTGCCAACGACGTGTTTTGGAACGGCGTAACCAAGACAAAAGCCGTCCTGCAGTTGGCGTACACCGTTGACGGAAACGGCGACTTGGTCTGGAAATCGATTCCGACCGCCAACGCAGGACAGCTGGACATCGGCATATCGAACGAAACCGCAGTGTCGACCGGGATGTCCACGGCGCACTTCAACCTGTTTGCCAAGGTTCTCGATGGCGGTGCCCTCGAGTCCATTACGAGGTGCAATATCCCCACGTGTCCTTCGGCATGCGTTTCATGCAAGGGTCCCAAGGTGATCATCCCCGGCTGCTCTGACTCGCAGTACCCATAGGGAGCCAAGCTATCCATGAGACGCGCGTTCGTTTTCGTTTCCGCTGCCCTTTTCATTTCCTGCACTTCCGTCAAGCCGGCACCCGATGCGATCGCCGATTCACTATTGGCTTCGTCACGCAATGAGTCGTTGCGTCAAAGGACCGCCGCCATCAGGCCGGATATCCTCGTGTTGTTGCGGGATCCGTTCGTCGACGGGATGTGCCTCATCGAGACGGGGCTCACTCAGCCCCAACTCGATGTCTATGTCTCTCCGGCAGGAGAAGATCATGAGCTGCCGGCGATTCCTGGGGTTCAGATCAAGCGGATTCGACTGCAGAAGCCTCTCCGCCCGCTGGGCGTTCAAATGGGCACTTCGACCAGTAATACCGTTCGCCATTTTCCTGGAACTCTGGGGGTGACCGTTGCTGACAGGGCGTGTCCCTCAATCACTGGCTACATCACGAACAACCACGTAGCGACCGCCGTGCTGCCGGAATGTTACGAAGGCAATGCGGAGGTCGAGGAGGCGCCGGCTCCTTGTGACGGCACGGCTTGTTCGCCATCGATTCCGATCGGAAAGGTCCTGCGGAAAGCATCCATTTCCCCTCGGCAGTTCACGAATGTCGACGCAGCATTCGTAGCCAGCAAGGCGGTGGAGCCGGAGAATGCCTGCGGCCTCTGCGCCGCAACAGATGTCCCTGCCGATGTCGGCTCACTGGTCGGCAAATCGATCTTGAAATGCGGTAGGTCGACCGGCTTGACGTGCGGCACGGTCACCGGCGCGAATTGCGCGGTCAAGATCCCGTACGGCATATGCAAGGAGATCTGGTTCGTGGACCAGATTCGCGTCGAGTCGCAGAACTTCGCCAGGGGAGGGGATTCCGGTTCTGTCGCTTATACGGATGACGGACAGATCGTCGGACTGGTTTTCGCCGGCGATGACGACAAACTCGCCTTTCTCCATCCGATGAAAGAGGTTCTATCGGCGTTGAACGTCTCGCTGATATTGTCGGCTTGCAAGACGCAGCCGCCTTGTCCGCAGGAGAACGCGATGATTGGCGGCACCTGCCAATAATCAGTTTCCTGCCGCGCTTCATCGGCGTGCTGATGATGATCGGCGGCCTCAGCTACCTGAGCGACAGCGTCACACTCTTCGTCTTTCCCGCGCCGCTGGCTCAACCTCATCACCGGCGTGCTCTACACCGTGATCATCCTGATCACCATGTGGGACTGGCAGTTCTATGTCTTTTACGGCGTGATCGAGGTGACGCTGACGGCGCTCGTCGTCTGGTATGCGTGGCGATGGCCCCGTCAGTTGTAGCTGCCGACTACTGACGAGCCTTCGGAGGTGCTTCGACACCGGAGAAGACCAGCACCTGTTCCGGAAGGCGCGCGCCGCGGACCTCGATCGCCCGGACTGCCGCGTTCAGCTCCGTGACCTCCGCGGCCGTGAATCGGACCGCGGCGGCGCCGGTGTTCTCGACCATGTGCGCCATCACCGTCGTTCCGGGGATCGGCACGATCCACGGCTTCTGCGCCATCAGCCATGCCAGCGCGATCTGCGCGGGCGTCGCTTGTTTGCGCGCGGCCCACTGCTTCAGCAGGTCGAAGAGTTTTAGGTTGTGGGGCAGATTCTCCGGCGAGAATCGGGACTCGACGGCTCGAATGTCACCGGGAGCGAACCGGGTATTTGCGTCGATCCAGCCGGTCAGGAACTGGACGCCGAGGGGGCTCCACGGCACGAAGCCGGTTCCGAGCTCCTCGCAGGTCGGGATCACTTCCTTCTCCGGCCCGCGCCACAGCATTGAATATTCGCTCTGGACGGCGCTGACGGGAAGCGCGGCGTGCGCGCGGCGCAACGTCGCGAGCCCCATCTCCGACAGGCCCCAGTGCCGCACCTTGCCTTGCTTCATCAGCTCCTGAACCGCGCCGGCGACGTCCTCGATCGGCACCTGCGAGTCGACCCGGTGCTGGTAGAGGAGATCGATGCGGTCGGTTTGCAGACGCTTCAGCATGTTCTCGACGACGACCTTGATGTGCTCGGGGCGGCTGTTGAGGCCGGGCTGCCGCTGCCCCGTTTGCTGGTCGATGTTCCAGCCGAACTTCGAGGTGATCACGACCTTGTCGCGGAACGGTTTGATCGCCTCGCCGAGGATGCGTTCGACCTCCCATGGACCGTACGCTTCGGCCGCGTCGAAGAACGTGACGCCGCGGTCGAACGCTGCTCGGATGACGTTGATCATCTCGGGGCGGTACGGCACCGTCGTCTCATACTTGCGGCTCATGTTCTGGACGCCGAGCCCGACGCTCGAGACCTCGAGCTTGCCGAGTCTGCGGCGCCCCGGATGCACGTCCTCGCGGCCGGGCCGCGCCGTCTGGGCGGCCTGTGCGACGGCAGGGATGCCGGTCAGCAACGAGCCCGCGGCCACCCCTGCGCCTGCGGCGAGAAACCTGCGACGGTCCGGCATCGCCGGGCCGCGCTCTTCATGTTCATCCTGGACTGTCTTGCTCATTCGGTCGGCTCCTTTCCGCGTCAGGTGGGTCGCTGCGCTTCGCTGAGCCACTTCACCATCGCCGGGTCGCGGTGGTCGAAGAAGCTGCTCGTGCCGGTGTCCAGCGTGGCGATGGAGCTCATCTCGTCGCCGGTGAGCTGGAAATCGAAGACGTTGAAGTTCTCCGCCATCCGCTCCTTGCGCACCGACTTCGGGATGGCGACGACGCCGCGCTGCGTCAGCCACCGGAGGACGACCTGCGCGATGCTCTTGCCGTGGTGGTCGGCGATCGATTGCAGCAGCGCGTTGTGGAAGATGTCGTTCCTGCCTTCCGCGAACGGTCCCCATGACTCCATCTGGACGCCGTTCTCCCGCAGAAACGTCTGCGTCTCGACCTGCTGGTGAAAGGGATGCGTCTCGATCTGATTCACGGCGGGCTTCACCTCGTGGTGCATGAGGAAGTCCATGACGCGGTCGGGAGGGAAGTTGCTCACGCCGATCGCGCGGATGCGCCCCTGGCGATAGAGCTCCTCCATCGCGCGCCACGCGCCGTACACGTCGCCGATCGGCTGGTGAATGAGATAGAGATCGAGCGTGTCGAGTTGCAGCCGCTGCATCGAACGCTCGAAGGCGCGGCGCGTCTTGTCGTAGCCGGCGTCGTTGAGCCAGAGCTTCGTGGTGATGAACAGCTCCTCGCGCGGGACGCCGCTCCGCTTGATCGCATTTCCGACCGCCTCTTCGTTGCCGTACGACGCGGCCGTGTCGAGGAGACGGTATCCGACGCTCAGCGCGTCGGCGACTGCGCGCTCGCATTCCGCGAGGTCCGCGATCTGAAAGACGCCGAACCCGAGCAGCGGCATCTGGACTCCGTTATTGAGCGCGGCTGTGGGGACTGACATGGCTCTCTCCTTCATTGCGTCGCGACTTTCCCGGAGCCCGCACGGCTGTCAGGGCGGCGCTTCCGCCCCCGCGTGACCTTCCTCGCGGAGGCGGTGGATGTCCTTGGTGGGCGCGTTTCCGAAGAAGCGGCCGTACTCGCGGCTGAATTGGGAGGCACTGATGTAGCCGACGCGGCGGCCGGCCGCGCTCGCATCGAGCATGGAGGTGAGCATCAGCCGCCGCGCCTCCTGCAGGCGAAGGGCCTTCTGGAACTGCAGGGGACTCATGGACGTCACCGCGCGGAACTGGCGGTGGAACGCGGACTGGCTCATGTTGACCAGTCGTGCAAGCTGTTTCACATCGGCCGATTGATCGAAGTTCTCGCGCAGCCACGACACGGCTTTCGCCACGCGATGGAAGTTCGAGTCGGCCACACCCATCTGCGCGATACGCGGTCCCATCGGACCGACGAGCAGGCGGATCAGGATCTCTTCGATGACGAGCGGCGCGATGAGATCCGCGTTCGCCGGACGATCCATCAGCATGATGAGCCGCGTGGCAGCGTCGATCATCTGCGCGTCCGCGTCTCCGATGTAGAGAGGCCGGCTCTCTCTGGCCTGGGGCAGGCCGTTCGGGAACGCGCGCTTCGCGAGGCTGGTGATCTTCCGCGGGTCGAGATCGATCTTCAGGGTCAGATACGGATCGGTGGGCGTGGCTCGTGTGACCTGCGCCGCCACGGGGATGTCGACTGAATAGACGGCCACTTGTCCCGCTTCATAGGGGTAGACGTCGTCGCCGATCATGACGCTCTTCGCACCCTGCGCGACGATGCAGACGGATGGATTCTGGATCGTGTGCGTCGCCCGCGTGCTCGGGCGCGAGACCTTGATGGCGTGCACGTTCGGGAGGCGCAGATCGAAACTGCCGTCGTACGGGGCGTGCGCGCTGATCGACCGGGCCAACGTCGTCACGTCAGGTTTCGTCGCCATGATTTCCACGAGCAAGATAACGCCCGGGGGGCGTGAAATCCTTGCCTGAAATCCCCCGGTTCTTGCCCGATTCGGTCATCTTTGCGGATGGACCCGCCGTCCGCTCTGTGGGGAATGGCCGAGCTCACCTGATCGTGTCTTTGGAGCTCAGCGACTCTGGCCGAGCCGGTGATAAGCTGGATTGGATGAAGGTCCTCACCTACGAGGCAATCGTTGAGCGTGGCGAAGTCAAACTACCCGAAACCGTGAGACTTCCGGAGCACGCCAAGGTATACGTCGTCGTCCCCGGTGTCGAAGATCTGCCGCTCTCCAGGATTCAGACTCCTCGGCTCCTGCGACCCGAACAGGTGTCCGATTTCGCAATGGAGACTCTGGAAGGCGAGGATGCCACCGTACGATGATCGGCTCTTCGCCCCGCCTGCCGCGGTTCTGAGCGCGCGCCTCCGCAATCCGCAAAACGGCGCGATCATTCCGGATGTCTTGTTACTGATCGATACGGGCGCTGACGTGACGCTGCTTCCGCTCGGCGCGGTGAACGCGGCGGAGATCGAGCAGACGGGCGCCTCGTACGAATTGCTGGCGTTCGATGGCAGATCGAGTGCCGTTGGCGCGGTCCGCGCTGATCTGTTGATGCTTGGCCGCACGTTTCGCGGTCAGTTTCTCGTAATCGATCAACAAGTCGGCATCCTAGGCCGCAACATTCTCAATGCTCTCGCTCTTCTGCTGGATGGACCACAGCAGACGTGGAGCGAGCACAAGAGCGATCGAGCGGAACCCCGCTGACGGCTGGACTGGCCGCCAACGCCGGCGAGATAAGCGCGGGGACGCGATAGCATCCCGCGCGGAGGTACCCCCCGTGACGCTGCTGCGCTTCCGAATCTCGATGTCCCTCGACGGCTTCACCGCCGGTCCGAACCAGAGCGTCGACGACCCGCTGGGCGTTGGTGGGATGCGCTTGGCCGAGTGGGTCTTTCCGCTTCGCGTGTGGCGCGCCATGCATGGGATGGAGGGCGGGGAGGACAACGCGAGCTCCGTGGTGGTCGAGGAGTCGATGGCCAACATCGGTGCGACGATCATGGGGCGCAACATGTTTGGCGGCGGGCCGGGTCCGTGGGACGCCGCCAATCCGTGGAACGGCTGGTGGGGCGACGAGCCGCCGTACCATCATCCGGTCTTCGTCCTCACCCATCACCCGCGCGCGCCGCTGACGCTCGGCGAGACGACCTTCACGTTCGTCACCGAGGGCGCCGACGCGGCGCTGGCGCAGGCGAGGGAGGCGGCGCGCGGGAAAGACATCATGCTCGGCGGCGGCGCGAAAGCGGCGCAGCAGTACCTGGCGGCCGGCCTGGTGGACGAGATGGAGATCAGCCTGGTGCCGGTGCTGTTCGGCGACGGCGCGCGGCTGTTCGACGGCCTGGGCGGCGACCTTCACGGGCTGACGCTGGCGCGCACCATCGCGCAGCCGGGGGTCACGCACCTGAAGTTCACGAGGTGAAGAGCGTCCAGCGGTCCTGCATCTGCGAGTAGCCGCGGTACTTCACCTTCACCCACTCCGTCTCGGGCGCGTACGGATCGTTGCGCCGCTTGGCCACCACGCCCTCGAGATCGCGCACCACCGCCTCGGTGAAGAGCGAGGGGTCGTCGACGTGCTCCACGTACGCCACCGGCGTGCCGGTCACCAGCTTGCGCAGCGCGCGCTTGCGGCGCCAGAGCGGCTGCGCGCGGAGGTCGCGGCCGTTCAGCCAGAGGAGGTCGAACGCGGCGTAGCCGGGCGTGCCGCGGCGGAAGAAGAGCGCGTGGAAGTCGGGGCCGGAATCGCGCATGACCACGATCTCGCCGTCGAGCACCGCGCTCTTCACGTCGAGCGCGCGGGCCACGGCCAGGCCGAGGTCGTCGAAGCGCTTCATCCGGCGCCCGGTCTTGGAGGTGAAGGTGCCGCGGCCGTCCTCGATCGACAGCATGCCGCGGAAGCCGTCGAGCTTCAGCTCGTAGATCCAGCGGCGGCCGATCGGAACGACCTTGCCGCGCACGGGGCGGATCGGCTCGATGGTCATCGCCGCCGCTTCCGCTTCTTCGCCGCGATGAAGGCGTGCCCCTCGGCCACGATCGCCGCGACCGCGCCCCAGTCCAGTCCCGTGTTCAGGTTGATCCCCACCCAGCCGTTCGGCCCGACGTACGGCGGGCGGAAGAAGTGCTTCGGGTCGGCGGCGACGAGCGCCTCCTGCGCGCCGGGCGGCTGCGCCACCCAGGCGGCGACGCGGCCGTCGCCGTGGTGGTTGTCGGTGTAGGCGAGGTAGTGGCCCGAGGGGAGGAAGAACGACGGCGCGCCGTGCGAGAGCTTCTCCTCCGTCTCGGGAAGCGCCAGGCAGATCTTGCGGATGCGATCCAGCGGCGTCACCGGCTGAGGATACACTTCGCATCAGTGACCCTCATTGAAATCGTCGCCGCGGCGATCACGCTGTGGAGCATCTGGCTGGCGACCAAAGAGCACATCTGGTACTGGCCGACCGGAATCGTCAGCCTGATCCTCTACACCTGGACGTTTTACCGCGCGAAGCTCTACGGCGAGACGCTGCTGCAGATCATCTGTCTGGTGCTGATGGTCTACGGCTGGTACGAGTGGCTCCACGGTGGGGAGAATCGCGCCGAGCTGCCGGTGACCCGCACGCCGAGGCGCGCCTGGGCGCCGCTGATGATCATCGGCGTGGTGGGGTCGGTGATCACCGCGCTGCTGATGAAGCGCTTCACCGACAACCCGTCGCCGTACGTCGACGCCGCCATCCTCGTCTTCAGCCTGGTGGCGCAGCTGATGACCGCGCGTAAGTGGCTGGAGAGCTGGCCAATGTGGGTGGTGATCAACGTCGTCTCGGTCTTCCTTTACATCAAGCGCGCGCTCTATCCGACCGCGGTGCTGTACGTCGCGCTGCTGGTCCTTGCCATCCAGGGTTATCGCGATTGGAAAAAATCGCTCGCGTCGTCCTGACCGGCTCCGAGTCGACGGGGAAGAGCGAGCTGGCGCGCGCGCTGGCCGCGCACTACGGCACCTCGTGGTCGGCGGAGTACGTGCGCGACTACCTCGATGCGAAAGGCGAGGCGCTGACGGCCGACGACGTCGAGGCGATCGCGCGCGGGCAGCTGGCGCGCGAGGACGACGCGGTGGCGCGCGCGAACCGCCTGGCCATCCTCGACACCGATCTCCTCAGCACCGTCATCTACAGCAACCATTACTACGGCTGCTGCGCGCCGTGGATCGAGCGCGCGGCGCGCGAGCGGCGCGGCGACCTCTACCTGCTGCTCGACATCGACGTGCCGTGGACGGCCGACCCGCAGCGCGACCGCGGCGAGCAGCGCGAGGAGATGCACGCGCTCTTCCGCGACGCGCTCGACGCGGCCGGCGTGCGGTGGGTGGTCATTCGCGGCGGTTGGGACGAGCGGCGGGTGCGGGCGATTGAGGAGATTGATTCTTGGGCCGGCGAGCAGCGGGCAGCGAGCAGCGAGCAGGGGTGACGGCGGCAAGCAGCGGGCGGCGAGCGGCGAGCAGGTGGTGGTTCTCCCCCCCCGCTCGCTGCTCGCTGCCTGCCGCTCGCTGCGCTACACTTACCTCCGTCAGCAATGACATCCAACGACATCGAAAACCTCTACGACGCACACGCGCCGCGTCTCTACGCGTTGGCGCTGCGCATCACCGGCGATCGCGACGCCGCGGCGGCGGCGATCGAGGATGCCTTCCTCCGCCTGTGGGAATTCTCCGACGTGCCGGGGGAGGACGAGTTTCGTATGCTGGTGCGCCTCACGCGCGAGAGGGCTCTTGCCCGCCGACAGAGCCAAACCGCCGCGAGCGACGTAGCTACCAGACGGGCGACCCCGGCCAGCCTCGTCGAGGAGCTGTTTTTCGGCGGCGTGACGCTTCGGGACCTGGCCGGGCGCCACGGACTGGGAGAATCGCAGGTGCGCGGGATGATCCGCGACGGAATGGCGGCACTGCGCTCGAGAGTTGCGCAGCAGGAGTGACATGACGACTGAAATGCTGACGAGCGACGAAACCGAGCTTCTCGACGGCATCGTGGCCGAGTCGATCGACCCGATCGCGCCGCCGCCCGAGCTCCGCCGCCGCGTCCTCGACGCCATCCGCACCACGCCGCAGAACAGCCGCACGGTGCGCGGCGACGAAGGCCGCTGGGCGCCGCTGCCCTTTCCCGGCGTCCGCGTGAAAACGCTTTCGGTCGACGAGGAGCGCCACACCGCCACCATCCTGATGATGTTCGACCCGGGCGCGCGTCTGCCCGAGCACGACCACCACGGCGAGGAGCAGGCCTTCGTGGTCAGCGGCAGCTGCCGCATCGGCTCCGTCCACCTGCGCCAGGGCGACTTCCACCGCGCCGGCGCCGGCTCGCATCACGGCGACGTGGTCAGCGACGAGGGGTGCGTGCTGCTGCTGGTGGTGGATGACGAGGACTACCGGGCCGCGTGAACTGGCTCATCAAGAACTTTCTCCGCGGCCTCGTCATCGTCGTCCCCTTCGCCGTCACCGTCTACATCCTCTACGTCACCTTCGTCTGGGTGGACCGGCTCATCCCGCTGAAGATCCCCGGCGCGGGGTTCGGCATCCTGCTGGTCGGCATCATCGTCATCGGCTGGCTCGGCTCGAACTTCGTCGGACGGAAGTTCGTGCAGCTCACCGAGTCGCTCTTCACCCGCGCGCCGCTGGTGCGGCTGATTTACGCCTCGCTGAAGGACCTGCTCGAGGCGTTCGTCGGCGACCGGAAGCGCTTCGACCAGCCGGTGGCGGTGCGGTTGTCCGAGGGGGTGCGGACGCTGGGGTTCATCACGCAGGAGGACCTCGGATTCCTGGCGCTGGAGGGGAGCGTCGCGGTCTACTTGCCCTTCGCGTACAGCATGGCGGGATCGCTGGTAATCGTGCCGGCGGCGAACGTGGAGCGGCTGCAGGTGGACAGCGCCAGCGTGATGGCCATGGTCGTGTCCGGCGGCATCTCGCGGGCGAATCCGCGGCCTTGATTCACCGATCGATTCTTATATGATCCGCCGCGCCGCAAATGGCGCAGATTTTCCACCGTAGTGCCAACACCCTTTCACGAGTCACGATCTTCGGGGCGGTCTTCATCGTTGCATTCGTGTTGTGGGTCATCGGCGGCGTGGTCCGCTCGCCTGTGGCCACGGACCAGGGCATCGAGCGCGAACAGCCGGTGCCGTTCAGCCATCAACACCACGTCGCCGGCCTCGGCATCGACTGCCGGTACTGCCACACCGCGGTGGAGAAATCGAGCTTCGCGGGGATCCCGCCGACGCAGACCTGCATGAACTGCCACTCCCAGATCTGGACCAACGCCGAGATGCTCGCGCCGGTGCGCAACAGCTTCGCCAGCAACACCCCGATCCAGTGGGCGCGCGTCCACCGGCTGCCCGACTTCGTCCACTTCAACCACAGCATCCATGTCTACAAGGGCATCGGCTGCGCCTCGTGCCACGGCCGCATCGACAAGATGAACCTGACCTACCAGGCCTCGCCGCTGACCATGGCCTGGTGCCTCGACTGCCACCGCAACCCCGAAAAGCAAGTGCGCCCCCGCAACCAGGTATTCAACATGGCCTACGTTTCGACCAACCAGGCGGAGCTCGGCCCGCGCCTGGTGCAGGAGTACAAGATTCAGAAGCTGACGAGTTGTTCGACGTGTCATTACTAGCGAGCAGGATGCAGCGAGCAGCGAGCAGGGGAGCCGACGCGGGGTTCCTGCTCGCTGCTCGCTGCCACCTGCCCGCTGAAATGCAATGAAAGACCTGACACTCAAAGACTTCCGCGATCGTGCCGAGGGCGGCCGGCTGTACCGCAGCCTGGACGACCTCGCGCGCGACGATGAGTACTTCGAGCTCGTCGAGCGCGAGTTCCCGCAGCAGGCGTTGCCGCTCGAGCGCGGCGTCGACCGGCGCGACTTCGTCAAGCTGATGTCGGCCTCGGTGGCGATGGCGGGTCTGGCCGCCTGCAACCGTCCCGCGGAGAAGATCGTCCCGTACGTCCGCCAGCCGGAGAACCTCATCCCCGGCAAGGCGATGTACTTCGCCTCCGCGCTCAGCCTCGGCGGCGTCGGCACCGGCGTGCTGGTCGAGAGCCACATGGGCCGCCCGACCAAGATCGAGGGCAACCCGGATCACCCGTCGTCGCTCGGCGGCACCGACGCCATGATGCAGGCGTCGATCCTCAGCCTCTACGACCCCTCGCGCGCGCAGGTCGTGCGCCACCTCGGCGAGATCTCCACCTGGAGCGAGTTCCTCGCCGCCCTGCAGCCGATCCTCACCACGGCCAAGACGAACGGCGCCGGGCTGCGGCTGCTCACGCAGACCATCACCTCGCCGACTCTCGGCGCGCAGATCCAGGCGCTCCTCGCCGCCTACCCCGGCCTGCAGTGGCACCAGTGGGAGGCCGTCAACCGCGACAACGTGCGCGAGGGGCTGCGCATGGCGTTCGGCGGATACGCCAACGCCGTTTACCACTTCGACCGCGCCAACGTCGTCGTCTCGCTCGACGCCGACTTCCTCGGCAGCGGGCCGGGGCACGTGAGATACGCCAAGGACTTCGCCGCGCGCCGCCGCGTGCGTCACGGGCAGACGTCGTCGATGAATCGCCTCTACGCTTTCGACTGCGGCCTCTCCGGCACCGCCTCGGTGGCCGATCACCGCTGGCCGGTCAAGCCGAGCGAGATCGAAGGGATCGCCCGCGCGCTGCCCGCGGCGATCATGAAAGACCTGGAGGCGAACCGCGGCGCGTCGATCGTCATCGCCGGCGACGACCAGCCGCCCGTCGTCCACGCGCTGGCCATGGCGCTCAACCAGCAGCTCGGCAACATCGGCTCGACCGTCACCATCACCGACCCCGTGGAAGCGGCGCCGGTCAACCAGCTCGAGTCGCTGCGCCGGCTGGTCACCGACATGAACGCCGGGGCGGTGAAGGCGCTGATCGTGCTCGGCGGGAACCCGGTGTTCGACACGCCGGCCGACTTCAACTTCAAGCAGGCGCTCCAGAAGGTTCCGTTCCGCGCGCACCTCTCGGGCTACTACGACGAGACGTCGATGCAGTCGCACTGGCACCTCCCCGAGGTGCACTCGCTGGAGACGTGGAGCGACGTGCGGGGACACGACGGGACGGTGTCCATCGTGCAGCCGCTCATCGCGCCGCTGTACAACGGCCGCTCCGCGCACGAGGTGGTCGGCGCCATGGTCGGCGGCCTCGATCAGACCCCGTACGACACCGTCCGCGCCTACTGGTTCAGCAAAGGCGCGACCGAACAGACCTGGAAGAAGTGGCTGCACGACGGCCAGATCGCGGACTCCGCATTGCCGGCGCGTGGAGGACAGGCAATCCTGCCTGTCCCGCCGGCAACGAGCCAGACAGGATTGTCTGGCGTCCACCTCATCATTCGCCCCGACCCCAACATCCACGACGGCCGCTTCGCCAACAACGCCTGGCTGCAGGAGCTCCCGAAGCCGCAGACGAAGATCTGCTGGGAGAACGTCGCGGTGATGAGCCCGAAGACGGCGAACGGCATCGGCTTCGACGACAAGACGCGCGCCGACCTGGTCAACGAGAAGACCACGCTGCACATCGACGTCAACTATCGCGGCAAGACCGTCCGGTTGCCGCTGTGGGTCCTGCCGGGCCATCCGGACGGCGTGGTCACCGTCTTCTTCGGCTACGGCAGGACGCAGGGCGGGCACATCGCCAACGTCGGCACCGATCTCTATCCCATCCGCTTTTCCGACGCGCTGCAGGGCGGGCCGGCGACGATCAGCCTGGTGCGCGGCACGCCGTACCCGGTGGCCTGCACGCAGGAGCACCAGAGCATCAACCCGCGCGACGTCGGCGGCGACCGCGGCCTGATCCGCTCCACCACGTTCGCGGAGTACCAGAAGGATCCGCACTTTGCCGCGGAGCATCACACCGAAGAGGAGAACGGCAACGAGTCGATGTACCCGCCGTACGTCTACAAGAACCACGCGTGGGCCATGGTCATCGACACCTCGGTCTGCACCGGCTGCAACGGCTGCGTCATCGCCTGCCAGGCCGAGAACAACATCGCCGTGGTCGGCAAGGAAGAGGTGCACCGCGAGCGCGAGATGCACTGGCTGCGCATCGACCGCTACTTCCGCGGCGACCCCGCCAACCCGGAAGTCTTCCACCAGCCGGTGCCGTGCATGCACTGCGAGAACGCGCCGTGCGAGCCGGTCTGCCCGGTGGAGGCCACCTCGCACAGCGGCGACGGCATCAACGAGATGACGTACAACCGCTGCGTCGGCACGCGCTACTGCTCGAACAACTGCCCGTACAAAGTGCGCCGCTTCAACTTCTTCCACTACAGCGACTACGACACCCCGGCGCTCAAGCCGATGCGCAATCCCGACGTCACCGTGCGCACGCGCGGCGTGATGGAGAAGTGCACCTTCTGCGTGCAGCGCGTGAACGAGGCGAAGATCGAGGCCGAGAAGCGCGGCGGCAACGAGCGCGTCCGCGACGGCGAAGTGACCACCGCCTGCGCCCAGGCCTGCCCCTCCGACGCGATCGTATTCGGGGACATGAACGACAAGACGTCGCGCGTCGCCAAGCTGCAGGCGGAGCCGGCGAATTACGCGCTCCTGGCTGAATTGAATACGCGGCCGCGGACGACGTATCTGGGAGTGGTTCGGAACCCGAATCCGGAGATCAAAGGATGACGAGGAGACGGGGAATGTTGAATGTTGAATGTTTAATGTTGAATGAAAGCATCCATTTAACATTCAACATTAAACATTCAACATTCCCCGTCCCCCGTTCTTGACCATGGCCGACATCGACGACAAACCCGTCCACGAAGTCCGCCCCACCACGCAGGCGATGAAAATCCCTGCCCGCTTCATCCCGTCGCCGACGGTGGAGCCGGGGCATACCTTCGCGTCGGTCACCGATCACATCAGCTCCATCGTCCTCCGCCGGAGGATGCCGCTGCTCTGGTCGGTCACCCTGGCCGTGGCCACGCTGCTGGTCATGGTGCTGGTCGGCACCATCGGGAAGCTGATCATCAAGGGCGTCGGCATCTGGGGCATCAACCATCCGGTCGGCTGGGGCTTCGACATCCTCAACTTCGTCTGGTGGATCGGCATCGGGCACGCCGGCACGCTGATCTCCGCCATCCTGCTGCTGCTGCGGCAGGAGTGGCGCACCTCGATCAACCGGTTCGCCGAGGCCATGACCCTGTTCGCCGTGGCATCGGCGGGGCTGTATCCGGCGCTGCATACCGGGCGGCCGTGGTACGACTTCTGGCTCTTCCCGTACCCGAACACCATGTCGCTCTGGCCGCAGTTCCGCAGCCCGCTGATGTGGGACGTCTTCGCGGTCTCCACCTACGCCACGGTGTCGATGCTGTTCTGGTACGTCGGTCTGATCCCCGACCTGGCCACGCTGCGCGACCGCGCCAACCATCCCTTCGCGCGCGTCCTCTACGGCGCGCTCTCCCTCGGATGGCGCGGCTCGGCCAAGCACTGGTACCGCTACGAGACCGCCTACCTCCTGCTGGCCGGGCTCTCCACGCCGCTGGTGCTCTCGGTGCACACCATCGTCTCGTTCGACTTCGCCGTGGCGCAGCTGCCCGGGTGGCACGCCACGTTCTTCCCGCCGTACTTCGTGGCCGGCGCGGTCTACGCCGGCTTCGCCATGGTGCTCACCCTGGCCATCCCGGCGCGGAAGATGTTCAAGCTCGAGGACTTCATCACCATCAAGCACCTGGAGAACATGGGCAAGGTGATGCTGGCCACGGGCCTCATCGTCTTCTACGCCTACGGCATGGAAGTCTTCTTCGCCTACTACAGCGGCAACGTCTTCGAGCGGTACATGATGTGGAACCGCGCCTTCGGCCCGTACTGGAAGATGTACTGGATGCTGATCCTCTGCAACGGCCTGGCGCCGCAGCTGATGTGGGTCAAGCGCTTCCGCACCAGCCCGGTGATGCTCTTCATCACCGCCATGTTCGTCAACGTCGGCATGTGGCTGGAGCGCTTCGTCATCATCCCCACCTCGCTGCACCGCGACTTCCTGCCGTCGTCGTGGGGCATGTACCACGGCACGCAGTGGGACTGGTCGATGTACCTCGGCTCCATCGGGCTCTTCCTCTTCCTTCTCTGCCTCTTCATACGCTATCTGCCGATGATCTCCATCTTCGAGATGCGGACGCTGCTGCCGGGCGCGCACGCGCACGCTTCGGGGGAGGGCCACGAGTAAGCCATGGCCGTCGGCAAGATCATCACCGGCACCTACGGGCTCATCGCGGAGTTCACCAACGCGCAGGAGCTGCTCGACGCGGCCAACGCCGCGCGCGAGGCCGGCTACACCGAGACCGACGCCTTCTCGCCGTTCCCCATCCACGGCCTGCACGAGGCCATCGGGATGAAGTCGACCAAGCTCCCGCTGATCGTCCTCATCGGCGGCATCCTCGGCGGGCTGGGCGGATTCTTCATGTGCTGGTACGCCAACGTCATCGCCTACCCGATCAACATCGGCGGCAAGCCGTACAACTCGTGGCCGGCCTGGATCCCCATCACCTTCGAGTGCACCATCCTGGTGGCCGCCTTCGCCGCCGTCTTCGGCATGCTGGCCCTCAACGGCCTGCCGATGCCGTATCACCCCGTCTTCAACCTGAAGCGCTTCGACCAGGCCTCGCGCGACAAGTTCTTCCTGGTGATCCAGGCGCGCGACCCGAGGTTCGATCTCGACAACACCTGGCAGTTCCTGGAGTCGCTGCACCCGCGGGAGGTCGTCGATGTCCCGTGGTAGCGGGTTCAGCGAGCAGCGAGCAGCGAGCAGCGAGCAGGTCTCTCCCGCTCGCCGCTCGCTGCTCGCTGCTCGCTTGCTCGTGCTGACTGCGCTGCTCCTCGGCTGCAGGCAAAAGATGGCCAACCAGCCGAGATACGACCCGCTCGAGCCGAGCGACTTCTTCGCCGACAAGATGTCGGCGCGGCCGCGCATCCCGGGGACCGTGGCGCGCGGGGAGCTGGTCAGCAACGACTTCATGGCCACCGGCAAGATCAACGGCGCGGACGGCGACGGCTTCCCCTTCGCCGTCACCGCGGCGGTGATGAATCGCGGCGAGGAGCGCTTCAACATCTACTGCTCGCAGTGCCACGGCAAGGTCGGCGACGGCAACGGGATGGTCCCGTCGCGCGGCTATCGCCGCCCGCCGTCGTTCCACACCGAGGCGCTGCGGCGCGCGGTGACGGGGCACTTCTTCGACGTGATGACCAACGGCTTCGGCGCCATGCCGTCGTACGCGCCGCAGGTGCCGGTGGAGGATCGCTGGGCGATCATCGCCTACATCCGGGCGCTGCAACTGGCGCAGAACGGGACCATCGACGACCTTCCGCCCGACCTGCGGGCGAAGCTGACCGGAGGCGCACAGTGAGCGTGCAGCCTGTCGACAACTCCCCGGTCACCGGCATCGGCCGCTGGCAGACGCCCGCGCTCATCGTCGGCATCCTCGGGCTCCTGGCCAGCGCCGCCGGCTTCTTCGTCGACCGCGCGCAGTTCTTCCGCGCCTGGCTGCCGAGCTACATCTTCTGGTTCTCCATCGTCGCCGGCGCGCTCGCCGTGCTGATGCTGCAGTACGTCACCGGCGGGCAGTGGGGACTGCTGGTGCGCCGCCCGCTGGGCGCCGCGGCGCGGACCATGATCTGGATGGCGATCTTCTTCATCCCCATCGCCGCCGGCGTGACGCACATCTATCCCTGGACCGATCACGCCTACGTCGAGCGCCACGAGGTGGTGCAGCTCAAGACCGCCTACCTCAACGTGCAGGGCTTCTGGATCCGCGCGGCGATCTACTTCGCCCTCTGGATCCTCTGGGCCTGGCGCATCCGCGTCCTCTCGCTGAAGTTCTACGAGGATCGCTCGCCGTACACCGAGCTCTCGCGGCGCAAATGGGCGGCCACCGGGCTGCCGATGATCGTGCTGACGCTGACCTTCGCCTCCATCGACTGGATGATGTCGCTGGAGCCGACGTGGACTTCGGCCATGTACGGCATCACCTTCGTGGTCGGCTGCGGGCTCTCGGCCTTCGCCTTCGTCACCTTCTTCCTGGCGCGGCTGGCGCGCAACGAGGCGATGTCCGACGTCCTGCGCCCCACGCACCTGCGGGACCTCGGCAACCTGATCCTGGCCTTCGTCATGTTCTTCGCCTACACCTCGTTCTCCGAGTACCTGCTGATCTGGTACGGCAACATCAAGGAGGAAATCCCGCACTTCCTGGTGCGGCAGCACGGCGTGTGGGGGGCCATCGCCCTGCTGATGGTCGTCTTCCACTTCTTCCTCCCGTTCTTCCTCCTGCTGATTCGCGGGATCAAGGACCGGCCCTCGACCATCGGCGTGGTCACGGTGATCATCATCGTCATGCGCTACCTCGCCATCTACTGGCAGATCGTGCCGTCGTGGACCGGCGAGCACTTCGCCTATTCGTGGATGGCGCTGGCGTCGCTGGTCGGCATCGGCGGCGTCTGGATGTGGGCGTTCATCGGGCAGCTGAAGGGACAGACCATCATTCCCATCCATGAGACGTGGGTGGAAGAAGCGATTCGCGAGGGGGCGCTGAAGGTCAATGCCTGAGATCGTGAATCCCGAGACGCATCACGAGAAGAGCGACGTCAACGTCCGCGCGCTCTTCAAGTTCTTCATCATCTTCGTCGTCTTCGCCGTGGTCACCCACCTGCTGCTCTTCATGCAGTTCAAGGCCTTCCGCCGGATGTTCCGCGACCAGACCGCCGAACCGATGACCGCGGTGGCGCGCCCGGCCGACGCCGCGGTCCCGCCGTCGCCGCGCCTGCAGCCGTTCGAGACGCGCAACGTCGGCGGGCAGGTCAACCCGCCGAACACCAACACGCCGGTGACGGACATGGAGCAGATGCGCGCCGCCGAGGAGCAGGCGCTGCACAATCCCGGCTGGATCGACCGGCAAAAGGGGACGGTGCGGCTGCCGATCGACGTGGCGAAGCAGCTGATCGTGCAGCGCGGATTGCCAAGTGTGGGCGCGCCCGCCTCGGGCGCGCAAGCGCTGCCGGGGGCGGCAGCGCCCACACAGACAGGGGCGAAGCCATGAAGCGCGCGCTCCTCCTGCTCGCTGCAGCCTGCCTGCTGATTGGCGCGTCCAGCGACAAGCCCAAGCTCCCCGGCGTCGTCGACGTCGCGCAGCACCTCAACGCCACGCTGCCGCTGGAAGTCCTCCTCCGCGACGAGACCGGCAGGATGGTCCGCCTCGGCGACTACTTCCACCACGGCCGTCCGGTGGTCCTCAACTTCGTCTACTACAACTGCCCGATGCTCTGCCCGATGGTGCTCGACGGGATGACCAGCACCTTCACGGAGCTGAAGTTCGACATCGGCAAGGAGTTCGACGTCGTCACCATCAGCATCGACCCGCGCGACACCTTCGAGCAGTCCGCGGAGAAGAAGGAACGCTACATCCGGCGCTACGGCCGCTTCGGCGCCGCAGACGGCTGGCACTTCCTCACCGGTCCCGAGCTGAGCGTGAAGAAGGTCGCCGAGTCGGCCGGCTTCAAGTACGCGTACGACCTCTCCAGCAACCAGTTCGCCCACGGCGCCGTGGTGATCGTCACGACAGCCGACGGCCGGATCTCGCGCTACCTCTACGGCTTCGAGCACAAGGCGCGCGACCTCCGCCTGGCGCTGGCCGAGGCGTCGCAGGGGAAAGTGGGTGGTCTGGCGGAAGACGTGCTGCTGCTCTGCTTCCACTACAACCCGGCCACCGGCAAGTACAGCGCCGCGGCGATGAACTTCGTCCGCGCCGGCGGCGTGGCCACCGTCCTCGGGCTGGGGAGCTTCATCTTCATCATGATCCGCAAGGAGCGTCAGCAGCTCCTCAGCGCCCCTCTCCCGCCGGGCGGGAGAGGGTGGCCCGAAGGGCCGGGTGAGGGCTCGGCGCAATGATGCTCTCCGACTTCCCGCTGTGGCCCGAGCAGGCCTCCAGTTTCGCCGGCCAGGTGGACGCGCTCTTCATCTTCATGTGCGTCATCACCGGCCTGGTCTCGGTGCTGACCTTCGTGGTCATCTTCTGGCTGGCCGTCAAGTACCGCCGCACGCCGCAGAACGAGCTGGCGCAGGACATCGAGCCGCCGAAGGTGCTCGAGGCGGCCTGGATCATCATCCCCTTCTTCATCTTCATGGGGATGTTCCTCTGGGGCTCGTGGCTCTACTTCCGCCTGGCGCGCGTCCCCGACAACGCCCTCGACATCTACGCCACCGGCCGCCAGTGGATGTGGAAGTTCCAGCATCCCACCGGCCAGCGCGAGATCAACACGCTGCACGTGCCGCGCGGGCGGCCGATCCGCCTGACCATGGCCTCCGAGGACGTGATTCACAGCCTCTACTTCCCGAACTTCCGGACCAAGATGGACGTCCTGCCGAACCGCTATCGCCACATGTGGTTCACGGCGACGAAGACCGGGCGCTTCCACATCTTCTGCGCCGAGTACTGCGGCACGCTGCACTCCGGGATGATCGGGTGGGTGGAAGTGATGGAGCCGACCGACTACCAGCGCTGGCTGGCCGGCGGCGCGGAGGGCTCGCTCGCCTCGCAGGGGGAGAAGCTCTTCCAGAAGTACGCGTGCAACACCTGCCACACCAATGACGCCACCGGCCGCGGCCCCGCGCTCGCCGGCCTTTACGGCTCGACGGTGACGCTGTCCAACGACGCCACGGTGGCGGCGGACGAGAACTACATCCGCGAGTCGATCCTCAACCCGCAGGCCAAGGTGGCCAAAGGCTTCCAGCCGATCATGCCCACCTTCCAGGGCCAGGTGAACGAGGACGATCTGATGAAGCTGCTCGCGTACGTGAAGTCGCTCGCGAAGCCCGGAGCGCCGGCGTCCGCGCCGGCTGGCCCGGCGGCGTCCACGCCGCCGAGGACCGGGCGCCGGGACGGCGCCGGGCCAGCCGGCGAGACGCCGGCGCTCCTCGCGGCGAAGGAACCACAATCATGAGCTCAGCCACACTCCACGACGTCCGCTTCATCGAGCCGGAGAAGACGCGCAACTACCTCAACGTCGACTACGGCGCGCTCTCCTGGCTGCTGACCAAAGACCACAAGCGGATCGGCATCCTCTACCTTTTCTCCGTCACGCTGCTCTTCATCCTCGGCGGCTTCTTCGCCGTGGTCATGCGCATCGAGCTGCTCACCCCCGAGGGCGACGTCCTCACCAGCGACACCTACAACAAGTTCTTCACGCTGCACGGCATCGTGATGATCTTTTACTTCCTCATCCCGGTGATCCCGGCGGTGCTCGGCAACTTCCTGCTGCCGCTGATGATCGGGGCGAAAGACCTCGCCTTCCCGAAGATCAACCTCCTCAGCTGGTACCTCTACATGGTCTCGGCGGTGGTGGGGCTGGTGGTCATCATCACCGGCGGCGTCGACACCGGCTGGACGTTCTACACACCCTTCTCCACGCAGTACTCGAACACGCACGTCTTCGGGACGACCTTCGCCGCGTTCATCATGGGCTTCTCGTCGATTCTGACGGGGCTCAATTTCCTGGTGACCATCCACCGCATGCGCGCGCCGGGGCTGACCTGGTACCGCCTGCCGCTGATGGTCTGGGCGCTCTACGCCACCTCCATCGTCCAGCTGCTGGCCACGCCGGTGCTGGCCATCACGCTGGTGATGCTGATGTTCGAGCGTGTGCTGAAGGTCGGCATCTTCGACCCGGCCCTCGGCGGCGACCCGCTGCTCTACCAGCACATGTTCTGGTTCTACTCGCACCCGGCGGTCTACATCATGATCCTGCCGGCCATGGGCGTGGCCTCCGAGGTGGTGGCGGCGTTCACGCGCAAGAAGATCTTCGGCTACACCTTCGTCGCCTACTCCTCATTGGCCATCGCGTTCCTCGGCTTCCTGGTGTGGGCCCACCACATGTTCGTGGCCGGCATCTCGGTCTACTCGGCGATGATCTTCGCCTTCCTCAGCTACTTCGTGGCGGTGCCGTCGGCCATCAAGGTCTTCAACTGGACGGCGACGCTCTACCGCGCCTCGGTGTCGTGGCAGACGCCGATGCTCTACATCCTCGGCTTCATCGGGCTGTTCACCATCGGCGGCGTGACGGGGCTCTTCCTCGCCGCGCTGGGCCTCGACATCCACGTGCATGACACCTACTTCGTCGTGGCGCACTTCCACTACATCATGGTCGGCGGGACGGTGATGGCCTACCTCGCCGGGCTGCACTACTGGTGGCCGAAGATCACCGGTCGGATGTACCCCGAGTGGTGGGCGCGCCTCGCCGCGCTGCTGGTGTTCGTCGGCTTCAATCTGACGTTCTTCCCGCAGTTCGTCCTCGGCTACCTCGGCATGCCCCGCCGCTACCACGCCTACGCGCCGGAGTTCCAGGTGCTCAACGTGATGTCGTCCGCCGGCGCGTCGGTGCTGGCGGTCGGCTACGCATTGCCGCTGTGCTATCTCATCTGGTCGCTCTGGTTCGGCCGTAAGGCCGGCCCGAATCCGTGGGGCGCGGTGGGGCTGGAGTGGGCCACGTCGTCGCCGCCGCCGAAGGACAACTTCCGCGAGACGCCGACCGTGACGTGGGACGCCTACGACTACCCGGCCATGATGCGGGCGATGGGGGAGACGCAGAATGTCTGACGTCGTCGTCTCCAGCGCCCACGATCCCGCGGAGCACCACGAGCCGCACCACCCCTTCCTCCAGCATCACTTCGAGGACATGGGGCAGCAGCACGAGGCCTCCACGCTCGGGATGTGGATGTTCCTGGCGACCGAGATCCTCTTCTTCGGCGGCGTGCTCGCCGCCTACTGGATCTACCGCGTGATGTACCCGGAAGCGTGGGCGGTCGGCGCGGCGCAGCAGAACTGGCAGCTCGGCGCGGTGAACACCATCGTGCTGATCGTCAGCTCGCTGACCATGGCGCTGGCGGTGCGCGCGGCGCAGCTCGGGAACCGCGGCGGCCAGGTGCTGATGCTGGTCCTGACGCTGATCTTCGGCGCGGTCTTCCTCGGCGTCAAAGCCTACGAGTACCACGCGCACTACGAGGAGGGGCTCTTCCCCGGCGAGCACTGGCACTGGAACCACGTGCCGGAGCACGCGCAGAAGGTGCAGCTCTTCATGATGTTCTACTGGGGCCTGACCGGCCTGCACGCGCTGCACATGGTGATCGGCGTCGGGCTGCTGCTGTGGGTGATCTGGCGCGCGTGGCGCAACCACTTCGGCCCGGAGTACTACGGCCCGGTGGAGATCATGGGCCTCTACTGGCACTTCGTCGACATCGTCTGGATCTTCCTCTTCCCGTTCCTCTACCTCATTCACGGAGTGGGAGGCCACCATGGCTGACGACCACGCTCCTCACGTCCACGTCACCCCGCTCTGGCAATACATCGCCGTCTTCCTGGCGCTGGCGGTCGGCACCATCCTCACCGTGGCCGCCTCGCGCTTCGACCTCGGCATGTGGAACACCCCGATCGCGCTGATCATCGCCACCATCAAGGCGGTGCTGGTGATCCTCTTCTTCATGCACGTCATCCACTCCACGCGCCTGACCTGGGTGGTGATCATCAGCTCCTTCGTCTGGCTGGGCGTGATGTTCGTGCTGACCTTCGCCGACTACCTGACCCGGTTCTGGAACCTGGCCTGACACACGTGCCTTGACGGCGCGGCGCCGTGAGCCTAAGTTGGCTTCAGTCCAAACGGGTCCAAACGTCAATTGAAGAGGAGTGGCAGCAATGTCGGAGTCAGAATTTCTCCGCGGACGGATCAGTGCGAAGCATCTCGCAGGCGCGGCCCCAACGGACATGAACGCGGCGTCGAAACCGATAACACCGACGTGCGACACGACGAACACGAGCGGCGGCTGCGGGAGCCCTCCAAAGCCAAAAGGCCCGGGCAAAGGGTCGAATAAACAGAAGTCGCGGTGACGCCGCGCGAGCTGGTGCTCGAACTGGTCGCGAAGGGGCTTCTCACGGAAGAGGCGGCGGTGGGACATCTCACCATCGCTCCGCTGATCGGCCGCAACGACAATCGAGCGATCGAGCTCGCCGGCGGCCGCGCATTCCTGGCGAAACAAGCCGTCGGTTCCTCATCCGCCTTGGCGAATGAGGCGCGCGTCTACGAGCTTCTGCGAGCCAGGGAAAGCGGCTTTGCCGCGCATATGCCGGTGGCGCGCGCATTCGACTCGCGCCGGCGGCTCCTGGTCCTCGACCTGATTCGCGATGCGCGAACGGCCGGCAGCGGTCGAGGCGTCGCGTCGATGCTCGGCCGGGCGCTGGCCCGCCTTCATGCGATCGACGTTTCGCGGCGCCGCTTGCGAGCCATCGACCGGCCGTGGGTCCTGTCGTTCGATTGTCTCCCGCTCGAAGGACTGCGAAGGATCAGCAGCGCGAACTTGCAGATGACGCGCATGATCCAGGAGTCGCGATCGCTCTGCCGCGCCTTCGCCGATCTCGCGGCGTCGTGGACAACGAGCGCGCTGATTCACAACGACCTGAGATGGGAGAACTGCCTGCTTTCCCGCGGCCGGAAACTGAAGCTCGTCGACTGGGAGCTCGCCGGCCGAGGGGATCCGGCCTGGGACGTCGGCACCATCTTCAGCAACTTCCTGGCGCGATGGCTCTTTTCGATGACCTTCGACCGCGGCGCGTCGCCTGGGCTGCGGCGGACGGCGCACGAGCCGCTCGCCCCGATGCATGCTGCGATGCGGCGCTTCTGGCGCGCGTACACCGAGTCGGGAGGAGACGTATCGCTCGTCCGCGCCACCCGCTTTGCCGCGGCGCGCCTCATCCAGACCGCGTTCGAGATGCAGCGCCTTTCGACGGACGTGAGCGGGAACGTCGTCTCCCTGCTTCAGTTGAGCGAGAACATGATGGCCCGCCCCGACGACGCGGCCTCGACGCTTCTCGGCCTGCATTGACGGATGGACGATCATCGCCAGCGGCTGCGCGACGCGGTACAAGCGCTGATCGTCCACTCGTCCCACGCCTTCTCCTGGTTCGGGCGGCGCAATGACTTTCCCGCCTGGCGGAAACTGCGAAAGACGATCGTGGAGGAGCGGCTCCGCACGGCAGTGCAGGAGCAGCTCTACACCGGTTTCTATTGCCCCGGCGTGGCCGAGCCGTTCGAAGAGCCATCGCTCGGCGACTCGATCGCTGCCCGCCGTTGGAAGGCGAGCTTGTCGCTAGCGAATCGGGGAGCCGGCTGCCTCGAGGGCGGCTGGAGTCTCGTGGAGCGCCGCGGTGGCGTCGTCATCGTCCGCAAGGACGGGCTGACCGTCGCGGCCGAATCCGGCGATTGGGTTTCCGGGCGCATGCGGCTCCCGAACGAGCTCCTCGATTTCTCGCCCGGCTTTTACATTGCGCTGGGAGACAAGCCGCTGGATGGTGGGGCGCGCACCTTTCGCGTCTACTGGAATCTTCGCGCCGCCGGCGCGCGGTCGTTCGTCGCGGAGGCGACGGCATCGCTCAATCGTGCGCGCGTGCCGTTCCGCCTCAAAGTTCTCGACGATCCGGCTCGATACGACCGCTGCGATGCCGCCGTGCTGTACCTGCGGACGCGTGATCGCACGCGGGCGTATGGCGTCGTCGGAACGCTCGCCGCGACCCTGCGGAAGCACTTGAAGCCGCCGACGCCGGCGTTCGCCAAGCCGATCGCCGCCGGCGTGGCCATCGCCGAGCAACCGCCCGCCGGCGGGAGCTTCGGCGTCAGCCGCACCGCGATCGTCGCCGCCGCGCTCGTGCAGTCGTTCCGCAGGCAGGAGACCGCGTTGGAGCGGCGGATGGCCCGCGTGTCAGCCGCATTCGCGCGCGACGGCATCGACCTCGAGCGGCCGTATCTCAATCCGGGATCGAGGGATGTCTACCCGTGTCTGTAGCCCTCGCCGCCGCCGTGCGCATCGGCGAGCAGCTCGCGCGCGACGCGTTGTGGTTCGAGGACCGCTGCAACTGGATCAGCGGCGACGCGCGGCCTCCGACGGAGCGCGGCGAGATGGTCTTCGGCACTCTCGGCCCGGCGATCTATGACGGCCTGGCCGGCATGGCCTGGTTCTTCGGCCATTTGTACGCGGCGACGAAGATGTCCCGCTTTTGCCAGGTTGCGCGCGGCGCGATGCGGCAGGCGCTGATCGCGGCGCGCGCGCAGCCGCGCAGTCTGGCGCTCTCGCTGTATCGCGGCGCGCTCGGCGCCGCGGTCGTGGCGATCGATTTGTCGCAGCGCATCGATGACGATGCTGCTCGGGCCGACGCGCTGCAGCTTCTTCGTCAGATCAGAGGCTCGCGGCTCTCGGCCTCGGATCTCCTCTCCGGAATTGCCGGTAGCATCGTCGGGCTGCTGATCGCCGGCGATCGCGAGCTCGCCATGGCGATGGGCGACCGTCTGACTCGCCGGGCTTCCAGGCCGAAGCTGACCGGCTTCTCGCACGGCGCATCGGGGATCGCCTATGCGCTGCTCGAGCTTTTCGCCGCGACGGGAGACACGCGATTCCGCCGCGCGGCAGAGCGTGCCTTCGATGACGCGAACCGCCGCCGCGCGCGGTCCGCGTACGCGACAGACTGGTGCCACGGCGCGCCGGGGATGGCGCTTCCGCGGCTGCGCGCCTGGGAGATCACCGGCGACGAGCGCTTCGCCGCTGAAGCGCAGGCGGCAATTGCTTTCACGCGCCGCGCGGTTTTCCGGTCGATCGAACGGGGCGACGATGGCGGCTGTCTATGCCACGGCCTGGCGGGCAATGCGGCGATTCTGCACGAGGCATCGCCCGGCGACAGCGTGCTGGTCCAAAGCGTCGCGCGGCGGCTGCGCGGAGCCGACTCGACGCGCGTCACCCTTTTTCTGGGCAGTGCCGGGATCGGATACCTGAACCTCCGCCTCAACGACGCGCGGCTGCCGTCGATCCTGATGCCGCGGCCGGAGGAGTTTGCGCGAAGCCGACGCGCCGCAGCAGGTCCTGAAAGCGCGGCTGCTGCCGGAAGCGCTCGAAAACCGGATCGGCGTTGATCAGGATCAGCGCGGCCGATCTCTCGCGGTACGCCTGCTCGAGCAGCTCGTACATCTGTTCGTCTTCGCCGAGCGCGGCATGCGACGCGGCGAGCTCATAAGCTCTGCCGGAGGTCGTGTCCGCTCTCATGAAGCGGATTTGCTGGCGGTAGTAGTCCCGCAATCCCGAGCTCGAGCCCGCGCTCCGGCAGGATTGCCGCAGGAGATCGAGCTCGCGTGGATCTCCTCCGAGGAGCTCCTCGGATCGCGTGAATTCGCCGCACGCGTCCGCGGCTCTCCCTTCCTGCTCGTAGACGCGACCCAGCAGATAGTGCGCGGCCAGGTAATTCGGGCTGATGCGGAGCAGGCGCTTCAGCTCCGCGGTCGCGTTGTCATTCTGGCCGGCGTACAGGTACGTCGCCGCCAGCACGATGCTGCTTCTGCGCGAGAGCGGATCGAGCTCTTTCGCCCGCTGCGCATGCACGATGGCCTCGCTGAACCGGCGGCTGTACTTGAGCATCAGGCTGTACCCGGAGTGCGCGGGCGCCAGACTGCTGTTTCGCTGCAGTGCGCGTTTGAACTCGCGCTCCGCCGCCGGGAGATTCCACTCGCGCATGTAAATCGATGCGAGTGCGGCGTGCGCTTCGGGCAGTTCGGGATCGGCGGCCAGAGAGCGCGCGACGGCTTCTTTCGCCTTGCTGAGCATCAGCGCCGGCTCCGTTGCGTTCGCGGCGCCGACATAGGTCTCCGCCAGTGCTGCGTACGGCCTCGCGAACTGCGGATCGACTTCGATCGCCTGTTGAAGGTAAGCGATCGCTTCCGGAGTGGTCTTCAAATCCTCCTCGCGCAGGATGTGCAGGCCCTTCAGGTACAGGTCATACGCGACGGGGCTGACCGCCGAAGCCGCTTTCGAACGCTGCGGCTCTCCGGACGATGTCTTCGGACGAAGCCGCGCTGCGACGGCGCCGGCAATCTCGCCCGGCAGGCCCACCAGGTCCGCGCGCGTTCGCGTGAACCGTTCGCCCCAGAGCTGCGCACCGTCCTTCGCATCGATGAGGTTGGCCTGAACGAGCGCCTGATCGCCGTGGAATTCGACCTTCCCCGTGATCAATGCGCGGACGCCGAGCTCGCGCCCCACCTGGACCGGATCGACGGCCTTGTTTCTGTAGCGAAAGACCGCCGATTGCGCCGTGACACGCGCCGACGGCACGCGCTCGGCGACCTGGTTGATGAGCCCTTCGGTCAGTCCGTCGGCCAGATAGTCGAACGACCGGTTGTTCGTCGTATTCGCCAGCGGCAGGATGGCGAGCGTCGTGATGCCGGCCTCGTTGGTCCGGCCGATCCGCGGGATGGCCAGGTACGCGGCCGCGGCGACGGCCAGCAGCGCCGTTCCCGCGCCTGCGGCGATCGCGCCGCGCTTCGAGGGAGCGCGCGGTGCCGGCTCCCGCAGCGCTTCGCGCAGCCGATGCGCGAGATCACGGGCCGACTGGAATCGTTCCTCGGGGTTCTTTTCCAGGCAGCGCCTGACGATCGAATCGAGCTGCGGAAGCGGCGGCGGCTCGTGATGGAGCACCGCCCCCATCGTCTCGGGCACGGTGGCGTGCCGGAAGGGGTTCTTCCCGGCGATCATCTCGTAGAGGACGACGCCGAGGGCGAAGATGTCCGTGCTCGGCCCCTGCGGCCGGCCGATCAACTGCTCGGGCGATGCGTATCCGATCGTGCCGAGCGCGCGCGACGTTTCCAGCGTCGCGGTGTTTCCGGACGTATCGACGCCGGCGGCGAGCGGCTCCCGGACCTGCGCGATGCCGAAGTCGAGGATCTTCACCAGGCCGTCGGTGGTGAGGAAGATGTTCGCCGGCTTGAGGTCGCGGTGAACGATTCCGCGGGAGTGCGCGGCTGCCAATCCGTCCGCGACGGACGCTGCGATCTCGACCGCCTTTCGCCAGGGGATGGGACCGGAGAGCCGTTCGCGCAGCGTCTCTCCTTCCAGCAGCTCGGTGACGACGATCGCGACGCCGTCCTCGACGTCGAATTCATGAATGGCGAGGATGTTCGGGTGGGACAGCGCGGCGACGGCGCGTGCCTCGCGCTCGAATCGGGCGGCCGCTTTCGCGTGATCGGCGCCGGCTTCGCCGATGACCTTGATGGCCACGGAACGCCCCAGCCGACTGTCGACGGCGCGGTAGACCTCGCCCATCCCACCAGCGCCGAGGTGCTCGACGATCTGGTATGGCCCGAGCCATGTTCCAGAAGTGAGTCTCACGCGAAGGCTTCATTGTATAGACTGCGCACCCCTATGCGATACCTCGTCACCGGCGGCGCCGGCTTCATCGGATCCAACTTCATCCGCTATATCTTCAAGAAATACAGCGAGGCCCAGGTGGTCAACCTGGACAAGCTCACCTACGCCGGCATCCGCGAGAATCTCGCGGAGTACGAGGGGACGAAGAACTACCGCTTCGTGCACGGCGACATCGCCAAACCGGAGGACGTGGCCGAGGCGTACAAGGGCGTGGACGGCAGCGGCGTCGACGTGGTGGTCAACTTCGCCGCGGAGACGCACGTCGACCGCTCCCTGATGGAGGCCGGCTCGTTCATCGAGACCGACGTTCACGGCGTGCTGGTGCTGCTGGAAGAGGCGCGCAAGCATGCGCCGTCGCTGAAGCGCTTCGTTCAGATCTCCACCGACGAGGTCTACGGCTCCATCGAGAGCGGCTCCTTCAGCGAGAAAGACACCCTCAACCCGCGCAACCCGTACGCCGCCTCGAAGGCCGGCGGCGACCGGATGGCCTACGCCTACCAGCAGACCTACGGCCTGCCGGTGATCGTCACCCGCGCCTCGAACAACTTCGGGCCGTGGCAGTACCCGGAGAAGCTGATCCCGCTCTTCGTCACCAACGCCCTCGACGACCAGCCGCTGCCGCTCTACGGCGACGGCCGCAACATCCGCGACTGGCTCTTCGTAGAGGACCACTGCGCGGCGGTCGACTTCCTCATCGAGCGCGGCGAGAACGGCGAGACGTACAACATCGGCGGCGGCAACGAGCGCGAGAACCGCGAGATCACCTTCAAGATCCTGGAGCTCCTCGGCAAGCCCGACACGCTCATCAAACGCGTGGCCGACCGCCAGGGCCACGACCGCCGCTACTCGCTCGACACCTCCAGGCTCGATGCGCTCGGCTTCCGCTGCGACACCGACTTCGACCACGCCCTCCGCCGCACCGTCGACTGGTACGTGCAGAACGAGCCGTGGTGGCGCGCCATCAAGGAGCGCAGCGCGGAGTACAAGGCTTATTACGAGAAGCAGTACGGCGCGCGATAGACTGCTCCGCTCCGGAGGACAAGTCATTGCGCCACAAGATCTTTCTAGCCGTCGTGTGTCTGCTCATCCCCCTCGCCGCCAGCGCCATCAACGTCGGCGACCCCACCGTCATCATCCCCATCATCGGACGCTTCGCCGGCATCGCCCCCAGCCAGTGGCGCACCGACGTCTTCATCGCCAACCACAACACCGTGGCCAAGACGCTGACGCTGAACTTCTACGTGACCGGCGGATCGCTGCTGACCAGAACCGTCCCCGTCGGCGCGTTCAGCACCGTCGCGCTGCCCGATATCGTGCTCAACACCTACGGGCTGACCGCCGCGGCCGGGCAACTGGAGATCAAGTCGCCGAATCTGAGCGGCTTCGAGGCGCGCGCCCGCATCTACAACGCCGGCAGCACCGTCGGCGAGTTCGGGCAGAGCGTTCCCGGCCTCGGCCTGGGGTACCTGAACCGGCAGGCGTTCATGCACGGTCTCTCCGGGATCAACGGCAATCGCGTCAACGTCGGCCTGGCCAACGCGAACGCCTTCGCGGTCACCGGGACGCTGCGGTTCAGCGACAGGAACAACGTCGAGCTGGCGTCGGCGACCGTCACGCTGCAGCCGCACGAGACGAAGCAGTACAACGACATCTTCACCGCCTTCGGCTTCGCGCCGCAGGCGGACGTGCAGGTCGAGTACGGCGGCCTCGACGCCGGCATCTACGGCTACGCGTCCGAGGTGCGCAACGACAGCGGCGACGCGATCTTCGTCTTCGGTACCTCGCCGAACAACTAGCGACCGCGGCAATCCGGCTGACGCTCTCCGCCGTAGTGAACGGCGGAGGGCTCAGCAAGTGTCAGCAGAGACGAACAAGGTCCTGGTCCGCCGCGTGGTCGACGAGGCGCAGTCCAAAGGCAACCTCGCGGTGGTCGACGAGCTCTTCGCCGACGACTTCATCGACCACACGCCCTTTCCCGGCGTCCCGCCGACGCGCGACGGCGTGAAGATGCTCTTCGGCTATCTCCGCTCCGCCTTCCCCGACCTGAAGGTCGAGGTGAGCGAGCAGGTGGCGGAGGAGGGGAAGGTAGTGACGCGAAAGACGTTCCGCGGTACGCACGGCGGCGAGTTCATGGGCGTTGCGGCGACGGGACGTCCCGTCGCCTTCGAAGTGATCGACATCCTGACCTTCGCCGGCGACAAGATCGCCGAGCACCGGATGGTCGTCGACCGCCTCGGCATCCAGCAGCAACTGGGCTAGGCGGCACGGCCCCTCACCCGGCCTTCGGCCACCCTCTCCCCGCAAGCGGGGCGAGGGGCACTCGATCTTCAGAGTCCTTCTCCCCTCTCTGAGGGGAGAAGGTGCCGAAGGCGGATGAGGGGAGCTTTAGGCAATCGCGCGCGCGATGAGGAACGCCGCCGTCGCGGCCAGGCCGCCGGTCAGCGTCGTCTGCAGCGCGCTCTTGAGCGGCCGCGCGCCGGTGTAGCGTCCCTTCACCAGCCCGAAGATGAACAGCGCCACCAGCGTGACGGCGACGGAGACCCACAGCGCGGCGCCCGGCGCGTGGAAGAGCATGTACGGCGCGAGCGGGATCAGGCCGCCGACGACGTACGCGCCGGCGATGAAGGCGGCGCTGGTGCGCGCGCGCTTCGGGTTGGGGCGCTCCAGGCCGAGCTCGAAGCGCATCATGAAGTCGACCCAGCGCTTCGGGTGCTCGGAGATGGCGTCGACCACCGCGCCGATCTGCTCCTCCGGGATGCCGTAGCCGCGGAAAATGTCGGCCACTTCCTTCCGCTCCTCGCGCGGGATCTCGCGGATCTCCTGGTGCTCGCGGCGCTCCTCGGCCGCGTAGTGATCCGCGTCGCTCTTGGCCGCCAGGTAGCCGCCGAGGCCCATGGCGATGGCGCCGGCGGCGATTTCAGCCAGGCCGGCGGTGACCACGATGCCGGTGTCGGCGATCGCGCCGCTCAGCCCCGCCGCGAGCGCGAACGGCACCGTGAGGCCGTCGGCCATGCCGATGACGATGTCGCGTACGATCTCGCCGGCGGTGAAGTGGCGCTCGACGTGAGGCGTCTGCGGCATGCGCGCATTATGCGGGAGGACGGGATGACAGGATGACGGGATGTAGAACCGGTCTACATCCTGTCATCCCGTCATTCCGTCCTCCTGTCCCCTCGCCCTCACGCCGCCACGCACTCTCGAATGTCGTTCATCAGCCGCGCGATGTCGAACGGCTTGGAGTGCACCTTGAAGACGCCGGAGATCGCCTGGCGCCGCAGGTCGCGCTCCGGGATCGCGGTGGCGACGATGGTGCAGCGGACCAGGTCGGGATGCTCGTCGCGCAGGTGGTCGAGTACCTGGTAACCGTCGACGCGCGGCATCATCAGGTCGAGGAGGATGACGTCGTAGCCGTTCGAGTCGATCCGGGTGATCGCCTCGGCGCCGTCCTTCGCCGTCTGCACGGTGAAACCGGCGTGCTCGACGATCTTGGTCAAAAGCTGGCGTATCGGCTCGTCGTCATCCACGACCAGCGCCTTCGGTTCCGTCATGCGGGCTTCACCTGAGCAAGAAGCCTACCGCAAATGGCGCCGCGCAGAGCGTCCCGATGACCAATAACGGAATGATGACCGCAATCAGCGCCACGCCGAGCGCGACGATGACGGCGATTTTGACGATGACCATCACGAAGATGAGCGGGAGCAGGACGAGCTTGAAGGCGACTTTCAGCACCATCGCGCCGACCGCCGCCACAGCGGCGAGCACCGCGAACCCGACCAGCACCGCGAACAAGGTCATGACCGCGAACATCGGCAGGGCCCTCCATGGAGCGGCGGGCTTCAGCCCGCCGACGGCGGCCTAAAGGCCGCCGCTCCACGGTGATACGACGATCTCAGGCGGGGGTTGCGGCCCAGCGCAGGTCGCGCGGTCCGGCGTACACCGACTGCGGCCGGATCAGCCGGTTGGCGCGGCGCTGCTCGAAGCAGTGCGCGATCCAGCCGGCGGCGCGGCTGATGGCGAAGGTCGGGGTGAAGAGCGGCACCTCCAACCCCAATCCGTGCAACAGAAGCGCGGTGTAGAACTCGACGTTCGTCTGCAGCCGGCGGCCGGGCTTGGCCTCCTCGAGCAGCCGTAGCGCGACCGCCTCGACGCCGCGCGCCAGGTCGTAGAGCGCGTTGCCGGGGCCGAGCATCCGCTCCGCGGCGGCGGCGAGGACGTCCGCGCGCGGGTCGCGCACCTTGTAGACGCGATGGCCGAAGCCCATCAGCCGCTCGCCCGCGGCGATCTTGCGGCGCAGCACCTCCTCGGCGCGCGCGACCTGGCCGATCTCGAAGACCATGTCGAGCGCCGGCCCCGGCGCGCCGCCGTGCAGCGGCCCTTTCAGCGCGCCGACGGCGCCGACCACCGCGGAGACAAAGTCCGAGCCGGTGGAGGCGATCACCCGCGCGGTGAAAGTCGAGGCGTTGAGGCCGTGGTCGACGACGGTATTGAGATAGGTCTCCAGCCCGCGGACGCGTTGATCGCCGGGGAGCTCCGCCGTCAACATATACAGATAATTCGCAGCGTGCCCGAGGTCGGCGCGCGGCGCGACCGGCTCCCGGCCGTGCAGCAGGCGCCAGTAGGCGGCGACGATGGTGGGGAAGGCGGCGAGGAGGTTGCGCGCCGCGTTGTCGTCGGAGGTGCCGCCGAGCGTCCCGGCCGCCATCCGCAGCGCGTCCATCGGGTCGGCGCCCTTCCGCGCCGCGGCGGCCAGCAACTCCAGCGCCTCGGGGTCCAGCGCGCGGCGGCCGGCCAGGTCGCGGCGGAAATCCGCGGCGTCGGTGGTGCCGTACCAGAGCAGATGCGCCGTCTCCTCGAACGTCGCGTTCAGGGCCAGCTCGGCCACGGGATAACCGGCGATGACCAGCTCGCCTTTTTCGCCGTCCACCATCGACAATTTGGTCTCCGCTGCTACGACACCTTCCAGTCCGTTCATCGTTGATACAATGCGTCGCGTCATCAATGTTGTCAACATTGATCGCTCAATCAACCTATGGTCGCCTGGCTCTCCTCCCAAGAAGCGTCGCTGCGCCTCGGCGTCAGCCGGGCCACGCTCTACGCGTACGTCAGCCGCGGCCTGGTCCGCTCCACCGCCGCTCCCGGCGATCCGCGCCAGCGCCGCTACGCCGCCGAGGACGTCGACAACCTCCGCGGCCGCAGCGAGGAGCGCCGCGACCCGGCGAAAGTCGGCGAGAAGGCCCTCAATTTCGGTGTGCCGGTCCTCGAATCCTCCATCACCCTGATCGACAACGGCCGCCTCTTCTACCGCGGCCACGACGCCACGGAGCTGGCGCGCACCCGCTCCATCGAGGAAGTGGCCGCGCTGATCTGGACCGGCTCGTTCGACGTGGAGGTCTTCTCCGCCACGCAGCTGCACGTCGTGGCCGGCACGCGTACCTCCGAGGGATTGCCGTTCGTCTCGCGCGGGCAGTCGGTGCTGCCGCTGGTCGCCGCGCGCGATCCGCTGGCCTTCGACCTCCGCCCGCGCGCGGTGGCGCAGACCGGCTGGCGCATCCTCAACCTGCTGGCCAGCATCGTCGCGGAGTCGTCCGAGCTGGAAGAGACCATCGAGGAGACGCTGCGCAAGCGCTGGGTCCCGCGCACCGCGCACGCCGCGGAGCTGCTGCGGGCCGCGATCATCGTCAGCGCCGACCACGAGCTGAACGTCTCCTCCTTCACCGCGCGCTGCGTCGCCTCGGCCGGCGCCAATCCGTACGCCGTGGTCGTGGCCGGGCTGGCCGCCATCGAGGGGACCAAGCACGGCGGCATGAGCGCGCGCGTGGAGACGATGTTCGACGAGCTGCACCGAGCGCGCGACGTCAGGAAAGCGATGGGCGAGCGCCTCCGCCGCGGCGAGCCGGTGGTCGGCTTCGGCCACCCGCTCTATCCCGCCGGCGACCCGCGCGCGAAGCTGCTGATGGAGCTGCTCGGCAAGCGCTTCCCGAAGTCGCCCGAGCTGGCCTTCGCCCGCAGCGTGGCCAAGGCAGGGGAGGAAGTCACCGGCGAGAAGCCGACCATCGACTTCGCGCTGGTGGCGCTGGCGCAGACGCTGAAGCTCGACGCCGGCGCGCCGCTGACGCTCTTCGCCCTCGGCCGCTCCATCGGCTGGATCGGCCACGGGCTGGAGCAGTACGCGCGCGACGAGATGATCCGGCCAAGGGCGAGGTACGTGGGGCCGCCGCCGAGCGAGCAGCGGGCGGCGAGCGGCGAGCAGAAAAAGCGGTGAGTCTCCCGCTCGCTGCTCGCTGCAACCTGCTCGCTGAGCTCACCCCATCATCTTCTTGATCTTCCCCACCATGTCGCTGCCCACCAGCCCGTCGGCGGCGGCCAGCACGCGCTGAATGGTCACCAGCACGTCCTCGTTGCCGCTCCAGTGCTCGCGCACCACCTGCGGGTCGGCGCCGAGGATCTTGTTCAGCACGAAGACGCCGAAGACGAGATCGTCCATGAAGCCCATCGGGCCGAGGAGCGCCTCGGGGAGGATGTCGAAGGGGAAGATGAAGTACGCCACGGCGCTGCCGAGCAGCAGCTTGTCCTTGCCGGTGACGCGCCCGTCGGTGGTGAGGCGCCACAGCAGGATGAAGATGTCGGGGACCAGCAGCAGGAACTCGGCGGTCTTGCCGAGCACGCCGCTCTTTTTCTCCACGTAGCGCTGGATCGAGCCGCGTAGCCGGTCGTAAAAGCGGCTGGCGCGCTCCGGCTGCGGCGCCGCTTCGTCACTCGCCGCGCCGTCGCGGATCTCCCGCGCGAAATCATCATCCGTGTCCATCGTGCTCATCGTGCTCCCTCCGAGGCCGGCGGCAGGTCAGCGCCCCCGCGTCCGAGCGTCACCGCCAGTCCGCCGTCGATGATCCAGATCTTCTGGATCTCTGCATCGACGAAAGTTGGCAAGAACCGATCCAGCGAGAACAGCAGCGTGGCCGGATCCTCGTAGCGCACCAGCTCGGCCGGCAGGCGGTTCCGCAGCAGGCCGAACAGCACCTGCGGGATGGGGATGACGCCGAAGGCCGACGCCCCCCGCAGCGGCACGCGCACCGACCGGCCCGCGGCGACGATCTCCGTGATGTCGACGGAGAATGGCACGCTGATGACCTTGCGGACGGTCCCGGTGACCCGCAGCAGCCCGTTGAAAAACTGCAGCTCGATGCGCTCCACCGGCTCCACGCGCATGGAGGCCACGAGCGCATTCAGCTTGTCGCCGCTGACGCGGACTTCGAGTTGGTCCCACTCGATGAAGCGGCTCATCGCAGGACCTTGTATCATGCCGCGCCGGTGCCCAAGCGGACAGACATCCACTCAATTCTGATCATCGGTTCCGGCCCGATCGTCATCGGCCAGGCGTGCGAATTCGACTACTCCGGCACGCAGGCCTGCAAGGCGCTGAAGGAAGAGGGTTACCGGGTCATCCTGGTCAACTCCAACCCTGCCACGATCATGACCGATCCGGAGCTCGCGGACCGCACCTACATCGAGCCGCTGACGCACGACACCCTCGAGCGGATCATCGCCCGCGAGAAGCCCGACGCCATCCTTCCCACCGTCGGCGGGCAGACCGGCATCAACCTCGCCTCGCAACTGTGGGAGAGCGGCGCACTGCAGCGCCACGGCGTGGAGCTGATCGGCGCGAACTACGACGCCATCCGGACCGCCGAGGACCGCCAGCTATTCAAGGAGTGCATGACGCGCATCGGCGTCGAGGTGCCTCGCTCGGCATACGCGGCGAGTGTCGACGACGCCGAGCGCTTCGCCGGCCAGATCGGCTACCCGCTGGTCATCCGCCCCTCGTTCACCCTCGGCGGGTCGGGCGGCGGCATCGCCTACAACATCGAAGAGCTGCGCACCATCACCGCGCGCGGGCTGGAGCTCTCGCCGGTGCATCGCGTGCTGGTGGAGGAGTCGGTCACCGGCTGGAAAGAGTTCGAGCTGGAGGTGATGCGCGACAAGGCGGACAACGTCATCATCGTCTGCAGCATCGAGAACTTCGATCCGATGGGCGTGCACACCGGCGACTCCATCACCGTCGCGCCGCAGCAGACGCTGACCAACACCGACTACCAGGCGATGCGCGACGAGGCGAAGCGGATCATCCGTGCCATCGGCGTGGAGACCGGCGGCTCGAACATCCAGTTCGCGGTGCATCCGACCACCGGCCGCCGGCTGGCCATCGAGATGAACCCGCGCGTGTCGCGGTCGTCGGCGCTGGCCTCGAAGGCCACCGGATTTCCGATCGCCAAGTTCGCGGCCAAGCTCGCCGCCGGCTACACGCTCGACGAGATCCCGAACGACATCACGCGCAAGACGCCGGCGTCGTTCGAGCCGACCATCGACTACGTGGTGGTCAAGATCCCGCGCTTCGCCTTCGAGAAGTTCCGCCAGACGCCGCCGCTGCTCGGGCTTTCCATGCAGTCGGTGGGCGAGTCGATGGCCATCGGCCGCACCTTCAACGAGGCGCTGCAGAAGGGCCTGCGCTCGCTGGAGATCGGCGTGGCCGGCCTCGAGACCCGCGGCTACCAGGGCGACCGGCTGCGCGAGCTGCTCCGCACGCCGTGCCCCGAGCGGATCTTCGCCATCGGCGACGCCCTCCGCGCCGGCATGGAGATCGAGGAGATCTACGAGCTCAGCGCCGTCGACCCCTGGTTCCTGCGCGAGATGCGCGAGATCGTGCGGATGGAATCCGAGATCAGGGCCACCCCTCATCCGCCCTTCGGGCACCTTCTCCCCGCGAGCGGGGAGAAGGACTCTCAATCGAGTGCCCCTCGCCCCGCGGAGCTCGAGCGCTGGAAGCAGAACGGATTTTCCGATGCGCAGATCGCTCGCTTCGTCGGGATGACGGAAGGGCGGGTTCGCGCGATGCGCCACCAGATGGGTGTCCGCCCCGTCTACAAGCGCGTCGACACCTGCGCCGCCGAGTTCGAGGCCTCCACGCCGTACCTCTACTCGACCTACGAGCGCGAGAACGAGGCCGACCCGACCAACCGCCGCAAGGTGATCATCCTCGGCTCCGGGCCGAACCGCATCGGGCAGGGGATCGAGTTCGACACCTGCTGCGTGCACGCCTCGTTTGCGCTGCGCGAGATCGGCTTCGAGACCATCATGGTCAACTGCAACCCGGAGACGGTGTCGACCGACTACGACACCTCC